>Ga0210059_1003883_pt1 | contig 24037 bp, 12 predicted proteins | sample Ectturendosymbi2_FD_188042 | JGI IMG/M metagenome (GOLD analysis project Ga0210059, IMG submission 188042) | Ecteinascidia turbinata endosymbiont from Florida, USA - Sample 2 (SPAdes) (version 2) | ecosystem: Host-associated > Tunicates > Ascidians > Unclassified | place: Key West, Florida...
GACATGTGCAGAATAGTTTGAGAAACCCTAATCTACACATGAACGAGTTTGGGCATTGGAAGGATTTTTTCATGGGGGGGCAACAGTGGACTTTTCCAGTGGTGGTTATAAGTATTTTTCCTGGAATGCCAGGAGTGTTTAAATTTTATTTTACCGACTCGGAACTAAAAGACAACAATTTTTCAAATTTCAAAATCCAGTGGGTCCAAGGTCCCTTGTGCCCCCTTTCCGACGCCCATGCCAAAGAGGATAACTATGTACACATACGGCAAACCACGCTCGTCCCGCAATAGGTTAACTCGCTTGCCCCACAAACCTGGGCTGTGCAACCGGAACCTAAATTTCAGGCTCCGGCTCCGCCATGTAAAAGTTTCTGCTTTGGCTCCAGCTGCAATCATCCAAAACTGCTTGGGCTCGGGCTCCGACCCCACAGCCTATCGGTATGTTTCATTCGGCTTTGCCATTGTTTTGCAGCATTGTAATATAATGCTGCACTGCAGTTTTTGTGTGATGTGCTGTTGTCACATTTTTTCGTTTATCGATGTTTTGTTACTAAGCTATCATATCCTACCTTTGCCGGATGATTATGCCAAGCAGCGTAACCAATTTCATTTAACACGTGGCCAATTGGCCTGCCGCACACTGCAATAGGTACCTGTCTAGAGAGGAGATATTGAGTGTAGCAAGTTAGCAACGCATGGATTTATTGGCTGTTGCGGAAATGTCCGCGAAACGGACATGGAAAGTCGCTGCTAGAGATATGAAACTGGGGAGTATGCCCCCAAACACTTCTAGCTTGACATTACTTTTTTCAGGCCTCGCTGTTTAACATAACTCATGATTTCTGTGAGTATGACTTGATGCCCCTTCTCAAATTTCTGCACATGCCACTGAATAGGGCCCGCAAAAGTGCTTCCAATCGGGCCCCGCACTTGCTAAGGCCGGCCCTGATTACAGAGTTTAAAGAAGGTAAAAAGTTCATTTTGATCAAAACAAGGTAAACAAGGTATCAAAACAAAACAAGGTATCAAAACAAAACAAGTTCAGAACTTCGGTTTTGAGAAAGAATCCAGCAGAAAGACATCTGTAGGAAATTACTAATGGCAAATTTGCCATAACAGCTTAGCCTAGGTCAGAGGTGGTTTGCACATTTGTCATAATAGCTTGGTCTCGGTTGAAGTTAGCCTCAGCACTAATATTTACTGTGATAAGTTGGAGGAAGTTTCAGATTTGGTGATTTTGCCTGAATGCTTCCATGAACCACTGATAATGCAGTGGCGAGCGGGCCTCTAATTGCCCGTGCTTGGCCTAGGTCAGGGGTGGGCAATTAATTTGGCTCGGGGGCCATTTTGAGAAGGCCATGTTTAGCGGAGGGCCGTACTTCTTTAGTGAAACCGAAGCAAGTCTCGGTTAAGCTAGCCTAAGCAGTCACCACTAACATTGGTTGTGATAAGTTCGAGGAAATTTAAGATATGAAGATATTTTCTGAATGCTTCCGCGAGCCATTTAAAACGCTGTGGCGGGCCACAATTGGCCCGCAGGCCGTTATTTTCCCACCCCTGGGCTAGGTGAAGGTTAAAGAACTTTCAAGACTGATTGGCGAAGAAGACCCAACTTTATGATATACGCTGCAGAGATACCGAATTTCAGCATTCTTCCAGATGCTGCGACTTCTCACAACAACAGTACGTTGCTGGATTAGAATTTCAAAATGACTGCAGAACTACATGACTACACCCGCATGTCCAAAAAACGTCGAGTGTCGACAAGGCGAAATTTTATTCAGAATTATTCGAAATCTTCTTAAGGGTATTAACAGCAGATTTAACAATCGGTATGAAATATAAATTCACTATCAATCCTCCCCAAACAGGGCCGCAACGAGGGGGACAACCGCGAAATTGCCTCCACCGAAATTTTTCAAAATCATGCTAAGTGGTTAGGTGCAACAACCGGTAGTTACAATCGTTTTTCCGAAAGTAGTACAACAAGTTACGATCATTTTGCCCGCCCCAAAAATATCAGCAAGTTGCGGCCCTGGCCTTATTAAAATAATATGCTAATACGAAGTTTCAATAACGTTCATAGAAATGACATAACTTGAGTTTGTCAACCGCAACATTGTGGCAAAGACCAGATCCTGATTTCGCGACTCTATGAGTGGCCGTAACACTGGTTATCACCAGTGATAGTCTCGAACACTGGTGTAGCAGCCGTGGGTGCAAACGCACCCCCAAAAGTTTTGATTTGGTGAAAATCTGGGCAAAATCCTCAAATCCGGGAAAAATCTATGAGAATCTTCTAGAAGTCCCTGAAAATCTGAGCAAAAATGACGCCCTACATGCTTTGAATTGAAAATAACGGCCCCGAATTGACATGAAAAGCTTTTTTCTTGGAGATCACATGGCGCCCAAATTAAGAACTTATTTTTGTTTTTGGAGGCCACTTAATTTGAAGTAATTTTCGGGCAAATTTGCGAGAATCCGGGCAATATTCCGTCGCACCCCCAAAAATTTGCCTGCTCCTACACCTATGGTCTCGAGACCCATTTTGGCGAGTCTCGGCTTCGGTCACGAAGGCTGCAAATTTCGGTCACAGCCTATTGTCTTGAGACTTTGAATATCGCAAAGAAATGGCTTAGTAAAACTTCTATAATTCAACAAGTTTTTTGTTTGTTGTATTTACCAGTAAGAAACAACCTAAACAGGTTGGAAAATGCCAGAAATTCGAAAAAATTCAACTTATAAGTGATGACAACATTTTTTTGAAAAATGTCGGTAAAATCAACATATTTCGAAGTCTCGGTCTCAGAATGTTTTATGAAATCTCGGTCTCGAAGTTTTAACCAGATCTCGGTCTCGAAGGTTACGGTGTCGACTACATCACTGGTTATCACCAGGGCTGCGGAGCCTGAGCGCCGGAGCTAGGCATTTTGCCTGGAGCCGGAGCTCAAATTAAAAATCAGGAGCCGGAGTTCAGCTTAAAATTTAGGACCGGAACCGGAGCTATGGCCATTTGAGAGGTTATCACACGAACATATGTTTTTTTACAATAGTTTCTAGTTCTGTATGAGAAAGTCAGTATACTAGTTTTGATATACACGTGCAGAGATGGTTTGCCAAGTCAAAATGTTTTTCTAACAAATGCATCTGAAACATGAAGTTTAGCAGAGCTGGGATTAAGTCTTGCTGCATATATAAAAAGTAGTACTTTGTTAAATTTTTAGAAACTATGAGAAGATTTTTGAGTTGTTTCTCTACTAATTTGAGCCGAGTTTGACTTCGTGCGCACTTATCATTTTCAGGAGCAATTTTTGAAACCTTTGCCGTGGTACACATTCGCAAGATTTTGTAGAATTTTTAACATCATCATACAGAAATTATTGGATGTCTTCATGCAACAAAGTCTGGTTATAAAAAAAAATTATGTATTTACAGAAGCTGTAATTTCGAAGGTAACTTCAAACTTTATTAAATGCGTTAGGGTTGTCAAGCTACTGAGGTATGGACTTGAAAATTAGGAAATATGCTGGTCATGCTTCATTGGAGGGAAAAATACCGTATTTTCGAAAAACAGTAGTGATGAGGTTTTTGCTGTTTTCCTTTGAGATTTTCTTGACGTTTGGAGCTTATACTGCTCTTCTCTCTTTGCAATCCAGTATCAACATTAAAGATGGCGTGGGTATGAGAGCACGTTGTTTGTAGTTAATTGTTGCTTTTTATTATGTTTACGTTTCAGGGATTGATGGACTACTACTCTTCTTCTTTTAACTACTTTGAATCTTGTACCGTGGAGCGTAAATTAATACATTCACGTGCTATCTCTTGTAAACTAAATAAATTTATTGGAATTGAAGAAGAAAGTTTTACCAAGTTACTCCAAGGCTTACATTGTTGACCGTATTTCTTAACCACAACCGTAAAGACATTTTCCAATAATATTACTTTCTATTTTTCGAAGCTCGTGAACAACAACCGAGAGACCCTCACTAGTTGTGCATTTTTTTTTTATTTATTTATGAAAATACAGGGTTAACACCAGGGCAACTTAAATTTTTCACTCATCAAAAGTTTGAAATAATTTCTGGTGTCGCACTGAAGTTCACTGGCAAAGTTGGTCCTGATTGTGCTCTTACAAAATTTCGTACTGACCTGCGCACAGATTGACGACTACTCGGGTTCACAGACCTTAAGCATCCATTTCTGCCTTTCATGCATCTGAGCGAGTCGGACAACAGGTGTTCCGGCCTGGACTGAAGCTGCCGTAACAGTCGTACTCCTTACTGCAGGTGCACCTACATCTGTACTCGAACTAGCTGTGGTGCATCGTCCAAAGCACTCGATATTCCAATTCCAGCAGGCAACGTAGCCAATTAGCAGTTTCAGCATCAGATGTGCTCGAAAAGAACCTGCGGTTGCACTCGTGCAGTGGACCTAATTGCGAAGTGCAGCGTCTTTCAAGCTTTTTGCTGCAGCGGAACCTTCCGCAAATGTTTGCGTTGCTCATGGAACCCAATGCAACGATACAAGTGTCTATATTGCTGCAACCGCACCGAACTGTGGTTGCGAATGTCGTCTCAGGCAATTTCGGTTTGTTTCAGCGGAACCCCCGGCAACCACTCGCGGAACCCTGACTGAAAAAACACTGGCGTAGTGCCTGCAAAGGTGTGCTGCCCAGTCCACATCTGAAGAAGAAACGTCGCTCGCCGATAGTACAAAGTCGTTGTCACTGTAGGAGACTTTCGTCTCGTCCGCTGAAACTTCACTCGTCTCGATTTTATCGAGGTTTTCCACAGTTTCATGTACAACAGGGCAACTTTCATCACCAGTTTGTGCAACAGCACTCTGAAACCTAGAAATGAAAGGATGATTAAAAGTACTGATTTAATTTCCTCTTTTACATTTTATTCTACAACCTGAACATCAATATTATTGATCACTTTTCTCTTACTTAAGACGTTTTTCATAACGCTAATGGCGTACTTCATTAATGACACATCTCACTAATTTAGGTTTATCTGACCACGCAATACAGTTTTGCTGGCTCCTTGACAATGGGATCTCAAATCACTAAGCCGGAAACTACTTCCTGCAATAGAAATGTTTCTATAATTTGCATGCATAGGGCAACCAAAAAACTTAAATATCAGGCTTAAACCTTGTTTCACCAATATACTCAATTGGTGTCTAAGACAATAACATTATACATCGTACACACAAATACAAATATTTCAATTGTTCATGTAACTGTTTGTTATAGGCGTAACCACGCGGCTTATGTTACATTGCACGGCTTATGTTACACTACATGGCTGATTGTGCCGGATGGCAAGCAACCTGCAATATTTTATATTGATACTGCCGTGAGGGTATGAAATCGAGTGAACCCGTTTTGTTTCATCCAATATGCATAGTTTCCTCATCTGATGACCGCATGCAAATACTGTAATAACCTGAGGATATATTTATATTATTAGATTTACAGTAACTATTGCGTATTTTATATCTTAAAAAAAACCTTAGATTTAACGGAATTTTTCATAATTAGACATAGATACACAGATGGACTCAAAAATACCAGATCTGGGTGGAAAACCAAGCAATGGGAGCACAAACAACGAAGCATCATTCTGATGCCAATTGTTCCTTTCCAAGATAAGATGGAACCAGGACAATTGTCGACAAGACAATTGCCAACTGCCCACAATACAGCTAACAAGTAGGACAATTGCCAACCGGAGAACAGCTTTTGTGAAACATAGTTGTGAATGGTTTTTTTAGTCAGTACATCCCTCCTTTTAGCGTGCATGCCAAAACTGCATGACTGTTGTATTTTATGCCTTATCACAGGGGTGGGCAATTAGAGGCCCGCGGGCCACTTGTGGCCCACCACATCGTTTTCAGTGGTCTTCGAAAGCATTCTAAAAAATCTTCAATTCTGAAATTTCTACTAACTTATCACAGTAAAAGTTAGGCCGAGACTTGCCACTACAGTATTTCCACCGACTTGTTTAAATTTCCAACCTGTGACCCTCCCATAAACGTGACCTTCTGAAAGTGCCCCCCTAGCCAGAATCATCGCACACCCCTGCTTTATGTTCGTGACCTGAACCTGTGAAGGCTACCGCGGCAGTAATTAGTAAATATAGGATTAGTAGTCAGAGCTAAACATTGCAGATAATTATTCAAACAGTAGGTTGTATCTGTTTTTGAAATACTCCTACAGATTCGCATTTTTTCCGCGCCAGAATTTTTAAGCTGCTCGGCACGTTTTGTTTAATCTAATTTAAATTATTCGTGAAAAAACTCTACGACATTTTTGCAAGAGCAATACTGGGGTTGTTAGTTGTTCCAGTGGGAAGTTGTGATAGTTGGAAATCGTTTCAGTTGGCAGTTGTCCTAGCTAGTTGGCAGTTGTTCGGTTGGCAGTTGGCAGGTTGGAAGATGTCTGTTTGGCAGTTATCCGGTTGGCTATTGCCCTAGAACCGACCTACATACTTCCTTTACGAAAGCAAGTCCAAAGCCCCTGTGCAAAAGACAGTGCTCTAATGGAAGTGAAGTAGCACAGCTTTTGACAGTTTTAACTATCAACGACTGAACCATGCGCGTCGAATCGGTTAGTGTCTTCAGAGAATTTCTTCATGTACGGCAATTGCAAAGCTCGCGCGTCCAGAAACATGTCAATTTTGTTTTTACCAAAATGACATTGGAGACCTCACGCGCAGCTTTTTTTGTCAAATGTCGGGAATGTACTGCATTTGGGCAATAATCCCCCCTTACCCAAAAAATACAAAACTTATGCAGGTTTCGATAGGACCGCTCGACAGAACGCACAAAAAGTCAGCTACTGAAAGATAAGTACTTGTATTGTAAGTATTTTTTAATTTTGTTGAAAACTATGTCATGCATCTTGACGAAAGAAACCTGAGCAGGTGAAAGTTTGTTTTGTTTTCAGGAAATGTATTGCCTATAATCAAAACGTCTTCACATTAACTTACACAGTAAATCGCAGATTATACGTGTTAAAGATACCGACGCAGTTTGCATCACCAGCTGCCATGCGTGTACAGTATTTTAAATGTTTTATTCAGTGAACACTTGCGAAACGAACTCATAACTTTTGCCCGTTCTGTTGTTTGTCAGGTGCTGCATCTGCTACCGCTACTTACGCTACAGCCGCTGTAGTTGGTGTTGTCTTGACACCTGTTATCATAAGATTTGCTGGAACGAAAGTTTCGGTTCTGATTTGTCAAGCAACCTACCTCATCTACTGCATTGCAAACTTTTACCCAGGTAAGATTATGGAGAATGCTCAGAATTGTTTGCAATCCACTTGTGGTTTTGGTGGTGAATAAGTGATGCTAACAATCTTGTGCTGCATTTTCCCACCCACAGCAGGCTGAATAGTCATTATTGTGTAGCGTTTTCAACAAAAAGTCTTAGCTCGTTGGACAGGATGGCTTGCAGAAGTCGAACCAGTTGTAGAAATGCATATTACCGTAAGTTGTGTTGCTGACTCGGTACATTGCAGTTAGGGATCGACAAATGCTTTTGTGTAGAGGTGGCACCAGGCGACTTGAGTACTGAGGCGGAATTTTTGTGCGATGGTTTAGTTAAGCAACGTATTTTCTACAATACACAACCAGAAATGCAGAAAAATTTCAAAGACCTTAAAGTGTTAAAAACAATTTATCGGAATATTCTCATAAATTCAATAGTAATCTTGTGCATACAAGATCTCAAATTTGGAAGTGTCCTACTCAGGGCCGTATCTAGCTGATACCAGGCCCTGAAAACTGATGGATTTAGGGTTGGGGGTTCGAGGTAAGGCTGAAAAAAGGGCCCCGTTGATGAAGTCATCATACTCAGTCAACCGTGATAAGACCTTTTGATCCAGCTAGGAAGCAGATACGCGGGCCACCAAAGGACACGTTCCTGGACTATATGGCATGACTGACATATCAGAAAATGCAAAAGGGCAGAACCGTCGCCAGGAAGTCATCAATAGGGGCTTTACGTTTGTGCAGGGGGGCTTGAAATTGAAAATTTGATAAAAACTCCACTGATTTATAGTGTTTAATATTTCAATTTGGGGAGCGTGGTGCTTTGATTGGGGGGCTAAGACCATCAAAGTCACCTCCGTGGCGACGGGACTGCACAAGGGTATTCATGATGCCCAACTTTAAAAAGATTGAAAGTTGGGAAGACAAAGCTAGCAACACACAACAGTTAAGCGATAGCAAGCTGTCATCGCCCCCCACTTCTCTAGTTTTACAGTTGCTGTTGAGATCCCCTTTGCAAACAGAGTAGTTACTTCCACATTACAGTCGTTGTTGGAGGTCCCTTTGAAGGCACGGCACTTAAACATACAGTTGCTATTGGGGGCCCCTTTGAAAGCAGAGCATTTAGTTACACATTACGGTTGCTACTGGGGGTCCTGTTGAAAGCAGAGTACTTACACATTACAGTTGTTATTCGGGACCCTTTGAAAGCTGAGTACCTGCATATTACAGTTGCTGTTGGGGGCCCTTTTAAAGCAGGGTACTTATTTTTGATCTGGTTCGGAGTATATTCTTTAAGTGGATAGCTCGTTTTTCACCGAAAAAATAAGGAATTTACGCGAGAAACATGTCGTGGGGGGCCTGAAAAGTGGGGGACCCGATGCAAGTGCCTCGCTCGCCTCCTCTTAAACACACCACTGCCTATAAGGCTATTCTACTTGTGACGTCCAACTCTAGTTACGAGTTGTGGAAAATGGAAAAGCGTTAATCAATTTGCGCAAAGCCGAAGATAACGATATGGACGCACTCCAAGCACCCTCAGTAAAAAATGTCTAAATCCCTGAGTGCGCCACGATCATTGCTTTTATTGCTGCCTGCGACGCAAAAGGGCTTAACTACACAGTTTACTCAAAAACCAAACGTACATCAAATAACAAAGTGATCTAACAATTGTTATTTTGTTTTCTAATTGTGCAACAATGCTAGCAATGTTTGAGAAACTTTCGCATGTTATTTTGTCTGTGGCTTAAATATTTAATGTCTTCCCATCCACGCACAACGAAGTATAACTTACACACACATGGCAGTGGCACTAACAAGGGTTCTTACTGGGGCCCGCGAACCCCTAAGGGGACCGTGAAGATACTTTAAAGGGGTTCGTGAATGTAATAGGCTTTGTAGATAGCCTATTTCGATTACTACCACAATGATCAAGACCTAATTTCAAATATTTATTGCAACGTTTTCTCTTGAGGGGTCCGTAACATTTTAGGATGATCTATGAGTCTGTGACCCACAAATATTTACGAAACGCTGGTGTAAAGGGTACAGTTGGTCAATAAATGTAACAAACCTCTGTTGCTTTGAGTATAAAGTTTTATATGCGCAATGGGTGTGTACAGGATTAACGGAAGCAAAACGCAACGCAGTCAAATTTAAGCCGCCAGAAAAAATTGGCCTAACTTCTTTACTACAAACATTGTGGGAGTTTTCGGGTGGTTTAAAATGTTGGGCGATAACTGGAGATTGAAATGCGTCACGACAGTTGCGGACAAGTGCAGCGATGCAATATGTGTCAATAAATTTGAACATAGGTTGAGAACGGGGCGTACTATCGTTCGTTTCGGAAATTTACTGTATTTTCAGTTGATGTGATGATTCAGGCATAGGGGAGGAAATTCATCTACTACTCGGTAAATATACGGTTTGCGATGTTCGCAGTACGATTGGCGACATAAGACACCCCATTACAACATGCCAGAGTTTAATGCAAAAAGCACGGCCTACTTAGATATCTTCAGTAGGCCGTGACAAAAAGTACCACCAATTTGTAGTAAAAGAACCAAAAGCAAATTAAGTACGTGATGAGAAAAATACCTCATAAAAGTTCTCATGCAGTAACCGCAATATAGAGTCAGTACACACATACAAGAAAAACGAACACGATTTATTGTTTTTTATATTTCTGAAAAAGTTTGTGACCAGATTTCTAGTGCAGTGTACTTCAAAATTTTGTACCTATGTTTGAATGTGCTTTCGGTACCTAAATTTTATTTTACTTCGTATCATATGGATGAGCATCTGTAATAAGTTTGAAATAATCGTTAAATGTTCAACACTGTAAGAATCTTTTAGCTGCAGAATTTTTCTACGTTTTGTAATTGCTTGTAACTTCCGAAGTTGTAATTACAGATGTGTCCAAGCATCTCATCGCTTAATTTAAAGCTATAACGATATTAGTTGTAGATGGCACTGTATTCTAATACAGTATCAACAGCAAAAATATGATTATTATGACAGAAGAGTTGGTTAAGTCATTTATAAATAGCAAAAAGAACAACTGAGCTAAAATGAGTCGTTTAGGAACACCTGAAACAATCATTTTTGGAGCTGGTTTACTGTTTTTGGCTTGTACGTACTGCTTTCTGTTGGAAAGATATGACTGTATTAGCTATTGGAAAGATACAACTGGAAAGATACGGCTCTATTGGAAAGATACGACTGTATTAGCTTTTGAGGAATCTGCCTGCCATAATGGGCCTTCATATAAGCCTGCGAGGATTCTGTCTGAACGTGTTCACATTTAGTTTAATTTGATTTTTGCGTCACACTCATGGTCCATACCACAAGGGTACTCGAACAACACAAAACGGTTAGTCATAGCGCAGTACAGAGCAAGTGTCAATTGATAAGCATAAACAACACAGGGAGATGCCCAACACTGAAACAACACACCATAACTGCATTCACTCATCACCAAATAGTAATTCAGTAGTGGGAAGAAAACTGAAGACATTTTAACGTTACAGTGACAACTTACCACCAGGGCAAAATAGCTAAAACTGTTGGCAAAGTGTCTTACTAGGAAATCGATTTAACCGCAATTACGCATTTTCAATCCTTATTGAAGTAGAATAAGGATTTATTAGTTTAAAAACATTCCTTCAAACTTTACTGCGCTCAAGTTTTGTCAGTAATATGAAGTTAATATGAAGTGATTATAATATGAAGTTCTTAGATCTAAGTAAACTACACAAGATGTGTTTTCGATCAAGCTTTTGGGAAAAATTGTCGTGAAAGTCTCTAGTGGCCAGCGATGTGGACTGGTTATTGTGAAAACCATTGCGTCGTAGGAGTTGAGTCAGAACACAACAGTGATGTGGCCAAGTTATAACTGTCGAGTCACGAGTCGAGTTGAATCACAAGCCCTTCGATTCAGAGCCATGTAAATTTTTTTCGAGTCGAGTAAGAGTCGAATCAGAGTCGCGTCACAAAAACTTTCAAGTCATTTCGAGTCATTGGTTTTCAAATCAATGTCGACTCAAATTAAATTTAACATTTTTTATGTTTTTTACTGCAAAGTGGTGCCCAACGAGCTACGAAATGGCGCCCAACCAGCTACAAAATTCCACCCAATGATCTGAAAAGAGTTTCCCAATGTTGTTTCAGCACTTTTGTCACCAGGCTGCTTAGATCTAAGTATTTGGTGAAAGCGTTTTTTAGCTTTTATTTTACTGCTCTCTGTCACTCGCAGTCAAATTCACAAGTCTAGCCCAATCTTGCTGCAACAAATATACCTCCTTGTCCTTCACATGCCCCAACAAAAGACCAGAGATGAACATGGACTTGGATTGAAATCCTGCTCCATTTTAAAATTTTGATGGATTTAGATTAGATTAGTTTTTATAGTTTCTGCTCAACCGGATCTTTAGATTTGATAACTTTGTTTTGAACTTCTTTGCATTTTTCTGTTCGGTTTCGGAACTACATATTACTGTATTGAAAACTTTGGTTCACTGGAGTTTCTCAAATCCCCCGGGATTGTACATTGACTACGAGTGGTACAAATCTGCTCTTCCGCATTATGTGATCAAAGTTATGGAATTGCTGTGACTTTCATTGATCCAATTCATTTTCTTGACTCATCATTGTTATAGGTACAGCATTACCTATACCTCGTAACATTTAGTACAGTTCATCATTATTTATATGTGTGGCCTAGCAGTGCATGGCGTATCTAGGGTATGGCAGGCATGGCACGTGCCATGGGCGCCACTTTGACAGGGGCGCAAAAATAGCTTGGCACAAATTAATATGTGTGACTTGCAAGTTCTTCAATCTTTATTTTTCGCCCCATACAAACAACCATTAATGCGTGGTTGCATTAACACAGCGCCCTTATTTAATGTAATAATTCGGGCGTGTTGCGCCAACACCAAGCGTTGTGACAAAACTGTTGTATTGTGACACAACACGAGGATCAGACATTGTGACAGAACAGGAACATTCGCTTGCCATATATACAAGACCTCGTCTTTCTGACGCTATAGAAAAGGGTAAGACAGTGCGTGCTGTTGCATTTCAGGCAGGCCCGTAACCAGGGGGGAGAGCCACCCCCTGCAAAAATTTCCGCCCCTCTGGAAAAATGTGTTGGACCTAGTTTAAAAAATTGAGCCCCTCTCAGAAAACTCTTCGCCCCACCTGGTGTCCCAAGCTGGCCACGGGCCTGATTTCACTCAAGACGATGTTAATCAGAATGTGGTTGTAACGAGTTTAATTTGGTGACTGTGAAAATCTGACTGTTACGCACATAACTGCTGTTAAAGCTCCCACAGATTTACAACTTTCGTGAATTGCTGCGTCCCGCTACGACTTTACGAAATTTCTTCGATGGCCACCAGTGTCCGATAAATAGGCTAAGCCCTGGTTCTGAAACTGTGGGGCGTGAAAGGTTCGCAAGAAGGGCGCTAGTATGACAGAGACATTTTGTTGAAAAGCAGAATATTGGCAAATGAATCGTTGTATTGTATTTTTATTTGCTTTTGAGGTTAGGTGAGGCCAAGTATTATTAACTAACGCTGTAGTGCAGGGGAGCTCAATACGTCGATCGCCATCTACCGGTCGATCTCAAAGGTACTGTGAGTAGATCGCATGACATTAACACCTTCGGTGCCTGTGGACGGACATGTCAAGATAATGTTCATAGTTAATTGTTTTGTGTGTGGAATATGGTCTCATGTGGGTATGCAAGGTACATCAACATACATTATAAAAATAAGTCTCAGTATATTTATGAATAAACATATGTTTTGAATTTTTGTAGTAGGCAGGCCCGCAACTAGCTTGGGACCCCAGGAATGGCGATGAGTTTTCTGAGGGGGGCGCAAATTTTTTGAACTATGACCAATAGTTTTAAACTATGTCCAGCACATTTTTCCAAGGGTAGCGAAAAATTTTCTAGGGGGGATTCGCCCCCCCTGCGCCCCCTGGCTACGGGCCTGGTAGTAAATAGATCATTTTGACTTGTTCAATGCCGAAAAAGGTGTGAGCACCCCTTGCTATGTTGGATTAGGGTTCTCAGATGGCCGGTATTTTGAAAATCAGTGCCTAAATCCGGTTTTGTGAAAATAAACAATTTGCTCCAACTTCAAAAAGAACTAACGCAGAGCTTTTCAAATTATAATGACTCTAGCAGTGAATCTTGTCAGGACAGATCCTTCAGCGAAGTTTATTTGCTGCTGTTGACGCAATCCCTGGTGCGTTTTGTCACGTGACACACACACACCGAAGTGTAATGAGCCAGCCAAAATACGGTAAAATTATTGCAGGGTTAAGAATACTTATTGTTTCTCTTTTTTCCCTATGTTGCTTAGGAATTACAACCAGGGTTGCCAATTTGTTTTTTTCGAAGCTAGATTTTGAAATTCTGGCTTTTTGTAACACCTTGGCTTTTTTGGAAATAAAAAAGCCAGACAAAATCTGGCTATTTCTGGCTTTTTTCAGCCAGAAAGGCTTGGCTCTGGCGAAACATTGTCTGAGCTGCGTATTCATTACAAATCTCTTCTGACGAGACCCTACGACCATGCAGCGTGCACGGAATATTGCAAAGACGTTGCTGTTGTCCTAAAAGTGATCGATTACAGGGAAACAATGCTTCTAAAGATTGAAATTGTATTATAGCGATGTTTCCGACGAGTTTTTATGTTTGTTTCGTGTTTGGTCATGCATGTTTTATGTGTATGTCTTAAAACGTCTATCTGGATTTTTTGGTACAAGGTCTGGCTTGTTTTGGCGAACGCAGCACAGGTCGGCTACTCTGATTATAACAATACAGCTTAGATCTGGCAATGTTGTCAAAATATTTTTACAAAACTCATCTGGCAACAATATGTTGGATGTAAACCAATATTGGTCACCAAACCTCTATAACGACAAAAGGGGCGCGCCAAAAAAGGTTTAAACGTGCTACAGCCAAACAACTTGGCAAAAAAATCTAGCTCTAAACAAAATTAACAAATCTTTTCGTTCGTGAGTTTACACTTTTTACTCAAATGGCACGGTAACAATACTAACTGCTGATGTTTCGAGGACTACAGTAACTACGGTTCTCTTCCTTAGTCTCTGGACTGGGGCGTTGTGTTTAGCCCAGAGGTCCTTAAACGTGGTGTTGCTCTTTTGCACGTAACTTATTGTGCCATCCAAAGTAAATGTGATACATTTCAAAAGGAATGTTGGCTATGATTGAGGCTTCTCTGACACGATCGTTCGTTTTGCAATACCAGTGTTAGTAGCAGCAAGCCGGAGACTATCGTCCAGTGTTTGGTCTACCATTCAATTTGTAGATTTGACTTGCTTCATCGTTGAAAATATACAGTACTCTCACACACGTACAGTATGTGTTTCCGAACATCGAGTGCATTTTTAGTGCAAAATGTTTCAGTTTGGGAAATCTATCCATGCTGACGTATTTCCAGACACTCTCTACAGTCTTGTCTAACGCTGTTAATATTGTACATTTTCATTAAAAGATGTTATGCTTGTTCTAATTAAAATTACCTACTGTAACTCGCACAAAACATTAAACCAATACTGAGAAAGCTCGCGGGCCTTAAACATCCTATCGGGCCACATGTGGCCCGCTGGCCTGTAGTTGGACCACACTGCTTTATAATAAAACTAAAGGAGTATGAAAGCATGTTATATGGTCCTTATGGATAATTTATAATTTTATTTGCTGAAACGAGTAAATCAAAAATAAACAGACATCGTCTGTTTTAAAACATTTATTCGCTTCATGGCTTATCTTTAGTGAAAATTCTGCCTTTCAAATTATTAAAAAGAGCGCACATTTAAACTTTGCCATGGGCGCCATTTTGCATAGATACGTCACTGTGGTATAGTACTATAAATGAACAGCTTGTGTTGTGTACCCTTAATCTTCTGGTTTGATATCTTACACGCTATTGCTGATCTTAACAGAGTTTCTCATTGCGTTGCAGCTAATGATGATTAGTTTGAAGCCTTTGTAGGGTCAATTCTTATAATGCTCTTATAATGCTGTGAGCCAAGGATAGAGCATAAGTTAAATTGAATTGGTTGGGAAACTTAATTTTCTTTGAATATTTGAGCTGAATGACATATAATCGTATATACGCCTAGCCTGATAACAGTGATAGGATTTTGGATTTAACAAGATTTTGTTTTCGGATTCGGATTCGATTTTGAAATAAAATTGATGAATCGGATTTGGATTTGAAAACCGTATAACCGTTTATCTCCAAAATACTCAGGGTAAAGTAAAAGTACAGTGTGTGGCCGACTGCCATGATCACGATACGTAAATACTATTTTAAACCACGATGCGTCCAATGTATTGTGCGCTGCTGGCACCTCAGTGAAAAGCAAAGAGTCAACACTGCCTCAGTGTTCTATCATAACACCACCAGCAGACACAGTCAAAACAGAAAAAATAAGCCAATGCTAGTCATGCGTCACTGAAGCAAAAGAGTTCATTTCTTTGTGTGCAAACTGACTGGATTTATTAATGAAGATGTTTTGAAATTTTGTAAAAATGACTATAACTCGAGCAGAACCGTCACTAGCAAGTCTTCAATAGGGGGGCGTTAGTTTGTGCAGGGGGGCTTAACATTGAAAAAAAACTCCACTGATTTATGAGTGTTTCGTTTTCCAATTTGAGGAGGCTTGGTACTTTGTTTGGTGGGCTAAGCTCACCGAAGCCTCCCCCTTGACGACGGGACTGCACTCGAGTGCAGCTGGTTATTGATTGTAACTCGAGTCGTCGAGTCGAATCATTCGGTAAAAAAACGTGGCTCTGGTCGAGTCTTCACAAAATCGTTTTTCAAGGTGACTCTAGTCGAGTCAAATCATAAAAAACCGTGACTCGAGTCAAGTCGAATCGAGTCACGCTATCACTGGAACACATCCTTGCTGGAGTTCAACACCCACGATCAACGGTTGTAATTTAACTCCGATGACACAGACATAAACTTCTGAGCAGGAATACAATGACTTGACGGCCAGTCAGGGACCGAGTTTGCTAAAAGACTTTCGGGGGACAAACCTTTGACCTTTGTTTGCGTTTCGTTGACGTCACCACGTTCGCTCAACCGTGGTACGACCTTTTTGTAAAATTAATATGGCGACCCCCTGGCTACGCCTATGGTGGTGGTAGGTGCTATATCTAGATATAACACTTAGCACTGAAAGGAAAACACATTAAGTCTGAGAGTTGGGCTTAAATAGACGTAATAGCTCAAAAATTGTGATAATCAATTAAAATTTGGTCAGTTCCGAAATACAATGTACTGCTACTAAAAACCACAAGACTACATAGATAAAATCAAGACAAAACCACAAGATCTTTTGGTATATAGTAGCAGTGGCAACCAGGCGCATAGCCGGAAATCTTAATAGGGGGGCAAACAGCAACCGAGTTTCAACATTTAAATATTTTAATGTTCCTTGTTTTTAAAGCATCATCCATTAAACGTGCATGTTTCTGGCTTTTTCTCCTGAACAATTGTGTTCAGATTTTAGCCGACAACTAAAAATAAAAAGTAAGTTTTAAAAGTTTTGATAGTGAATTTCCAAGCTTCTACTTTGGATCAATGCCACCATTTGCTCATAAACCTTTCCTGCAAAAGCGCTAGTAAACTTTTCAATGCTATAAGCGCACGATCTGCATTATGCTTTTTGCCAGGGCCGGATTTACCCTATAGGCTATATAGGCTTAAGCCTAAGGCCTCATGATCCAAGGGGGCCTCCAATAAACTGTGGTACGCATAGAGTCAATGGCCGGTGTATGATCATTTAGATCAGGGATGCCCAACCAGTCGATCGCGATCTACCGGTCGATCTTTAAATGCCTGGCAGTCGATCGCGGGTGATTTTATGCATGTATAAGGGTTTGCCGACCTAGAAATGAATAATTATGCATGTGTATCCTCCCAGTGCCAGGTGTCTCACTAACGTTAACAATGAATGTACTTTCATGAAATAAATGTTATTAAAATATGTTTCTGGTTTGCTGCATCATGTAAGTGTAAATTTGTATGTGTAACTGAGATATACTGATAGGCTCGGTTTGTTTTGTTTCAAAGCTTTGCCAGATTAGTAGATCTCCAGACACTGAAAAATGTAAAGGTAGATCCTATGTCAGTGAAGGTTGGGCACCCCTGATTTAGATTAAACTTCGTCAAAAATGTATGTCTTAATTATTATTCACAAAATTAGCTTTGTTCAACGTTCGTGGTGATAACGCCAGAGTCTTCCAACGAGTTTCCATGAATCTCAGTATGACAGTTGGTCAAGCCGCATGCCAACTATTGTGTCGATATACTCAAAGCACGCTGGCTGCGTCCTGCGTTTGCTGAATCGCACCGATTGTTACGTGTGACTATCAAAAGAACTTGTGGCTGTTCATGTTTGAGATGCACTGGATCAGTGGCATAACTGACGGGTGGCAGGGGTGCGAACCGTCCTCCCCTGCCAAGCTAAATGCAAAAAACGGGCCCTGACCTAGCTTGTATTTTGGTAGCCTATTTACTATACTTTTGGTTTCAGTAGATTGTTGTTTTTTTGCGTTTTTCGGAGTGTTTTCCGGTGATTTCGGGTTTTTGTATAGGCATTCAATACCGGATTTGCTGTTGTTTCTCAAATATTTTCTAAGTGTTAGCCAGTGGGCTCCCTTCAGCTAAGTTTCCCTCTGTATCAAACCTCTACTTACGTCACTGCACCTGATCAAAATAAGATTGTATTGCAGATAAGAACTATGTGCAGAACTAGCAGCAGTATCCTACAATAAAAGCATAGTTGTTTCTAAGGTGACTGAGCAATGCAGTAGTTTTGTCAGAGTTTGTATCGCGTAAAGCTCGATTGTTTTTTCAGATGTGATTTTTTTCCATTTGAATTTTCTTCAGTAAAGTCATTCAGAAATCAGATTGCTATTGAGTGCATGCGCAAGTTTCTACTACTCCCATGCTAAGCAAATCAGAGAAGATCTTGATGAGCTTGAACAGCAAGCAAAAGCAACTTTGCCAAGTGGTGACCGCAGAACTCTTCCCCAACGAGACATGGAAATATAAAAAAATGACAAAAGCGCGTTTGGGTCTGATGCCTTAGAGTAGTGGTTCTTAGTTGATGCAACCACACGAAGCCTTGTTTCGACTAACTGCTCAGGGAAAAGGTCCTTTTCAAGATTCAAAAGAATTAAAAATGAATTAAAGGGTCGCCATGTTCCAGGAGAGATTGTCCACACTAAGCATTCGGTACATTAAAAGTGACAAACTCAAATTGTAATGAATTCTTAGATAATTTTGTTATGAAGAAGGCAGGACAAAACCTTTTTAACTGTTCACTGTGTTATGTTCAGCCTTACTTTGTTTCGATTATTGTAGCTTTTTATTTCTTTATACGTATTTCAATAATGACAGCATAAGCGACATTGAAACCAGTCCAGTCGCCACGGTGGGCATTGGTGAGCTCAGCCGTTCCAAATTTAAATATGAGACACTATAAATCAGTAAAGATTTTATCAAATTTTCAGAATGTCAAGGCCCCTTGCGCAAATTTAAATCCCCTATTCAAGACTTTCTGGCGACGGTTCTGGTCTTTAAACCTCACATCTTTTCACGAGACAGTTTAGCTGCGTTCGATTCTTACCAGTCTGAAAAAGTAAGAAACACGCGAATCGTGAACGTAACAGTTACAACCATTCGGGTGCGTTCTACGTGACGTGTTTTGCTCGTGTGTGTGAGATTTTTACAGCCGTGGTAAGCGAGTTGCAACGTGGTCCTCACGTTGTGCTTCAAAGTCTTTATACCGCTACACATACTATATAGGTGCAGTGTGTTTGTTTTTTTGAACAAAGATAAGAAAAAACAGATGTGATTCTTATAAAAAACGTAGGCCATGTGTTTTGTCAAATATTTCAATTGTGGCGATTTCGGTTGGTTTGCCTGTGGCAGTTAATAATCCTGTTCCCGCCAACCAAGTAGGATTTCAAAAATTTCGTGCAATTGAACGCTTTTGCGTCGAAGGCAGCAACAAACGCAGTGATCGTGGGCACTCCAGTTATGATTTAGAATTTTTTACTGACCGTGCTTTCAGAGCGTCATTTTCAGATTTTCGCAAACTGGTTAATACTTTCCATTTTTTTCCTCGCAACAATGGGAGAGGGGGCCTCACAAGCGGATTAGCCTAGTGCCTAGCATCAGTTAAATCCGGCCCTGCGTTTTGCAGCCAATATTGAAGTTGAACAAGAAGCAGGACAGTCGCCAGCGGGAGGTCAGTGGTGCCCGGTCCCCCATTTAAAATCTGTGACCCCCATTTCATGTTTGCCCCCCGGTTGCTGCATGCATCCTACATTGTGTATTTAAAAAATGTGGCTCCTCTTGTGGTTTTTGGCTCCCCCTGCTGCGAAATCCTGGCAACGGGCCTGGCAAGAAGTCATCACGGCCGCCATTACTATTGCGCTTCTTATACAGTGCGGTATTTACACGCTTTGGATGTACACCAACACAGGACGTTCAATCAAAGCTGAGCAGAGACTTGGCTCTGAGGTACTGACGTCCGAAGTAGGCCTTCTACACAACTTTCGCGCATATAAGAAGCGGATCCCGTTTATCTAATTTGAGCGATTAATTCACGTATGTAGTTGATAAACGTAAACGCTAGAATCTTTCAACGCGTTTGAAAAATGTTTGGATTTTTGACAATTCGTAAGATCTTTTGGCTGTGTTGAACTTATTCCGTAAAACCTTTGCAGCTACTTTAAAACTTACTTCGTAATTTTTGTGCTAAATTTAATTGACTTCATTGAAATATAAAATGAAATTAAACTGTAAACACAATCGTAACCACAATATTACAAATCTTATTGACCACGCTCAGCTGCATGTAAATATAGCTTAGCAGTGCACGTAATTAAATTTGTACAAATCACAGGCGTCTAGAAAATACAATAACTTGTCTGCGGAATTTGAACCCCTAATGGAAAAAAATTCAAATTTAGTTTCGTTTCAGTCACGTGCCCTTTACCAACATGACAGATTCAAAGCTCAGGGATGGATATTAGGGAAGGATAACGGCGCAGTCGGCTCGGGCCCCTCTTTTTCAGAGATACCGTGCCCCCCTCTTCAGAGCTTTGCACCATTGTTTAGTTAAAGAAGTTATGTACCACTCTAGAGTCACATTTAAAGAAGTGCTGAAGCAAGTCATATGTTTTTCAAAATAGAGCAAAAATTATGGGGAAATGTGCCAAATCAGACAGCTTTCAAGTGTCCAGCTGCAAAACTCTACAATTTTTTGTTTCTTTCGTATGTATACTATACTATGCTCTTGAATTTAGTTCATAAATGGAAATGTGAAACAAATTTAACTCTTTTATTCACGTAATCCCACATCTGCTTTTCGCAATGGCGATGTCTTGGTGCCCCTTTGAGAGCTTGCCCCTACATTTTAATATCCACCCCTATGCAAGTTATCTCGGTGTTTCTAAGTAATGGCAATGTCAATTCCCTCAACACTTCCAAAATAAAAAGTATCTTGCTACTTATGTTAAAATTTGCTGCTGACTCTTCTCGTTGGAGTTAAATGATTTAAATGATATAAAAATTATTTACTGTAGTATAGGGTCACTATTAATATCAAATGAAGCTTACATAATATCATTAGGTGGGATACAGCAAGCTGGTGCGCCAAAAACAGCTTCGAAAAGATTTACTCAAATTGTTTTTACTTGCTGTCATTGATTACAAATGTAGGTCAGATACAAGTTTGTATTCGACTAAAAGCTGAAGTAGGATAGGTTCCTTGAGGCAGTTTCATTGATTTGCACTGAAGCATTTCTTTGGCATATACTTCAAATATTATATTAACCTGAAAATTTTGGAATCGGGGGGACATTGCCCCCGTTGCCTCACTGGCTACGCACATGGGAGCAACAACATTCTGATGGCAGGCTGCAGACCAGAGCAGGAATTCGTTATTGAGCAAAGTTTATGTGCACACCGATTCGGTAATTCAAATTAACCAACATAATATCAACATTTGTTACGTCTTCGTTGTGCGCTCGCACCGTGATTGAGTCGTAACATGTGTTAAATTCAAAACTCACACCAGTAACCATCAAACTCCGTTTACTACAAGTCGGAATAACAACCGACACACGACAACACAATGAGTACGGTCCAGTGCGGTTTCAAATAGTTACAGAACCGCGTGCAAATGGTTAACACCACGCTATTCAGAAAACTGACAACAAAATCAAATCGAGTCGAGACTACTTAAAAAGAAGCCAATGAAGCAAGGTAACGTAGGCAATCATCGCAAGCGTGGGATACAGGATTGACCAATCAAGCAAACGATCCTTCAGCAGGCAACGCACGAATTTGCGATGTAACATTCCCCCCGCAATGTACGAACCGGGAGAGGACATTAACAAACAACGATTACATCGCAATAAATTTGCAGAAACGCTACGTGCGATTTCCAGTTGGTTAAATGCAATTTCAAACTAAACCAGTAACGTTACCGAGGTAACAACAACGGATCGACGAATGAAATTAGACAATGCGAGAAACAGAATTTTTTGGCAATACAACCCAAACGATTTACGTTTATCGTTAATGCTGCAGGTCATTCTCAATCAGAAATAGTAGCCACTGATATAGCAGCCGTGACATTTTCATCGCCACGATAAACAAGACAAAGTTTTGCGATGGGCCGTGTGAAAATTCCATTAGCGGTGTTTACTTCCACTTGTCGAACAATATTTCGACTGTCGGAAAAAACGTGGCAGAAGCGTCCCGTCTGCCAATTGTTTCTCGAATGTCCCTCGCCCGCGATAAGAACAACGTCGCCGAGCTGAATATTGCTTCGTTTGGTTGTCCATTTCTGTCGTGGAAGAAGAGTAAGCGTATACTCTCGAGACCAACGTCTCCAGAACTGATATGCCATCCACTGTATTTGCCGCCAACGTCCACGAACATAACAATCGTCCTTACGAAAACGCCTGGTGCTGGAGTCGCGGAACCAGTTTGAAGCAAAAGATGGTTTGGAGTAAGAGGCTCGTCATCTTTGGGTCGAAGGTGACCGGAGTAAGAGGGCGAGAGTTGAGGAGCGCTTCCACCTCGACCATTAACGTCGCCAGTCCTTCGTCGGTGAGAGTCTGTTCTGATAGCAACGCTGACAGGATTTTCCGTACGGATCGTATGAGTCGCAGACCCCATCCATTTGACTGGCGGTTGGAGGGTTGAATTGCCAAGCGATGCCTTGTTGCCACAATTGACTGTGAATAGATTTAGAGTTAAAACGTTGCAGTTCTTCTCTAAGGACACGTTCTGCTCCTACGAAATTGGTACCATTATCGCTGTATACGATTTCCGGTTTAACCCTTCTACCAATGAAGCGTCGAAGCGCATCGATGAAGGAATTGGTCGATAAGGTATGTGCCACCTCGATGTGGACAGCTCTAGTTCGTAGGCGAGTAAAAAAAACAAATAGTTTTACCATACTGCGCCCTTGCTTCACAAGGAACGGGCCGAAATAGTCCACCCCAATCGCTGAGAATGGTGGTTTATTCGGCTGCAGTCGAACTTCCGGTAGTCTGCCATAATCTGTTGACGGAGAGAAGCGTTTCTCTTCCTGCAAAATATGCAGTTACCAATGACTTTACTGACGGCTGCACCGCCTTTGATTATCCAAAACTTCTGGCGTAATGAAGTCCATGTGTGCCCCATGCCAGAATGTCCAACTTGGTGGTGGTGTTGAACAATTACCAGATCGGTGAAATGGTGGTTGTTGGGCAAGATGATCGGATGTTTCGCATCGTAGCATATCGAAGCCTTGGTTAGTCTTCCACCGACTCTCAAAACACCATCATCTAAGAATGGACTAAGCTTGTTCATTGCGGATTTATCAGAGCAAAAATCACGACCTCTAGACAGTTGAGAAAACAAACTTGGAAAAGTACTCCGTTGAACATATCGAATCAGTTGGGTTTCTGCTTGTTGAAGCTCTGCAATAGTCAAGGAACAATTATAAAGTCTCAATCCAGGCCGTAATTTCGCCTTGCGCAACAAAAACGCCTTGAATCGAAGCATCCAAGCAGTAGCCTTCGTTAGTGCGTACAGGGAAGAATATCGCTTAATTAACCGGTCCGTCGCTCCTTCACTGACGATAACACTTACGGTTTCGGAACGTTTTACGTCCTTGATGGGGTTTATGTTGATCGATGGGATTGGCGACACCGGCCAGCAATCTTCACTACTGCACAGAAAACCTGGTCCTGTGAGCCACATCTTCAAATGCATCAATTTCTTCACGCTAATTGCACGTGAAATGAACGTTAAGAAAACGAAAACTATGATTGTTAGGAGGGTCTCCAAACATACACCAAAACCGAATGCCAACATTAAAATAAATGGTCAAAACTTAGAGCAAGTTGATAAATTTAAGTATTTGGGACAATGGATAACTGCTGATGGAAGATGTGATGTTGAAGTAAAGTCCCGAATTGAAATCGCTAGGAAAACTTTTATAAAGCTGAAGGATGTTTTAACTTCGAGACGAATAAATTTGAAACTCCGCAAACGATTAGTTCAATGCTATGTACTATCAACGTTTTTATATGCATCGGAAACATGGACTCTGAACAAGGACCTGGAAAACAGAATAAACGCCTTCGAACTATGGATCTATAGGAGAATGCTTAAAATATCCTATGTGGATAGAATT
>Ga0210059_1003884_pt1 | contig 24036 bp, 10 predicted proteins | sample Ectturendosymbi2_FD_188042 | JGI IMG/M metagenome (GOLD analysis project Ga0210059, IMG submission 188042) | Ecteinascidia turbinata endosymbiont from Florida, USA - Sample 2 (SPAdes) (version 2) | ecosystem: Host-associated > Tunicates > Ascidians > Unclassified | place: Key West, Florida...
CATAGGCATGATATCTACAGATATCATAAGAATCGGCAAATTATCGCAATCAATGAATTAGAATTTAGAACAGTAGTCCTTAACAGCCACGGGACATCAGTGTCGTACATCGGACTAAAGGGTCTATCACTTCTTCCCATTCAACCTCTCAACGCCACTTCCCTCCGATTCACTCTTTTTTCATGTATGATTCGTGTTATTCAGAGATCATCACATGGTATGGCTTATGGCCAAACCATCTCTGTTCGAGATCTCACGTAGTATAAAGCTTTACAGTCCTTTTAAACTAGGGAAGACTTTAACGATTTCCATAGTGCCTTCATCACAGATTATTTTTAGGCTTTAAACGCACATATCTCTTCTTACTAAGCTCAGTTATCACGTAGATTATTTACAACGGTATTAATTACGACGGTAATTTCTTTGAGTGAATATAAAGTTGAAGTCATAAGTCTCCTCTTGACTATAGAAATGAATTCCTTAGCCTTATCCGCCTCTTGCCGAGGGAATAAACCCTAAGGGCCAAACCCGCTGTAAATTACAAGCAGAGGGTAAGTTTTAACTCTTTCTCCTACTTGAGATCCAGTATGCGACGAGAAAGATACTCATTTCGCATCATCGTACGATGGAAATTTCCAAAGCCAGAGGAGCGTGAGCTTATAATTTATTAAAACATTTTAAGCACCTAGCTTACCTTACGTAGTACTCGTCCAAAACACAAATGATTCACTAAACGTCATGGGACAGACATTGCTCCGGGCATTACCATAGTTACTACAAAAACTGGAAATGGCAGGAATTTACAGTCGCTAAATATCTGTAACGGAAAAGGGTTAGTCTTATACAATAAAAGTCCATTTTCACACTAACACTATGACTCTGGATCTTAAAACACTAAATCAAAAATAGATTTTAATAATATATTAATAACGACAATTACGAAATGTAACTACATTTCTCACTCTCCCTGTATTCAAAGAGGAACAAAATTTCACATCTCCGAAGAGAAGTAACATACAAAAGTTGGTCAAAGGTTTCAAACAAAGTTATCCTCTCGTTCATTCCGTGGTCACTTAATTCGTTTATACGTTCTCTATCTGTGTCCGCTGGAAGTGTTACGGATAAGGTATCAATCATCAATGTTTTGCAGAGCTAATTGTTACAGTAATCTTAAGGGTATTATCACACCATTAAACATAAGATTTTGTACTATTTTCATATTTAATTTCTTCGTTTAATGTAAATTCATGTTTCATAATCATGGCTGAAGTTATTATCTCTCATGGAAGAGATTGCAAATGCCATGAATAGTTCTTCGACGTTCTACTCTATTCAATAAGAATCTCCTTGCTACGTGACATTAATCATTTATTTTTAGAATACTATTACTATGAGATCATCTTGCGGAGCCGCGTTCAACATTTTAATTAACAACTAGGGTTTGTCTTAAACGTTACTGCAGATGCCAAACTTTCTTGACTTGGTGTTTGTTGAAATAGGTGTTTCTAGGGTTGACGGAAGTAAGATGGCAGTTTATAATGAAATAGTTGGAATGAAAAAACTGGTCTGGGAAGCATCGAGATTTGAAAAGAGAGATGTTTCAGTCATGCAGTTGCATGATGGAGGTAGGTATCTTAAAAATTTCACGTTGTCGTTATCGAGGCCGATTCAGAGTGACAGCCCATTGCTTGTCTTCTTACATAAAACATACAGTATAGTATCATTTTATCAATTTTTAATTCATTTATCACGGAGACACAAGAGCACTGAAATTCGTTGGTACCAGACGCTAAGAGGTAGGTAATTAGTTCTATAATAACCGAAACATGTCTCATTTTCAACGTCGTTTACGTTTGATTAGATAGGTAATATTACGGCTTTTACTTGTGAAATCGATAGCGGGGGCAAAACGTCGAATCCAGTCATTTATTGACTAAATTTTAGGTTTAGGTAGAACCGAATCGTATAATGTCAGCTTTTCGGATAAATTCTGATCATTGAGTGAATGAGTAATGATAAGTTCAACTGTGAGTTAATCGAAGTTACTTTATTTGCGTGTGATGTCGTTAATTTAGTCTGCTAAAAGTTAGCGTGATAGGTAAAATTGAAGGCCTACATCGAATATGCAATAATTGGGTGTCCTTTTCTTTGAGAGATTAATATTAATAAGTTGCATCAAATTAGATTTTTTTAATATTTACATTATGTCAGGGGCAATTACTAGAATATTGAATAGAGATTTCCGGATCGTGTCATAACAACTGGACATTTTAGTAAAATGGATTTGTGATTAAATTTTAATTTTCCTATTTGAATGGTCTTTTGTTACGAAATGAGATCGTTCTTTAATAAGGAAATATTGATCATGGCGAGTTCACCTACAATTATTTTGGATGCTAACACGAAGGAGCGCCTAACACTTCCTTAGTCTGAACTAGATGGGGTTTTTTATATATGGTCGAATTTTCGTTTAGTCAGTGGAGTCTAATTATACTCTTAGATCTTGGTGTAGGGTTCTGATTGACTAGTTCCTTAATGCGGATATATCATAGGTGGTCGTGGTACTCATTTTCTCAAATGTAATTTATAAAAGGACTCTAGCGCGTTGCGTGTTTCAAAAACATGTTATTTCATGACATTAAACTATTGATTTCAATTAAAATTTTGTTCTAAAACAAAAATGTGTAGCAAGCAGAATATTGTTTTCCTATCTCTTTTCGTTAGTTACGTGAAAAGAGAAGATTATTCATATAAAACCTTAGGTCTAATCGGGATTCAATGTACTTTAAACTATTTCCCGCTCGGGGTTTTGAAGCTGGCACCGTAAAATCGAATTCTCTGGCATTGAACATGCTGCCGTCTGTCCTTGGTCGAGAGCTGGATCGGGTAACAGTGCCAATGTTACGACAATGGTTACCGTATTGACCTGGACTTACTAGCGTTTATCAGGTAGAAATGTAAAAATGCGTCATTCCTGAATAATGTCACTTAATTGACAACTCTAGTAGTGATGCTTACACCGCTTCATCTGCCTTCTGCTCATCATTATCCCTTATTTGATGGAGCGAGCACGTGTGCACGTGGTGCTGATGAAAGGAAAGATACGGTAATAAGAAAAGAGACTTTGGTCAACAAAACGTAGCCAAGGAAAGACTGGGCGCCATCTAGACATTTCGATGGGATACAGAAAAAACGTAAGCCGCCCTCGATTTTAAACCCCCCTTGATTGTAAGCAGCATTGAATGATGAAAAAATTTTATAAGCCGCTGCTTCCAATCGAATAAATACGGTATTTGAATTTGAGGTGGTTGATCGAAACGTTTTCTTAGTGGCTTAAGTTTGTATAAAATAGTGCAATTTAGACCTTTATATGGTGTATAGGTGTTGACTTCCTATTTTAATGGTTGTGACGTCGCAGTTGCCCGTTCAAACCACAAAATTTTTTAATAGTTCTTTTGATGTGCACTTGTGCCCTCCCACTTTGAAAAAGGTTCCGCCACCCCATGGTACGTATCAATATATCATGCCAATAGGCGCACGAGGCGGGGAGTGGGGATGACTGACGCCCCCCCCGGCTTGAAAAATCTCAGGGCAAGCGCAATTGCTATAAAATCCTGAATCATAAAAAATATTTCAATACAGCGAAAAATTTCAGGACAACTCTGCTTTTCAGGGTAAGCGCAAGTTGCTCAAAAAAGCTGGATGACAAAAAGACATATTCAATACAGTGAATTCAGGGCACACTCTGTTTATCAGGGCAAGCGCAAGTTGCTAAAAAATCCTGAATGTAAAAAGTATAATCAATACAGTGAAAAATTCCAGGGCAAGCGCAAGTTGCTCAAAAATCCTACATGATAAGAATATTTCAATACAGTGAAAAATTTCAGGGCAAGCGCAAGTTGCTCAAAGATTGTGGATGATAAAAATATATATTCAATGCACTGAATTCAGGGCACACTCTGTTTATCAGGGCAAGCGCAAGTTGCTCAAACATCCTGAATGTAAAAAGTATATTCAATACAGTGAAAATTTTCAGGGCAAACTCTGTTCTTCAGGGCAAGCGGAAACTTGCTCTGTTTGCCAGGGCAAGCCCAAAGTTGTTGTTTTCAGTGCAAATTTTTTCCGCCCCCCCCCAGTAAAATGACTTCCCGTACGCCTATGATCATGCCTAAGTTTAAACAATCAAATTTTTTTAAATTTTGAAGTATGCTGCATGAATACGCTTATGCTTTACTCAGAAAATCAGTCTCAGAAAAGATAATATAATCAAAACTAGCAAATAACGTAACTGAAAACCACCGAGATGAAATGAAACGTAGCTTTATTAAACTCTCAGTAGTTCTTAGTGGTATTTGACAAGCACAATTTGTTCCATTTATTGAAACAACATTGAAATATAATTTTACACTCAGTTCGAAAAATATGGTTTATTGGTTGAGGATTATATACAATTTTTGATTTAGGATTATGGTTAATCTTTTTCATTATTCCGGAAACCCTGTAAAAGTGTTTTAACTTCTACAACCGTGCACATTGAAATAAAGATCGATTTTAACAGATTTTAACTATAAATGACAAAAAATTGTTTTTTCCCTCCAACTAAAGTTTTAAAAATTTTTTCTTAAAACCAAGCTGATAAGTTCTTCATCACGCGGTGTACTTGACAGAGTCTTTTCAGTTTAAAATAAAACAAGGTAAGATGAATTTTTCGTCGCATTCAGTTCTTGAGACAACGACAAGAATAGCAGGATTGTCTGTTGCTTTTACAAGCAAATTTGAAAAATAGTTAGACTTGCTCTTGGTGGGGGATAATTTTGTCCGCTATTGTACCTACTTCAAACCCAATTTTGTGTCGTAACACCATTTCAACTTTCTAATCAAACTCTGATTTCCATAAAAGTTAATGCGAAATATCGCTAAAATATTTTGCCACAAATTCGACCCCAAAACGAAAACTTGTTTGCAATTAATATAGCAAAATACCCTTCACTGCGGTTACAAAGAACCGAGAAATCGATTCCCACATAAAAGTAAATCTTTTTTCAACGACAAAAGATAAAAAAACGAAACCATAGATCATATCCAAAAATCTTCTAGAAGTATTATAATAGATGCGTTGACTTTTGGCACAAGCCAGCGTCGCCGCATAAAGTGAAAGTATGAAAACCATTGGTGCTTCTCAATGTTCAAGCAATTACTTGACATTTTCTGTGATGAATGTAAGAAGAATCCTTTAGATTTTGCAGCCAAAGAAAATATGCATCTTCTGGGTGTAAAAATATTGTCATGCTTTTTGTCAGCAAAACACCTTTCCCAACTTCAAATAGCGGTAAATCACAGAAAAGCATTTCCAAAATGAAATGCTGTGAGTTACAACAAAGAGGAAACGACTTTTCAAAATCTGTAAAACACGACCCCTCTTGGGGGCTTGACCCCAGTTTGAAAACCAATGCACAAAGGCATGTAGTTGTTTTTGCATTTTTACTCTTCTGCTTTGAATATTGTCTATGCAAAATTTTCTTTAAAAAGGTATAAATCGCTTAGTAAAACCATTTGTTTTCTCTAATGTTTTACTTTCTTCATCGTAGACCTACTTTCTTTCTCGCCCGCATGGAAGTAAGGAGCGCTTGCAAAAGCTTTTGCTGAACTTTTCCTCCCATTTAAACAAACTAGGGCTTATTTTGAAAATTTTAGAGTTGACGATACGCGCAATGTTTTTAAAACAAATAAAAGGTGTAGTATTGGAGTATTGGTGTTCTTTGCCAGCTCCACATATCTGTACTTGTGTTCTTTCGAAGTACCTTGTTAGTGCAATCTATGCACGTGTTCTCAGTTTGTGGAATTTGTCCAGGCTTTGTTCTTTGCTGTAGCTATTTGTCTATGCGTGTGTTCTTTCATCAATGCGTGTGTTCCTCGTCAGCGCTATGTGTGCGTGAGCTGTATTTGCTGTGTGGTTGTGAAGACGTTAACATCATTTGTAAGATAGTCAAAAAATATTGAGATCGAAATGATGGCTGATTTCCTTACAAACATGTGATCCTTACCTTGTTTTTTTTGTTTTCCCAGTGAAAAATCAAAGGTTGCTTAACGATTACTTATTCACGGTTGTGTATTCTGAAAAACTTTCTGTTCAGTGTTCAAGCAGGTCTCCCATAGTGTGATTTCTTGTCTTTGAGCGATTGTATTTCAGTGTATAACGTTTCCACTCCCACACGCAAGACGCCAGTAATAAGGAACATACAAACACAAGAAAGAACACGAAGATAGACATGTGGTGGTAGTAGGCTAACATTCGTTTGATGGCGCTATTACAATTACTATGATGAAACACAAGCATAGATATGTGGTACTAGTAAAGAGCACACGCGTGAATGGCGCGATCACGGGTGGTAAAATACAGTGCTGCGGGTGCCCGGATTACAGCCACCTGGACAACTGGCACCCGGAAAACTGACAACTAGGACAACTTCCACCAGCAAAAAATGCCACCTAGACAGCTGCCACTCCAAGGATGTTATGGGGCGGGAAAACATTCGCACACTTTTTCCATGCTTTCGTTTGTAGTGCGTGGAAGATGAATGCATCATTTTAAACTGATTAAAAAATGAATTTGAAGTGCTGTTGAAAATGGCTGCTTTTCATGTGCGTTCGCACATTTATTTTTTTCGCACTACAACCATGTGCCACCCGGCCAACTGTCCCCTAGGATAATGCATTTTACGCATCATACACAAGCTGTCAAATTCAGTGTGGTACACCGCGTTTCGGCACGTACAGGAATTCATGTGGTACAGCGATTGAGATCCTCTGTGTTACGATATTATTGCTTTAATATAGTGCAGCAAAAGTGAGTTGCAATGTTACTGTTGCTACGATGTGACTCACGAATCAAAAGCTACGGTAAAAGAATGGACAGAACGTAAAATGAACGGAAGAAAACGCTTCCTATGAGCGCGTGGAATGAATGCGAAAATGTGCACAAAAGAGTTTGCTGTGAAAAATTTGAAAAGGCCCATAAAAAATTAAGATTTGCACTTACTTAAGAATGTTTGTGAAGATGTAATGATATCCACGAGATATATTTCACCCAAACGTTTCAAAGTTCAAGTTACGTTTCTTTAAAGTGGCCAGAGGATGATGAAACTTTTGTTATACACTAGATCCTTGTGACGTTTAAATGGCTTTAATGACAACAAACGCAAAGAGCTCAATATGCCTTAGATCAGGGGTTCCCAACCATTTTTGCTGCTCGTACCCCTTTGTCAGGTCAGAGCATTCTTAGTACCCCCCAAAAAATTTTGAGATATATATTGCTCTATAAGGGATATATAAGCTGCTCTGTGACCCAAGGATCTTCGTACCCCTTGATGTTCAATCTCGTACCCCTTGGGGGTACGAGTACCCCCGGTTGGGAACCCCTGCCTTAGATGGTAGTTTCCCGGGTGGCGATCGTCCTAGGTGGCAATTGTCTTTGGTGACAGTTATCAGGGCGGCAGTTGTGTCATGGGTAGCAGTTGTCCTGAGTTACAGTTGCCCTGGATAGCAGTTGTCCTAGGTGGCAGTAGTCCGGGTAGCAGTTCTCCTAGGTGGCAGTTTTCCGTGTGGCAATTTTCCAAGGTGGCTGCTGTCCGGGTGGCAGTTATCCGGTGGCAGTTGTCCGGGTGGAGCTTGTCCAGGTGGCTGTAGTCCTAGAACCAATGTTGCGGTGGCTTTCATGTCGACTGATTTATAAAATGCATTGGCGAGGGGGAGGCTGCGAAAGACCAGGGGCCATTATAGGCTGCAGATACTCCTAGGTCGAAGCTAATTATAGTGTGAAATGAACGGTTTACAGCAGCAAGTAAAAGTCTGTTGCTATAAGTATAAGGTTTAAAATGCGCAATGCGACTATATATGGTTTATGGAAGCAAAATGCGTTGCAGGCAAGGTCAACGGTCCAGAAGAAGAATGGTTTAATGTTGCCACACAAAGCGTTTGCTGTTTTGACATATTTTGGAAAAATATTTTAATATGCTTTATTCGTGAAAGTTAAAGAGGAAATGCGTCGACAGTTAGGGACTAGTCCAGCGCTGCAATGGTGTCACAGCATTTAAACAGGTGGAAAACAAGGCGTCCAACAATTTATTTGGGTAATGCCTTTTCAGTCAATCTGATGAATTACGCATGGAAACGGAAATTCGTTTACTGCTCGGTTGACCCATTACCCGCAGTGCGATTGGAAACTAAAAGCATCCACTTACCAGTGGTGTAGTGCTGCCCCAGCGTGCCGGAGCTCCGCTCCACCACCTCTACCAGTGAATGATGTGTCGTTGCTTGCAAATATAAACGAAAAACGGGAAGTCTTTGCATGTGCGTGGCAGCTCGCTGCTGCTGCCGGAACCTATGAGATTGAGCTCCGGCACCTATATAAAATTGCCACCACACCTTTGCCCCCCACTATGTACAAGAGTTTGATGCGACACATTTTAGTAAACGCAACAAAACCAAACTGAGTAAGATATAACAGCGATAACTCATGATTCGACGATTTTCGTAATAACAGGTTCAAATAATCACATCAGTGGACCTGGTTAATACACACCAGCAAAAACAATACCAAAAATATTTCTAGTATCCGAGTAACACATTTCTTATATTTCACTGTAGTAAGTGTCAAACAAGGTTTATTTTTTATTTCTAATGGAATTTTTCCCCAGATTTCTATTGCAATGTACTTCAACCCCGTGGGTTTGAACGCACTTTTGGTAAAAACAAATTGTCGAGTTTTTAATTTGTCTCGTATTGTACGGATGAACATCTGTAATGAGCTTAAAATAATTGCTAAATGTAGCCGGTAGCTGAGAGTTATTGTATTTGTACATGGAATTTGCTCACTTCAAGAGTGTAAATATCTTTTATTTGTAGAATTGTCTGCTTTTTATAATTGTTAGTAATTTTACGAGTCACAAGTTCATATGCATTCAACTACCTCGTGGCGCGATTTGAAACAGTCGATATTGGCTGCCTGTAGATGACATGTAGTTGCTTTTCCTTAGGCAATAATTCCATACTGTACTTGTAAATTTATCAAGCTGCGATACTACATACCTAATGCTTGTTTAATAAACATAATTTTAAGCATTATACCAACACACATGGATGAAATAGAGCACAACCGTCTAAAATTCTCTTTCCATGTAAGATTTTCATATGCAGTTACACCAAGATGCTTGTAATTCAAAGTTCTTTCACTACCAATACCGTTTGAGCCTACATTTATTTCAAAGACATCTGTGCTTACATATTCGTGTGATTAAGACATATTTTGCTTGTTTACAGCTAGCCAACCAATTACCTTTGCCATTTCACTATGAACCGAGTTTTGTAGTTTTTTTCAGATTATTGTCACTCTGAACTAAAACCGTATCAGGAAAAAAGTGTGGTTTTCATAGGATTCGAATGGAGTAAGTCATTTATAAATAACAAAAAGAACAATGGGCCTAAAATCAAGCCTTGGTGTACCTCGATTGCACGATGACCGTTAACGCAGGCTGTTAACCGCGTTATAATTGCTCTGGGGTTTTGGCTTGCAAGAAATGCTGCAATCACTGACAACATACAATCATCGAGCACGTCTTTATTCATTTAATTGGTCGTGAATATATCTAGTTGAACATTGTTCTTCACATGAAAATGATTTTGAAACTGCTTTACGATAATCACCTAAACACGAAATTGTTTTCATTGCGTCGAAATTGCCGCAACCTACGAAGCACCGAACCTTTCCTTTTGGGAATTTTACCTCAATGGGTACAAGACTGCCCAAAATTATTTACTGTATAATATAAGCAGTATAAGACACATCTCAAAAATTCTTCAAAAGCTTAGATTGGTCCTTCAGAATCGATTTCTACCTTGGCATTTACGTTTGAGCTGCAAATTTATGTGTAATTCCTAGCTGCCACTCTTTGAAAGCGTATTGAATTGTTCTCCGAAGTCACTTTCAAGTCTCGTCCCGGAAACAAATATTCTACTGTTTTAGTCAATTCTGCCAGGTGAAGCGTGGATACCTACGACATTCTACCCGGTAGAAAAATAAGCTGAAAGTGATAACTGTCTACCCTATTTCTTAACCAACCACAAAGTTCTTGGAAAATTGGTTTAAAATACAGCGTACTTAAACAACTTCATATCCGAAAACGCTAGTTAACTGACAGAGTAATGCCTGATCATGAGAAAAACTGTTAAAAACGCTAAATATTACATTTTTGATCTCTTCTCTCTGTTCTTTTCATGAATTCTTGTCGTGGTGGCATTCCTGAAGTAAACGACACAAACCGGTTTCCTGGGTGGTTTTTCGCTTTTTCAATAGTTTAACCTACGCGCTGTTTCACTAATAGAAGCACATAAAAATTCTGTCATTGCAACCAATATTTCAGGACACCCTGATGTTTTTCCCAATTAAACACAAATTCCTAGCTATAAAGTTTTATTTTGATACATCTTATGTTTATCACAAAGATCTTATTCACTGCAAGCATGTGCTTACAAGCTTGTGATTATAATTATAATCGACAAATCTCTGATGTACATTTTTAACAAATTGTGCAATTTCGTGCGCTATGCATTTGCGGCAACAGAGTTTTGGGCTTTTTTTCTGTAACGCTGAAAATTTCATGAAGAAAGCTGCCTCCTGCGCAATTTTGAACAAAATTAGCAGCGTTCCTTGATTACATACGTACACTTCAGATTGATGATACATACAAGCACTTAATTGTAAATATTTATGATTTCTTCCAATGTCACAGAACTTTTGTTAACAGAAGTTTCTCTGATCATGATAACGGCCAAATATATATGGTTATAATAAGCAGTTAATGCTTGTAATTTCTAGCTACATCCTTAGCCATTCTGAAACAACTACAAATATAATTACACACAGAACAAATTGTTTACATTAACCGCAAGAAAAACACTTGAATAAACGTTTCTCAATTTCAGTGTAGATGTGGTCAAAAACCAGTCACGTTAGCAATTTCATCACACCTACTGTATTATATTTAGCTGAAACGCCTTGGGGGCTTGAAACCAAAGAAAGGTTGAAAGGTCTGTTGTTACACAAAGGAGAAACCTTCTCATATGGTCGTTTGGGGTGATTATTAATTTGTAGATATTTCACGCAATTGCTGACAAAGACGGTGTACATGACTAGCAGCTACTTATTTTGTAGAGTAAAGATGAAAGAACGCAATAGTTACGTATGAACATATCCTTGTTAAAATACTTGCCTTTTGGATTTAATCGTCGAATCTAAGTTTTCCGTAACCAAGTATTTCAAAAAGGGAGTAATATCTTGATGTTCATCTACTGGATTTCTAACAGTATACGTCAACATCAACTGTAAAAGCAGTTGTTTATTTCTGACTTGTTTGGCAACTCTTCAAGCATGGCCCCGCTACAGATATTTAGTTCAAATTTAGTTTAAATATGAGTGGATTTAGACAGTCTATTTGTTTGAGGTGCTTTCTGCCGTCAACAAAATTGAATTTTCCTGTAGCTAAACATTTTAACTATTTTCCTTTGCCAGTTAACGTCCAGCCGATTTTATGAGACTAAGTAACGTTTGCATAGTGAGAGGTTTAATTCTTCTGCATATCTCAGCCACTTTTGTTTTAATCTTTTACCCTCTGATGATAGGTATTTACATAATAAAGTTTCAGGACGTGATGTTTCTTTTCCACCTACTTCGACACAATCTTTCTCATTATCCGTCGCACATGGCCCAAATGGATGGTTCAACAACTTTGCTCTCTCTTTTACCGGAAGGTTTTGTGGGGTTACAGCACTATTTTTGTAAATTTAATTACCTCTAGCCAAGTTTTAAAAACTGAATGTACGACAAAGATTGATCTCTAGATGATTAGTTTCGTAACGTGAAGCATATTTCAAAACTGATATTTAGGCTTAATCGCACGTTACAAGTGGAACGTCGGGCTCTATTTCATTTGTGAATATAGCCTGGGGCTTTTCTGCAGGGAATATCTGCTTTTCATTCTTGATTCGTTTTCACTTTAGCAGCAAGATATGCTGAGGTGGAGGCAGCAACAATTCTATTAGTGTACGGCTGATCATTTTATACAGTAGTTTACAGTAGTTTTGTCCAAATTCAGGCAACGTAAATCATCTAGTAACATTGTTTTATTCCAGCTGAATGCAGATTTGTAAGCACACGTAGAGTTTTCGCATATAGTTATTCTATCTTTTGACATTTTACATCGATGAGAATGCCGCTTGCACTGCAAAAGCCATTTTACATTTCATTTATGGGTTTTATTGCTGCTCTGCTTAACTTCATGGTCACTGAAATATCTGGTAAGTTAAGTAAGATTAATGTTACGCTAATCATCAGTGTTAGCAATAATTCCTCATCATGAGTAAGCGCAGGAACTTGGTTTAAAGTTGGGATAACAGAGATGCTTTTCCATTTGCCAAGTATCGTAAAGGAGAGGAACATTCACTCAAATAGTACATTAGTAAATGCTTGCTGTATGCATCTGAAACGCGCGGATTTGTGTTACTTGTAGAACCTTCGGCAAACATGGTTATGCTAAATTAGCACTGATAGAAACGTCATGAACTTTATCTTAGTGTGTAGTTACACAACCTGCTCTATTGGAAATATCACATCAATTAAACATGAAATTTGAATTGGCACAAGCTTCCGGCAGCAATCTTTTGTATATCATTAGTGACGTCACGAATGTGTTTGGCATCAGGGTTCAGAGTCGGTTAGTATTTTATGTCCAAAATATGATCGAAAACTTCAGAAATGCTGAAGAAAATTTCCATAAACCAGGAAAAAATTGTATTTGTGACTACTTTCGGTTGTTCGTGACCCGGACCCATAGTTCCGTGATATGTTTCATTTTTTAACAATTTAAATGGGAATATTAGCGTCTTCCAGGCCGTTGTAACGTAAACTCTTATGCCTGCCAAGTAACGCGCTGCACATGATGGAATGTGTAAGAACAGCGAGCAGCTTTTCTCATAAGATGAAAGAAGTTAAACCATAACAATCGTGTTTTACGTTTTTTAAGGACATGTTAGAGTAACGATTTGACAAACCAATTATTTTAAACTTCCTTGGACAGATTACACAAAAATCAAAACTGGGCCAGTAGTAACTGCTACTATTTTATTGATTTTCTGTTGATAAACAAAGCAAAAATAAAGAAAAGATTTGCAGGAAAGATTTTTACTTTTATTTTGTCAAGGCGATGCGTCACAAGGTTTCAACGCATAATTTCGATTGTGGCTAATAAACGTCATGATATTGCCAAGCTGTGAAACTTCAAGTCAACAACTTGTCTGTAGTTCCAATGTATTTCAACATCAACATCCAAGTAATAATGCGATGAACGTTGAAATTCCAGAGAATGGTGTGCTTTGTCCTTATTGCACCTGTCCAAAATAAAGCTAATTTTGCTTCTTGAGTAGCTCACAAAGCTTCTCTTTTCATGTTAGCTTTGCAATGCGAAGATGCGACCTGCTCCGATGACGACGATTACTGCTGCAATAGCAACTTGCAATCACAGCCGGCTTGCTGCTCTTCTAAAGTCATTTATCTATGGTAAGATGAAAGTATAGCGTTTTGCGGGGGAAGGATTGATCGACGCTTATTGCTAATTGCAGGCAACCCAGAGATGAACTATGTTCTAGTAGTGAGTCTTAAGGCGGAAACCATGACGTCTCGTAGATACTGAATAAAATCACAGTATACATTTTTGGATATTTGGTTCTCAGCAATTAACTACTTCATTTCTGCATCTTTTATTAACTTTTTTCCATTTAATACACTAACAAGCTCTTGCTATACCACAATTCAAGAATTTGTTTCATCTTTAGATATGTTTTAGTTCATGCGTTTCAATTTGTAATCAGCATTTGCCTCTAAACCTGCAGATATTTCGTATGACTTCCCGATTCTTAGTGATAACTTCGCAATTCCTCTTATCGCTTAACAGTGTTTTTGGTAGTCCACAATGATTGAAATAGGTGTCTGCATGATTGAATAAAAAGCTTCGTGGTTACAGGTTATTGCACTAAAGATTTCTATCCAAATTCCAAAAAATCTAATTACCGTCGGAAAATGACAGTGCTGAAGTGGAAAAGTTAAGCGTTGATATGAAACATGAAAACTTCCCACTGAAAAAAGTCTAGTTAAAAGAAAAATACTGTTTGAAGGTCAATGAAAGGTCTTGGGATTGGTGTGCTTCTTGTGTTTGGATCCGTGTTCATTTGCTTGATTCGTCGGTGCTGGACACAAATACATCGAAAAACGGGTGAGTTGTACATTGCAAAGTTATCACATGACAATATTAGGCAAAAATTCTTATAATTTGAAAGCAAAGGCGAAAGGATTTTTGATGTTGCAGAGAAGATATTGAGAAAAAAGGGAATCTAAAACCACCAGTCATCTACTCTGCAAACGCTACCTATGATTCTAGTTCAACTTTAGGGGAGAAAAAAATATTTGAATTTTTTTGAAACAATACAGCGTTGCCTTAAAATCTGTATCAAACCACTTTTTTTAATTCGATTTTGGTGGGTCAATTGGCCGAAGGTCCAAGCTTAAAATATTTCCAGGGATACTGGGATGAACGCTCTTGTCCAAGGAGCGCTGCGGTGATTCACTCAGTGGCCTTAGATCGAACACCCAACTTTCCAACTGAGAGGGGGACACTTTACCACTGAGCTACCACCACCCCAGTTTTTCAAAAATTTTTCGTATTTTTATGGGCTGAAAACGGTAGTAAAGTGTTTAAAAGTTACAAAAGTGAAAAATTTCTCACAGGTTTTATCAGTGTTTGATAAATGTATTTGCAGTTAAACAACTTAACATCAGCCGCTCTAATACATAAAAACTGTTAGAAGGCTATACGATGGATCTCATGCAATGCATAAGATATTTTTTATGACGTGAACTATGCGATTCGAAGGGCAATTAATCACTAGTTTTTTCATTCAACTATTTCAAAAAGTTTATTATGAGATTACTTTGCACATTTGCAAAAGAATTGGTAAAGTTAGTATGAAAATTTTAATTGAATAGATATAATTTCGCGACACATACGAATGTAGATAAAAATGGCTTAACTGTCATTTGCAATGCTATGTGAAGCAAAGTATGACAAACATAAGTTGATGCTGCTTGATTCGTTTTCTAGAGCAGCCATGACGTCTTATGTTATCGAATGTTTAAGGTTCACTTTTTCTTTATAGTTTAGTAAAAATGTAATAGTTTTCCTGTAAGCTTTGAGGAATCAGCTGACAGGGCTCTGCGATATTTCAAACTTGAACATACATTACCTGTGTTCAAGTAACTGGTCTTCACAAGGCTACGGTGAATTGAATCCATCAGCAAATTTTCAAAGTAAGAAATCGATTCTACGTAGCACTACGTATCCTCAGTCCTAAAATCGTATTGAAATAGATTCAAATAGATTCTGTTTGAATAGGATTTTAGGACTATATACTGTAGATGCGTAGTGTTACCTGAAGTCGATTTCTTATTTTGAACATTTTGGTGATGGGCTCAATTCAAACCCGTCGCGTTGTGGAGACTACAGTAGTTACGTGAATACAGTTAGCAAAATGCTCAATTGTATTATGAATGAAGTTATTAAATTTTGAACGGTTTTGTTCCAGGCGACTCTCAAATAAGGTCAAGCGAAGAGGCGACAGACTTGCCTCCTGACTACGACTCTTTGAAAAACTTGAGCGTTTTCAACAGCCCACCTGATTACCACAATCTTTTCCCAATAATAATCTCAACACCATCTTCCAAGGAAAAAATAAATGGTTCTCATACATCGAATTGCTCACAAGAACTACCTTCTTATAATACACTGACAATCGAAACTTCAGTATCTTTACCGACATTTTCTATATCGACAATTAGTAGCTGTGTCGACGCTTCTAGAACGGAAGCCAACCCTGTATGATTGTCTGCATGCTTTCAACACTCAGATGCTTTGCGTATCCCTCTTCTACTTGGAAAGCGCGACCGCAGTGTTGGACTTCCGAATTATAGTACGTTATGTTGTTATTGTCCTTTTGCCAGGAATTCAAATGCAGATGCACCGTTTTTGCTACAAGCCAATTGATCAAATAAACATTTTTACCTAACTTACATTTTGCGCTCCATGCGCAAAAGTCTGTAGTGAAAAACAGAAATGAAATTATCTTCGAAATCATGGAATGTGACATCAAAAACAAAGTGCTGGTTTCTTAACGCTATTAACTAATTTCCGGTTAGTTTTTCTATTGAACTAATTCCGTTTTCTCAGACGATATAAAGCCTTCCATGGACTTCCTAGGTGCCCGTTCAAAAAACTACTGCAATAGTATGGAGTAGCTTTGTTCCTCTGCAGTACAAAAACTTGGTTAATTTTCTTGTGCAATTCGCTTCCTACGCAGTAGCGATATCTCAAAAAAATGTACGAAGAAACAAATTAAACATATGTTGCTGAAAAATGCTTCCCTGCGGTTTTGACGCTTGTCCTCGACAATTTCTCTGCAGTCAGCAATACAAGCCCCAACCTATAGAGAAGACAGGTGCTCAGGAGCAGGTGAATCCAAACGACGTGTATTTTTTAAACCACAGTTTCTGGACTCACCTTCGCCATACAAACCACCTGCAGCGTCAATCAACAGGCATGCACGTTAGTTGCAAACTCAATACTGTTGTTCTGGGAAATATACATGAGAAATTCAGATTCAAAGCCAAATTTCCGCTCAAGAAAATTCGATATAATTTCAGGCGTCGTGTACAAGTTAAGATATAAAAAGCATACAAAATTCCAAAACCTCAAAGATACATTCCTACACCAAGAAAAAACCTAAACACATTGTCAATTTTGACCAACGAGAAGTTTTGGCAACCTTTAACTGTTGCGAACGCCTGAAGGTTCTCAAGTCTCTCGGAAAGTCCAAGACCGCATTGATCTTTAAATCTCGAAATTGAAACTACTTCCACACGACTGTTTCTTTCTTCAGTGTTTGACTAAGAAAAACTACTGTATTGCTCATTCGCCACTTCCGCGGCAGACGGGTTTTATTTTCTTCCTAATATTTCTCTGCACACGCTCCGTCTGCCCACTGTGCGATGTAACGCATTCAAGCTTCAGCCGATCTTTTAAAACAGACTGATATAAAAAATAGTTTTGTGAAACATATTTTGAAGCAAGCATGTTGCGCTCGGAGAAGAAAGTTCGATCTTTCGTGTGTTACAATTACAGTACATCTACGAAACAATGCAAGGATAGTTTCCGTTGTTTTTTATGCTATTGCTATCAAGTAAATAACGATTTTCTCTTTGAAACTGTGCTCTTATTTTGTTTGATGTTTTCCTCTCATGTACTTCATCTTAACTTTTAGCTTGTTGTTATGTTTCGCAACACATTTAACATTAAAGATAAATAAAGTACATCAAGCGGTGTGCGTCCTTCTCCTGTGTCAAATGCAGACACGATCAATTTATTTTCGCGTTTGCCGTAAGCGTGCAATTAGGGTTGATTGCACTTTTGCCGCTACTGTAATGTACCGCCTCAACGCTACTTGTGATTCTGTGTGTCGGACCAGTACGTGGCCTAATGGTGAGTGCGTCCGCTTCGGTGCTGGTAGGTCTGGCGGTTCAGCTCTCGGCCGGGTCTCACCAGGATCATGTAAACTGGTACTGCATGTAGCCTTCTTACCAGGCGCGTGGTGTGTTGAAGGGAACACAACCGAAACGCAAAAAGGCAAAACGAGTCAAACCATACCAGACATTTACAAACTCAATCGTTGCGCTACAAGACCGCTGTAGTTATAATGCACCATCAAAACTCTATACAAAAAAAACATTCAAACTTTGCCTCGCGTGCTGGCCATTGTCTAATGTACATCGTATGAACTGTTCAGTTTCTTAATTGTAATGCTTTTCGTAACTCTACAGTTTGCTTGGTAGATCATAACAAGTTTGAGTTTGTAAAGCCAAGAAAATCGGCCGATATCTGCAGGAACCCGCGAGGCAAAGTTTGAATGATTTCTTGCAAAGCTTGCACGGTCTAAGCAAGGACCGCAAATGCCGTTCGGTTAATGCAGAGGAATACACAGTAGACAAGAAATGGCGAGGGAGGCCTTTATCAACAGGTATCGCCGTGCGTGATTCGCCAAGGTCTTCTTGAGCAACAACAGCTATCGCTAGATCAAGGATCTCAAACACGCGGGGCATGTGGCGCGCGAGGGCCTTTTGTGCAGCCCGCGATGCTTTTTCGGAATTTTCAAAAAATTTTAAATTACGTTGCCAAGTGCTTTGAAAAAAGATGCCGCGAAATAATTGAATCAAAGCTGAACCCAGTGCGGTTTTCGTCACGGCCGTAGCACTACAGACCACATTTCACTCTCCAACAAAATTTTGAGAAATCTTGGGAGTATGCCAAAGACATCTTCACATGCTTTGTCGACCTCGAGAAAGCATACAACCGGGTTCCTTGTGAAAAGCTTTTGGGAGTGGTGCGTGTGTACGGTGCTGACAGCCGCCTGTTATTGCATGACCGTCAAGTCACTGTATTCCTGCTCAGAAGAGTGTGTCCGTGTCGGGAGGGTTAAATCACGACCGTTCACCATTGGTGTTGGACTCCGACACAGGGTTGCCAGTTTGGCTTTTTTGAGGCCAAATTTGTAAATTTTGGCCTTTTTTCAATTCCTTTGGCCTTTTTTTATTTTTGAAAAAAGGCCAAATGAAATTTTGGCTATTTTGGCCTTTTTTGGTCACATAAATTTTTTATGTCGATTTGGGAGATCTGAAGATGATTTTGGCAGGTTTATGGGCACTGGCAGATTTCTAGAAACTGCTTCTGGACACAGAATGATAAATTTTCATTGGAAACTCTGCTCGAGAATTTACAATTTTTTGTTCTGGTATTACATGCTTATAAATTTACAGTTTCAAGTTACTCTTCAGCAAAACCAAAAGTTTCGAGAAGTTCTTTAATGGAGTGAGCTTTATTCTTTTTATGTATAAAATATGTACATAACGCCTTTCAAAGGCGCAATTGGGAGTTTTAAAGGTGTCGTGTATTTATCGTGTATTTGGCTTTTTTCGGTGCTATTTGGCTTTTTTAAGGGTTGATCTGGCCTTTTTTGCTTATGACTACCTGGCAATCCTGCTCCGACAAGGGTGTGTGCTGTCACCGCTCGTTTTCAGAGTCTACATCAGTGGTTCTCCACCTTTTCGCTGAAGGGAGCCAAATCCAGACTTACAATTTTATTGGAGAACCTCACTAAATTTTTTTAACACAATTCAATTTACACGTTTGGTTTTATAGAAGTCTGTTACACAAAATATTAGACGTTTTATTCAAAGACTGCTGAGGGCAGCAGGAAGGGTATCTGGGAGCCGAATGCGGCCCTCAGAACAAGGGTTGAGAACCACTGGTCTACGTGAATTGTATAGTCAGTCACAGCCAAGTTGACGAGGGTGTCGCAGTCGGGAGCTGCAGGATCAACGGTTTACTTTTTGTAGACGATTTGTTACCGCTAGCATCTTCTCAACAATCTTCAGCATGCGACCGAGCTGGAATGAAAATCAGCACCAAAAATACCGAGGTAACATGTCTCTCTACAAAGCCAAGGTAATGTTTGCGGCAAGTGAGCGGCAATGCACTGCAGCAGGTGGAAAATCCAAATACCTTGGGTTGGTATTTACGAGTGACTGAAGGCGGACCGAGGAGATTGATAAAGCTAACGCAGTTCTGTGTGAGTTTCATCGCTCTGTAGTCACAAAACGGGAGCTTTCAAACAACGCAAAGCTGTCAGTTTTCAAATCTGTCTGTGTTCCGATCCTTCCCTATGATCGTGAATCGTGGGTAATGACCGAAAGAATATTAATTCAGGTGCAAGCACCAAAGATGGGATTTTTGCGAAGAGTCCGCTGTGTGACAAAGGGCATACCGAGGTGACGTGGCGCCGGGGCAAGAAACAAATTTGGCGCCTCCATCTTTGAACCTAAGATCTTTTGGGAGAAAATGTTCTGCATTGAAAAAAAACTTGCGACATTGCTGGGACTTTTTGGCGCCCTTCAGTGATTCGGCGCCTGGGCATTGTGCCCCCCTCGTTACGTCCCTGGTGTGACACTATCGCGACAAATTGCGCAGCTGTGAAACTCGCAGAGCCCTGAATGTCGAACCACTTCTTCAAATTGAGAGAACACAACTACGCTAGTTCGGCCATGCATCCAGAATGCCCCAAGAAAGACTGGTGAGGCAAGTCCTGTTGTCTAAAGTCAAATCACGGGAAAGCGACCCAGATGTCGTCCAAGGACCAGTTGTATTGACTACATCTCCGACCTTCCTTGGTCCCGTCTTGGTGTGGAGCCAGCAGAACTATCTGAAATTGCTGTTGATCGCGAGGTATTCCAAGTCCTCCTAGTGCTGTTGCCCCCGCGACCCCCCCAATGAGGAAAAGCGGACATGAAAATGAATGAAATGAATTACGTTTGTTTGTTCACCGGTGTTTAAAAGTGCCCAGCTAGCAAATGAACAAGTTCCATAAACAACTAGATTTGATTAATACGAACGTAGAGACGGCAGGGAATGATTTGCCTATAATTCATGACACCTTTCGCAGTAAATAAGATTTAGAATCTACTTTCCTGTACCGTTATTGTTGCGTCAGCGTCATAATGCGGTCCGTGGGTTACCTTGTAAGTCCTCATGTGGCCCACGGAACAATTTGAGTTTGAGACCCCTGCCCTAGAATCTAGGGCCTAGATGATGCGTTTTCACAACCACGCTCGCTGGATTTCGCGCAACGGCATCCGTTAGAATGAATATGGAGGAAGATCTCAGGTCATGGCCGCTTCTAATAAGCAAAAAGGAAGTTCGTCGGAATCAGACGACTTTGGAGTTACTGCCGCCACCGCTTCCAAAGGGAGTACCAGGACACCGAGAAGATAGTCATGACCCCTCTGTTGTACCGCGCTAAGTCTTGATGTTAAAACATGCCCAGCTCGCACAGCAGTCTGCTTTAAATACAAAAAAGTAAAACGTTTCGCGAAAATGTGCAAAAGAAGTACGTTTCCAAAGTTGGCAGCACGGTTATCGCGTCAGCAAGCAGCATGCACTCTTCGAGTCTGTGTACAGTTCAAACGGCCCCTGCTTGTCTGTCATACGCCACAGTACAATCCATCGTTGGAGCCACGAACAATAACCATTATTAGATTCTGGGAGTGCTCGAAGTTATATAACCGAGAAGATTGCTTACCAGCTGAGAGATGCTATCAATCCGTCATGCCCCGATATGGTGTCAGGACAGTTGCCAACTAGGACAGCTGCCGACTGTGGCTACTGCCAACCTGGCAATTGCCAAGCAACCAGACCACTGCTAACCAAACAACTGACAACCAAACAATTGCCAAACAGACATCTGCCAACCACATAATTACCAACTAGGACGACTGCCAACTGGAACAACTGCCAACCGGATAACAGCTTCTGTGTAAAGTAGTTGTAAACGGTTTCTCTAGTCAGCACACTTTCCTTTTAGCGTCTATGCCACAGCCAAAGCGACTGTTCTATTTTATGCCATACCAGCCTCCTGGCCTAGGCTTCTGAAGGGTACCGCGGTACTGCTTAGGACATTCTTGTCAGACCTAACAGTGGCAGACAAATATTCAACAGCATGTCTGTACATAAAAGACTCGTACATTTTCGCTTTTCTTTCGCGTCAGAAATTTTAGGCTATTCGGTGCTGGCGCCGGGACGATTTTTTCCAGGGTGGGCTATAGTGCATTTTTCCAAGGAGTGGCCAAAGGATTTTTTCCTGGGGGTGGGGCAACAGTGCTGAAATTTGATTTTGCCAACTCGATTAAAGATCAAAGTGGAACAGGGTATGTCCATATCAGCATTAATATTACAAAATCTCAAACTGAGATTCAATCTCACGCAATGTTTTTTGTACAATAGTTTTTGCTCATACTGTAAAGCAGTGGTTCTTAACCTTTTCGCTACCACGCCTGCCTTAGGTAATTGTCCTCAGTTTTAAGCACCCTGAATGTACATGAATAAATTGAACGAAACACTTTCCCATTCAAAAACTTCTCATGTTGTAAAGCGCGTAAGGACTCGCTTCCCCCCTGGAAATGGGTTGACGCCCCTTGGGGAGGCCTGTCCCCTGTTAAACTTTACATCTTTTCAAGCGATAGATCAGTTGCATTCTTACCAGTCTGTAAAAGTAAGAAACACGCGAATCGTGAACCTACCAGTTACAACCTTTGGGTGCGTTTTACGTGACGTGTTTTGTTCGTGTGTGTGAGATTTTTACAGCCGTGCGGTAAGCGAGTTGCAACGTGGTCCTCATGTTGTGCTTTAAAGTCTTTATGCCGCCACACGTACTATATGCAGTGCGTGTGTGTGTGTTTTTTTTAACACGGATAACAAAACACAGATGTGATTCTTATAAAAAGAACGTAGACCCTGTGTTTAGTCAAATATTTCAATTGTGGCGATTTCGGTTGGTTTGCCTGTGGCAGTTAATAATCCTGTTCCGCCAGTCAAGTAGGATTTCATCAATTCCGTGCAAGTAAACGATTTTGCATCGAAAGCAGCAACAAGCGCAGTGATCGTGGGGCACTCCAGTAATTATTCAGAATTTTTATTGACCGTACATTCAGAGCGTCATTTTCGGATTATCGCAAATTGATTAACATTTTCTATTTTTTCCTCGCAACAATGGCAGAGGGGGCCTGACAAGTGGATTAGCCTTGGGCCTCGCATCAGTTAAATCCGGCCCTGTGCACGGCATTCATTTGATGCTTATGTTGATCTTTCTTTATTCAGGCCGGGAAGCTCGCCAGGTCTGTGCCGCGTGAACGCCGAACACGTGAAACCTTCGAAGTCTGTCCAATTTTTTGAGTGAAAAAATATACCTGTACATATTTGTGATGGGCAATGAGTTTGGTGATACTGACTCAAAATTTTGTGAACATTTTGGAACGCACATTGTCTATCGCACTTTTTGTTAACGTAGAAAAAAGCAGCAGATGTAACTGGACCAACAATGTTTTAAAGATGATAACAAAGTTTTTAGGGTCAGGGGAAAGGGTGTTATTCTTGGTGCTGACTGTTCTGCCTCAGGCGATTGTGCAATACGCTTTCATCACACCTGGAATTTCTTGCAACAAATTACACAAAAACTCAAAATTCGCCCCAATTCAACCGGCTGTATTGGCCTAGTGGTCGAAGTCAGCTGTGCTTTTATTCAAAGCCAAGTATGGCACAAACTTCTCTCAAAGTGGAGTAAATCAGCGACGGCCCAATCAGCTTGCTAGCAGCAAATTATACAGGCTTTGTAAATTTCAAGTAAATCTTCCCCCACAAACCTTCCAATCGATTCAACTTTTTCTAAACAATAGTATCTGATCAGCAGTGGCGTATGCAGAAAATTTTCATGGGGGGGTTCATTCAGTGGCATATGGTGGTCTTTTGTTTGTAGTGTGCGGTCTTTGTGACGTCACAATTTGACGTCATATTCATGTTTCCAAACCAACGTTTTGGCGAAGTTTGTTGACATAATATCCATATTTTCTACACGTACTCCCCTTTTTCATGTGTCATTGCACTGAATATTAACTATCACTAGCGCTCCAAGTCAGGATATCGGAGGAAAAACAACTCAATGCTGTGACACAGGAGTTCATAACTGCAAAATTTTGGCTGCGTGTTGAAAAAGGGGAGTAAAACACACTCATCACTGCGTCAGAGCAATTCACAACTGCAAAATGAGGCTGCGCTAATGTCTCGTCGAATTCGAACAGTCGAGCATAGGTGTGCGGCTGGCGTGGCTGACGCACATCTCGGCTTGCAAGATCGAATCTTGCTAAACTACACAACAGGGTTGCCAACCTGTCTTCACCAAAAAACCTAGACCTTGTCACAATAAAGCGGAAAAACGCAGATTGCAGTTTTGAGGCATATACACATAAAACATGCACAACCACATACAAATTAGACAAAC
>Ga0210059_1003885_pt1 | contig 24035 bp, 12 predicted proteins | sample Ectturendosymbi2_FD_188042 | JGI IMG/M metagenome (GOLD analysis project Ga0210059, IMG submission 188042) | Ecteinascidia turbinata endosymbiont from Florida, USA - Sample 2 (SPAdes) (version 2) | ecosystem: Host-associated > Tunicates > Ascidians > Unclassified | place: Key West, Florida...
GTGGCAATGTTGACAAGACCAAAGCACTATGTTGGATTTTTGGTTTTCATAAGTCGCAGTGCAACAACGCACAATGCATCATTTTTATTTTCTGACAGCTGCTTCAGTGCGGCCCAAATAGCCAAAATCTCACTCCATGCTCTCACTGTTGCCTCACTCGACAACTACCTTGTTTTGCATGCGCGCTGCAATTGCCGACCTTTTGTCTTCATTGTAAATCTGATGCATTGCCAGGAAAGCCGATCGCAACGTTGAAACAGCAAAGCACTTTCACAGTTGCATTAAAGTACTTTCGCAGTTTCGTACACCATACTGTACGAATCTGCGGCAGGAAATAGCAGGCCGAAGCGAGGCGGTGCTCATGACAACGCACTGATACCATACTTGCAATTTTCGTTTCTACCTTCTGCGCCAGAAAATTGTGTCGGCCTATAATATTGCAGCCGTCTGTTGCAATAGCCACGTGCAGGAAAACATGCTTTCGTCAAATCGTTTTACTTCAATACAAGGCAAAACCCTATCTTAGCTTTCAGAGTTTAGGGCAGTGGTCGATATCGACTCCCAGGGGTCAACTGGACCATCCAAGGGGTCGATAAATAGTCACGGGGTCGAATAGGGTCACGGAATAGCCCCTAAGTTCTAAGCATATTTTCGGATTGTGTATTATTTTATCATGCGTTTCAAGTAAAAAGCACTTCAATTTATTTTGACACACACTTTCCTTGTATTAGTAACTGTTGGGCTAGGCCACGGGGTCTACAGGAAATTGTACACTGTAATTGGGGTCAACGCGCAGAAACGTTTGAGAACCACTGATTTAGGGTGTCATTGCAAAATTTTAGGGTGTAATTTTGACACCCAAAAACGGCTTAAAAAACACTGGTATTATGCCAAAATTTCAGGATCAGGGGTTCCATGTGACATTGAGGTAGAGCTGAGAGTTTGCTTTTCACTGACGGGACCAGCAGTGCACAGTACATTGGACACATTATCGTGGTTTAGTGTAGTACTTACTTGTTGTGATCGTGGAACTCGGCATTATAGTTTTACTTTGGGTCTTTGTTGGGCCAAGTGAAGACAGTTTTTTGCAGCGAAGAAAAAGGCCTTATTAAATTGATCAATTAACACTAAATATGCATCATCATTGGTCAACCTTACTCTAAAGTTCCGATGCACTGAAATTTTATTTTAAGTTTATTTCGCCATAATCTTGCGAATGTGATACCAATCGTACGCCTTATTTTTTCCTAGTTCTGAAAATAAACGAAATCTATCCGAACTAAATTAATTATGTAAAGAGGCTACGTCTCTGACCATGGGCGTCGGAAGGATTTTTTCCAGGGAGGCACTAAGGGATTTTTTCAGGGGGGGGGGCAAAAGTAGTGAAATTTGTTTTTCCCACTCAAAACTAAGAAAACAACCTTTTTTTGCTAAAACTTTCAAAATCCAGGAGGGTTCCCACGCCCATGTCTCTGACGTATATACAAACAATAGGTTTATTACAGCTGAAATTCTTGCAAAAACTAGACTTGGAGTCTTTTTACTGTTTGACTCAAAAGTTCTTAGGGATGCTTTATATGCATATCTTTGTGCTTTGAGCCGTTAGTGATCAAACAAGGCTTACCGATAATTCAATGTTAGTCAACAATGACTTGCTTACGGGCAGCGAGATAGGCTATCGTTGTCTCCGATCTTGAGTCGCGCATTGTGGTTTCCGTCAGGGTTGTCCGATTTGCCATTTTTGAAGTGCGCTGGCCATGAAAAAGCCTTTAGCCAGTTTACAAAATTTGGATATTTTTTAAGAGTTGCATCACAAGACTGCTGTATCTCCGTTGTGTGACTGATAATGTTGTAGTAGAAGCATTTCGCATTGTTAGTTAGATGTTGCTGTTGGAAGTTACTCATCACTGTTACAGTAACACCGCAGTATTTCGACATGTTATTGCTTTGAAGTGTGTAGTAACTGTATAGCCCTTGCAGCCAGTACAATTTGTACAGGCCTAGTACAAGTGTTTCAGTCAGACCTGACATATGGCTCAGTGTTTGCTATTAAGTATTCTACTCTTTTGCTCGTATGTGTGGTCTTAATGATGGTTTTCAGCATGTGACTATGATTATTAACTGCAGTATTTCATCTCCTGTTCGTATATTTGGAGCAGAAGTTCAAAAGAATATTGTTAGAGTGAAAAGTTGATTCCATACTGTGGAATTGAGTAAATTCCATATCAATTTCAGTAATTCCATACTTCATACTGTTTATAACAAATGGGTCAGGTTAGAAAGCATTTATCTACAATAGTGTTAATATGAGTCTGAAACAAACAAATAAATAAAATACTTTAGGGTCAAAGCTTGCTTCCCTGGCAAGTCTTTTTCGGCCACAAAATATCCCACCACCCAAACATTTTAGGTCGCCTACGCGTGTCGCGTAATATTCTGTATTTTTGTCCATAACGTTCTCCAAAACAGCCATTTTGGTCATAATCTATGGAAAATACCTGGCAACCCTGACTTCTATAGTCTAGTGCAGCCTGGGTGTAGAGTTAAGACGGCGTTTCAGCAAAAGTTTTTTATTTTTGACTCACTGCTTTTTATATTGGATGTTAGTTTAACATCCTTTTTGACATCAGCACACGTGGGGAACTTTTTAGCGTGAAGTGCGTGAGTCTTTCCCGTAATGGACGCTTGTCTGCCACAAACAGAGGTGATTACAGAGCCGGAGTGGACTCCGGCCGGAGTCTAGAATTTTTGCCGGAGCCGGATCAGGTCCCGGAGTCGGAATTATGATAAAACACCGGACCTCGAGCTGGAGTGAATTTTTCAGTTTTTACAGGAGCCGGATAATGCTTTTGTTAAATTAAAATTTTCTCTGACAGGCTAATTTTTAGAATGATGTCATGGTTCTTTTCTCTTGGTTAAATTAGATATCATTTCAGTGCACAGGAGCTGCCAGGATGAAGAAAAATTTCCCTCCTGCATATCGATTCCTTATAACTAGATTGATTACATAGATCAAGAGCTCAGTCTTGGAAAAATCGACTGTTCACGTTACACCAAACTTCTCATAGACGCTTGAATGTGCAGTCCACACAGACGAATTCTACTCCTCAGATTTTTCGACTGTCAAAGCAAGCACTCACTCAACTCAGCACACCGGCATACATTCCATAACCTTGCAAAGCGCGCAAACTATTCAAATGCAGTGTATCACTACATTAATAGAGACACTCATTGTTACAAAACCGCTTCCTTTCATGGATACGTCCGTGGGAATCCCATTGAATCCAGAAAAGGCTCCTGGCAGTCGCTGTTGCCAACAAGCTGCACTCAATCTCGTGACAGAGCAACGTTGATACACCTCAAGCTTGCTTTCTATGTCACGGGATGTAGAAGCTGAAAGAAGTGTCGAGTAGCAAACACTTTGCAGTTACCGCGTGCCGGATAACAAAACTCTTGCTCTCGATTTTCTGCCTGCACCAGTGCTGTCTGACGTCAAACAAACCCGATGTTAGTTCATATAAGAACATTATCAAACATCACGTTTTCTGTTGTCGCAGCACTAGGAAATCGCCAAACGCCAGGTGACGTCTTTTACGATCAACATCCTATCCTTTTCTGTTCGTCCGATTGTTTGCTTTGTCTCATCGCGCATGAAAAGAAACGTTTCTTCCGGACGACTCGTCAAAATATTAGATTTGTTCAAAAAATCGATCTTGAGTGAAAACTACAAAGATAGAATTAGAATATCGTAAACAATGGAAATACCGTTCGGTATTGACAGACGCAAATAAATAATAAGTAAATCTTTCTTACGAATAAACAAGCCTGTTGGTTTATGGACTGTGCGCAAAAGAAGTCACCGAGGGCGTTCACAATCGGTTGAAAAAATTACTGAAGGCAGTCGGCAGTGCACTCACGGCCTACACCCACCAGAGAGCAAATTCGATGCAAAAACCCACTTGATCGATACACATTTTGCAGAATATTATCGCTTCGAAAATGTTTAAAAATTGTTCGATTTTTTTCTTTTCAAAGCGCTCTCCAGCCTCGTCGACTTCGAGTAAGCTTTGTAGATCCTAACAGCATGTGATAACAAATCTACATATTTAAAAACCGATAATTCCTTCCACTACTGAGACGAAATAAATGGTAGAAATGTCATTTGATCTAGAATCTAGACCAAAAAGCACTCCATAGTCGATCCTGTATCGTAGTAGGCGGCTGACAAACTGAGATCAACTTGAAAGTTAGTAAAATATGAAGCAAGACCACACAGTTGCAAAGATATGATTCGCTTTTGTACAACTCTATTCTCGCAGAACCCGTTGTCACACGATCTCCATTAGATTACACTTTCGCCAAGGTAATAAGGTGCGTTTGTGCGTAGCTGCAGTATGAGCAGCACAACATTTCAGTCCAACGTTTGAAAAAACTTGGCATCAGCTATACTTACAAACCAAATCGTTCGGAACGTGTTGAAAACATGAAACGTATCGTCATTCACAATTCAAAGCTTGTGTTGCTTGCTGTGAAAGCGTTTGTTCAGTAATTTTGAAGTTTTCTTTCAGGGCCTGGACGTAATCCAGTGCTGTAGGATAAACATTTGTTACCCTGTTGCATTGCTTTTCGGCACGTAGCCTATCTTACTGTACAATGAAAAAAATATTTTTGACACCCATATCGTTGAGATACAGTTAAATGCTATTTACTTTACTAAAATCACAACAAGAAGGTTTTTAAATAAATCAAAACCTTGCTTTGGTTGCAATCAACAAATTTTTATTATTATTTAAATCAACGTAAAAATGTTAGTGCAGATTGCTAACCACAAATTTATGCCATGGTGCACAGTGTGAAACCAGAAGTTTTTCTTGCACAACTCTGGTATCTTGCAAATAACGATTAAACATATTTTGCGAAGATTCTCATTTGTTTCACCGAAATATCAGACACTTAACAAAAGCAAATTCTCTCATTTTTGTGTGTGTTCGAAATTATATTACATCTCTGATGAGCTTTCTCGTTTACAAATAGTAATATTTCTAATTTCGTTACAGAAGTAAGTTAAGTTCTTTGAACAGATAAAATATATGACATCATTTACATAATAACATTCAAACTTTTTGCTGGGCTTAAATGCTGCTGTCAATTGGCTGGAAAGTATATGTTTGACCAGGACAATTTTATCTTGACGCATTTCTTCTCAAACACTCTCGTTCTTACACTCCTCGTGTTCACGCTGGAAATTTTATGACCATCTTGTTTTCTCGTTCTGGTTATCAGGTAGTGCCTCACGATTAAATTTGCTACGCTCTTTACTTCGGTCCATCGGTGTATTAGATGAATTATGCACCTCAAAAATACTACTTTTGTTATAAGTTCTAAGGTTTTATTCACTAGTTTTGACAGTCACATGCTTAGCGGACTAAAAACTTTGTGAATATTACGCTGTTGCCCCATGAGGCAACACATGCTCCCTTTCACCTATAATGTAGAGAACATTCACGGTAATTTTAAGCTTTGCAGTATTTTCGCTCAATTCTTCAAATCATCAGACTTGATTCATTCCAACTAATGTTTTTGAAGAAAACTAAAACGAAGAATATATATTGAATATGTACAATATAAAAGAATATAAAATAAATTGTTTCACGATCCCCCCACACGTTTCCGCGACCACCAGGTGGTCACTGCCTATGAAGACAAAGAACCTTTACCCGTAAAACGTGCTTCAAGCAATCTGGTAACACAATACGTTGTGCGTGCTGTGAAGCAGACGTTTTGATATTTGTAGGAAAAAACTGGAAAAATCTTGATGGCACTTGCAGTCAAAGCAGATTTTCCGTAAAAACACTACGTAAAATTCAGTTACGCTGCCACAGAAAGCAGCTATTACAGGCCAAGAAGCCGTTTACCATTCATAAAAATAACAGTCACTTGTTGAAAAAAAGGTTTGAAATCTAAAACTTTCAAGACGTATATTTTTAAATAAATTTTTCATAAGAGTTAATTTTTGTGTGAATTTAAGTGGTACAGTTGGTTGAGCACGCGTCACCAAATCTGTATAAGGCTGGATTCGATTCCCGGCCGGGTCATATCGAAGACTTGAAAAATGGGACTTGCCGCCTGTCCAGTCTCGTGCTCAGCGTTGATGGATGGGTGTATGGGATTAGTTCACACGCGGTGCTGCCACTGACTCACCACCACCAGTGCAAAATTCACTGCGAAAGTAACTACGTGGCCAACGGCGCAAGCAAGCGAAGATGAGCGCCGCAGAGCAGGCAACTCGTGTCACTCCAAAATACGTACAAAGCAAGTGCGACGAAACTGGACTAAGCTTTTCTCGTCTTAAACCGACAAAGAAAATTCTCCTATACCCCTCTTCGTATTTTGTACACGTATGAAAACTTTTGCAACAGCAGTGAAATAATTTTTACAATCCCATCATTTGTTTTGTCCATTGCAGTTTGCACAGTTTCACACGTAATTAAACCAAAAATTTTTTGGATGAGTTACAGCCTCCTTGAAATTTAACAAAATAAGGTTTACAAAAAACTTAAGGTTTTGGTTACAATCGAAAGTACTGTATTTGTAACTGAAGTTTTTGATCTTACTGTTTTGAAACAACAAATCAACACATCAAATGTAGGATTTGACCATTGCCTGGAGTAAAAGGTGCATTATTAACAAGACCATCTCCAACCGGGAAATTTTGATTGTTTCTGCTTCTTACAGCTGTGTGCATAAGATGGTACAAGATTGATCGACTTGGGATACCTTGTGCAGTGAGTCTGTTTGTTGAAAAAATTAAAAATCTTTTGCATGATTCTACCTTTATTTACGCTAAAATGAAGTTATGATATGTTTCAGCATAAAGGTTGGCACTTATCGAAAAAAAAACAAAGCCACTCACAAGACGATCCACACTGTCTTAGTAATGTGAAGAACAATGTCAAAAGTCTGACTGAGGAGCCTTACCTACCAGTGATATTCAGGCTTGCGTGGGAAAAACACCTGAACCAAAAACTTTAGTTACGCTCTTGTGAAAGCATTACTTCGCAAATTAAAAGCAGCCAATGACAAGAAATTCATTTATTGATATGCCACGTAAAGCAACAGCAGCCTTTTTTTTCATTTTGATTTTGCAACACGTAGCAAATCACAGGCCACACAACCCTACAGCGGCAACTTGCGATGTGTAGCTTTGTGCAAAACCGAGTGTTACGCCACAACAAATTGCGAGAAAGAGTTTTCACAACACCGGCAAATATTGTCTAACTCATATACGTACCGCAAAGCTTTTCTATTGGAATGTTTTCCGTATAATTTCAAACGTTCCTGAAACCACTGGCAGAAAAGTCTCAGCATTCATTACTTCAGAAACAAGTGATTACAAAAGACGCACATCTTCAACCAATACCGCAATTTAATAACAATTTCACCCTCTCCTGCGCTTTCGGCTTACCGTTGGTAGCGGTATTACCTACTACCTAGCCTACCTAAAAATATTTTCCATGACAACTGAGCTATGCTTTATGCTTATACACCGTTTGCACCCTACATTGTAGTTTGAAAGATGTGGCATGAATAAATAGTGAAGAGCCTTATCTCATGAATATGAAACAAGATACTGTACAAGATTAATCATCTCAACATCATTCTTATCGTCTTTTCCAAGATGACTGATTAAAACCCATATTTCAACATTTTTTAAAGATCCTCAAGGTACGGTACACCACAGAAAACCTCCATAAATTCAGTTGTGCTGTAGCACAACTACAAAGATCTTTCGCCACGATTTGACGGCGGGAACATATTTATCTTTTGGTTATCTAACTGCCTTCCCAAAAGAGATAGAAAAAAGAGGTTACCTAAATGTAACTTCCGAGGAAGACCTACAACTCCTCTCTTTAATTTTTCGGGCCGTTCGTGCTGCCTGACTTGTTCATTTGGAGCTATCACAAATTTTCACTTTTACCTCGGTGTTATGTTCATTAACAAGTGGCCTTTATTACGTCCGTCACGTGCCACGCGAAGCATCATTCAATCGTGGAACATACTGCCCCAATGAAACACAATAAAAAGCAGTGATAACTATTTGGCAGTTTTCAGAAGAAACAAAAGCGATGGAAATTTTGACCTGCAGAAGCAATTTTTCTATGCGACAGAAATGCATTTGAAACGTTTGCAGTTACGATCACGTCCTGTCGGTCTGCAATAAATTATGGATGGACGTCTTTCACAGAAGCAACATTTCATTTTTTGTGAGAGCGATTCAGCCTCATTCCAATCAATCACATTACTGTACATCCAGCTCCTACTTCGTCAGTGTAACTTGTTTGTGAAACAGATTTACTTTCCATTTAAAAAAAATCCATTTAAAAATTTTACACCGCTGACTATGCTCATCGTAATAAACTGCAAAACACGCTCCAATTCTTTCAATCAAAAATGAAACTCCACTGGCATGTAAGCTAAGAAATAAAGAAGACATAAGGATAGTTACTTTGACTTTCCGGCAGTTTTGCAGTAATTCTGCCCGTTAAAAAATGCCCAGAAGCAAGCAAGTTATTTTTTCATTCGATTTATATCCTAAGGTATAGTAACTTCAAGTTTAAAAGCTAAACTTGTTGAGTGAAAGCTGGAAATAGGTAGACTTAAAACAATGACATTTTCAGCGTGCAGAAAGCGATTCAAATTTTACCAGTGTTTCCAAACGTAATTCACTTTTTCAGCTTTTTGAGCAAGTTAAATTTTTTCCTTAGTGGATTACCCTTTCTTAAATTCAATTGTACAGTATATGGGTTCGTTATGTTCAATTCTGATTTTATTTTTGTGTAAATGAGCTGTCGATTTTATGTTCATAGTATTTGGCTGGTAGCGATTGGTGGCAGGCCGAAGTCAAAGTTTAACGTCTTGCCGAGGCAGTCTTCTTCTTCTTCTTTAGAGCCAGTTGTTCTAACCACTGCTTGGCCGCACTAGATCTCGGGGCAGATGTTGAGCAGCCATTCAATTGTCCCATCGTCCAAGACCGTCAGGCCGTGCAGTCCATGGGGAAGTCGATGGATTGGACATTGGAAGACAACATGGTTGACGGTTTGTTCTTCTGCGCCTCAGTCACAGGCCGCAGAGGAGGCCATACCCCATTTGTAAAAGCAGGAGCGGAAACGTCCGACACCGGTGCGGAGCCGGACCCAGACTCTTCTTGGGAGAGTCACTCCGGGGGGATGGGTGCCGGTGTCGGGGATGAAAGATGAAAATCCGGAGCGTTGTGGGGTTGTCCGCCTACTCCGCATTCCATAAGTGATCCGCCCAGTGCGCCGCATGTATGGCGTGCTAGCCCAGAGACAGTGCGGCTCCCTTGCGACGAAGCTCAGCAGGTTGAATACCTGCGAGGATTGGGAGGTTGTCCGCTGCTATAGGACGCAGGCATCCAGTCACAATTAGCAAGGCGTCGTTGATAGCGGGATCGATGAGGCAGGTATGAGCACTGAGGTCCCAGACAGGCGCGCAGTACTCTGCGGTTGAATGCACCAGGGCTAGTGTGGATATTCACAGAGTTGTTGCTCCAGCACGCCAACCGGAGCTAACAAGCCGCCTCAGCAGCGCGACTCGTGATGTCAGCTTCTTGCGAAGTGACTCAAGGTGTCGGCGATACGTGAGTGACCTATCCAACATTACTCTGAAGTATTAGGCTCGGATCAGAAGGGCAGGATTTCGTTATTGTAGTTGACATTTAGCTCACGTTTAGCTTCCTAGTTGTTAAGATAGAAGACTGCCGACACCGTTTTTGTAGTGCTGAGCTTTAGCTTCCAGATCTGGAGGTATCCACCTACGGTTGCCATGGCCTTGCTCAGCACCCCTTCCCATGCCTGCCAATCTCGTTCAGCATGCATGATTGCTAGATCGTCAGCATACGCATACTTTCTGGAGATAGTGGTTGGCAGGTCAGAGATGAAGATGTTGAAGAAAAGGGGTGCCAGGACAAATCCCTGTTGGACGCCGTTCTTGAGGCGTTGTAACCTGCATCTTTTGCCGTATCCGGTGGTAAGGACGAAGCTGCGATTACCAACCATCTCCATGATCATGTGGACCATGTGTCTATCAGGTAGCAATCGCAGCAGCTTGCAGGTGAGGCCGCGGTGCCATACAGTGTCGTAGGCTGCTGTGAGGTCGACAAACACAGCTTCGGCCTTCTTTTTAGCCGAAAAGCTATCCTCGATGTCCTGTGTAAGCAGGGTGACCTGGTCTACGGTCGACCTCCCGTGTTGAAAGCCCGCCTGCTCATGTGGGAGCAGTGGGTCGATGATTTGATCGACATGAGTGTAGATGAGTCTCTCGAGGATTTTAAAGGAGACACCCAGCACCTGGCGGAATCGCGATTCCCGGTCCTGTGTGCCCCGTTCTTCACGAGTTGCGAGGCGATGGAGTTTGCCGAGACGAGGCACTGGCGAGAGGCGCGTCCACACCTACGAGTAAGTTTGTTGATGGTTCTCCACGCCTTACGGCTAGAGTGCGAGAAGTCGATGGAATTAACAGCTTCCTCGCATCGCTCATGGGACGAAGAGGCTCTATCAGAATCAGTCCCCACTGTGGCTCAGATGAAGGAGCGATAGAGAGTCTGGCACTCTTTGTCCCAGCATGGCATATACTTCTTGCTTCGGTCACGTGGGATACATTGCTTGGTCGGGGATAGTAGACTCTCGCAAAAATCTTATGCTATGGCTGCGGGAACTTTCCTAGAATACGTCTGTCCGGCAGTCGGCTGTCCTTGCCGAAACTCTCAACGGCCAGATCAGGGTTGGTGCCGATTCCATCGATGAGAGAAGAAAGTGGCTGTTTGCTTTGGGTCATACAACAGTCCAAGGTTGTTGGATGTTGCCCAGGAGTCCAGGCTCTCACCGTCAAGAGATGTTTTGTTGTAACCCCAGTTGACATGTTGACAGTTGAAGTCGCCAACATACAGGCTGGGGTGTGCATGGGAACGTTGGGATGGCCGTTGGTGTAAATCGCGAGCGTGGAGGATTTTAGACGTAAATGATATTATATCCTGCGATGTCTACGGACAACCACTCAGTCACTGACAGTTCTGGAGACTGATCGACCAGTTACCATTCCAACCGCTCATGGACAAACGTGGCAAGGGCGTGCTTCTTGTTCAGGACTGACCCAGCTAGTGAGAAGTTGGGAATCACTAGCTCAGCTATATCAAACCCGCGACCCAGTTTAGGTTTTTGCTATAGCAAACGTATCCTATATTGTCGACAACCTGTCCTTATTTTGACAATCATGAATTTGACATTTTTGATGCAGGTGGTCTTCATTGCTACTTTATCATGTCTGTTACCATTACAGTTAGGATTTGAACGCTTTCCGTACCTTTGCTTAAGTTAATTTAGTTTACTAAGATCAAAGTAAGCCATTCAGTGTGCGGCCCTCATTAATATGTCATTCAATGTGCGGCCCTGGTTAAGATAGTGACATAATTTTTGGCTCAGTAAGCCATTTGGGTTGGAGTTGCACTAGCAGCTAGCAGGGGTTCTTAACCTTTTTTCTCCAATTCCCCACTTTTTAGTGGACCAACTCTCCATTTCCTCTGTAAATGGTTGTGATTTGTAAAGTAAGTCAACATTTGGATGTGATGTGTTAAATTTTGAAGCAGTGGTTCTACTGTCCGACCGGTCATTCCCCACTTGGCAACTCCGCCATTCCCCACCAGTGCGGAATTCCCCACAAGTTAAGAACCACTGCACTAGCTTGTTTGCAGTTGTGCAGTGGGTCTCCTGTAGGACGATGATGATGGCTTTGTTTTTATAGGCTAGCCTCGGTGTTCAACTGGAGTATCTTGGGGAGTGGGTCATCTTCGGCAGCATTTCTGCTGCCGCGCCCTGAGAAGGGCGTTTTATGATCCATCCCACGCCGAACACATCCAGCGCGGGTAGCAGTGGTTGCTCTCGTAGCGACAGGTTTAGTTGATATTTGTAGCGAATGTTGTACAGGAGGGCCACATGAAGGCACCTTTCATCTTCCCACAGGAGGGCCACGTGAAAGCACCAGTTATCCGCCGAGGCAGTTAAAACCCTTCAACGGACGCGCCGGCCATTACAGTGGCCGGCAAACCTTTGATCAGCCATAACTCCTGAACGGACCAGGCTAAAGAGCCAGTGAAAGCATCTCTAGACTGCAGGAGACAGCAAGGAATCTAATGAACCTGACAAAAATATACCTTTGCATTTGAAATTTTTGAGAAAAATCTGTATTTGTACATTTGCCGTGGTTGTTTTTTGGCAGTTTCCAGAGGAAAACCAAAAATACGTTCCCCGCATCCCGTTTCGCCTTTCCGATCCGGTTTTCAAGCTTCGCCGACCGCCGGAATACTAAACAACAGGATCCTTTCAAAAAAAGTCGGATCGGGCCGTTTGGGGGGAAAGAAGTGTACGCAGGGGCATAACGAGGGGGCACAATTCCCCGTGCGCCGAATCACTGGGGGTTGCGCCGAATGACTGCGGAGGGCGCCGAAAAGTTCCAACAATGTCACAAGTACTGTCTTCAATACAGCGCATTTTAAACGTCAGGTTCGGACATGGTGGCGCCAAACTTGCTTCTTGACCCTGGTGCCATCTAACCTCTGTACGCCCCTGAGTATACGTTAGGAAAATTGACTTCTAGATCATGTTTTGGGGTCCAGAGAACAAAATGCAGGGTGTAATGACTTGGTGTGTGACTTTAGATGTTCTAGGAGCTATTCTGAAGCTTTAGAGACCTTGATTAGGCTGCTAGCCTAAGGGGTTAGAGAGATATGGCCAAAAATAGACCAACATTTTGCTCAGCCACGTAGTGGATATTTTGATTTTTTTCAAGAATAAAATTTTCTTGTCTATATTTTGGCTTGAAATTTGGTGGTATGTTGTAAAACACTCAAATACACCTTTTCTGCAAGTTTGGTTGGGTTCGTGGGTGCTGGCAGAAAAATGGCTTGAGTCTTAAATATACCCGAAATCCATGCTTTTTTGCCCTCTTGGACCCTCACCAAAAACGTTTCAACTTTTTTGATCATCATTGCAAAGGTAAGGACTTTACCAACATTTTTATGTAGAAAGTTTTTGTCCAACGTGTTTGGTTTGAGCGGTATGGCTGTTTGAATGAAAGTAACTGGTTTTCTTAGCCTACGCGAAAACGTTTTTCCTCTAAAACGACGTCACAGGTGGGTGCGACCTACCTCGAAACGTGCGGTGCTGTGTTACGGGTCTAATGATACCTTCACTGACTCTCTAGCTCAAAAAAAATGTCTGCACTTTGATTTTGGGTGCCATTTTTATAAAATTAAAGCACATTCAGTGATTTTACGAACCTTTTCACAAATTTTGCCCAAATTTCCACATATTTCGCCCGGATTCTCACTAAATCAAAAGTTTTGGGGGTGCGGGTGCACCCCCTGCACCCCCGCCTCCTACACCAGTGCGCTCTAACGACGAAGAAGCGGCAAATCCAATACCGGATTTAGTCGCATGCGTTGTGTGCGGCCGCGGAAAGGCCTCCAGAAACTGGGACTTCTAAATAAACGCGCAGTTTTGACTTGACTTTGTCAATCCGTCTCAGTGAAAGGGCCTCCACACGTCAACATCCGGCAGGGGACAGATCATAAACCTTTGACTGCGTTTTTTTGGCTCTATAAAAGCAACGCCTGCACTTGATCGGTTTTATGCTGCGTGCGACAAAGCGGAAATGAAAATCAGCCCTGAAAAAGACGAGGTAATATGTCTCTCCAGAAACCCAAGTCAGTGTATGCTGCATATGAGCAGCAATACACTGCAGCAGGTGGAAAAGTTCAAGTGTTTTGGGGTGGTTTCCACGAGTAACGAAATGCGGATTAAGGAGACGGGTTGGTAAAATGAAGGCAGTTCTGCTCCCTGAGCTTTAAAACACTGCAAAGCTTTCAGTCTTTAAATTCTGTTCCGTTCATCACCTATCCTATGGTCATAAATCTTAGGTAATGACTGAAATAATACTATCCCAAGTGCAAGCGGCAGAGATATATGATTTTTTTGCGAAGAGTTCACGGTGTGACAATTCTTGACGAAGTGCACAGGTGTGAAATTCGTAAAACCTTGAATGTCGAACTACTTCTAATCCCAATTGAGAGATCTCAGCTATGTGGGTTTGGCCATGTGTCCAGAATGTCCCAGGAAAGATTAGCGAGGCAAGTCCTGCTGGCTGCACCCACGTGAAAGCGACCCAAAGGTCGTCCATGGACCAGGTGGCGTGATTGCATCTCCGACCTTACTTGGCCCGGTCTCGGAGTGGAGCCAAAAGTGTCGATGAATAGTTTTAATCATTCACGTTAACAATCTTAAAATTCTGGAGTACGTATAACTACATGTTGCTTCACCACCGAACATACAGCCTGATCTCAGCTAACAGTCGGCAAATTTGTATGTCTCGAGTTTCGAACATTCAGCTGACAAAATCTCAGCCTCCAAGTTGGCATTGAGTCTCGAGTCATAGATTCTGACAGCCTCGACTACGTCACTGACAAAGACACAAACGCACAAGACTGTAAACTCAGGATAAAACAACTGTGAATTTCCACTCTTTGACAACTGAAATCTGAAAAATAAACATGCGAACTAATCGGACTCTCTTGAGGAAAGTGGAACGACAGTTAGCATTTTACAATACTTCATAATAGTTTGTTATAATCCTCGTAATCACTTTGGAAATAAGCAGAAACCAACTGCCCAGAAACCGATCTAACTACTTGTTATCCCGGTGGTAGCTCTAAAGCGGTCAATAAAACCATACCCACTACACGTTGCGACACCTCATATTTTTAGGTGCTACAATCGTCAATTTCAAACCGACAGCTGACATTTCATGCATAATAAATGTGGAGATAATACCAGCTTTGACGCTCCACAAAAAATAAATTGGATATATGTGCGTGGAAGTAACGGGCTGCGTTTGCAAAAAGTACATTCTACTTGAAACCCTCTTTAACTTCTTAGTTTGAATCATAAACTGAGTCTCTGTGTAGATTATTGTCAGTTCTTTTTCAGCCGGCTGCCAATTCATTACAGATCATCGCTCATCTCAATTTAGAATTTTTCAAAATCCTATCAGATAAGGTTTAAAGACAAGTTGATCGTAAATCATCCGCAAATGAGCTCGCACGAAAATTTCATGCTAAGAACAAAAACACAATCTTTCACAAAGCCACACCAACAACGTTTGCCACTCCAGAATAACACAGGGATGCGATTAACAGTAAGCCAAAGCAAAGTACCCAAAGCTGTTTAGTTTCTGTAGTGGTGGGCCACTAGGAAGTATTTCTAAACCTGACTTTAAGGTGTCAGTTCATTTTTCATATTTATCACATTATGTTTGGTCTTGTCTTTAAAAAAATTTTTTTTTTAATTAAATGATTTACAGCCAGGCCCGTAACCAGCTTGGGACACAAGGGAGAGATGAGTTTTCTGAGAGGGGCCCAAATTTTTTAAACTATGTCCAACACATTTTTCCATGGGAAGCGAAAAATTTTCTAGGGTGTCGAAGCACGACCCTGCGCCCCCCTAATTACGGTCCTGAATACAGCCTGCATTTTCGGTAGTCAGAACAGTGAACCAGTCAGCACCACAACTGTACTACTGAACAGCATATGTTTCAACAAACGATTTGCCCCAGTTATCCTATCCTAATCGATAAAACGCAAGCGGAGATGAGCGCCGCAGAGCACTTGCGACACTCCGAAAGGTGTACAAAAGCTAGTATAACGTAACTGAACTGAGCATATTCTTCAACTAGGTACGCACCAGAGATACGAGCAACTGCAAAATCTTAGTTATATTATATAAAGTTTATATAGTGGTTCCCAAAGTGGGCGGTACCGCCCCCCTAGGGGCAGTAAGAAACTCTAGGGGGTGGTGAAGCAGAAATGGACGGTTGGGGGGCGATAAGAGACCCAACTAATAATTACATTTATGTTGTCTTACTAACTTTGAGTGACCAAATGTCATAAAAAAACAGTATGATCAACAAACATGTATGCATGTAATTTGTAAACAAAAACTGAGCATTTTGGAAACAAAACGGGCGTGAAATTCTAGGAGATAAAGCAGTTTCCATCACTAAAGGTAAGCTGCACAGTAAAACTGTCCTCTATAATGAAATGATTATGACTGGAATTTTCGTGAGCTGTAGTTCTTGGCACGAGTAAACTGCTACTTAATAATGCCCGTCTGGTTACAGTGACTATCACCGGTTAGGTGTGAGAATGTACGCCTGCACTTAGAATCAGCCTGTAACCAAAAGCGTGAGCTAATTTTGGATGGAGTGGTTTAATGATCACAAATATACTAATAGCCTTGTACGAGTTCAATTCGAAAGTAGAAAGGCAATTTCTATTTTTTTACAGATAGTATTAGGTGCCAACAAGAATAAGTTACCTAAAGGGAATCGAAAAGATTCCGGAAAACAGAAGTGTGTTTTAGAACGCACTTTAGCTTGAGCAGCGCCAAGGAAATCCAGCGAGAGAGAGATGGTAGAGCCAATGGACGACTGCAAGTGTTACGGTTAAGTTCAAATACTTTTAAACTCTGCAGATTAAATTCAATCCTGCACTGCTCCGAACTCAAAACTTACTAAAAATGTGGCAGAGTATCAATGGATTGATCCAAGGACACCAAAGGGTTTAGAAGTGTTCTGCTAAGTTTGGGCAATGTGTTGCACTCGGATAATGATGAAGAGAGTTTGTACGCCTATTGCTGCACACAGAAGGTGGCTGTCAAAGGGTGTCACAGATACAGTGTTTTGGCTGTCACAGTCCACAGATATCTTCACGAAGTTCAATGAAGTTAGTTTGCAATTGCAGGGGAATGATGTTAACCTCATTAAAGCCAAATCAGCAATCTCCACCTTCTTGTCCAAGTTTAATGGTGTTCAAACGAAATCGAGCCCGTCATAAACTCTAATAGTTTACAAATCATGAACTGACAGTTCCCAACAGCTAAATGAGTTAATTTACTAAATTAAGTTTTATAGTGAAATGCATCTTTACGCTCATTCTTGTCATTTTCAAACATACCAAATATGCAATACGAAAAAATTGTGTTGATATGTGTGCTAGGCATGGTAGGGGGGCGATAGGAATTTGTCAGAAAAGAGGGCGCTAGCCAAAAAAAGGTTGGGAAACACTGATATAAACCAACGCTGCCAACACGGATAGAAAGAGATGTCTTCCAGTGTGTAAATCAACCATCGACTTCCGTGTATAATCACACGAGATCGTCTGCACACAGCCTTAGCAATTTGTTCAAACACCACTTAAAATTGCTGGAGGTCAAAACACTGGAAACGTTGGTAGAAGCAGGAAAATGACAAGTATTTCTTTCGAAAGCTATCTGAATGACATCACTTTCCCACTTAAAGTCCTTTCACGAGAGAGTCAATGACTTTGTTTCCACACATTTCTAATGAAAATGGAACCTGCAATGCATGTATTGTCGTTTTCAATACACGACTTACGGCAAGCATGCGTGAAGGCAACAAGAACATGTTAGAAATGCGATTAAGTATGTGAATTCCAAAATCCACGAATTAGCTTCTGTTGTTTTGGCGGTTAAAGATATCATTATGTTCAAACCAGATTTGCGCTCCCGTTCCACAACCGATTATCCATAGACTAACGTGATCATTAAGTATTTAACATGCATGAACAATTCCAAGGGTAACGCAACTTGGCAAACAGCGAACATCTGCAAAGCGAAAAACGATGCCGCCTCATTTCGCGACACACTGCTCGACAACTCGATTATACCCTAATGTTATAACGGCGTCGAGTCACATAAGGATACATTGCAGTATTATCTGCCACAAAACGTGCTGATTTAAGGTAATTGCAGTATATGGCACGACCTTTTGCTTGAAAGCGCATGTTAAGCAGTTCAAAAAAAGCTTGACGACGGATGAGACAAACAAATGACAGACTTTGCTATTTTGTGCTACGTTGCAACTTGCTTTAAGTGCTTTTTATACTCCGGTGTCATTTCGGTTTACGCGCATTCCTTGCACAGGTCCCCAACGTTACATCAGACTGCAAAATCTTATCATAAAAGAACGGAATGTACACGTTACCAAACAGAAAATCAACATTAAAACAATCAGTTAATAATTCAGTAACTGGAAAGGCATGTCGTCAAAAATCTCGAGATCATACTCTTTCAAACGTCAACTCCAGCTGTTTTGCTACAAGCTTCATTTCTGGGCAAAGTGCACTGCTTCACTGGCTGTCGCTCAATAGAATGGCACTGAGTGAACCGTGCTTTCTGATCAATGATCGAGCTTGTGATTCGGTGAACAATAATAATCGAAGATTGAAGAGTCCAAGCGGAGTCAGGACAAGTCCCCAATAGATGGTGAAAAGTTAAGGAGCAAGACTTACACCAAGCATTAATAAAGCTACGGAATGGTTTTAAATACATATGCTAATTGCTAATATTCTCGCAACGATTTCCAACGCATGCGGTCACGTTGCAAATGTCAAAGACGTGCAATATGCCACATCCAGCAACGAGTTCCAGACTGCACAATACGAGTAAGAAGCAGAAACCGCCGTTTCTGTAAACTGCAAGTATTCTGCAGTCTGTCAAATGACAGGGATTGCTAACGCAAGCTGCTTTTGTTGAGGATATGTGCCAATTACAAAAATCGAAGTTTTGAGTGCCTTGACACTTACTCCAAAAACAGGTAAATTTTTGCAGGGTAAGCTTATACGAATTCAGTGTAGACGTGTAAAGATGATCTTGAAAATAAGCCTTGAATTTTGGTAGCTCTCTTTTGTACTTTAGACTATGTTGTGCTTGTCGGTAAGTTCTTGCTTGCAGCATCATCTGACAAACACACATTTTTCAAGCGCGAAATGCATCTGCGCGCAAGATGACAAGCTGCAGCGTGTAAATATCATGGGATTGTTTACCAGCTTCTCACGAGCATGAAACTAAAAACCTATTGATTTCTGCCGTCTCGGAAATGCACCAGGGAGAGAAAGAATCGCACGAAGACGTCCGGCTATCGTGACCAGCAGCTGTCCGAAATGCAGTAACATCCTTCGTTCGAGGATGTGATTATTCAAAGCCAGTGCAAAGCATCCCACTTTATTGCGCTGACAAAATTTTAGTAAGTATGCCACACACTATTCGTAAACTGAAAGCAAGATGTTAGTTTTATATGCAAATAAGCGAAGGAACAAGAACAGGAAATAACACCCAAAATAAAACATATGATTGAGAATAGAAGATGTCCCTCCGTAGACAAAAAAGTATACTTTCTATTATATCTACCGCGAATGATTCGTTGCTGTGAAACGAATTCAATAAAACTGATGGTATATTGCTAGGAGCTGTTTATCTCAATTTTCTATCGTCTAAAATAGGGTTTCCCAACCTGGGGTACATTTGCCTATATGAAGGGGTGCATTAAAGATTAGCAATAGAAGGGCAAATATATTTATACATTATTTATTTCCAAATGTTGTAAAATAAAAAAGTTAAAATTCAGTGAATTTTTGTTATTTTACTCTTTTGTCATAACAAATTTCAGGGGTACGTGCTCATCTGTCGAAATGCCGACGGGGTACATGATCAGAGAAGGGTTGGGAAACCCTGTTCTAAAACTTGTAAAATAACTTAACCTGACGACGTCAAAACGACCAACCGGGAGGAGATAAACATGAGGGCAATGAAACTACGGGACTTTGAGTGGGTGCTCACTGACACGTCCATGTCACTGAACAACAGAAAAAGCACCATAGAGTGAACATCAGACTCGACTCGTGCAGGAAAATGTCATGATTAGAGCAACCAAAGTCAGTAATGTGAAATTTTTTCTGCCTTTTTCAAAGTTTATGAAACGTCCACAAACCAACTTTCTCGCTGATACCATGAGCGATTCCAAAGCTATTACGTCCAAAAAAATTCAAAATTTCTTGCAGCACAGTTTTTTCTCTTTATCGATATTTTACTAAAGCTAAAACAACAGATTTTGATATGCTTTTGCAAGTTTAGTTGAAATTCTGACATAATACTTGAGTTTTTGCGACTTCTGACGTAATAATGTTGTTTTGCTCACTACTGGACCAATTAAAGCACGCTAGGTGTGAAATTATAACAACCTTCTCAGTGACATCAGGAGATTTATTGACACTGGATATTTCTGTTGTGCTTTTGGATTGATTTTCGTCTACGTTTTGTTACCTTCTAGTTGCATTGGATCTTTCACACTTGTGATTTGTTTCATTTCAACAGAAAAAATATTTTTAACTTATCGGTTTGACGCTTTGTATTCCGCGTTTCAATTGCAAACGCAGAAAATTGATTGGTCACAAAGTCAAAATTTTAAGTTTTTAGGTCAAAAAAAGGTTGCCCTAGTTATGATTGAAAGAGAACCACAAAACGTTGATCAGGCCTCAACGCCACAAATAATTGGGATTGAACTTTAGAGCAGGAATTTTTGATTATTTAATAGTACCTACAATTTTTTGGTGATTTAATAGTATGTCTGTCATAGCAAACAAGATTCACAAAAAATGAAATACTCAATCAAGTCGCATGTACTTTAATGGGCTGGCCAACCAAACGCCAGTAAGACAAAAAATCATATTTCTGCATGAAATGGTTCGTGCGGGCGACATTGGTATGACAGATAGACAAAACTTAATGATTGGATTGCGAGTAAGCCTTATCACGTGCCTTACTTTAGATTGCTGTTTCACAGCAACAAATTCAGAGTACTTCCCACATACCATTGTTTAAAGTTTGATTTAAATTTGATTTAACTATATTCACATGTTTAGATCATACGTGTAAGGGTAAGAACTTGTAAAAGAACTGCAGCAAAGCTCATTTTTCAACTCTTGCTTGTTAGTGATTAACATCGGCTACAATGAACCGTTGCCGCTTGTTGCAGCAATCACCTTGTGATACTCGTTAAACAAACTTATCTATTGCAGTGTAATTCTAGACTGGAGTCGCATTCGCTCACCCACACATGAGGAGTAACGTTGTATACAGTTTAATGCCTCTACTTTAACATATACCCCAACACAAGGTTATGCAAGTGGATTGCCAGCAAATATTTGAATTCATTCTCACTTGAAGACTGAAAGCAAGTTTCCTGTATAAAAGTGTGAACACTTACTGTACTTCATGAGTCTAAATAAAAATGTTTAAGCTTTTGAAGCTGTCTATACATAAGCGTGAGCACTTCACAAAATTAAACAAATTCACCTAGCGCCAATGCACTGCATCGAAACCTAACTCAAAGAAAATACGCGTGCTGTACGCACCGCACGTAGCCCGAGAAATCCACGTCGCGGTTAGACAACCTCCACAAAGTTGTTAAGTGCACACCTCCATCCACTCAACGGGTAAAACACTAACATACTGCAGAAAGTCAGCAATGCAAAAACAATTTATCGCTGAAGCATTACAGTTTTCCAACAATCAAACCTGTCACAGCTAATATTTTTTATGCTGGAACTTCACTTATTTTACCATGTCGTTTGCTCAGCCTGTCTACCGTCGCAGTGCAGTTAGCTTTTGTCAACAGAAGAATTATAGCAATGACTTTATTAACACAACATTGTTCCAAGCTCACACCATGTCGCTGTGCTCTTCTCAACCAGCACGCAACAAGTGTGCACTAACTCAGACCATCAAACCTTTTCTCCTTTTTCTCTTGCAGAACATACAAAAGTGCTTCGGGCCTATAGCAAGATTAAACCAAAAAGGTGTGTTATTTCAAAACATTGCTGTTGAACCTCATTTGCGGAGGAAAACGTCGAAAAGCAATGCGAGGAAATATACTGAATTAGTAATAAAAACAACTCATTAAGTAGGCTACGTGAAGCAGTACATCGTAAGCTTTTCAATCTGGCAACGCAAGCTTAATAAAGTACATACCAGGCGCGTAGCCAGGGGGGGTCAATGTCCCCCCCAATTCCGAACGTTGCACCAAAAATTTTCAGGGTAATCAAGGTTTTGATGCGTAAGACAAAGAAATACTTCAGTGCAAATCAACGACACTGCTTACGGAACCTATTACATCAGCCTTTAATCGAACCTGATCAAAGCGCTATGTTTTACCAATTGTCCATGATTAATCAAACGTTGTGTACATGAGGGTCGAAAAATGTTATCCAGGGCGGCAATAGTAGTTTTTTCAAGTGAAGCGAAGGATTTTTCTAGGGGGGGACAAAAATGATGATATTGTACTTTATCCACTCGAAACTACGAAAAAACCTTTCTGCTAAAAATTTGATAGGAAAATGTCAAATTCTTCCAAGGACCCCTTCTACCCCTTTATTACGCAAATAGGCCATAGACCACGGGCCTCAAACTCAAAACGAGGACTTAAAAAAGAAACACGGCCGCATTATGACTATTCTAGAGCTGCAATGTGACGCTGACGCAAAAAAGGCTGTACCTGAAACTTACTAGAAACAGCTTGCTTTTGCATCTTTTTTCCTGCGAATGATATCGTGAGTTATAGGGAGTTTATCTCTAGCCCTCTCCATGTTCGTTTAAAACAGCTACGCGCCATCTAACCTCGTTACGCCCTGACTTTAATACGTCTGTTACCATTGCAGTTAAGATTCGAACGCATTCAGTACATTAGCTCAAGCTAAATTTAGTTTGCTAAGATCAAAGTAAGCTATTCAATGTGCGCCCCCACTAATATGCCATTATGCGGCTGTGGTTAAGATAATGACATAATTTTTTGCTCAGTAAGCCATTTGGGTTGGACATAGCTGATTTAAAATGAATTTGTTGACACGCTGGCCAAGCACTTTTAAACACCGGTGAATAAACAAAAAAACTGAAATGTTAATTATTTCAAAATTCCCAAAAAGCATAGCGGGCTGCACAAAATGCCCTCGCGGGCGACATGCGGCCCGCGTGTTTGAGACCCCAGATTTCATTCTAGATATGTATTTGTTACGATTAAGCATACATTGTGCCGGTTCAATCACAAGCATGTGGAGTGTTAACGTTTTCATGAATGATTTCACATTAACTTGCCGGCGAAAAAAAGTTTTGTCAAGTAATCATAGTCTGACCTGTACATAGTCTTGAAAGTCAACTTTCATCTGATGTCAAACCCTATCCTACAGTAAATTTGAAATTATTCAGCTGCAACGGGTAGACTCAGCAGCAAAATCTAACGCAAGTAGGAAGAAGTTTTTTTTGCAAGTGCTGAGGACATTGACACTGCCATCACTTACAGATAGTTTGCAATCTCTTTTCTTGATAAAGCGCATGTGACTAAAATGAAACGAAATTGAATTTTTTCCCAGTCGATTGGATTTTGTTATTTAAACACCCATGGATAAAAAAAGCTTCAAACGCTTACGCTAAAATGGCTAGAGCAGCGGTTCCCAAACTTTTTTGAGCGTTCCCCAAACCTGAGTTTGGTGAACACGCATCAAACGACCCAATCCTTAAACAACGTGTGAAAAAATAATGATTGTAGGCCTATTAGGGATTTTTGGCAGAAGTTGCTAAGTTTGTTTTTAATGTCAGCATTCCACTTTTTTCTCAGTAAGTGCTTATGCTACAGACAAAGACAAGCAATGGTAACATTGAAAATGCACAACTCCGGTTTGGATCGCCTCGGCATGGCCCATTTTTTGACACTTCGCCACTGTTATTTCGGTTTCGACCCATACTTTGGGAGCCACTGGGCTAGATCAACTAGCCGACCGTTGTGTTAAGCTGCGGCGACAAGTATTATTAACTTCAATCCAGAGCCGTGGTGAGAATCGATTGTGGCTTCGTTTCCGCAAATACACAACCACTTTCACATTTTGTGTAGAGAGGGTGGGTGAAACATACGCAGGTTTGTAACTTTTGCATTTCAGAAGCGTTTAGTGAAATAAAATCCAAACATTTTTCAAACGCGTGGAGGTATTCTAGCCTTTGCGTTATCAGCTGCATACGTCAATCAGCCGCTCAAAAATTGGATAAGATCCACGTCTTTTATGC
>Ga0210059_1003886_pt1 | contig 24033 bp, 9 predicted proteins | sample Ectturendosymbi2_FD_188042 | JGI IMG/M metagenome (GOLD analysis project Ga0210059, IMG submission 188042) | Ecteinascidia turbinata endosymbiont from Florida, USA - Sample 2 (SPAdes) (version 2) | ecosystem: Host-associated > Tunicates > Ascidians > Unclassified | place: Key West, Florida...
AGGCTCGAGTCCGAGTCTTTTGAGCCTTTGATCGACTTTCTAGCGTTTCTGGTTCAAAAGTTATGATCTAAAATAAACAAATTAATTAATTATCTAATTAGTCAAATATTTTTACGAACTTACATCACAACTTTTGAACTCGAAACCCCAGCAGGTCATCCAAGTATCAAAAGACTCTGATTGTAGCCTAGTTTCCAGTAAAAACTTCAGCGAAATACTACCACCTAACGGTTGGTGCCCAGGGCAAGGCAAAGTTTGCCAAGGTGGCCTAAAAGTCCTCCACTTATGATGTCACTCACAAAAAACCCGCACCCCCCCAAGCAAAAAAATTTTTTTTGAGTGCAGACTACAAGACTTGCCGCATCTTTTGAGACCTTTACCAGGTCAGTAGAGCATACCGGACCGGAGAAATTCCCACGTAAAGTAGTTTTAGGGTCATTTTAGGTAATGTTGCCTGGCCTAGGGTCCAACCACTAGGCTAAAGTGTTTCACTAAAGTTTTCATTGGAAACTAGGCTCGAGTCCAAGTCTTTTGAGCCTTTGATCGACTTTCTAACGTTTCTGGTTCGAAAGTTTTGATCTAAAATAAACAAATTTATAATTATCTAATTAGTCAAATATTTTTACGAACTTACATCACAACGTTTGAAGTCGAAACCCCAGCAGGTCATCGAAAGTATCAAAAGACTCGGATTGTAGCCTAGTTTCCAGTAAAAACTTCAGAAAAATACTACCACCTAACGGTTGGCATCCAGGGCCAAGCAAAGTGGGCCAAGGTGGCCTAAAAGCCCTCCACTTATGACGTTACTCACAAAAAACCCACACCCCCCAAGCAAAAAATTTTTTTCGAGTGCAGGCTAGAAGACTTGCCGCATCTTTTGCGACTGTCTGTAGAGCATACCGGACCAGAGAAATTCCTGCGCAAAGCCACGTGCGTTTAGGCGTTTTTTTTCCGAAAATCCACGAATCCTAGCGGACGCCAAAGAGTTAACCGCCAGTCTGCGGACTGGTACTGGTCCGAGTAGATATTTTACCAGTCTGCAAAACAATCTACATTTTCCATCAAGTACTTTCGCAGATTTTCTGTTAAGTAACTGAAAACGGTTAGCGTTCATGTCGAATTCGGTAAAATCCTCGTCAGTGACATGTCGCTTGCGATTAAATGGACTGGATAGTCAACAAGTCTTCGGTGTGACCTGACGGGAAATTGAACCAAGCTTACCCAGCTTTGGTGGTGCGTGCTCAACCAACCATGCCACATAGCCGGTTTAGACTGGATATGACACAAAATACAATCCTTGCGCAGTGTCATAATTATTTTGTTCTTGCGAAAGTACAATGGGGGCTAATGGTAGTAAACAGTTTTTAAAGATTAAACTTTGGTGACCTAAAAGTAATTTTGAGAGACTGTTGTCTGAATTTTTACCATAAACTTCGTGGCACACCACTGGAAGTAGCTGCACTATATACACTCCGGAAGATTTAAGATGCAGCCAAGAAAGCAACAGAGAATTTTGCATTTTGTAACAAGGAATAATTTCAGCTTTTGGTAAAGAACAACTCTCAAAGTGGACATGAAGCAAGTACCAATAATCAAATTTACAACAATCTGCAAAAAAGAATATGTTCAGATATGCTTGGAAGCTCTGCTTGTTTCTTGAGCATCAGTATCAACCTGTGTCTTCCTTTCTATTAACTGCGGCAATTCATGTGCACCCATATCTTCCATTCAAGTACTGCTTCTGCACAAGTAACAAAAATCAGCACGTATTGATGTTATTTAATGGAAATCGATTTCGCCATACAGCATCATCAGTCCAATTGGACTGATTTTTGTTACTTGTGCACAGACAGTGCTTGAATGTTTAGATATGTTGACAGTACCAGGATGAACTAAAAGTCGAAAAAGAGAATTTGTCAGGCAATATGTTGAAAAATGCTTGGGCTTGGCTTTATAGCAGCTTCATTTAGTGAACAGCCGCCGTGGCTGCTACGTTTAGTGTGCTCCCAATTTATCTCAAATGATGCAATGAAACCTTCCACACTTGCTTGTCACTTTCACTCAAAGCAGGGGCGTGCAGAGGAGCAGGTGAACAGGCGATGGTCCTGGGCATCCGAGGAACGAAATTAAAGAAGTAGCGCATACTAAAATGTTGTTTACTCATTGCATAGTCCATCTGGAGCATATAGCTGCAAAGAAACTGGTTTGAAACTGTGGTAAAGAATGGAGTGAAAATTGTTAGTGAAACTGCAAGTCCACCTCTGAACTCCAGACTATTCAAAACACTGTGTGAAAGTGGATTTACAGAATGAAACATCTTCTCCATACAGAAGTAAGATGGCTCTCAAAACGGCGAGTTCTGTCATGTCTTACTGAGTTCAAACAAGAAACAACACAGTTTTTAAGAGAAAGGAAGTCTCCATTGGTAGTATTTTTTGCATGAAATGTTGACGAGTAAGCTTGCGTATGAGGTGGGTATTTTTTTGCAATTTGAACGAACTTAATACATCTCTGCAGGGGTTTTGCTCCAATATCGTTGTACTGAGAAACAAGACAGACACATTCAAAAAGAAGCTGCTCTTTCGGGATAGCTTTGTGCAGAAGGAACAGAGTTATTTACAACTTCAAACGATTTTTTGACAAATGATGATGTCATTGCTAAAGAGGTTATTAGACATTATAAGTCAACATTTGAAGGAGTTAGCTTACGAGTTATGACATTGACCATATTATTTTTCTGAATATAAGGATCCTCGAAATGAAACTGTATAACAGCTTTGGTTAACAAAATGATTGTGAAAATCTGAACCGTTCATTGCGACTGTATGTTGCCGGTTCATAAAACTTCTTTGCGATTTTTGCTAGTCCGCTGATGTAAAAAGGTTGAGAACCACTGATTTAACAATCCGGGTGAAATGTGTCACCTAATTTGCTTTTAAGTCAATACTCAGTTTAGTTAAATTAAATGGAATCTGCTTACGTTATGTTGGTGCAAACAGTGAGACGTGAGAGCAGTGTGGAACCAAAAACGTTTGGGTTAACAGCCTGTTTCAAATATAACATATTTTTTTATAGTCAAGACTATTGAGTGTTCTTTCTATGGAAGTTTTACACAAGTACAAGAGCATTAGCACCAATGTTTTGGAACTGCATCAAAAATTCAGGTTATCTTCTTCCCCTTTCAAAAAAAAGTGTTACAGCGCAGTTCCCCTGAGTAAGGCAAGATCTGCTGAAACAAAAACAACCGCTACTGCATGGACAAAATGCTAATGTCTTGCCAATAAGCTGTTCGAATCATTGGAGCGATAGATATTACATGTGAAAAATGTTTGAATGGTTTTGTACACAATGTATAATATAGCGAATGTTGTGGTACAAGAATTAAAACAAAAGAATTGCTGCAGAAGGGACATCCTCATAATAATAAGGGTGATAATTGTTTATGTGTAAGTAAGGCGGTATGAATTTTTTTCAATGTGGCCTATGAGGCTTTATTCTGGCAGGCTAATAAGTGAAGAGATAACAGTATTTGTGTCAATGTGCTTGTGTCTAAAGCACAAAGGGTTAAATGAAAAAGTTAAGAATTGGTTCAGGTAAGAACAACATGTGATTATATTCCTTGGTTTAATCTTGTTAGCGTCTGTTTATTAGCTTCATGAGGCAAAAGCTCTGCTTAGGCTATTTTACGTTCCTTCGAGCATGTTTGATTGAAGTGGCCACATGACAAGTATGATACACAAAGAGACAATGGGTTAGGAACTCAGGAATAGCAGTTAGGTTTAAGCCTACACTTAATGCAACACAGACGAAAAGTCACTAATACCTTGCCAGCAGCAAACCCATGACAACAATTGTCCATTGACAGTCTTACAGACGTCACGGTCATCCAAGCAGGTCGTGCATTCCAAACTTGTCATGTGACCACTGTAACCAATCATGTGCAGTTAAAGGCAAAATAGCTCCAGCAGTGCTTTCGCCTCACAAGGCAAAATAGACACTGCCTTCAAGTTTTCAGAGTGTAAATTTTCAATGAGGCTAGGAGCTGGAGTCACTTTTTTTTGAAGAGGAGGAGTTAGAAAAGTGACTCTGATCACTCTGGTCTTTGGTGCACAAAACTTCCAGTAGCTTCCAGACACACTACACTCTTCCAGACACTACACTCTCTTTACTTAAACTTCAACCTCTGCAGCTTGGAGACTTGATCAGGCTCCTACCACTGAAGCAAGATAACCTGCTGGGGATGGCCGTTATCTTTGTTGAGGAGCATTTTGTGTATCTGGCATGCAAAATCGGGTGATATGAACTACTTTTGGCAATTAGCCTTGATGCCCTGATGAAAGCCTACTTTTAGTTGGCTGAAACGTTGGTGTCTTTTACAAAGTTTACAACAGTTGAGCAAAGACTTTTATTAGTACAAGTCTTGTCATGAGCAGGACGTCTTAAAGCAGGAGTTCCCAACTGGGGGTACTCGTACCCCCAAGGGGTACGAGATTGAACATCAAGGGGTACGAAGATCCTTGGGTCACAGAGCAGCTTATATATCTCTTATAGAGCAATATATATCTCAACATTTTTTGGGGGGTACTAATAATGCTCTGACCTGACAAAGGGGTACGAGCAGCAAAAAAGGTTGGGAACCCCTGTCTTAAACACTGATGGTAAGATAATCCACAAAAGTGGCACTTAAGTCATCTGACACGAAAATCAAGTGCAATTTTTTGGTGGAATTTGATGAAATATGTTTCCATGAATACATCTGTGAAATTTTTCCGCACAGCAAGCTAAAATGGCCAAATTACACGCTTCCAAACATGGTAAATTGGGCAAACTCTGATTTTGAGGTTTTCCTGTCGACTGATTGTCGTGACGTCATGTCAGAACATGCGGTGAAGCACGTCCACGATGTCGTGCATTGCCAGAAGCCTGCGGCCCAGATTGAGTTTTTAGCAGCACTAGCAGTGAGCTGAAGTGCCTAGCGTTATGGAAATATTCACACTTCTAGAAAGGTAGAATTAAAACAGTATTGTCTATACCTATTTTGTCTAGAAAGGACAAACTTTATTGGTGTTGTTTTGTTTATCAGGCCTAGCCTTAAGTGCAAACGTGAGCAACAGACTACTAAACTATGGAAATATTCACACTTCTAGAAAGGTAGAATTAAAACAGTATTGTTTATACCTATTTTGTCTAGAAAGGACAAACTTTATTGGTGTTGTTTTGTTTATCAGGCCTAGCCTTAAGTGCAAACGTGAGCAACAGACTACTAAACTGCTGACCAAAAGTTTGCCTAGCAGGCTAGTTAGCCAGTTGCCTTCCAGTGGGCTTCTTGAATCTGTTTTGTTGTTTAGGTGACTGAGTGTTACGAAATGACAGTCGTCAAAATTTCAAAACCACTGGAGCAATGTGTTGTGAGTAAATATCTTTTGTGAGATTGATACATAATATTGTAGAAACGTTGCTTAGCTCACTGCTTGCCATATAAGGCTAGTTTGAGAAGTTGACGAGCTGCAAGACTCTGAAAATGAATTGCTAAGTATTTCTCAGCTTAGTGATTCCATGAAGTATGACTAGTTTGATTGGTTGGGATGCTAGGTTGCATTTTGACTCAAGATATTTTAAAGAACCATGTATTATAACACCGTAGCTTTAGCAAGCTCATGTAGGCTATCATACTCCATCATTATCTTGCATTTGTGACATTCAACAAATTGTTGATGCTTGCAGCGTTATTATGAGCTTGCAACACAATTTGTCTTATAACTAGGTTAATGCTATTTGCTGCAAATTGTTGTCTTTTGTTCATGCAGGTATAAAAATTTCGAAGCATTAACGTCCACTAGCATGGTTATATGTGCTGTTGCACCTTAGAGCATGAGAAATGGGCAAGACAAAACTGTTTGTATGTAGTGCATTATCAACATGCTCTAATAGAAGCGAGGTAAGTTGCTTTAAGTCATGCCATTGACACTTAAAAAAGTATGAGCTTGGTTTGATGTGAAGGCAAATATTTGCAGGTTTTCTGACTGTGCTGCATTTCAGTGAAACTGGAAATCGTGAGCAGGCAACAACTCATGGTGGAGAGCGCAGGTACACGGTATCGTACTCAAAAGGGAAGACGTCACAAGGGGTTGCAAAAGCTGTGAGAATTCTCCAGACTTTCGGTAAGCCTTTACAGGTGTGATGCTAGTGCGTAAGGCATAACCCAAACATCCTAACCACATTTATATCTGTTTTTTCAGAATATGTGAACGAATTAATGGAAAAAGTTTTTATCAGTCGACAACAGCACCCCTTCTACAATGCAGCTGCAGCGTTGATGCTCGCCAAAGACCCCCTCCCCTGTCAGTCCGTGAGAAACAGATTAGTAAGGATGGAGTGGTGCGCCGTCATGCTTCAAGGTTCAACGCCTCCTTGAGTACACGAAACAACCAAACGCACTGATGTCTTCACATGTTTATTCAAAATTTAGTAGGATATTTGAAGCCGCGGTAACCCTCAGAGACAAATCGTTGCCTATTTTGGACACAACGCAAGTAGGCAAAACTCTTGTTTTTTGCCAAGTTTCTTCCAAATCCATCGCACGAATCTTTGATATGCTATGTATTTGTAGGTCCTTGGTGAAAAAAGGAAATGTCATGTTGTAAATCTATTTTACGTTTGAATTTCAATATGTAACCCATATTGAAGAATGACAACATGTTTAAAATGTCGATATATTTCAAATAAAATCGCACGTACTCATAGAAGAGTTCGTCCTCCAAGGGTGACCCGTTTGCTTCTTGATATGCTGTGCGTAGTAGTCCGCTTCTAAAACATCAATCTCGAGGCAGTTACAACGAAATCCTGAATATTCTGTCATGCAATCCACATTTTTCTCCATTTCGTATTGACTTCCGATAAACCTTATTAAATTCGCACTAATTCGGCCATCAACTTCAAACCACGATAGAAATTTATGAAACTTTCGAGAGGCGCCCGACGAGACAACCTGTTTTGCAGGTTTTTTTCGGTGTCCCAGCGGCCTTAATTTTATTTTTGCATGAAATTGTTTAATGTTTGTGCCAATAAACTCTCTCTCAGCAAACGCATTCTAGCTGTTGGCATAGTTACGGATTGCCCACAGGTACACCTGTAGAAAGATGATTTGCTGTTTCATAGTCGTGCGAGAAGGTTTGAAGTCGCACCCCACATTTGAAAAGTTTACAAAAAAATTGGGCAGAAAAAAGTTTTTAAAAATCGGCCAAAACATTTTGAAGGTATGAAGTAACATGTTTACCACATTTTAGAGAAAATAATGCAAAAAACATGGCCGCAGAAGAGCAAGGGCATTACCCCCTGCTCGATTAATAAGGGGGTGGAGGTGCCGTTTTCATAACAGTATCATAGGTAATTTCATGGTTATGAAAATGGATTCAAACAAATTTATTGTAGTTATTCGCGCATCCAGAAAATACAGAATTGTTATTATTTTTGAGGTCAACATTTATACTGAACAGAAACAAGCATATTTGTAACGATTTTTTGTTATGTTTTTTTTATAAATTTCCATCGCTATTAACTTCTGCACTGCCCCTTCTGCCCTACTGGTGCATTCGGGAGCAGTGCCCTCCCAAATTTTTTGGTGCCCAGAAATTTTGTTTTAAACATTATAAATAGAATAATTTTAACCCCCTAAAATGTATATATTATAAATGTCTTTACCTTAAAGTCTATGGGCCTGGCCTTCCATGCTAAAGTTTTGTGATACTGTCAACAATCAGTGAATAATGATTTTACATTGTGAAACTTCTCTAATCTACTTGAAACTTGACCAGTCCTGTTGGTCCGTAAAGCATCATTAAAATTGTAGCCAAACCACATTTATGTTGACGATGTAATGGAAAAACGTTTTACCTATCGGGAAAAGCTGCTTTGTCTAATTTTGATAACAACGCAGGAAGGTAAAACTCTTCTGCTTTTTGTAAGCTTTGCCCACTCTGGTTTTTATGACACCAACCCTGTCAGCAGTCAAAGATTTCAAACTAAAAATCCCTCTCAGCCACTTAAAAGCTTACCAGTTCTCAACGTCAAGAATATCCTCATCTAAGCCAGCTTCTTCATCTTCAGTGACATCACTGCTGCTTGTAGGTTCACCAACTTTCGACTGGTTGGGTCAGGCTCATACTAGTATGGCAGCACACCATTTGGAAAACCTAATTCTTCAGTGTCACCGCAATTCTCAAAAAATTTGCCATTGTTGGGTTTTATGTCGTATAAATTCTACGAAGTAATCAAGTCAAGTGGCAATGTCCAAGTTGTACTGCAAAGATAATTGTACTCAAGCAGAAACGCGTAGCGTTACGCGACGGGTCGCTAACGGGAAAATGCAATGCTTCAACGTGAAGTAACGCGCATAGAGAATGTTCTGACATGACGTCACAGCTCTGTGACTCCGTAATGACCGATCGTCGAACTTCATTTGCATCCCACAGCTTAACCGCATAACCAATGTTGATAAAAATTTGTGAGTTACAATCAGAACGAAAAGTTCTATCGATGTTCATGTCAGTTGAACTTTAACGGTGGCACTTCGTGCAAACGACTGGATCAGAGTGATCAGTTTCCGTAATATGTATGTTTCCTGGGATTGTGGGCGGACAAGGTGAGTTTTCCAGAAAAGTTTCGGTAGCAACAGCTGGTGGTAAGTGCGATGAAGACTGTTGTTGTGTCGGTCTGAGGCAAACGTTTGTTCGAAAGGAGCTTCAAGAGTCAAGTCATCCATCTCCAATTTTCGTCGACGAGTAGTGGACGACGATACGCGCCATTGATGAAAGTTTTAGGAAGCAGATCTTCGCTACAATACTCAGCAGTTACTGCTCTACAGCTGCAGTCCTTGGAAAGTAGTAGTTTAAAAGCCTGGAGGAATGACTGCAGCGGTTCACTAGTACCTGATGGCGAAATCGTCGATTTTCTTTTCAACAAACCCGTTTTAACCTGCTCAAGCCGATGCATAAGTTTCACAATCTTCAACATGCGGATAAACAGCAGGTTGCAGAAAGTTAACGATTAGACCACGTTTATTCATGGTTGGGTTGCAACTTCTTGTCCAGCGACCACCTCTCGTAGAAACATTCCGAACGTTGCCAGCCAGTACTTGACTGTCGGCACTGCATTTGGAACACTTGGCAGAACGTCCAAGTCTTTTGGTTTGAGAAAATAATCCATTTTAAGCGTATTAAAATTGTCACAAGCAGAACCTGTTTGTAGTACGACGCAGACAGTGTTCAGGATTGAACACGCGTAAAACATTCCGCCAAGTTTGTTACTCATAATCGTTCCTAAGTTAGGACGCATGGAATATCAACAACTGTGCACCATGGCAGACTCATAAAACTGATGATGATTGTAAAGTTTTGTAGCGCCAGGTCGTATGCATAGGCGTAGCCAGGGGGGGCGAAAGGGGCCATGCTCTCCCCAAAATTTTTAGAAAAAATAGTCATTTTGTGCTTTGAGGGGCGTTTTTCTAAACAAAATAGTTTTATTCGCCTAAAGTCAAATATTTTGGGCCGGGTATGCCACTGGCCGTATGTACATGATTTACATGTTACACAACAGTACAACGCAACAAATACAGCTGATAACAACATGCGTAGGAGGGTATCCTTGCTGCTCCCCTGAACACCGTGCGCCAGGCAAGATTACTGCAGTACCAACTTACAAATACTTGACCTTGATGTCGAACTCCAGACCCAGCACGTACTAACCACCAGGCCACTTAAAACTGGATGGCAACTGAATGGAGAAACTTTATCAAAGCACAAAACTGATTGACTGCCATCAACCAATGTTACCTGGAGCACAGTGTAGGAGCATTCGAAAACGCGCGCAGCACAACGACGCGAACTTCGTTTTGGGTATCGATTATGGCTGCAAATTATCACGCAACAACATCAATTTGAAGTGCGAACTTTAACTTCGCGTGCTGCGACGATCTTCAGGTTGCAGCGCATAAATTCAATATTCCCGTCAAGGTTTGTCAACGACAAGGTAAGTTAATGCCACTAGCTAATGCGTAAAAAATGTATGAAATACATGTTCTAGCCGCCTTTAATTGGTTAAATAGCCTGTTGGTTGCTTGAAAAAACATACGGTTTTGTGACTCAACATGAACTGAAGAGCTACTCTGCTCATGCTCGATCCGATGTCGTGCGATGGTATATGTTTGGTAATCCGCCACCAAGTTGAAGTGAACTGCTTGTTGTCATCAGAAACTTGGTGGTTATGCAAACATAAATTTATAAGGATGGTCTCTTTAACTTATCGATAGATTTTTACGCAACCATTTATAGCTATATGCCTTTTTATGGTAAAATCTGCCTTCTCCAAGAGTGTGATGCTTTCGTTTGTATGTATTTTTCTTTTTTGTCAATTGTGTGCTTTGTACAATTGTTCTTTTTGCGTTACGGGGCTTATGTATCTATGCATTGTAGCACTATCTTTGTTTCAACAAACTTGTGGCGCCTCGACTAGATAGCTTCAGGGATTTTTCGGCGTCCTGGTTGCGAGTACATTCTAGCAGTGTTTGCTTTCGCGTTGCTGTGTTGTATCGTAACAGATAAACTTGTATTGGTTATCGTGTTGGCTGCAATGCTTTTATTGTTACTTTTCAGTTTAAGCCGCATATCGAAAGTGTATCACCATCCTGCCAACAACCTCGCCGTGTTCTCAAGGCTTAACCAAGCCCCCATGTATGACGTCACTCTCGTCAAACTTGCCAGGACATACTCACCTCATAACGCGGCACCTGTCATGAATTTTGCCTGTCTTCCCAATCCCGGAGAGCTGCCATCACCCGGAGAATTGTAAGCGTGCTATATCTTTCATATACTCGGTGCTTGGCCTAGTCATTAAGTGTGGTTATTCTAAGTGAGCTGTTTGGCGGATACTTGCTGTTGCAACTTTGGTGCGGACACGCTTGTTAAGGACCGTACTGTACGTACCACAAGAAAGATATCAGTGATGTCCTACTTATTGTTATTTCAGTATGTATCACCTTTATAGGTCAAAGATGGACTTGCAGAATTTCGGAAAGTTATCGATTTCAGGATTAAAGTTATGTCCATATATTAAATATTTGCCTGCACGAAGCGCGGTGATTTTGTTCAGATAGGTTAAAATAATAATCGAAATCCGTTGGTGCTCACAATCACGTTGTAACATTAGCGCTATACGTTATACCGATTCTTGCCCTCATAATTCAAGGAGCAAAATTAGTTCTCGATGATATTTTGAAGTGCTTTCTAACATATATTGTTATAAATTACTTGCCTTTTGTTGGATTGGTTTCTTTGTGAAAAACGTGTAACGACCTTCCTTAACCCTCTTGGAAACGAACAGAGGCCGCTGCAGGCTTACCCCCATTGCGTAACTAAACTTTTTTGCTGCAAGTTGATTTGATTCTTGTACATTCCAAAGCGAATGGAAAACGCAAATTTGGACAAGATAATCTGCACAAAATACACATTATTGCGCGAAGTGCGCACAATGCCACAGACACCTCACTCGCTGAACTTTAGTCTTCCCCATTATCTCTTGCCCGCACACGATATCGACTGCGTTCATGACTAGACGCAGCGAGAGATCTCAACACGTCGAAGAACGACTGTCCTTTTATCAGTTTGAAAAATGCATCTGAAGTTTGGTCACCACCCAACCTAAAGCTTTGCAAGCTTCGCGTATTGGAGAATGGAGATGCGTTATTTTTCTTTACTTTTTTGTGTCGACATTGTTGGCTCTGGCAAGCATCAAAGGCGAACGCAGCAACGATGCAGCCAATCGCAATTAGCGCAATTTTTGGAAGTTTATAACGAACAAGTGTTTCTACGCAAACAGTGCATGGGAAGCCTTTACGAGGAAGAGCGATCAGTTTATGAAATTCTCTAGACCACCCCTCTCATTCCCAGGGGAGACGCAAGGAAAGGTGTGGACAATGCCCCCCAGGTTCAGCTGCTGGGTCTTCCAGAATGGAGAAACATTGTTCGCCTGCCTATTGGTTCTCTATACCTGGACTCAGTGGCGTAACGAGGCTAAATGCCGCCCTTTCCACACCTCAAATTTGCTTACAAGAATTTAAAATGAAACAAGATCATGTTTCGTGCTTAGTAAGGATGTAAGGAACATTAAAACATCTTGAACATCAGAATCAAATACAAACTGCAATAGGTTTTGGTTTTCATTCTCGTTGGTGGGTCTTTTTTTGCTGCTTATTTGCCACCTTTCTTATCAATTGCTCTTCCTACCTTTTTCGCCTTCATTGCGTATGCATCTATGGACCAAGCATATTTCGTTAAGATTTCTGTCCTGCTGGCTTTCAGTCTGAGGTAAGCCGCATCACTTAGCTTCAACTGGTTATTCACTGTAGAGCAGAGGTGACGAACATGCGGCCCGCAAAAGAATTTCGTGCGGTCCGCGAAGCATTCAGGCGAGACCAGCAGTCTTGAACTTTCTTTGACCCGCTTCTAATCTTTGCGATGCGATATCAAAAGCTGATAGCCCGATTGAACTACGCGCATATCACGCAGGAATCATTACAAACGTAGTACAAACCTTTAATTTTTAACAGGTTTCATAGTATGACCAAAAAGTTGTGCGGCCCGCTTACTCAGCGGTAGCTGACAAAGTGGCCCGCGATAGCGAATAGGTTCGTCACCCCTGTTCTAGAGGATCAAACAAAAACACAAAAATGTGTTATTGCGGGCCAATTAGAGAAGTGATGGTGGGATACCTACTCAACAGATTTAGACATTTGTATATGTTCATATTTCGTGTAGTATCTCCGTCTTCAACAAAAACAAAATATATATACAGGTACTGCATCTTGTAGGATATAATAATAAATTTATTAATCTAATCTTAGTGAATGATGATGCATTGTTCACTTCACGTTTAAGTAGTGGTTAGACTTCAGCATCAACTCTTTCGCCACTGGCTCGGGACCCTCTAGAGGGCCGGATCCATTTAGATAAAATTTGTCAAGTGCTGTAGGCTTAAAACCTCTGGAAAAGAAATGTTGGCTTGCAGCCTCCATCGTGACTCGCTAACTTGGTCTAGCTATTGGGCTTCTTCCATTTACGCGTGCAAAATGTTATGCCTCCATTCGTTGGCAATATACGTCTATGTGGACGAAAATTGCATTGCCACGCCCTACCACGTAGGACACCCACCTTTTTATTGCTAAGCAGTGATTACCATGTCTTAGATTCGACGGAAATCGCGCTGAACAACTTCATTCAGTACAGCCATTGACAAGTTGTGCAACTGTTTTGGCTAAAGCCCCTTTCAATAGAAGCTTTCACTATAGTCGTAACTACATGTGTTGCTAGCTCTTGCGTTAGGTTTCCAAACTAAGGTCCACTGCCTCTAATTTATCAAAATGAAAGCAACACCTTTTCTAAGATTTTCTTGTTGAAATGACATTTGACTGCAGATGTTAAGTGTCATTGAACAGAGGAGTCAAACTTTCTACGAAACACGCCTTGAGTGTCGGTTGGCGCTGATTCACTTTACTTGAAGTTCAAACCTGCAATCTGAGCACTAAATTACCCATGCAAACACACGCCAACTGCACTATCTCGTTTCAAGAGCGTCGTTTTCCGATACCTTTACGTCATACAAAAAATAGCAGTTCTATTGAAGCTGAGCAACTTTACCTTTGCGGAGTCCTTCACTTCACAAGGCCAAAATAATGTTGATGACTTGATAAGCTCACCTAATGACTAAGCTATAGCTTGTGGCACTTGTTTATTGAAATATTTTACTGAACATTAAAAAACAGCATGAGACGTGCCAAGGAAATGTTTGTCGCCAATGCCGAGGGGCGTCGCGATGTGCCGTTGAGGAGGCATTGCTAAGGATCGAAACGTGGAGAAGGATTAATATGGCTTTGGATTACTTTGATTTCAGAGCCTTTTGATCAGATTTTTAGTTAGGGTGGGCAATTTTAACCAGGGACGCAGGAGAACCGGGGTATTTCTTCCCTGCCCTTTCGTAAGTAGGGCAATGGGGCGTTGGTACCTTATAAGTGGTAATTTCGTGGTTTATCGAGATCAAGTTGAAACTAAATTATTGCAGCTATTCGCGCAAACAGAAAATTAAGAAATGTTTTCTGAAATTTCTGTAATTATTTTTGAGGTCAACATTGTTGCTGAACAAAAACAAGCATAATTGGTACGATTTTTTGTTTTTATGTAAGTTTCCATTGCCCTCAACTCTTACTACTCGCCCCTGCCCTACCGCAGTTTCGGCGTCCGTGATTTTAACCTCGAACTACCGGAACAGTAATGTTTACTAGCCTGCAGTCGAATGTTATCTCAGTCCTTTGTTTAAAGGACTTTAAACGGGATGGGGGAAATGGCTTTGGCTGGGTAGGAAGGTGCAGAGACCATTGGGCAATTGCCCAATTTGCCTCTAAGTGAGTTGATTTCAAGACAAACACAAGGGGAGTTTAGCACCTGGGTTTGATATAGACTTTTTGAGTAATCATTTTATTGATTTACTCCGCAACTACATTTCCAAGTTCTTAGGCTACAATGCGTTGGGAGTGCCGGGTACTGTTTGGCGCCAGTGCAGAGACTGACATGTGTGTGTAATGAAAATGGATGCCAACATGGACAAAACTTTAATTTATATCGCAGTTGTAAGCTAGACCTCGCACATATCCAAGTGGTGCCTGTTAATCGAGATGTTTGGCGGCGATGTTTAGACTTTATGTTTGTTTTTTTTAATTCGCATCTCAGACAGTAGCAATGGGTCACTTTTGCTGCGTTTATCAAAAACGTGTCGACACCCATTGTGGGAAAACTTTGGCTTATCCCTCTGGTTGAGAAGATTCTCAGCAATTTTTGTTATTGGGTATACGCGAAAATGAAAAAAAGATTTTCAATGTTACGAAAAGCACTTCGTCAAAGTTCTAAAATACAGAAATATGCGCAATCTCATCTCAAGACGAACGTAAAGCGTTTGTTGCTTTCTTGAAAAACATCCAACCAAGATGGAAAAAACACAGTTATAGAGGCAATGACGTGTGCGCAATAGTAATCAAGCAGATAAGCGCTTGAGTCAGAACAGCTCGGCGCCAAAAAGTACCATTCCGCCTAGGAATTATAAGCACCAAAACTGAAAATAATTGAAACTACTTTTAAAAATTATTTCCTAACCAATATTTTACCGGCACTAGCAGGTGCCGCCCAGGGCTCCCTTTTGTTACGCAACTGCCTAGACCAGTGGTGGACAAACATTTTGCACGGAGTGCCACATTGAAAACTTTATTGCTACCGGGGCCGCATACATTACGTTATATTTACCGGGGGGGAGGCAGGGGCGGCGCATATATCACACCAGTGTTTTCCAACCGGGGTTCCGCCGAAAGAGACCGAATTTGCCTGAGATGAAATTCGCAACCACAGTTCTATGTGGTTGTAGCAATATAGACACTTGGATCATTGCGTAAGGTTCCATGAGCAACACAAGCATTTGCGGAAGGTTCCGCTGCAGTTGCAATTTAGCGTCATGCAAATGATTTTGCAAATGTGTTAACATCACAGTACGTTCTGCGCGATAGGTAACCAATTATAGAATTTTTGTAGAAAACCAATTATAGAAAATAGAAAATCACAGTACGTTCTGCACGATAGGTGACCAATTATAGAATTTTCCACTATATAAACGAAACTTGGCTCTTACCCTTTACGTCATTTGATCAGCACTGCGCTTCATACAAAATGTTTGTCGTCGCCTTTTTGGTGTACACTTGTATTTGCAAACCTTTTTCATTGTTTGTACTGTAACGATGCTGCTTGTGCTTTCGTATTTTTCTTGGAGACGGTATTGACATTTGGCTGGCGATACGTTATTTCCAGTGACACGCTCTAGGTAGGGTAAAGTCGATCAAAAGTAGTGCGAGAATTAGGCAAAATGTTGAAAGTAGCTCAAAAATAATCTGAGAACTTCAAAATTTCTGCAAATTTTCTTGGAAGTTGGCTAGAGTGGCGAGGTAACACGTTTTGGCAGTTCGGACATCTTCCCCGCAAAAAATAGAAAATAATTTGGCAAACTTGGTGTTGTTGCGATCGGAAATCCCGAGCGGCATGTGCGCAAAGCTTCGCACCGTGACAGCAAGAAACAATAGAGATCATGCTCGCAATCTCTCTCACTATTGCTTGCTCGCGCTATATACATAATGGTGTTATTCTTCACGCACATCCCGTTCGTGGTGAACCACACAATCAACGCAACACCACCGGAGAGGTTGCAATAGTGTAAACACAGAGGAAAATGACTAAAAATTGAGCAAAGGCCTCCCATACGGATATGAACCATTGATTTTATTCTCCGAAAGCACTTTTCGCAAAGCAACCTTGATCAGTTGCCTATTATTTAAACCTGTAGCTTACTACGTTTATTATCGTTGCGGTTGGCGTAAAGCAAACTTCAAGGAACCTCACAATCCGAGCACAAATTTTATGATTGATTTTTGTTATGAAATGCGGCCCGTGCGCAGTTTTCAGAGTGCTTGTTTTCAGGAGATGTTCACCCACTGTCATAGTTTTCATGCTTGTTATTCGTGTGAGCCAAGCATCTTATTTGTTACTAGTGTTTTGCGTGAACTGCAATTTGTGATGTCAAAGGTGACCCAGTTGTTGTTACTTCCCAAAACTCTAGTCAAAGCTTGCAACTTGCGTGAATTTGCGCTTGAGCAACTGTATCATGTCTGGTTTTTACATTTCCCGCGATTTCACCTGGAGATAAGAATTCACGTACAGTATTATACGCCAAACGAAACAGGTGCTATATCAGTTTGTTGGGTATCAGGGACTTAGTTTCAGGCCAAACGTACTACCGCTAAAGTGGGCGAACTTACAACTACCAGGCTAGGGGCCTGAAAACATATATTTCATATTCAATCTGTTTCGCTGTAATCTTCGTGGTCTTTTCTGCACTTCTCTATTTACGGAGAAAAACGTACTGTGATGTTCACACATTTGCAAACAAGTTCATCCCTGTTCCGTTGAAGGTGCATCGAACGTTGCCGTCCAATCGTTCCTTTGAAACTTGGAAATTTAATCAACGTTGGGTAGCGCTGTTTTGCAGGTGCTGGACATCGGGCTGGGGGTCCACAAAAGGTACCGGTTTCGACAAAGTATTAAAGCAAACGTCGCTCCCGATCGTTACCAAAGATAGATGCGATTCATTTTGGCCAAAGCAGATTTCTTACGATGTCCATCTGTGCGCTGAAGATTTATCGTCTGGAACGTGCCAGGGCGACAGCGGCGGACCACTGGTTTGTCAAGGACCAGATGGTCGTTGGACGCTGTATGGCGCTACTAGTTTTGGTCATAACACTTGCTTTTCTAGTCCGTCAGTTTTTGCCAGTGTATCATTTACCGTTGAGTGGTTGTGCTGTCACTTGGATGATTATGGACCATGTTCAGCTGTTGGTTGCAGCTTATCGTAATACACATTTTTTACTTCAAGTGTTTGTAGCCTGCTGATGATGCGTTTGATGTTACAAAGCACGCTCATGAAGGGGATTAGGCTCTTCAGTGAAAAGACTGTCATTCGCTCGTAGACTCGAGATCATTCAACTGTGTAAGAAATGCTCATTTTTATGAAACTAACAATAATAACATTTTATTTCAGACACGTGGTCCGTATCATAGGCACAATCAAACAGCGTAAGGAAAAATATAGATAGCCAAATCGCTTTATAAAATAGGTGTTTGCACACGATCACACTGGTGGGAGCAAAACATTTTAACACCACCCAAACTGTACCGTCATGCATCCATCATAATTGATGGGTAATCGCAATACAAGGGTCCAGTAGTGCGAGAGAAATGAAGGCATTCTATAGCATCAAACATTTGGGGCAAACAGCTAACCGATAAAACAAGTGGAAGATAATTCAGACGGTGCACAGTGGCGCGCAGAGGCATGCAAACAGTGGCGGTTTTAAGGGGTGAGCCTATGTCCCCCCTAGATTTTTGCTTGGACTCCCCAGTTTATTTCTTAATTTCCCGTTTAAGTTCGCTTGGTTGACGTATAGCCTACAGTAGGTAACTTTCGGCCAGCAATATTTCAAACGATAATTTAGAAACCGTCCAGCCTGCATTCAATATTTCCTAAATGCATGATAAGCTGTGCTGTTGTTTTTGACGGTCGGGTAACAAGAGCTGTTTATGACGGCACACACCAGTAGTCAGGGACGGATTTAGGGAGAATTTAGCAAACTTTCTTGAGAAATTTTATCTGGTAGTTATTCACTAACGCTCTTGCCATGAAGAAATCAGCGGAAAAACAACAATCACAGGCTCAGACGATTCAGAGAACAGTTACTGGCAGAAACGTAACTCAAGATAACGGTAATATAAACAAATTCTGGAAAAGCAGTCGCTGGTTTTGACGTCAATGCCTGAGGACCCTTTATTTCTTACGATCAGAATCAAGAAAATGACTGTTTGGAAAACTACATTTGTGTCCGAGCATTTAAACACGGGCCAGTCCTAATTGACCAAGTGTTTTGCACCCGTTGCATACTTTGCCTGGTGTAGTCTTGGCGATTCTAGCTGACAGCACTACCCGGGTAAACCATGCAAAAAGCGCAAGACACATAGTCGATTGCCTCTCTCATGTGTTCTTTCAAACATGCTCACATTTGCATTAATTTTATCACAAATGACAAGATGTGTTTAAAAGCCCTTTCTACCCTTGTTCAGCGGCGTAACTAGAGGTTTGAGCCAGGGGGGTCAAGGCGTATCTATGGGGGCACTGGCCGCCGTAAGGGCCAATAACCAACACTCAGGAAGAGTGCTAAGAAATTAAAGTAGGCTAAATCTGAATGTCGTGGATGTCTATAGGCTACTAGATAAAAAAATAAAAATACCCTGAAAAACGCAAAAAAAACAACTTACTGAAAATTTCAGCGAAAGGGAGGCAAACTTTTACATTTTCATTGCCGGGGGGCGGCTCGCCCCTCTCCCCCACATCAGTTAGGCCTACGTCAGTGCTAGTACTTATGTCTGCGAGCAATTAAACAAGTCTGATCTCAGTTGACGGATGCTCAACTCGACGTTAAAACTTGCGTTTGGACAATTTTTGGTACCAGATAATGTTGCCAGACGTCCTTGAGCGCCAAGGACTGTCCTTGAATTTGCCATCAAATCGCGTTTTGTCCTTGATTCATGAAAAACATCGTGTTGTCCTTGAATATCTTCCGGCGTCCTTGTAAATTCTTGAATATTTTTGAAAATTTTCATTAGAGAACTATTGATTAGCTTCAACATTCAAGAATCAAGAATAAACAATGTAAATGAACAGAACGATGCATAGATTTGTTCCATCTTAAACAGTTGTGTAGTAAAAAGTAAATTATTGAAGAAAGGTTGTGTCGTCATAATACGTTTTGTTTATTTTCGATTTCGTAAATGGCATAGCCTGACTTGCTCATACGTGATTCAAGCTTTCTGAAAGTAGCCCACCGTAGACCGCACCCAGTGGCGTGTAGAGGGGAGAGGCAAACTGGGCGACAGCCCCGGAAATCCAAAGCAAGGTGGGCATCCAAAGAGTGAAAATGCACATATTAAAATGCTGGAGCAAGAGAATTTTTCCAATTGTAAGGCTACTAACACATGTTGCATGGAGTTAATTTTTAGAAACGTGTTTTCTTTGTCAACACTAGTTTTTACGTACTCAAACGCCAGTAATTCCTCACCATCCTCAATACTAGGGACCTACACTCTGGGTGTGCGGCGCACACCCAATTAAACTGATAAGTGACGTGACTTTGCCCAGATCAAGCTATCAAGCGAAAATCACAAAAATGGATCGAAAAATAATTACGGCCGTTTAATTGATTTTGAGCCAAATTCCAAAACTGTCCTGTTTCAACTTGCTTGGTTTAGTTGTCTTTTTGATGCATCACTAGTTTCCCGTTTCGTTTTTGATGTGGCAACCCTGGGTGTGCGCTGGTGCAGTTTAATACCTGTGCTTGCAATATGTAGATCATTTCAAGCTTCGTCACTAATTGGCGGATCCAGTCCCGTCGCCACAGGGATGCTTTGGTGAAGTGGCGATTCTAAAATGAAAAAACTGGGGTGGTCACTGCCAGGCCAAGGTAAAAAGTAGGGAGGCCAACATAAATGTCTCTCCTGCATGGTGAGTTTCCGTTGTAATGAAGATTGATTTGCTATGAAAAACCCTATCAAACCCAATATAGGCTTGTGAATATAGTCAGAACCGTTGCCAGAAAGTCTTCAAATCGTTTAAAATTTTGCTGGCTGAACCTTATCTGCTGTATATGTCAATAGAACGAACTTGAACGTGAAATTAAGCACAAAACTAGGGGGTCAAATAGGGGTCCAGCCAAAAATCTGGGAGGGCCATAGCCCACCCAGGCCCCTCCTTAAAACCGCCGTTGCTTTGATGGGCTTCGCCACTACAGACAAAGCCCCAAGCCCCCAAATTAAAATATAAAATACAGTACTGCAAATCAGTGGACATTTTAACAAATTTTCAATATCAAGCCTCCCTGCACAAACTTAAAGCCCCCCCCCCTAGTAAACACTTTCTGTCGATGGTTCTGGTCGTATTGATCATAACGGCTCACACAAACGCGTATCTGTTCTGTTCCCCCAGCAGTTGTATATATAGCAGCCACATAAATACTGTAAAAAACAAAGTTTTCTTGCGTACTTTATGCGCATTTTCAATTCTTGAGTAGGCTAGTTCAGCAAGTTTCAAACTGTCAACCCTGGGTGTCCGCCATCCCAGCCGCATACCTCCTCTGCTCGACTGCTATTCGACGAGACAGTCGCGCAGCCATTAGCACTCAGAAAAAAAGTTAAGAAATTATATGAATCCGGATGTCGTGGATTAGCTGAAAAAAAAACGAAAAAAAAACGAAAAAATAAAAAAAAAACAACCACTGGCAACCAAAAGAATACTAAATATCAAAATGTCAGCGAAAGGAGGCCCACTTTTCACAGTTAGGTTGCCAGAGGGGCAGCTCGCCCCCCTTCCCCCCGTCAGTTACGGCACTGCCCTTGTTCCATTGGCACTAAACTTGCCTGTTAAATCACACTTACAGAGTGGTTATTGGTGCCAAACCGTCGTTACCACTGCAGTTAGGATTCGAACGCTGTCAGCACATTAGCTTAGGCGTCGCGCTCTTGAGGCGGCTTGCTAGCTCCGGTTGGGGTTCTGGAGCAACAACGTTGCGAACAGCCACCCTAGCTCTGGTACGTGCAACCGCAGAATACTGCGCTTCTGTCTGGTGCCACAGTGCTCATACCTGCCTTATCGACCCCGCCATCAACGACGCCTTAAGAATTGTGACTGGATGCCTGCGTCATAAGTAGTTATGTATGTAGTGTTAAATCAACATTTGACGTCACGATTTGACAACATTTGACGTCACGACGTCACGATTTTATGGTTGTGACGTCACATTCTGTGACATCGCAATTCCCGCCATTTTGTCGGATTACGTTATTAGTCAGAATGGACGTCATTTTGTTATAACGGATGGTATTTTTCAACATTTCCGGTGATGACTTCACATATATTTGACGTCACATCCGGTGACGTCAAATCGCCGACATTTTGTCAGTGATATCAAAAAAGATCGCAAAAGGTCAGCATTATTTTGAAAGATCGGTATTTTAATAATGCTGGTTAATTTTTTTGACACCAAGGTGTAAACTGAAGAAAGTTAGATAAAATATTGCCACGAAAATTTGTTTTTAATTAAAAATCAAAACTTAACGAAATCATTTCCTTATAAACAATTTAAAACTAAATTGTAACTATTTTTTCACAGAGGATGACTCGAACCCAACAATTGTTCAAACTGCTATAATTTTTTTAACTAATTTAATCGATAGTGACGTCAGTAACAGTCGCAGCACGGATGTGAACTTGCCCATGCGTGCCTGGTGTCATTGCTGCTATTGCACCACATGCCGCTGACGTCAGTTGCGCTGCAGCTGTTCGCTTTCAATCTCGCTGGGCATTCAAACGTGAACAAAACTAGTACAAAGCTCATTGCAATCAACACAAAGTGAAACTATGTGCAACTCAAATGCAAGTTGTGTCTAACAGACGGTACATTGCTTTCGATAACCCCAGACACGCCAAGGCATGCTCGTTGGAGATTAAAAAAAAATTAAACCCTGTGGGATTGTTGCGCCACGCGTGTAACATCATTGTCCCATGCGACTTTATCTTTAATTAGCTTAGACACGACTAATTGCACAACGCATGAGTCCGGCAACATTATTTGACATCCAATTTGGCTCCCTGCTTTTGCAAGTTTGTTAAAGCTTGTTTATAGCAAAAAGTAAGTACATACTGAGTATTTCAAATTTAATACAGAGAAATTCACAGAAGATGCAGGTTAATTTTCATTCAATTGAAAACAACTGATTGCAACACAATTTGGCAGGCATTTTGTAAGATTCTGATGCTTGCAAGCCTATGTCGCTAAACATTAGCAAGTTTTAGTTCATTGTCAATCATTCAGCATTCAAAACCATAGAAAATCCAAGTCAGACAAAATTATGCGATGCGATTTGCAAATGGTTTGTTAAGATTACCCGAAAAAAACTGTTACTATGAATTTAAGATTGGACAAGTCGTGTTGCTACTGAAAACCAATAATTAGTGAGACGGTATTGTTCGCACAGCCTTCACCGGGCGTGGATGTTGCAAAACAATTCGCTTTAACTGAATGTAGATTCACGCTATGAGCTTTTCACTCATGGTGAAAACGGTTTTTCACCGTTTGCAAGTTAAAGCATGTAAAGCATCTTCGTGTTTATATCAAAAATGACAGCACGGGTTGTTTCAGATCAACATTCCATCACTTTTTTTCTAATGCAGTGAACCAAGGAGATGCAGCTTACCGATTAATGTGCTTAACTGCATAACGGTTATAACCATCAGTACAACTGTTTGAAGATGTTTTTGGTAATTTTCTATTGAAACACCACAAAATATTGAAACAGCTTTATTTTTAATGAAGTTTAACAAATCTGTTTCAAAACGTTTTTCATTTGAATTGTTTCAAAAATACGTAGCTGCTTCTGTTTGCAAATGGTTTGGTGATTGATTTCAAACGCAGAAAAAACACTCAGACGTGTTTTATTTTTCAACAGATGCTAAAACAGTTTACAATAGCTTTTTCATTGAATGGTTTGAAAACTATGTAAATCCGTATGTTTGCAACTGTTCTTGGCTTGCTGTGATGCGAAACACAGGAAAAAAATCGGATTTATCGTCTTTCAATGGATTTTTATGAATCAGTTGAAAATAGCTTTTCATCGAATTGTTTCAAAAGTATGCGTTAATTTGCAAATAGATCGATTGCTGTTACTGAACCAACAAATCACATAATTTTCGGAAAGGACATAGTACAAGTGAACATTGAGTTGTAGTACATCATTTTAGCATTGAATTGTAAAAAAGAATTTCATGCTTTATGAAAAAGCTGAAAAGCGGCGATGCATTTGAGGTTAACCAAATTAGCACAGTTTTAACGTGAAACTGCAATTAAATCTTTTCAAAAATGTTACAAACGCAACATTTCAAAGGCACTCTGATACTCAAAATGTCCCTGTCAGACAAATGATATTAAAAATGTTATTGCTGTCAGTCATTGTGATTTCAAGTCTGTCGATCAACATTGCGTCTGTATCAAAGATTTGATGGTGTATGACGTAGATAAATGTATCGCATTTGTATCATGACTTGACTTATCAGATGCAGTTAACATAAGACCTAAGTAAAGCAGCAATGATCAAAGCATTGTAAAGTTTTGCACGTTGCCAAAACAGTACATGCGGCTTGAGCCAACGTTTTAAAGCGAATACCCGCAACCAAAGGCGCAGCCAGGGGGGGTGCTGAAGGGGCTCAAGCACCCCCCTTAGCGATCAGAATATTGATGTTTATTTCTTAGTTTTTCACCAACATTGTACTGTAAGTCGAGATCAGGTGCATTGC
>Ga0210059_1003887_pt1 | contig 24033 bp, 13 predicted proteins | sample Ectturendosymbi2_FD_188042 | JGI IMG/M metagenome (GOLD analysis project Ga0210059, IMG submission 188042) | Ecteinascidia turbinata endosymbiont from Florida, USA - Sample 2 (SPAdes) (version 2) | ecosystem: Host-associated > Tunicates > Ascidians > Unclassified | place: Key West, Florida...
CCGCCGCTTGTCCTCAAACGCACAGCAGACGAGCGGTCGTCGGACCACGCCACCTCCTCGCCGATTGCGAAGAAAACACGAACAGACCAGCCGTCGAAAGCTGCCGCCAACAAAGGCCTGTTCATGTCGAAACAGCAGCGCAACATCTTGCACCGCATAAAAAACACGAACAAAAAACATCCTCGCCATCAGCAACAACAAAAACAAGCGCCCTGCAAGGCCACAGCCGTGGTTAAACACCCGCTCCCCCCGAAGGTGGCCGCCTGGGAGGTGCCGAAACAGCGTCGTCCCGGCCCGGCCAGTCGCACGTCCTTCTATTCTATCAACCCCCACTGGAACATACCCAGGCACCTGCATCTCCCCTACAGGACACACCTGCCGAAGGTCTGCCGCGTGCAGCTGTCGCTCTTTCCGCCAAACATCATGGAAATGATACACGATCACCAGCCCGATCTCGTTCTCAAAAGCTTGTTCGCGTAGAGACCAACTCTCAGTGGACATAGGCAAGGCAGCTCGCGTGCCTGGGCGTCAGCCGGGCACAAGCAAGCCAGCGACTGCTGGGCCTAACGTTGCCGCCTCGGGGGCTTTTTCTGTTGAGAATTTTCTCAACTTTTTGCGCATGAAGCAAATCCAACCGGCAATCTAAAGATTCGGTGCTGGTTGTCCCGTTTCGAACCTTGCATGAAAAGACGCTCTCGTTGATTGACGTCTGCGCGCGCCGCTCATTCGGCGAGGAATGTGCAATGGCTGGCGATCACGCTGCAACCACAAGCATTAGACTCTTCCGCGCTGTCCGATGTTTGAATGGCAACTTTCTTTTGGGGGGGTAACCCCCCTGGCGATGGGACCTCGTTGGACCGTCCGTTGTTTTATATCTGCGCCAGCAGCGAACGCCCGGCGAAGGTCGGGTCGGAAATTTCCTGACAATCGTTTTGGCGCGTGGACATTCGTCTGTCGACGTAGAAAGCGAAAATTGCAAGAGTGCAGAAACTACGAAGCACTCGTTCATTTAAGTGCGAAGTCTTCACCGAACGATAAGATTTAAACTGCGTCATCTGTTGAAAGTGGAATCGTTGCATTGACGTCGTCTTGGCTCTCGGTCTTCGGCGCTCGGGCCTGCGCTGGCGCACTGTATTGCGTCGACCAATGAAAAACACGCAGTTGGAAAAACAATCACTTGATGTTTTGCTGTTCAGCGATGGTTTCGTGTGTTTTTTTTTACCTGCAGTGAAGTGTTTTTATCGCTTCTTTCCGTTGATCGCACCCCAGGCTCGTACTACCACATTACAGTTTAAATGCGATTGCGGGAACGATTAAGTGATATTGTGCGCAGTGACTTCGATCCCGTGTTATATTCGCGTTTCTACTGAATACATTACTCTCCTGCCACAAGTCAAGTTCCTCTCGAGAGGATTGCGGAGATTCCAGCTGTGATGTTCCGGCTCGGCAGCGGATCTTGGTGACGTAAGCTGTGTATTAAAATTAGAGTGAGCTATTTTTTGTTTCGCGTTAATATTGGCATACGTGCATTTTTTGTACGCAAGTTTTCACAGATGTATCTGGTGGCCTTCTTAGTTGTTCGCACTGCTTGGATTAGACTTGATCAATGCGAAACACCACCACTCTCTCTGCATGGCCACAGTGTCGTAAACAGTTGGACATTACGCTAATCGACCAAAATTTTAACCCATTGTCCAAGACGAAACAGTTGTGCAGTCTCAGAATTAAACAAACAGTTTTATTTGTGTCACTGGCAAAAGTGAACAGGTGACCCTGCCTAATAAAAGTGCAGTATGAAAACTTACTGCGCCATCTTCGATACCCGCAAACCGTAATCTGTTTACCAGTATAAAAACTCATGCTAATCTAGCACTCTTTACAGTTGTTGACGAGATACCTTGTGTGATGTGAGAATTTCAAGTTTGAAGAATAAAGGGATCACACATGTAGGCACTGTGCGTAGGTACAGGTCAACCTTTTTTGACCCAAGATCTACTTTGCAGTGGCCAAATTCCTGAGATCTACCAGCCCTGTGTCTATATCGCAAACACAGAAATCGTTTCCAGCCTGCATCAGATTGTCAACCACGAGGCTTCACAAACATGATGTAGACAATTTGTCAGAAACCACTATAGACGAAAGATTTTCGCACACACTTCGTGTTCAACTTGGAGTTTACCAGCAGACCGCGACGGACTGGTTGGGCTCTCCTGGCGTAGAGGCCAGCGCGTGGCAATCTGACTTATGGTGGATGGCAGGAAAGATTGTGGAATTGGACACTTGGACTGAGGTCGGTGGCGGCTTGTAGCCCATGCACTGTAGGCCAGGGGTTGGGAACGTTTTTGGCTAAGGGAGCAATAAAACCTACATATTTTTAATTCCATTTCCGTGAGAGCCATATAATATTGTTCGACACTTAATGCGACTAACTAACGTGTGCATTTTCAAGCAAAACCAACGATTTTGAACAATGGTAAATGTCTGAATTTTCTCTTAGTTACATGCTTCTTACTGTTAATGCGACTTCTGGTGTTGCTGATGGGTTTGTAGTCTGGAAGATGGAAAATTACAGAAAAAGTTTTCATTCGTAACAATAGTGTTAAGAAAACATTGAGCGAGCCAGAAACCGTCATCAAAAGAGCCACATCTGGCTCGCGAGGCATAGGTTCCCGACCCATGGTCTAGGAGCAGTGGCGTAGCCAGCTCGAAAATTTGTGGGGGACGAAAATGCTTGATTTTAGATGAATAACACCTATTTTGTTTGGGATACTGCCTCTCAAAGCGCAAAATTACTATATGTTCTAAAAAATTTAGGGGGGCATGCCCCCCTGGCTAGTGGCTACGCCTATGTCTAGGAGGCGCATGACTCTCAATGTTTAAAATTGAAATGGGCAATTCAACATACAGTCTTATTGTTATAATTTTATTTATACAGTTTTATGTGCATTAATGGACTAAAGTTGATGTTTCAGCCTTTAAACAACTATGGCCATTTCTTCTGGTGTGGGTTTGGGAATATCTCAACGGCTGTTTCATTGTTAACCCAATGTGCTAAGTACTGTGTGACCTGTCAGAACAGTAGAAAATTACATTTTATGAGTGACGCCACATTGCACTTTAATCAGCTCAGTAATGATCAGAGGTGGGACCGGAGTCGACTCCGGCAGGATTCTGCGTTTTTCTTTCGGACCTAGATCCGGACACGGAGTCAAAAATTTGGGAAAAACCGGGCCTGGACCCGGAGTGATTTTTCAATTTCTGCAGTAGCAGGAGTCTGTGTGGTCATTTCTTAAGTAAAAACATGGGTAATTACGGTTGCATCGATGATTGTTGCCGTAGTCTGAACAGGAGTCGGATTCTCAAATTTGAAGAATTGCCGGACCCGGTGTCAAGCGAAATTTCTGACCTTTGCGAAATTTCTGACCTGTTATTGTTTTTAGGTTATTTTGCTTCTCAGAATAAAGAAATAAAGCCTGGCAATTACTCTTTTGATGTGTGTTGTGTAAATTAACACATTTTGGCGAGATGTCAGGAACCCACAACAAGCTATAGGACGGGAATAACTGTAAACATTAAAAATTTTCGGACTTAGTCGTTGACCTCAATTATTTTTCTTTTTCTTACCCAAACCCTAACCCGATACACTTACCTAAACACAAATTTCTAAGCCCTAATAATGAGTTTTATCAGCGTATTTGGTCTGTAGAATGTTACTCTGTGCATGCGTACATGGTGTGAAGTCAGAAATTTCGCTTGACACCGGATTCAAAAATTTTGGAACAGGAGCGTAGTCGGAGTCTTACAAAGTGACTCCGGACACCTCTGGTAGTGATATCCAAATTCAATGAAGCCAGTTCTTTCTGTTGTGAGCAGCAGAGATGAGCATGGATCAGGACTGAAGTCAATTTTGGCAGGATCGGGACTGGAACCAACTGCAATTTTTTTGAAAATTGGCCGATCATGACTGGGTCGCACTGAGATAATTTTATTGTTTCTATGTGATTATTGTAACCATATCAAAGTTTTTAATTGGAACATGATTTTACAGATTTGTTGATGAATGGCAGAGTATATTTTGCCATCAACAGCAAAAGCTCTGCTGGAACTAATTTGCCATTCGAGCTGTGTCCACCTTCGTCCACATAGAAGTTCATATTACCAGCAGCAAGGTGAACGTAGTCGAGTCGAGTGGTCAGCCTACTGTATATGCCTGCTATGCAAGTGGTGGTCGGTTTTGATTTCATCATTTGCTTTGGCTTAGCTAGTAGAAGTTACACCTTTGATGGGAGCGTTTTTATGTACTTTTTAAAAATGTAACGGGTTAAGGTTTAAGGTTTACGTTTAAAGGCGCAGTTTGGGCTTCAGTTTGGACTTAACGTTTGGAGTTAACAGTTAGTTTCACTTTGGAGTTAACGTTTAAGGCTACAGTTTGGAGTTAACAGTTTGGAGTCAACCGTTTTAGGCTTCAGTTCAGAGTTAGCGGTTGGGATTTTGGGTCTAGGTTTTAGATTTACGGTTTTAGGTCATGTTACAAGGACTTTATGCTAATCAAAGTGTATCGTCGTTTTCGCTTGAATAATTCAAGCAATTGGATGCTCCTAATGCCAAAATAACTCCATAAGTTGTTGAATTTCGGAATTGCCTAAAGGCTGTGTCTATTTTGCCTGATGAAGCAAAAGCACTGTTGAAATTATTTTGCCTTCAACCAATCTTATTTGACTGAAGGCACAGTTGTTCCTGTAGTGCTTTAGCCTCATGATGCAAAATAAAAATACATGATTTTACATGGGCGGATCAGGACTGGTTTAAACAATCTTATTTGGCTGAAGGCAAAATAGTTCCAGAAGTGTTTTACAGAGATGAGCAGACTGTGAAATATTTCAGTTCGAGTCCAATCATGATCCCCAAAAGTTGAATCCGATACAGTCCTGATTCGCAAAATTTTTGAAAATCATCAGTCCTGATCTGTCCCTGTAAAACCATGTATTTATTTTGCCTCATGAGGCAAAATAGCCTCATGAGTCAAAATAGACATAACCTTTTGGCATTTCCAAAATTTAATAAGACAGTTTTTATTTTGCCATCAGAGGTAAAAGCACTGCTGGGGTTATTTTGCCATTAGGCGAACCCAACTGGTAGAATTGGTCAAGTGACAAGGATAATACACTTGGGTTGGTGCATGCTGGTCTCTGTCACATGGTCTAAAACACTGAACCTGGACCCAAAACCTAAACCTTAAAACAAAATCCTAAAACTAATCCCCATAACTAAACCCTAAACATTAACCCTAAACCTAGATCTGAATCGTTTTATAGAGTAGATAAAAGCTCTCCCATCAAAGGTGTGATCTTTACCAGCTAAGACAAAGCAAAGGGTGAGAGCAGAACTAACGAACAATCGCACAGCAGGCAAGACACTAACACCTTGACTATGTTCACCTTGTTGCTAGTAATACGAGCTCAACGCTATATGTGGAGTCTGGACAAAGTTGGATGCATAGCAAAGTCGTCCCAACAGAGCTTTTGCCATTGATGGCAAAATATACATTACCATTTAACCAATCTGCAAAATCACATTACAAGCAACATTTTTGTTGTGGTTAGTATAATCACATCGAAACAACAAATTTTCTCAGTCCGATCCAGTCTTGATCCGTCAATTGTCAAAATAATTGTAGTCCAATCCAGTCCTGTCCGGCCAAAATTGGCTTCAGTCCGGATGCAGTCCGATCCTGTCTTGATCCGTGCTCATCTCTGGTGCTTTAGCCTCATGAGGCAAAATAAAGATACATGATTTTACGTAGGCGGGTCAGGACTGGATCGGATTCAATTTTTGTGGAACAGGATTGGACTCGGACTGAAAAATTTCACAGTGCGCTCGTCTCTCTAGTAAGCCGTAAGGTTTATGTCAGAGATGAGCATTGGACTGGATCCGGACTATGATGGATTGTTTTTATTTTTGATTGGATCCGGATTGAAAATGCTTCACAAATTTTGGATCAAGACCAGATTTGGACTGAGTTAATGGACAAAAATTGCGTAATTTTTATCATTAAAAAATTTTATTTTGCTGAATTTTTGGACTTTATTTCGACTTGGACTTTACATTTTTTAAATTTTTTGGACTATGGTTGAAATTAAACTGAGTTTTAAAAATTCAGTACTGGATCTGTTTCTGTATCGCAAAATATGACAGACCGGTCATCTCTGGTAGATATCACGAACCGCGCATCTATTGAAAAAGTCGGTCCATTGAAAGCAATCCTTTCCCAACACCAGCAAAGAATAAGGCACTATGATGTTACAGAGTATTCTGTATATTTTGGCTCTTATTAAAATGGAAGTCGGGTTAGTTTTACTTTGGTGCCCTCCAGTGATCAGGGAGTAGGTGTATATCATGATGAAATAACAAATTGCAGCTTGCGGCAGTCAATTAAGAGTTAATTAATAATCAATCAAGAACAAGAACGAAGCACAAAATTGGCATCATAGTTCGCATTGAAATGTCCAGCATAAATTATACAACGTGAAGGCTGATAACGTTTTCTTTGCTATCAAGCAGTCAAACCTAATCATTAACACTCGTAAACCCAAACTTAACTTCAGGAAAAGGAGTACAATGAATGTAAATGTCAAGAACAAATGTCCGTCTGTGCGGATATCGTGAAACGAAGGTAGTGTCTACATTTACCGCCGATTTTCTGGCGGCAACAGATCGGCTGGAGCTATTGTGCTGCCAGTCTGACGCAATTCGAATGAAAAGCAGGTCAAATTGTCATGCAATCAGTGTGCTGTTCATAGTGTTTGTAGTGGTTGTGCTTCATGTCTAGAAGGCTATGCCATTTTTGGTTTTCGGTTCGAATCTCACCTTAGTGATTTTTTTTTTGCTTTTGTAAAAACTTTTCCATTAGGTGTTACCTTTAGGGTTCAGTTAGCATTCAATCATTATTATGGTTAGGGCTTTGGTTTAGCATTGGGGTTAGCGTTAGGGTGAGGGGTCAGCATTAGGGTGAGGGGTTAGGGTTAGGGTTTGTGTTAGGGTTAGCATTACTATTACTTAGTATTAGGGGTTAGGATTAGGGTTAGGGGTTAGCGTTAGTGCTGGGGTTAGTGTTAGGGGTTAGCATTTGGGGTTATTGTTGGTGCTGGGGTTAGCATTAGGGGTTAGGATTAGGGGTTAGCGTTATGGTTTGAGGTTAGGGTTAGTGTTTGGGTTACGGGTACTGTTACGGTTAGGGATTAGTGTTTGGGTTAGGGTGTAGGGGTTAGGGTTTGGAGTTAAGGTTAGGGCTTAGCTTTAGGGTTTATCTTTTGTTTTTACTTGGTTTCTGCCAAGCTTTGGACTGGCGGCACAATAGCTCCAGCCAAGCCGTTGCCGTTGGCATTTTGGCGGCAAAATAAACACTGCCTCTAACGAATGTGTGATGACGTTCCCAGAGTGGAAAAAAAAATTCGTTTCACAATAAGTGAAGGTAAAGATACAATGAATAAAATATTCTGTCATAGCAATCTAAAATTACCTTTCCCCGAACATGTCATGCCAAAAAGTTGGGATACTTTAAATTTTTTTATTTTCACAAACAATTGTTAAACCTATTTTTGGGTCCCACTGGAAGTTGTTATCAAGAATCAAATAACCTTGACTTCAGAATGATGGTGGCTGACATTAGGCCTAGTACTATTTTAATTATTTTTACTAGCATTGTGGTCGGTCGGTATCATTCCTCAATCCTCACCGTAAAATATCAGTTTTCATGACTCCAGTTATATCATTTTTGGTTTTATATCTGCAAACAGATCTACTACTGATGGATATTCGTCTTTTGCAGTGCACCTTTGACCTTCACTTGTACTATTGTATTACTATAGGCCTATTCATTATGTCATATGTATTGATTTTTTTAAATTTCAGACTGTTGGTTTGAGTTAACTACTATAATTATCGTTCCCAGTTTTTGGATGCAAAATGATATGTGCTTATTATAGGTAAAGAAACATGATTTAACTTACGTAATGTCAGAATCTTTGAGTTATTTGGATGCTGCTGCCATCCTTCAGAGCCTTGTGAGATGGATTGCTGCAGGGGCAATGGTTATTGGGGGTGTTGTGCCTTATATTCCCCAGTATAGGGACATCAAAAGATCTGAAAATTCTGAAGGATTTTCAACATATGTTTGTTTGGTGCTGCTTGTGGCTAATTTGTTGCGTATATTTTTCTGGTAAGTTTATATTATATTACTTATTACAATATTAAACCACTAGTGCTTTTGTACTTCATTTTTGTCAAACAAACTTAGTTGCAGTTAAAGTGCAAGAATATTTGTTTACAGCCACTTGTCACTATTTAAAAAAAATTGCCAGTTTGCATTTTTTTTATTTAGTTGCAGTTTTTTAAAAGTTGTTGATAGAGATTTTGGAAATCACATTAGACATTTTAGCAAGAGTAAATTTAAGTGCAGGTTACGTAATTTTGTTAACCCATTGCGTGTGGCTCTGTCGCATTGTGCTTCTTACCCTAAAGTGTGAACCGGTATTGCGAAGCAGTGTTGTGTCTGGCCACAATTAGTTATATAACACCAGAAGCAGCGTCTGGCTTAAAATTGCATTGTGGCTTTCCATATATTTTTTGGCCATAACTTACAAATCAGAAGAGCCACAAAAAATCTGAGACATTATATGAGAAAGCTTACATATTTCATCATACCACCTACAATCATTCCATTTCTTCTGCAATGGCCCTATGACGTACTCCAGTGTGGCAACCACAACTCCCTAGTTAGTGCATCTTGTTTAAAAAGTGCATTGCTAAACCATTTAGTTACAAACAACTTTGTTGAAAATCGAAAATCGTAGTTAGTGCAACAGTTTTTACGTGATTTGTTGAAAGCAAACCTTAAGAATTATCACTTTTTTTGTAATTTGTTGAAAGTAAACCTCAAGGATTATTGCCTTGTTTGCCTGGAGTGTGGGCACGGAATGCAATGAATTGTAATACGCCAATAAAAACAATGAATTGTGATACACTAATGTAAAATCTGCAAACCACTTTAATATAAATATCTGGGGATTGTACTGGACACTAACCTCTCAGATGACAAAGATGTTCAGAGACAACTGCGATATAAATATTGTGCAGCAAACAAGCTGCAAGCCTTATCCCAGTGTTCAAATACAGTAAAAAATGTACTTTTTCGTTCCTTTTCTACGCCCATGTATGGCATCACAATTATGATGTATATTCAGGAAGTCATACATGCAGAGATTGCATGTGGTTTACAATTTTGGATCCAAAGCTCTATAAAACCTGCCCTGCTGGAGAGCGAGTATTAGTAGTCATCAGGTTCAATGTAACATTCCTACTTTTGAGGCCTTATTAAGATAAAACGTACACCTATTTCTTAAAACAATGTATGGTTGCATGCTTTCGTGCTGTCAGATTGTTTCTATTCATCCTTATTCTTTGAACACTACAACCGCATTTTGCTTTGTGTCTGAGTGCTCAGACATTGCAGTGCTTGTTTGTTTGAGGGTGTGTCGTGCCACAACGCATTCATACTTTACCTGGACTTGACCAGACTAGGAATTAGCGTCCTACTGTGCAGTAGTGTTGTACCAAGTGTTACTAGTTAGCAAACAATAGTGTTATGAATGTGTATGTAACCCAGTGGTTCTGCCTCCAATGCCATTGTAAAATGTTCTGTTTTGTCTGTTTTTATCAACCTGCATTGTGCAGACAGTTTGTGTTTGTACTATGGACTTCATGTCTGCTGGCAAAATAAATGCATTAATTCATTCACTAAAAACAACGAATTGTGATAGGACACATAAAACGAAAATTACACATGCTTCAAGATATAATATTTGTTGAAACATTAGATAATGCACAGTGAAGACCCAGATACAGTGCAGTACTGCCTAGAGTGGGGTCAGCAACCTGCGGCACGCGTGCCACACTTGGCATACCAAGCAAGTTCCAATGGTACGCAAAAGCTCCAATTGTTGCATATCAATTTTCTTATGATTCGCAAGATGTATTATTGATCTTGACTTGTACAAAAATATGGACGTAGTTAACAGTTTGAATGATTTGCAACGTTAAATCGGCATACCATTACCAAAAAGTTGCTGACCCCTGGCCTAGTGTCTATGCATTTGGCATGCTTCCTTCACAGTTTGAACCTTCGATAAGCCCTTTTTTCGGGCTGTTGCTAGAATATTGCAATTTCAATCACTGATACTATTCATTTTTAAATCCTGAAATGATCTCTATTTTATTTGAAATGCCGAAGTATTATAGATTAGCAGCACAAAAGTAACCACAAAACAACAAAGTTGGATTTCAATGAAACAAGTTGATCAAAGCATGTAATTGTGGTGAACACTGTATTGTGGCAAACTGCTCCTCCACTGATCTCTTCATTCTTCAAATTATACAAACCTGATTGACCAAGATAAAAGTTATGCAAGTACCGCAGACCAGTTACAAACCGCCTGCATGATCAATTCGGTAGTAGATGGATGTTTATAGTAGCACTTTTAAAGTGTATTTTGGAACGCTGAGTCATGGCCTGACGCATGCCATGACACACGCATCACAATGTGGAATGTCATTGTGTCACATGCTTTTTTGGAGAATGCTATTAGAGATTGTAAGTAGTGTTGTTTAATATCTTGTTCTTTTCATGCCTTTTTGCAAATTGCATTGCTAATTTGCTTGGCAGGTTTGGACGACATTTTGAACTCCCATTACTGCTACAAAGCATTGTGATGATTATAACAATGTTGGCAATGCTTAGTCTATGTGTGCGTGTACACAATACACATGATTTAAGTACAAGAAGAAGAGCATTTATTGGTATGACTTAATTCCTATTGTGCATGTTTGCTTTATTCATTGAACATTCATCTGCAAATGTGTATTGTACCTATTAATCTTGAAATATGTACATATGACACCTGGACTGTTATGTAGTTAACGCAATGTTTTGTGCATTGGAGAGGTAGTAATCAAAACAGTCCGACCCATTTTTTTCTATTGCTATTTAACAATCAAATGATTGTTTTTTTCAGGAACGCCGCAGAGTGGGAGAATGACAGGGCTGTTGCCCCTTCTGCTTTTTTAAAAGGGGGGCAACAGGGGTAGGCATGCCTTTTTCATAAGTGTATCATGGCTAATTTCATGTTTTATCAAGATCAAATTGAAACATTTATTGTAGCTATTCGTCCAACAAGATAATTCAGAGTGCTTTTCTATAATTTCTATTTTATCACCTTTATTTTAGGGTAAACATAACATTATGACGGTGTAATATGTTAACATCAACTTGGGTTTAAGGATTCCAAATGCTTTAGCTTATAGGGTTAAAGCCTTTAACAACTTCAGTGCTGGGTTATTCTTACCTTTAAACCCATGTGAGCCACTTAAAAACCATCACTTTGCAACACCATAACTCACCTGCCGATGCACTAGAGAGCTGTTCAAACCCTCAAAAGGTGCGGCAAATCTTCTAGATTGCATTGAAAATTTTGGATTTCTGTTTGTTTGTGGGCGACGTCATAAGTGGAGTAGGTTTTAGGCCATTGGTTGAGGTTACCTGGCCCTGGTCACTAACCTCTAGATGGAATTTTTTGACTCAAGTTTTTATTGGAAACTAGGTTATAAGTTTTTGGAGCCCTTGAATGGCTTTCTAGCATTTCTGGTTCAGAAGTTATGGTCTATAAACAACAAAAGATTGATAATTAATTAATTGGGAGATTAATCAATTATTTTGTTGTTGTTTTTTTTAATACCATAACTTTTAGGCCATAACTTTGTTTTTAGACTGTAACTTTTAGGAGGGACCATAACTTGTTTTAGGCTGTAACGTTTGTTTGAAAAACAAATATAAGATTACTTCTAAAACACTACCAATAAATTATTTTGTATTATGAACGGGCAGATGTTGTTTTCCAGATATGCTCTGGCAATGCATGACATGCTACACTTAATAATTAAATAGCATTATCTAGCTTGGATGTCCTTATTGAAATGCACTATTAAGTCTAGACTTGCTTCCCTCTTTTTTTCTTTTTGTCCCTGTTACTTATCAGGGCATCCGACTAGAAAACCGTATGGTTGTTTCAGATGTCCTGGGAACAAAATAAACGCTGTTCTAATGTGGTTTGTTTTCTGTGGCATGATTTGTTGTTTGTTTGTAGTTGTTCCCTAATAAACTGATACTGTAACTTATCATCAAATAACAAACATAAAATGCATATTTTGATACCATCCTCTCAGCATCGTTGTGCTGTCTGTATTTTTAGCTGTGTTTTTGTTATTTGATGATTTATTAGATGCCAAGCTATTGCACAAATATGTGGACTTCCTCTTACAAAGGTGTATGAGATAGCACAATTTCTGACTGGTAGGACAGCAGGAGCAAAAGGTTGTGACAATTACATTAGAGCGCCTCAAAACAACAAATGGCAATGCTCAACTGCCTCTTTGGTTTGCAGTCATTAGCGAATAAGTCAAACTTGTTTTGAAGGACAAATTTTTGTAGGAAGGGGCAAACTTTTGTAATTCAGTCCAAAAAATTAACATTGTTGTGTGAAAGTGAATTCAAAAAAGTTTGAGGGGTGTTGCTATATGTGCTTCACCTTGTTTCTTACAAATAAGCACATATTTATCTTTTACTAGGTCACCATAACATCAGAAGCAGATACTGTATTACAGTGTACATCAATAATATCCAATAATGTGAGTGTGCAGAAGTCAGCATACTTTTTGTTCCTTTCTCAGTTGCAGCAAATCTCACCTGGGATGCAGATGATGTTTGGGAACAAAAAGATACAACATGCTGTCCAATTCAACTTGACTTTATTTTGTATAAGCCCACTTTATCATGACAACTCTTCTGTCCATCGAAATGTCAGTATAGATCATTGGTTCTTAGTCGGTATCCCAGTGAATAATCTGGGGGTTTTATGTCACAATAATACAGTCCTGTGCAAATTAATTGACTGAAATTGTTTTTTCAGTTGTTACACAACATGTCACCATTTGTTTGATGTATGCTTAGAAATATTCTTACTACTCATTCAGAACACTGTGACTATACTTAAACAGCCATTGCAAACTGTAGGAGTTTGTCTGAAAGCATGTGCTGTGATTTTGTGCTAAATCTAACCCAGGGGTATGCAACCTGCGGCCCGCGGACCAAATTCAATACAACAAAGTGGATTTTTATGCCGGTCACTAGTACTAGACAGCCTGCGTGAAATGAAGGTGCGGCCCATGGTTTAATCTGTTTAATTGCGTTTGGCCCTTCAGTAATAAAGTTTGCACACCCCTGGTCTAACCACTTGTGTTGTGTTTTCATAAAGTCTTTTTCAAATTGAATCACAATACACAAAAAGTGTTGGCTCTTTTTGCATGCACCTTTGTAGAATGTACGGACAGTGGGTCAGGTCAATAAATTTAAGAATAGGGTTCCTGGGGTTAAAAAAGTTAAGAACCACTGGCTTAGATGAACCAGGGAAAGTCTTTTGTAAAGTTTTATTTAAACAGTGAATTTTACTTCGAGTTAAAATTTTTTAGATTTTGAGTTGCGTCATTTTTGGAAATGGAACAGATTCTCAGATTACATTCAAGCGTTCTTACTTTTTGCTGCAATTGGTGGCTACCTCACTTATGTGTTCAGTAATTCTGTGGTTTACATTGAAACCATTGGATTTCTTGCTGTTTTTATTGAAGCGATGCTTGGTCTTCCGCAGTTTTATAAGAATTTTCAAAACAAATCAACTGTGGGAATGAGGTGAGTAGTGTTGTTTTGCCAGTGATCATTGTTATGCTAATTGTACAAACTGATTACTCATACTCAACTTGCAGGTTGAACTCTGATGAGCATAGATAAAATTGCAAGCAGTATCATTACTGCTGCATCAAGTCATGTTTTTATAAAAAGTAAGTGCCACAAGTCTAGCACACAATTTTCAGAAAATCTGTTGTTTACTTCTCATGTAGTAAGTTCTTTCAACTGAAATTAAGACGCCGCAAAAAGTTGAATTGTAACACACATGATGTGCAGTGGGCTTATCAAGCTTGGGAATTAGCTCCGAACACCTGTGCAAACGGCAAGAGAAAATGATTCTTTCAAAGCGGGAGTTTGGCAGTGATGAAGTTGGTACAGCTGCCCCATAACGAGTTTTTTGAGGGTAAATATAGTTTTTATGCAGCGCTGTATTTGCCTATGAAGTACGAAATCTGTAGGTTTAAGACAATCGGACCAAAACAAGCCTGTTGAACAAATCTGAACATTTTCTATTGCTTAGCGATATTTCGGAAATACGCTTTGGATGGTTGCTTTTCCAGATTATATATATTCACGGAAACAGCAAAATAAGCAGTGATCGATACGCCCGTACAGGCGAAACGTTTATGTAAAATTCAACATAATTCGACAACATGACCGGAAACGTTCGTATTGTCGTCGCGAAGAAGTCGGATAGCATCTGTCCAGAGCAGGGGTGCACAACCTGCGGCCTTCGTTGAAAATTTATGCGCTCGTGCAAATGTTATTTAAGACGTACCGTAAGTTATGGCAGCCGTGTATTAATAAAAACCATCTGCCTCTGAGTGAAGCTACTCAGTAGAAAACGGCCAAACAGACGTGTGGAAGCAGAACAGAAGCGATGCAAAAAATGAAAATATCTTGAACTCACTGGCGGCCGCAAGTCATATAAACAAACGTAATGCGACCGGTTGTAAGGAAAAGGTTGTGCACCCCTGGTTTATTGACGTGGCTTAAATCAACTAAGGGTCAGTTCCTTCAAAAAGAAACAAAGAAGACACATTACACTCACATGCAAACTACGACCGGTCGCTAGATCAATCAACGCGTATTGCGAAGCACTGCGGTAAGCCAACAAGCACCATCCCATAATTCCGAACGCGCGATCACTGGACGCAAAAACGGAAAGATAATCACGCGCAGAGTTCACAAAAACAAAGTTGCCCACCTGGGGGCAACTTCAAAAAATTTAGTTTTAAACCTGCGTTTCAAAAGAACTGGGTACGTGACTTGCAAACTGGTAAATCAGGTTTGACGTTTGGTCGTGTCATACTGAAGACGTAAGAAATGGTGTTCGCTACTTTCCAACCTCATGGTTGGTAAGAATGAGATCACCTTTGAAAAAGTACACACTCACCAGTGTATATAGCATGACTTGCCACAATTGCAACATTCCTTATATAAGTTGCCCAACGGTCCACTTCGGTGTTAATTGCGAAGATTTGTTAATTGCGAAGATTAGACACCAAAGATCAGCCGCAACGACTGGCTACTACACACCACGAGTCAGAAACTTTCCCCGAATCATTCATAAGTCAAATGAACAGTTAATTGTTTCACCAATAAATTTTTATCTGTTCAAAAATTTTCGTTGGCGGTTGAACTTACTTTTGTATATATTTTTGGCTCCAAGGCATTGAGGGACACATAGATGAAACTGTTTTTGAGCTCAACAGTTCTATCTGCTCTTTGCTTTTTATTAAGCGTGGTAGTTGTCAAGTCTGGTGCTTTATATTTGCGTGGGTGACATGTGCAGGTAATATGGTCGTGTAACGATGATGAGTTGTCCCCAGCAAAACACTTTTCCTCGTGACATTTTGCAAAAAGAAACATTGCGTGATGCATAAACGTAAACCTTTTCGCAGCGTCCATATGGTAATGATGTGGACGAGCGGGGATGTTTTCAAAAGTACATATTTCGTTGCGAACAGAGCGCCTGTGCAGTTCTGGATTTGTGGGATTTTGCAAGTTTGCTTGGACGTGGCCATACTGATTCAAGTATGGTATTACAAAAAGTATCCTCAAACTGCTCGGAAAACTGCCTTGTGAAACACGTTTTAAAGAAACAGTTCTTTTCGTAGGCAATTGTGTGTTTTAGTGACTTTTGCATATTACTTATCAGTAAGTCTTTTAATTTTTGTGTATGTAATTTTGATCGTTTACTTTGTGTCGCGATATTATCATACCAAATATTAACACACCTCTTTCCATCCAGTGCCAGTACTGCTATGTCTTGGTGTCTTCATGTGTAAGTTGCTGTTGGATATTTTCAAATGTTTGCGATTGATCTCGTGCTTCTCTAGGGATTTTGACTAAAGCAAAATCGTCAGTGCGCTAAGGATCCTTCCCGAATTCGTTACTTTTATTGATAAAACTACCCTTAAAACTTCAGCGGACATCAAGTACGATGAGCGTGTCGATGCATATTGCAAATTTTCTGTACCTCTCTCTCTTGACAAACATTATTCTTTTTAAGTTGCAGTCAATTTAATTTTGGTAGGAGGCCTTCATTCATAGCTTCGCGTCACAGGTGTAGGAGCAAATGTTGTGGGGTGCGAAAGATTTTTGCCCGAATTTCCCCAAACTTGCCCGAAGAGTAAAAAGGTCTTCACGTGATTCTTTCCACGTTAGGCGCCAATTTTTCTGAACTAAACAACTTTTGGGCGCCATTTTTATCCGTATTTTCAGGTAGTTTGCCTAGAATTTTAAGGTATTTTGGGAACATTTTCATAAATTTTGCCCAGATTTTCGCGGATTTTGCCCGAATTTTTGACAAATCAAAACTTTTGGGTGTGACACCACAACACCACTGCTTCACGTTATCAACCCACATAATTTCGCGACAAGTTCATTTGTGGCGTATTTCAGGAGAGAACGTTTCGGTTCAAACAGTGCGCATTCAGTACAAATCCGGTACATTGAAACCTTTGTATTTCTCGTGGTAGCCCATATGTTTCTGCCGTACAACCAATGCGGTGATGTTATAGATCAGGTAAGGCAGTTGTATTATATTTTGCGTTTCTCATAAATTGGCACTCAAGCGTATTTTTACATTTTATACACTAATGTTTAGAGCGACGCATTCCGATTTGCTTGTTGATGTTTCAAACGGATAAAGTGCTGCAACAGGGGTTCTGTGTAGGAGTGACGGCGGTTTCTCGCTACATAAGACATTTCCCGCTGTGTATTGATGTGCCGAGAGCGAATATGGGCACGAAAGCCGTCGCAAAAGAATGTTTCTGTTTCAATCCCTAAGCGAAATGCCCGGACTGTGCTGAACTTAAATGTTAGAAGGGAATGCTGGCCCGCGGGCGCCTGCACATGACCAAAGTCAACCCTTTTTGAAGCAAGTTTGGACAACTCTGTCGCAGAAGATGCGCTGGCCATGTGGCAGGGTTTTGAACATTCTTATAAACTACGAGTAGAAGCCCTTACTCGGCTGTCTCAAACGTTTTTTTTTTTTTTTTTTTAAAAAAAGGGGAGTCAAAATTGTCTGCTATTGTTGCAAAATAAAATATTTAAAGCATTGGGCCTATCCTTCACCGACATTTGTTAGAATTAATATTTAAGGAGTGCATCAAGCGGTATCATCATGTGCAACAGTCGAGAAGCTTCTGAAAAGTGTGTGAGGTCATGTGCAAACTGTTAGGGGTCAAGAGTAAGTGAGCAAATGCAACTTTCAGCACTAAAAGCACTTTAACCTTATCACAGTGGTTCCCAACCAGAGGTTTTTCATGGCAGGAAATTGATCTATTTATTACACCCCACAGCTTTTTTGTTTACTTTTGCAATAGGTTACAGAAAAAAATTAACTGCAATCCACATTTCTTATTTCTGTGGAACTGCACTAGCTGTGCTCATTCCATTTACAACAACATATCTATGCGAGTCAGGGTTCAGCACTTTGGTCAATTAAGACGAAATCTAAAAATCGCTTTAATGCACAGGCAGACAAGCGCGTTGCTATCAGCAACATAATTCCACGTTTTGAAAAACTCATCAGCAAGAAACGGGAACAAAAGAGTTATTGAACTGAAGAAACACACTAGCAAGCTTTTTGATATCAGCCTTTTGATTTCATTTTTTGTACGTATCTCAAGAAAGTGATTCTTTTTCGTAGAGTATATTTGATTGTTAATCTGTGCCGTCCTTTTTTGTCCCTTTGTTTGATTTTCCTTGCATGTTAAAAAATTCAAATTCCTTTCTAAACGTTTGAAAGCTAGTTCTTAAAAATAAATTGTAGGGGGTGTGAGGTCAGAACAAAAATTTTTGGGGTAAAAAGGGTTGGGAACCCCTGCCTTATCACCACAAAATCGCCTGAAGTGTTCGGTTCTCGGGACATCCGCACAACACCCCCACCCAGAGAATCGTTTTAAACCACCCCTCCTTTCATCCTAACCGTAATATCGCGGGTGAAATTTTAACATTAGACTTTTTTTGTTCGCGCATAAAACGTCGGGCCATCATGGACAAATAGGTAAAGGCACTGACCGCATGCGTCAATTCTATTGCTTAGACCAGCTATGTCCAACCCACGGCCCGCGCCGTATACGGCTCAGTCGAAGATTTTGTGTGGCCCACTTTAGGTTTTCGCTGTAGTAAAAGTTAACGTACATACCGACAACTTGTCCTTATTTTGATCATCTTGAATTTGACGTTTTCGTTGAAGGTGGTCCTCAGTGCCACTTAATCACGTCTATTACCATTACAGTTAGGATTCGAATGCTTTCAGGACATTAGCTGTAGCTAAATTTAGTTTGCTAAGATCAAAGTAAGCCATTCAATGCGCGGCCTTCAGTAATATGTCATTCAATGTGCGCCCCTGGCCAAGACAGTGACACAATTTTGGCTCAGTAAGCCAGTTGGGTTGGACATTGCTGGCGGTAGACTTATCTTCGTCATTGCCGTTGCCGGTTGACTTAAGTCTGGGCGAGGCGGATGCAGTGGCGGGCCTTTGCACGGAAGTGTGATGTCGTATAGAACCTGTGGTGTAATTGTTCCCTAGGTTTTTCCTGCACAAATTCCTGTGGATGTCAGATATCTCCACGAACCCTAAAATTTTCCAGTAACGATCTGATACCGAATTATACCATGCTATTTTGCCCGCGTGTCACGGTACTTTGAGAAAGATCAAGGTCGTAATGTAGTACTGTAATGATAGCAACAGTCTTGTATCATCGCTTCTTGAACAACAATCCAACTTATTTTAAAACTCTTGTTATATCTGAACTTGAGCAGAAAGGTTGCTTTGTCGATTACTGCAATCAAACAACTGCGTTTGTGACATAATCGCACAACTATATCACGTCCCTTAATCGCACGTGCAATGTTTACTGACATGGTATTTCACGAGGTCCACAGATGTAATGCTTTCTCCAGGGCCTGGAGAGGCTAAGTAAAGTAACACACACCGAGAGTTGCCCACAAAATTTCTTCATGTAAGCCCGCAAAATCCTCTGAGCATCGAGTCACCACTCAAGAAAGAGGAAGTAAATGCTTGTACCGGAAACCATTATCAGCCAAGGGCACTGTGATGTCACATAGATCGATACTTTGCGCAGGAAGAAATGTATGACGGGGCCTCTCCATGTGATAGACCTACAGTCGATTAAGCTTTCTGCAACGTATACATTACGCGTATTTTTAATTAAACAAACGTACTATAGTTTTTACCTCCAGAAAGGTGTGACGAACCTCTGGGTCGGGCTCATGCACCCCGGTTAGGGAACCCCCGCTGTAGTGCTTGCGTTAATGTCCGATTCCGAATAAAGGAAGCAAAATGTAAAAAAAAACAACGCGACTTCAGAAAAATAGCACTCCACCTTTTTCTTGAAGTTATGAGGAACGTGAAAGGTTTTCCCAATCAAATGACCGTGCAAGTGGGTCGAACGCCACAGCCAACTCTCTCCTGCGCATGATTAAGCGCAGCTTCATGAATGAGAAGTTCTCTTATCTGCAAAGCTATGCGAAACTGTGTAGATGAAATAAATTTCCGTTATTTTGCGCTTATCATTGTAAAGCACATAGAAGCAGGGCGCAGGAATAAGATTTATTGATTTGTTACGATACTGCACTGAATAAAACCGTGTGCCTTGCGATTTCCCGAACGACTGATTGATTTAACTAGATTTTTCTTACCTGTCACTCCCCAAGGTGTAGTGATGAGACAAACTCAAGTCTGTTGTTACGCATGCATCGCATTGCTGGATTTCATTTGTGTTTTCCTTGTCGCAAACTCGCGTTTTCATGCTGCTCTTCCTGTTGCGTAGTAGGCTATGTGTGCGTTATATTGCTAGCTATGGTTCAATAACTCCTTGTTTAGCTTGAAAACATCCAAACTGAAGTAAAACTGCTTTGTGTTTTTGTGTATGTGGCAATTTTTTGTATGCTTCGTAGCTTGAGTCCCGCTGTCGACAAAACCTTCAACATATAAACCATTGACCACGGCCGACTGACTTGTGTGCAAAAATTTGGTGTAGTTATGCTGGACCGCTAACGATGCAATCCAGGTGCCTTGCCATTCATGCAGATGTGCAGGTTTTTTTCAAGGCAGTGGCTACGTCACCGACTACCGCTACGCAAGCCGAGCTTTTACGTCGCCGACCATGGTTACGAGAATCAGTACATAGTTAACCGTTACTTTCGGTTAGGGATTTCAGGGTTACGGGGCCCTTGGTTAATGAGCAAATGGAAGCTTTTCGTTGAAAAAAGCAGTGAATTCAACTGAATAAAAACGCGACAATTGGGAGCTACACAAGCATAGTTCAAACGATACAAAAATCTGCATATCTGACGCAACTTTGCATAACACAACATACGAAAACATTTGCTAGCCAGAACTCTAACCCTAAAATCGTAACCCCAAAACCCTCACCATGCGCTGAATCACGTGACCTTAGTCGGATGCCGTGCCGCTTCCTTTTACAAATGGCTTACAAAATTATACGGTAGCTTAATATTTTGGTGCGGGCACGCCTTTGTGGATGTGTGCTTTATGCACGTACGTAACCTCTACTAATATCTCAGCCTTATTAATCTAATATAGAAAACAGTATGACGAAATTAAGTGTATGTAATAGCACTGCATAGGTTCGAGTCTTGTATAAGGCTGTTTCATAGTATGAGGTTTTGCACGTCTGGTGTTACTTTAATATGAACAGTCGTTTGTTGATAGAAAATGCCTATTGTATCGGTTTATTGTATCGCTCATGAGTCAGCAGATTGATGCAGAGGCACTGCTGCAATTTCCTACGTTCATATTTGTAATTTTAAATCGGCATTATGTTAAAGTTTAAACAAACCTTTTAGCGGTTGTGACTCGCTCAGAGTGCTCTCAGCCAGACGAATTTTTCTCGTGTGAAGCAAATCTGTCGTTTGAATTTCTTCACTTGGATGTTGGATTCTTGTTGTTTTTGACCGATCTGAGTCTAATGGAATATCCCGCGGTGTGGTTAGTTTTTTTTCCCTAATTTATGATCTGTTGTGTCGTTTTTCCAATAATGCCCACGACGCGTTAATATCGTTGCAGTTCTAAGGTGCATTTTCAGCTTACCATATACTATGTGCTGTTTCTCACTCGCGTCCACGGTTCATATCTCTTGAAACAGGGTTGGGGAACCACCCATTACTGTCACTGGCCGCATGAATTGAGGAAATCGCTGGCGGGCCGCCAAAATTCATTACTTTTATCTTAAAAATTCTACCTTCATCTTTCAAAGGAAAATAAGGAGAGAAAACTCTGAAGGAGCGAGAGAGACGTCTCTATGACTTCCTGTCTATGTGTTTACTTGTCCTAAAGTTTCGTTTTGACGCGATGTTGTGTTCTAGCTAGTTAGGATAACGAAAATTCTGATGCGGGCCATATGAAATGTTCATACGAGCCGCAGTTTCCCCTCCCCTGATTTAAATCCTCTTTGGCAAATTCAGTTAAATTGCGAGTGTACGTGGCTGTGTTGCAGTTTTAACTTTCACGCGCATTTTTCTTGTGATCGTATGTATCAGCATGCATGGTTCGTTTGACGCGTGCATGCTCAGCTCAGCTCGCACGTTCTTTTCGCTCATCGAGGTAAAGTCGCCAACTTTTGTGGGCAGAGTAAGTGGGAACGTGATTGTACTCAATGGCGCTTAAGTTGCTTTCGTCGCTCTTTCAGTTCTTGCAAAAGGTGAGGATGCTGGGAGTGTAAGCAATTCATGTACAGACTGAGGCGATATAATGGCTTTTTCGGTGTTTTGACTTGAGCTACATTTCCTACTCCTTCACTGAGGCTTGCGAGAAATTCAAGAAACGTCAAGTTTTACTAGCATGGTAGCGTTTTATGCCAATGTCATTCACAGCTGTTTTTTGGTCATTTTTCGGTCTTAGACCGAATTTTTTCTTAAACGACTGAAAAAAATTAAGTCAATTCGGTCATGATGTCTGAAAAGCTATAAGCTAGTGAATACTGTTACGGTGAATTTCACTACAGTAGGTTTACCATTACGAGACAAATGACCGAAATGCCTCACCGAAAAAACAGATTGGCGACATCAACGGCTTGAAGGTAAAAATTGTCGGACTACTGTCCATAAATGATGCCGCGATTATTGATTACAATAAAGTTGTATACAATCGCTATATTTTCGAGGCGAGAAGAGTTTGCAAAAAACATGCAATGACATATCTGCTGGTTTATAACTGGACTATTTTCAAAACAAGCAGACAAAGTTGCAGTGAGCACACTGAGCATTCATCGGGTAGTATATGAATCATATGTTACGACTGTAAAATTGGCTGCAGTAAGTCGTGGCATCACGGCACGTTATACATCAGAATGTCTTTAAAATTGGCTTTAATTCACTCTTCGTGATGGCAAAACATCAGTTGCGTTCTCGTCAACCTACTTGGGAACATGCTTGAAAGAAAAAACGACCTATCTAATAGCTTATGTGTGTCTATTACGTGTATCGCTTTTCGAGCACTTGAAAAAATCGTGTGTGAATGTGCGGAGTTGAAAAAAGTCTGACTTGTATATGTACTGCCAAGCTTTTGAGCAAAAGCTTCATGGCTTAGGTATTTGCAGGTGAGCTTTCAACCTGTTGGTGGTGGATTTTTTCTCTGAAGTTGTTCGTGATCGAGCTTCTAATGAAAAAAGCCAAACAACGACAACTTTGAAAATACATTTTTGTAGCACATTCAGAGGTGATTTGGTGAAACCTTATGGTTGAGCAATTATGTGACACTCTTTAAGCCAAAGCTGCACACAACACTGTAGTCAGCTGAAACGTTAAATATTCTTGTGCACGCTATTTTAATAGCGCACAGCTGAAGGCTTCAGCAATCAAAGTTCAGAATAATACATTTTAATGTATTCTTCACCTCGTATGTTTAACGTGAATCAGTAGCCTAGTAAGCGTTGGAGGCCGACAAAACTTCACAGTCGTGCCACAGTTGTTGCATTGTTTACACCACTGGTGGGCTAACCTTGGCCTACATAAAACAATATGCTCAAAACAGTCAGGCCTACTCAGGGATGTAGTGCTAGCAAAAGAGGTATGGGAACGCACCGAAAAAAAACTAGCCATTTTAAAACAGCTTAACTCATTTCAAAGCATGAAAAAGGTATGGGAAATTCCCGCCCCACCACGGCACTACACCCCTGGGCCTACTTGAAACCAGCCCGTGTAGGCCTTGACAAAATTTGTTTGCTTTCGTCGAAAATTAATTTTTAACCTTGGGTTCGTCTATAGATGACGTCACACCCTAACGGGGGAGGGGGTTACCAGATTTGTGGCAAGGGGAGGGGGAGTCAGTAGTTTCGCGATGTCACACGAGACGTTTTGATATGCATGCTACACGCAGTCATACCAGAAAGAAAAGGTGTGGAGGCCAAAATGTTTCTATTCCATTTACAATAGTTTTCTGTTGCAACCAATGAGGAAATTTTTGTCTTTATTGCTGATGGTTTAATTGTTTTTGTAGTATAGCTAATGGCTTACTATATTGTTGTGTTGTCAATGTAGCCAAAGCTCATTCGATAAAATTTATTGACTCCCAACTCCATCTACCGGACCAACAAGTTTTGGATTTCGACGCCTAATTCTGTGCAGGATTTTTTTAGCTGTTTGGCAAGCATTCCACAGTTTTATTCTCAATTTCTGGCAAATCAATATAGGCTAGCTCTGGAATACCTGAAGTTGAAAGCGGGCTTCATCTTTCCTTCCAT
>Ga0210059_1003888_pt1 | contig 24032 bp, 10 predicted proteins | sample Ectturendosymbi2_FD_188042 | JGI IMG/M metagenome (GOLD analysis project Ga0210059, IMG submission 188042) | Ecteinascidia turbinata endosymbiont from Florida, USA - Sample 2 (SPAdes) (version 2) | ecosystem: Host-associated > Tunicates > Ascidians > Unclassified | place: Key West, Florida...
TTCATGGTTGCAAGTATAGGTTAGGTTTACAGTGTCAAAGAGTTTTTCTGGAGGGGATAGTTCTTTTGCTTTTGAGCCTAATAGATTATTAATTAAATTCCACATTTTCTTAGAGTCATTTCCACAAGACAAAATCTGTGATTGATAATAGTTTCTTTTGCTTTCCTCCAATAAATGAGTTACTTTGTTTCTATACTTCTTGTATTTCTCATGGGCGTTTTGGTACAACATTATAGAAATAATTTGTATTATTTAATAATGATTCGTAAGTAATATTTCCGATTTAAACGGATAAAAAATGATGCGCATTGAAGCGCGACTCCGATTCGGACTTGACGTAACCACGCGTCGAGCGCGTGACCGCTAGCGTCGCCATTGGACCGCGTACTCACGTACGTCACGAAACGGGGAAGTCTCACGGACGCGAGACTATATATACTAGGACATTTGAAATAGAAGCTCAGTCTGACTTCGGCCTCGGTCCAAGAAGCAGGTAAAAACCAGCTAATGACTTCGGTCCAGTGTTGCCACTTCTGATGTTTTGGCGACAAATTTGATGTTGAGTGGGTAGTTGTTGTTGTTTTCCACATTTCTTCTCTTTCTAGTTTGAAAATAAATTAGATTCATATATCATTTTTAAGTTCCTTTCATCAATTTCTCAAGTGTCAACCTATTGTGTGTTTGGTTGTCGTTCCAAACTGAACATGCTCCAAACGCTGCGTTGAAAATAATATTTTATGTTACGTACGAACGACTTCTCATTTAGTGACGACACTTTAAGACAGTGGTTCTTAACCGTTTCTAGACCACGCCTGCCTCAAAGTAATCGTCCTTTGTTCCAAGCCCCCTGACATTAGATAAGTTGCAAAGACAAGTGTTTTTGTTGGTAAATTTTTTGATCAAACATTCTATGTTGTAAAGGGCGTAAAAGCTCGCGCTCCGCTGGAAATTTATTGACGTCCCCTGGGGAGGCGTGCTCTCTGGTTAAGAATCACTGATTTAGGACAATGAGGTTCACTGCGCTTTGTTAGGTATTGGTAAGTGGAAGTATTTAGCTCAGGGGTTCTCAAAGTATTGCCTCAATATTCCCAGCGGGTATTGACATTAGACGATGAGGGTATTCAACAGGGGTATTCAGCAATGTATTAACACCCCATCATTACATTCGTTCTAGCAACACTGTACCCATATGAATTAGAAAATTAGTGTTGATGAATGTGATGCAGTCTTTGCATTGACCTTTTTGCTCACCACTCCAGTGATGGAGTATTTCTTTACCAATTCTGTTTTGTTTCTTACATTTTTTGTTATTAAACTGTTGAAAAGGGGTACCTAGATTGACGAAAATTTGACTTAGGGGTATTGAGGCGTTGAATCTTTAAAGACCACTGATTTCGCTTATATGAAATTGTAATGTAAAAATCTGATGTTATGTGATATTGAAGAAGGCGACAATCTGATATTGACTAGACTGACCACACTGTCAATACTGCTTCGGTCCAAGATTAGCTCTTTGCAGCACGAGCCATCAAAGCTGCCAAACCGTGTTCGAATCCCGGTCACGTCCCACCAAAGACTTGAATGGTACTTGCGGTCTGTCCAGCCTAGTGCTCGGTGTTGATGGGTGGGTAGAAGGAAACAGTTCACGAGCCGTGCTGCCACTGACTTGAAACCAGTGCAGCATTCACTGCGAAAGCAGCCGCGTGGCCCACGGCGCAAGCAAGCGGAGATGGCCGCCGTAGACTACTCGTGATATTCCGGACATGCGTGCAAAAGCGAGTATGAATGAAACTAGAAGCAAACATCCCAAACATATAACGTTTGGAATTTTTTCTGATAGTCCAAGGGAAATATAAACTCAAACTTAAACAGACCAACGTAGATATGTGAAGTGGTGGTCATGTAACAGCGACGTTTGACAAGCTGAACATGAACCAAGTCTACCACTGCAAAGCAGCACCTGTCCCAGTGGGTTTAGTGGCGCAGTCAAAACCCAGGGGTAACCGTGGTTCATGAGCTGTTTTTTGTGTTCACTGTACTCATCGAATATTAAGTGGAAATGCTTTCCTTTTCTGTGCACGACACGCAGTGCGAAGACACAAGCTATTTAATTCTTGGTTCGTGGATTCTCTGGGGTTAAACGAAATATAAAACATCCTAGGTGACTTTAATCTAACGATTCCCTGCACTAGGCACACGTGTGCAAACCTTTGTATTGGAAGAGAGTGTTCATTACACACAGCCCGTTGTTCCAGTTGCAGCAGGCGCCTTCCGTTATCATTATTAATTTAGCATCACAATGTCGGCTAATCATACCCTCCATACACCGGCATCGTTCCCAACGTGTGCACTGAAGTCACCCAAAAGAATGTTGGAGTCGTCAGTTTTAACTCTTCGCAGGGTATCACTAGTTTCTTCCACGAATTCCAAGTACATTGGACTTGAACTTGGGTCGTATACCTCTGTCAAACACAAGAAGCGGTCTAACAACCCCAATATGCACACCCTTCCTCCTCGTAGGATCCGTTCATTTTCAAATTCATACACCCAACTGCTGACTTGAAGAGGTGGATCTGGCATTGTCAAGAGATCTCTGTTTGCGATTAATAGACATGAAATGAAATCAAGATATTTTTCAAACAGGATGATGTTCCAGTCAGACTCTTGGTTGCAAAATGTTTTTCTAAACATTACTTATAGGAAAAGCTTTTGAAGTGGCGTTGCCATTATCAGAATGAAGAAATAACATTTTATCACATTCAGTTGATTCCATGCCTTGAAACATTCGATAAGTAACTTGAACCAGCGGATAACCCTGATGAGGTCATCCGTTGGGATACATTTCATTTTACTTAAAAAATTACTCTTGCCAACAGTTTGTCAGGTTTATATTTGCCTTCAACAAAATTTACTGTTGCTCTTCTCATTTCTTTACAGTGTGTTTACATTTCTTGAAAACGTTCACACCCATAAGTGAAAATGTCATTTGAAGCAGTCACTTAATCAAAGCCCAGCCTACATTGACAGTCATTGAATGTAGACTGGGCTTGATTAAGTGAATGCATTAGCGGTCTATCGCCCAACCTGTGCTGTTTGTTTCAAGCAGTTTGTCGATTGAAATGTGTTTTACTGCTGAGTACTTACAGCGCAAACATGACTTGACTTGAAGGTCCAGAAGCCGAAACTGTGATAAAGCAGAAATTGCATTGTTACGCAATAATGAATGTGAAGCAAGCAATGCCGAGACTCATTTGATTTCGGACGAGTGAGTCATTCTAACCTGAAGTTTTAAGATCATTTTCAGGCTACAGTACTGTCATAGAATACTAGTCAACAATTTTTAGCCAGCGCTTTAACCAAAACAGGAATAGCTGGAGTGTTTGACTCTCAGTTCTACTGGAAGGTTAGGTGTAGAAAAGAGCAGCTTAGGCGGTAACTACATATTTAAACACTCAAAGCATTTCAACTGAAAACTACCTGACTACTGTAGACTTAGGCTTACTTGGCTGTTTAGTTGAAAATACGAGAATTTATGAAAGGGGCGCCTCGATCAGCACATCAAACTACCCCTTTGCGTCTTTGCTGGCCCGAATCAGCATCGAGTCTAAGATTTATTTTACTTGACTTTGATTTGAAAGGTGTTTGACCCGGGTTCTAGTTGAATTGCTAAACTCAACTGCATATTACAACTTCCCGTATCTACTTTTTAAATATCCAGTCAACATCAGAGGTGTGCAACCTTCAAGAACGCCGCGAAATTACGTGTTTATAGTTTCAGCGCCTCTCGGTCTGTTGGCAATGTTTACGAACTGGATGGACTCTTGAACTTTCAGGTGTTTAATTTAGTTGTCAGGTCATATGTGGCACTGGCCAGATTGTGGAAAGGTAACTTGTGGAAGATTCGGTTACAAGAGCTCAGTTGGATTTAGCGCGTTGTTTCAGAAGACTTGGAATCACAGTCGGAACAACACTAATTGCTCAGAAATCATTTTTGATTGCAAACCTCGCACGGTAAGGTGTCCCTATTTATTGACTAAAATTTTAAATTTTCTCCTCTTGTCATGGCGTGATAAGGAAATCTAAAGTGGTGGAAACATAAACTCTGTTTGGCATCATATTGCGTTTGAGTTTTTGCTGATAACCGGCTATTGTCGGTGAGTAGCCTACTTCGTTTTAAAGATCATGTGTTCATATTATGCTATTCTGAAACTCATGGGCGCAATTTTGTTGTAAAATGTGGGGGGGACACCTTGGTGTGAAACCAATATAGTCATCAGGTCGATGCAGAAGTGACGTTTTATATATACAGATTCCTTATTTCTAGAGGTGTTTTCAGAGCAGCACTAATCACGCATTGCCCTTGCAGATGATTTACATATCAATATACAGAACTGGCCTAAGTCGTCATCGTCTAATTCGCTCAATTCGTCCCTTTTCCGTCGGTCCCGGCAGAATTCCTATCTTTTGTGTACATTTCTGTTCGTCAATTTGCTCAATTCGTCACCTCTTTCTGTCTCGTAGAAGCGTTTTATTCGGCTAATACGTCATTTGCAGATACTCTTTTGATGTTTAAGCAGCTAGTTTAACACGTGTGGGAATTCAAACACATACGGATCTTTATCTGAGAATTGTTGCACCTCGCAATTTGTTTATCGAATTTATACACGAGGTGCGAAGCGCGACCCGACTCCCCACTGACAGAACGTGGGAAGTCTTTGCAGTTTGTTAAAGATTTAAAAGGTGCTAGTTTAAATGGAGTCAAGATGTAGTAGAGGAATTAATTGTGTATTCAATTATAACGTTATGAACTTGTATTTTACTGCAAATAAGAACACTATGTATACGAGTTACTATGATAAAGTATAGCAGCTTCTATGATAGAGTTTTCACCTGTTTGCCCAATACGTTACTTCGCCTAATTCGTCACTTTTTTCCTATCCCCTTGAGGTAACGAATTAGGCAAATTGTACTGTACTTAAATTTGTTGCTTGGCACGGTACTGTAATTCAGCCTGCTTCCATTAATGTCGTATTTGGATGCAAACAAGCACAGCAATATAGTAGAACACATCAATGGGGTTTTATCAGGGCTGTCAGTTGGAGTGCACAAAATGCTCGATCGCATTGGTCGCACGTGCATATCCCTCTTACAGTATAGAACACTTCAGTTTTCATGCATTATATAATCAATGTAGGTTACAGAGCGATTTGATGTCTTGTCCAAGTTGCTTAACGTTACAAAGACGATAAATATTCTTCTTGCACATTACCGTTTTTTGAAAAAGCTACAAATCTTTTTAATTATATTGGGCATCATTCATGCAGGCCCACCACTACCAAAATCTACATTGATGTCTTCTAACCAGCAGCAAAAACATTTGGCCTAAAATTAGCGTAGCCTACTTCACAAAATGATTTCATTCTATTTTACTGTTGGTGGGTGGAGGATGTATCTTTTCAATCTCTCCTTGTTGCCCCCTGCATACATACCCACACAGAGTTGTAAAAGGGCCTCGCTTTGAAGCCCGAACCCGGCGCGAGCCCGACATTTATTTTTGAAGCCCGATTTAGGCCCGAAAGCCAAATTTTCCGAGGGAGTTAAGATATGCGCAACTGCGGAGTAACAAAAAACGTTGTGTGCAGGTGTAGTTGCAGGTACACGGTTTATCACATCGAAAATAGCAACCCCTTGGCCAAAACATTGGCGTAATCTGGCACAAACGTAGCATGTTAGTCATCGCTAATACTGGGAATGTAATATTTCTCAAGAAAAAAAGAAATTGTCACGAAACTATAGTTTCGTATATCTACGATAGCTCTATGGGCATAAAAGAAACTTTGTAGGGTAGCTCTATAGATATGAAAAGCCGGCTTGTACTTGAAGGCTTCTTAAAACAAGTCAAGAATCGCGTGAGTGATTGACCTCTTTGAGGCAAAGCCATCGCGTGCTAATTTCCTCATCGCTGTCGCCTTCTCAAAAAGAGTGTGAGACTAATCCCAGCAGAGAATAAAAGAATGCAGCTGTGTTTGCAAACAGAATTAGATGAAGAAAAATCACAATCACTTCACTCACAGAAGTTACTGTACTAAGGTGAGCACAACAAATCTGCGTCACGAAAGAAAACAAACGTTGCTCCTAATGCTATAAAAAAGTTTTGTATGCAGGCCCGAAATTGGCCCGACATATTTTGACAAACTTAAGCCCGAGCTCGGCCCGACCCGAAAATCCCGGCCTAACTTATAACTCAGCACCATGTCAAAATTTTCATTCTAAGAGTTCTACTTGCATCATGACGCAAAAATATATTTGATATTAAATCAAAATGCACAATGGTGAATTGGCAAAAAATTACCAAGTTTCACCTTCAACACGAAAAGAATGTTCAACAAAACTAGATGTGATGTATCTGTAAAGCAAATGTTTCGCACTTAGATGAAAACATTGCTGCATTGTGGGTTTGGTCAAAGTCAAGTAAATAAGATGACTTACGAACCAATGCTTTCAGCACAAGCATAACGTGTAAGTGTCAAGGAAAAAATATCTTTTGGATTTGTTGGTCACGATTGTCGCGACATTACAAGAAGTAAGGATAAATGTATATTTCATCCTTATTTCCGAGTCAAGACCCTACGTTTTGAGCTATAGGTTAATATACAGCTAGGTATACACTGTAGGCAACTTCTCCAACGTTTTGATTGAAATCCAGTAACGGTTCAAAACAGTCTTTTGCGAAACTCCCAATCCCAAACTAAGTCTCCACAATAGTGCTGCTTTTTGTCTTCGGCAAAAGCTTCGCAGAGATTTGCCTGAAAATCTAACTTTCTGACATACACACTAGCATCATTAAATTATACGCTATCTGTTTCTGAATACGTGGCAACCAATGTTACAGCAAAGCCAGTTACATTTCTGCACGGAACAAATCATGGCTGTACTGTGGTCTCCCACATGTGCAGCTGTATATTACTCTCACTGTTACAAGAAAATAACCTTTCCAACAGTATACCACACAGGGTAAAATGTCGGACAACAGCAGTTAACGGTCTCTAGAAACTTGATAAATGACAAAAATTATTTTATCGAAGCTACACTTTATAAACTAACAGAATCAGTGATACCACACCAAACTCGGTTTCAACATGAACTTGGCTATGTGTGGCCTACCGTCTAACATTTGAAAGCTCTTCACATAAGAACGTGACAAACATCACTTTTATCAGGGTTCTTTTTTTAAGGAAAATGTTAGGTACCCGGTATGGATTTGTAGGGACCCGATTTTCTCTGATTTTAGGGACCTGATAATAATTTTTATCTGATTCTAGGGACCTGATTTAAAATTCTAGGAACCCGAATCGGGTCCTTAAAACGCCTTAAAAAACAGCTTTTATTTTTGAAACTTCTCCGAATACAAAACCTAAAGACAAAAAATTGGGGGCACATGGCATATTATGTCCCCCCTGTCTGAAAAAGTGGGAGGGACACGCCCCCCTGTCCCCCACCAAATTGCGCCCATGCTGAAACTGCACCACAACTTAATACAGTGTTCCTAAGCAAAGTGTGATGATTGCAGACGTACTGCAGGCAGCTACATGCGCAATACTCAATGTTACTTGACGAATATTAAGTCTGAAATAGAACGAACAGATGCATCAAATCAGAGTTTCCAGACGAAATTTCAATAAACAGCCAAACAGTGCTAAGCCAGAAAAAGACCAAACAGACCAGAAAAACGCCAAACTTTGTTTGTGATGATACTATTCCTTTGTCACAAAAAATATCTAAATTACAAGAATATCACTTGAAACTTCCTTCAAAATCGAGATTAAGTCTTGCTTGGCCTTGTAGTTGAGCTCATTCCTGATGCTTCTCTGACTTTTCATGGTTTATGAGATTGCACAATTCAGGTACAATGGTGCAACAGTTTGCATACTGACCCATCAGCAGCTTTCTGCACCCGTACGCGAGTCATCTGCAATTCATTCTTGAACTTTCAAGACCAGAATCATAAGAGCCCTTCCATTTCTCGACGTCATTGTCGTATTATTATCGCGGAGGCGCAGACCTGTCTACAAGCGTTGAGACTGCTTAATGCTACTTGGTAATGAATGCACGCATTTCCAGTTGTTGCGCGAAAAAACTTTTTCGAATCTCACATCCCTCAAATGTTACCAGCATCAGAACGCAGGCGTCGGTCTAATATAGCATTATCACAGAATTTTTCAAGCGTGTTGCCGAAAAAAATGCATAGTAAATATTTTTCTGCAGAGGAAGCTTTTTCAGCGTAAAAAGTTCAAAAGGCCAAACGAATTTTTTAAGGCCAACCAACTTGAGATGAGGCCAAAAAAGAACAAAAGGCAAAATGAAATCCTTGGGCCAACCAACTTGGAACAAAGTCATATTTCTGAAATTTACCCAAAAAAGGCCAACCTAGCAACCCTGCACCAAATGACAACAAACCTAATAAGCGATTGACAGCTTTTGGATTTTCTTCTCTCATCGTCAGAGTTTGCCATGGACACATGAGAAATATGTCTAGTTGGTCATAAACAATTCACTCATGACCAGGGTTGATGAGTCGGAGCCGGAATCGGAGTCGTAAGGAGTCGGAGTCGGATTCCTAACAACACTGGTAGTCGGAGTCCGATTTTTTGTCCGAATCCGACTCCGGGTGTCCAATTGGATCATTTTTTACATCACACTCTTGAATTGGGAATTCCTGTTGAAATTTAACAATTTGTTTTGAAACTTTTGTTGAAACAGAGATTTCTTGCTTTGTGTTACGAGAGTTCATGTCTTTATCGACTATTACTAAACTGAAAAGTCGACATAGCTGAAGAAACAAACAAAAACAATCAAACGGACGAACTCAACAACGAACCGTTCACGCTTGGGCGTGCTACTCGGTGCTGACTCACAATGTTCTGGAACCGGTATGATCGGAGTCCACGCGTTCACGTGATGCCCCAGGCGCGGTTACCGAACACAGCACCTTACGCACCAAATGTAAACAAGTACATTCACGAAATTTACCGCTCCTGAGTAAATAGCGAGAAAATACGGAGCATTAAGAACTACAGCGTGCCACGATTTCCACTGATTTTAACAGCAGCCAAATTTCATTCCTTTTATGTCAGGGAGTCGGAAATTTTGGAAAGGCCGGAGTCTGGAGTCTGAATCGGAAATTTGAAAAGTCGGAGTTGGAATCGGAGTCGGATATTTTACCTCCGACTCCGCAACCCTGCTCATAACTGTGTCTCGCTGAACCTTCACACTAGCTTCAGCTATTGCGGCATACCCCAATGAAAGGAGCCATTAAAAGTTTAATCTACTTTTATCCTAAGTGAAGTCTGCAACCGGCGTTCTTGTGCTATGAGTAAAAAAATGTGAGGTAACGACTTGGTGAGCAAATGGAGACAATGGTTTTATTGTTGTGAGCCGATTGCTTGATGTGTCAGTTGTGTTGTGACTTTACGAATTGGTTCTATCGTTTCTCAATCGCACGTGAAAACTGGCTTCTGTGATGAAGTCCACGATATATAAGCAGACTTCCTGATGAGAGAGAAATGACTGGCGTCAATATCTAGTAGGAACAGATGACGAAGATGTTCATTCAAAGTCGTTTCAAATTAAAGGTAAGAACTTGACTCCTGTTCAGAAACATTTTTAAAATATACATTTTGTTTATCTTGTTTCATCTGAGTCGGAGAAGAGCAATTTCGAAAGTTTGCTGTTTAAACGAATACTTTGTTGTTCGGAGGCGCATGAGGTTGTTGAATTATTATTTTTTGCTTGTTTCATTTTGCGTTTGGATTTCTTGTGCACCTTTCCATTCTCTGTACCTCATCACATTGTTTGGTTGTATGTCGTTGAGTAAACTTTTCTGCCATCGGTTTTATGCGAAAGTAACTGTCAACGGAACTGGGATAATCCTGTTATTTTCAGTGGACATCTAAGGTTTTTACGCCAAGTCCTTTTGTTAACACGAGACGTCATCCCGGAAAATTCACTCAATTGTTTGCTACACTTCAAGTTTATGGCTGGGAATACTATATGAGCGGATTACAACCAAACATGAGCTGCGCAGCCTTTGTTAATGATTTCGATGCTGTAAGGAAATTTAAAGTTTGTTGAAATTGTAGGTTCATTGATTACAACCCGGTCATTTACGAAGACAGACTTGCAAGCCCGGAACCAAAGGGCGCAACCAAAAATTTCCCCACCCCTCAGAAATTTAAAAAAACATGTGTAGTTGTTAGGTACAACAACAAGTTAACATCATTTTGCCCCCGAAAATATCAGCTGGTTTCGGCAGTACAGACTTGTGACTTTGCAAAAGATTTCTTCATATTCTGTTACCTTTTTGTTCTGATGCGCCATCACTTCGAATCGATTTTATAATCACGGCCCAACGCTCCTCACGAGAAGACTCTCAGATCAGGGAATCCGGTGATAGCCTCTTGTCTTGTTATTTTTCGTTTTTCTGTGCCTTACTGTGTTCGCTTCTGCTGCTTCTGTCGCAGCTTCATTGAAATGCTCTCGACGACTGGGTTCGCCAGAATAGCATCCTTCCACTCCTGCATCTGAAAATCACGAAGTTAAAACAAACGCAGAAAACATTTTGGTCTTCATATAACCTTTTGACCATGGATATAACCTTTTGACCTGTGATGCAGCCTTTTGATCTTTGATGTAGCCTTGTGACCTGTCAATGCAGTATTGGAGCTGATGACTTTGATACCAATTAACGTTGAAGATGGGATAATATCAGTGGCCATTCAAAATAGACAAAGGATATATTTTAATAACTAAACCAACTAAAAATACTGTAACACTGTCTATCGAAAGGAATCCTTGCCCAGAAAAGAATCAGACACTAAGATCTTACCGAACCTATATTTCGCCTACTAGGTAGACATCATCAGCTCGTATGCAAATGAAAAAAATACCTTAATGATACATTTCTATTATCTGCAGATACCTGCATCTGAACCACTCTAACGAGACGTACAAACCGATAATTTTAAACTCGCCGAACTGACGATTCAAGAAATGATGTCCGTAGCGCCGGTAGATGGCGCTGCAACGACTCCATCTCATCCTTCAGAGGAACCGACTATTGTTCACAAGAAACTTCTGTTTGGTTTGGGAGTAAGATTTGGCAAATGTTTTGTTGATGTCATTAGGACTTTGCATCTACAGTATTAAGTCTGGTCCAACAAAATGTTGTTTCACTTGTGTGTTCCGCTAAGAAACCGCACTATAAGAGAGTCCAGAGTTTTAAGAGGGTTTGTTGAAAATGAATTGTTTTTCATGAAAATTTCTATTCACTTCAATTCGTAAAACTTGGCTTTTAACTAACCGTAAAAAGTTAAGCTTTCCAGGATCTGTTAGACATTTGCTCACACCTGAAACAAGTCGTCAGGATTTTTAATTATTGGTAAGCACGCAAAAATGCACGATTCAAATTATAAAAATTAAGAAAAACTGTTTTCGAGATTCAATTCCTGGTACTAATTGAAAGGTTTGTTCAGTTACTGTATACCTTTCGGATTGTCACGAGCAGTAAACAGCGCCCATCTCCGCTTACTTGCGCCGTGGTCCACGCGGCTACTTTCGCAGTAAATGCTGCACTGGTGGCGAGTCAGTGGCAGCAGCACGCAATATCCACCACGAGGCTGTACAGGCCGCAAATACAATTTTTCAATCTTCGGTATGACGGGACCGGGAATCGAACCCAGCTAACCAGTATTTGGTGGCGCGTGCCTAACCGACTGTAACAATTCAAGAATTTTGAAAACCTGACTTCATTAATCGGTAAAAGCGTAGACATTAAACACATTTAATAAAAGTGAATCTAAGCCGTTGCAGCCGACTGCTTGTTCAATTTTTATTTCATGATGAACATTGCGCAAATGTTACGTGCTCCACGCAGCAAGTTTGGATTTCTGTTTAAAACAAACAAATATTGAACTAAAGTTTCTTGATTAACTACGTTCGGCATTTTATTTCACACATTGCATAAAAAATCTAAAAGAGAGTAAAAAAGATTGCTTTATTTTGAATAAGATTATTAATCTTTCATTTCTTGTGACAAAATGAAGACTTGGGTCACGTTTTGTAGCCTATTCTCATGTTGCAGTTTGATACAACGCATCAACGTAACTGCTGGTCAGAAGTCCGAATTGCACCGTTTATCTGTTTCAAAATATTTGAGCTTGGGAAAACTTTGGAGACAGACCTTGCAGTGCCGGATTAACAATAGTAGCAAATGTAGCAGCTGCTACAGGCCCCGCGCTTTTGGGGGCCCCGCGGTCCTTTTGTGTTAAATTTGTTCTTCATTATATGAAGTGAGGTATATTTAAGAATCTAGGTGCCCCAGGCCAACTCCGAGAAAGGGACCCTATATTTTACACATGTTACATATAGAGAAACTTCATTCGCTGAAAGCAAGTTCACTTTTTCGTTTTTCTGGGAATTTACTTCTGCGTGAAAGTCAATTTCATATTGTAAATTGTTTGAAGTCATTTGATTTTAAATAATGATCTTTGTCTGTGCATTAAAGGTGTTGAGGTGCCCTTTTTTTGACACATTTGCACATAATGTTTGCTTTATTTTGACAAACATATGAATTGCGTCAGAGACTGCACTCTTAAGCATTAACTTTGCGGCTTTTGACAATCCACTTCGAAACATACTGAGACTACACTGTCTAGATATAGCAATGATAAAGTTTGTTGATGAGTCTGGGACATTTAATTACTGTTTCCGTACTATTCCTATGAGCTGTACAAAAATGCATTCCTTCTTGGTAAAAGGATACGTATGTGCATTTTTGATAAAAAAGATATGTAGCCCATAATGTCCACCGGTTCCTGTGTAAGACCAGGTTTCTCGAACTTGCGAAATTTGGTATGTCTAATGTTAGTCACATGAATGCAAACAGTATTTATAATTTAGCAGCTGTTCACTTGTTCAAGTGTATTTTTAACTCATGATCCGCGCTGTTAATATGGTACAGGCCCCGCGCTACCTTAATCCGGCCCCGAGTCATTGATAAACAAACATAAAAGCATTTTAGGGCAACTTGTTACTATATCATGTTTTAACCTGCTAATTAGGTTTGCGCTAAAATACTTTATTCTGCTGCACTAGTCACTTGCGTCAATCATTTGAAGTTACTCTGCAGCATGGTGGTTGTTTATGTCAAGTAACGTGAACATGTCAGCCTCTATGCTTCGCGACCAGAAATGGAGCTCATACAAAACAGGAGCTATGAATTGCCACGTGAAAAAGTGGAAGTGATTTAAGGTTAACTATTTAATGGGAGGCAACGCTAACTTAATATTGTTTTCCTGGGCGTCTTCATCTCCTTTAAGCATGTTTTCTCTCTTTGACTTCAGATTTCTGAGCTTATCATCGGATTGATCTCAATCATCTGCAGTTCTGTTCTGCTGGGAATATTGAATGGACCAGCACAGTATTATAACCACAACGAATATGACTACGTCGTATACCATAACAATTACAACGATGGTTCAGGAATATGGTGTGGAGTGTGGGTGAATATCAGCTTTTCTTTGCCAGTGCTCCGGAGCTGACAGCTGCGATGCGGCTTAAATAGCCTTCTGAATGAAAACATATATTATAATTTATAGACCTTAGGCCGACATTGCGTTTCAGCCGAAGTATTGATCGTAATCGCTTTGTTTTTCTGCTTAGTTGCTGTTTAACTTGCATTGCATTCGATCTTTATTAGATTTTGCTTGGCGGGATATCTGGCGCTGTCAGTGGCAAGAAACCAACCTGTCGCTTGGTGAGTTTAGGGAGTGAGTGTGTTGGTGTACGCGTAACAGTACTGAACATGTTTGAAGCAGCATAACAGGAAAGTTGTTGTTCTGAGCAAGTTTTATGGACCTTTTCATGAAACAAACCTGAGCAAAAGTTATTGATAAATTGCGTTTTGTTCAGCAGGAAATTTTCTAAGTGGATTCATTTCAATTTTCATGGTCTGCGCCTTCCAATACCCATCCACTAAGCATCAACGGTTTATTTGAAAACCGCGTCAGACGCCAATGTCACGCAAAAAATGCGTCTCGGGAGTTTTTACTTGATAGCACTCAGTCCTTTCTTATTCAGTGACGATCATTTGATATCACTGGTAGATTTAAATTGATTTATTTCAACTTAAACTACTCAAGTTTTTGCCAAATTTTTGCTTCATTCAAAGACTGCGTAAAAATAATAAGTGACTATTGGCCTGAATCTATAAAACATGCGGGTCATTCCACAGCAGATCACCCAACGGTCCTAACACTACCATCACTAATTTGCTTCAAATTTAGTATGCAGATAAGTTGCACATAAAAACGCTCACATTTCAAATTTCATCGAAATCCGACCAATAGTTTCGGAGATATTTGCCTTTGAAATTTCAAGTTTTTGCCGAAAGTGGGGGGTACCGTCCAATTTCTAAATCTCAGCAACAACTGGGTAGAATTTGATGAAATTAGTGTCAGTGTGAAGCAAATTGGTGATGGTGGTGTTAATTTGACATGGAATGACCAAAGCTTTCATGACACCCTTACCAGTTTTTTCTTTTTACTATATAGCAGTATATGCCTAATCTGCAGAGGTACTTGATCTTTAGTCAATGCCTTCAACAGACAGATAGGATCTTTAAAAATTTTGTCTGATTCGAAGAAACCTGTTGTCAACGCTGAATGCCTACCGTTAATCACCAGATCTCTGTTCACATATCTGTTGGAAGTGTCTATTAGAATTTGTTAGCACTTGATGAACTGGAGACAGGCGAACAACCTAATTGCATCGCAAATTTAAACCTTTCTTGAACAAACAGTTGATTTGATCCACACCCCCCTCTTGTTTCCACAGTTGATGACTCACACGGGGCTTTCCGGGCTGTCGGTGATATTTTCTATTGTGATGTTCGTTCTAGGAACGCTGGCCGCCAATAACTTCAAGAGCGATCAAGTGAGTGAACGTCAGGAATTTATTCTGGAAACTTCTGCCACACTATTCTATGTGATGTGACGTAACAAAGAGAAAAGAAAGAACTTCCCCCGGAGTTCAGTCACTTGAGAGCGCCAAAGCTATGCTGAGTGAACGACAGGGGGTGGGGGTGCAGCCAAAATGAAAATACATGGGAAGCAGGATATTTTGTTGCCGGTTTTGTGGGTGTTCTTTGTAAAAGTGAAACAAAACGACTAAAAAATCTTTACAATATAGAAGTTTTACAGCAGTCCAGGAAAGTTATTATACCTGGTTCGATACCTGGTCGAGTATTTTTAACGACGTCCTCTGTCACTCGTAGCGTCTCTTCCATTGTGTGCACATAGAACTGGGTGACCGGGTGCATTGTTTGGGGGAATCACCGATAAGATTGCTCTTTGGGACCGCTTACCCTCATGACGTCACTGACTATTTATTCAACTTTTCCCGGAAAAAAGCATTTGCGGTTCTGGCAAGTAGATGGGAAACTAATAAATGTTGGTTGGATGTGACGGAATCATAGAAGAGAAAACGTGACTGCCTATCAGCAGCTGATCACCTCATGATAACAGCAAAGTGGCTTCAAAAGCACGCGTTGTTGCATATCAAAGCAAACTTGTTAAAATTCCAACTTCTTTTGCACCATTGAAAAACATTCACGATCAAACATTTTTTAATTTTGCGATTTTTTGAATAAAATATTTGAATTGAAGTTTCAAACTTAAAATCTAATAAATTTCGCTTGCGATGATGCTTGATTAATTCAAGCACACCGTTGTTTCAACGCAACAGAACAATATTAGCCGCTTGTTGGTAGTTCTACCTTACCAGAGGTCAAATAAACCTGCGGCATTTTTCACGTTTAGCCTGGACCTTGTGTCTGAACAAAACTTGCGGTGGGGGGTACCATTGCTGATTGAGCCGGGAAAAGTTGACAAGTGCATGCACAGTTTCTGCAGAAATAAGGAACAGTGTAGTTGAGCAGTTGTTATCCGAAAAAAAAACGCCTGGTAAATATTGTTGATTGTTCCTTCGTTAGTTGGGATATTTTATCATTAACGCGCAGACTTCTGTGGCCGTCGAAAGCGTCCTCGCATTCCTGGGTTTGATCGCTCTGGTCCTCTGCACACTGAGCATCGCGTTTTCCTGCATTGCAGCCCAAGATGCTGGTTATTTTGATTGTTGCTGTCCGTGCTGCGAAGAACAGGTAGGAGGAAGGGACGAGGCAAGTTGCTGTGTGCGCTGTGAGCTTTTCGTTTAGCTTCGGGCTCTGGCCATAAATTCGCATTCATTGTCAAACCATCCACCAGTGCTGTCCTAGGAAGCAAAGGTCATGAACTCAGCCTCATGAGGTCGGTGGTTCAACTCCTGCCAGTTCATGTCACAAGCCAGAACAGCTCCGTGAAGGAAATTCGCAATACCTGACAAATTAACTTTCAGTGTTGCATTAACGTGTAATGGCGCGCTGCATCACAAAAATAAATTGTTCAATTTTTCTTCGAGAAAACTTGACTTCGGAGAAAGTAAATTGCAACGTCTCAAGACTTCCAGTGATACAGTCAGTAGGGATGGCAGAAAATTTGACGTTTCGAAAAGTGCGAGATTCAGAAAATGTAAAGTTGATCTGGTGCGCTTTTGTTTAATGCCAGTTTGCTCATGGACATACGCGAACATCACAAATTATTCAGAAGAGCTTCGAACGAACCTGAGTACTTTCAAGCGCTGAAACTTTCTTACTTCGCAATCAATCAATCTGAGGCGCAAGTCTTGCAACGTTGGTATTGCTCAGCTGCAACTGACCTGATGACCGAGTAACCTTCTGATTGTAATCGCTCGTACTTTCCCTCGTATTGAGTGCAATTGAGACAGAAAATTTTAAATGCGCATTTCTCTTAGATGAAACATTTCATTTGATCTTCTGAACTGCAGCAGATATCACCAGTTCATCCGATTTTAAGGCACTCGTTGTTAAACCAGGGGTTTCCAAACTACGGCCGCGGGCCAAATCCTGTCCGCAAAGCCATTTTGATCCGGCCGCAAATACATTTTGTCAATAATATAAAACATTAATATATGCACGAAACATTTGTTGATATAGTAGAATGTAACATATCCCGTAACAATCACATTTCGTACAATGTCTGACCCTCCGCATGTTTAGTGTCAGGCTATGTGGTCCTCGCCTAAAAACGCTTGGAGGCCCTGATTTGGACGAACAGAGCCCGTGTTTGGATTGTCTGTTGCCGATAAACGTTATTTATTTTCTACGACAGTTTATCAAAGATTAAACATTCCCAACCTGTACATGTCTTTCACTGCTGCTGGTCCTAGGAGCAAGTTGCCCGTTTGCTTTTACTCTTTCTGGGGCGGAGCAGCATTTTAGCCCGAACTGGCAACTTGGTTTTCAAAAGAAAAGGATCACCGAACGAATCTTACGTTTTTGAGATTTGGAAATCTTTACAGGCACCTGAGGGACCGTAAGAACGTACCTTCGTAATTATTTCTGGTTCGCCGTTTATTCACAGTCTAGTGGGAATGATGCTCTGTAGGGAACAGATATCAATTTAGTAAAGTCCTAACATCCCACGATCAGAGACCTGGTAAACATCAGGTACCATAGCAACACTACATTACCAAACCTCAACCGAGGATGCATTAGCCTGAAGTTCTACACCGGGCAAGCATGGCTATGTTCATGGCTGCCAAACGAAAGAACACAAACTTAATGTTTATGAAACATCTGGCAAAAACAGAAGTTATCCAAGTTTGGTGCAGACGTTGTTTTGGAAACTATTATATCGGCAGTGCGCTATTGTCGTTTTCCGGTGGGCATTATCATGTTGAACAGCCTCCGGGTTAATGTCATTTGCTCTAAAAGTTGTATTTAAGTCATTCAGTTTTTCACGCATTGGTTGTCGTTACACTCTTGCACTTGCAGGATGTACGACATACATCCCACAGTGACGCAATTCACAGTGATGCACGTTAAAATAACGCACCCCACACTGACCCACCTTCGGGGGCTACCGGGAGTTCCCCTCATTCTCGCCCATTGAAAGGTTAGTCATCTGACCAGTGGCGGATTAAAGGGGTGCTGACTGGGCTATAGCCAGGGGCCCCCAATCCCTAAGTTCTTTGTTACTGCGATGCATGTTTGAAGTCCAGCGCTTTGCGTGTGGGAGTGAAGACCTTGCACAATACACAATGTAAATTGGTAATTTAATACCAATCCTGGTACAATTTACTTGCAACATGCAAGTTTGGACATTTTGGTACATACTACTTTCATGTGAATCGCCATTAATTGGTACAATTCTTCATAACTGACTTAAAACAATAAACGCAATAATAAAAAGAAAAGTCGGCAGATATCGAGTTACTTAAAACGTTAACTGGTAATAAGAATTAAACCGTATCAAGCACGTCTCAGTTCAGTTTACATTTCGTTCAAGTAATTCTAAGCTTGCTCACGCCAACCTCAATGACTCATTCGATTTACGACATTAGTAAGTCGTAAGATGTGCTTATGGTTAAGAATTTTGTTGAGTGCCATTTTCTATTCTAAGTGCAGTAGAAAAATTAAAACAGTCCAGTAGTGTTATGTCTTGTGAATGAACGTAAAACCGTACGTAATAAGTGAAAGTGGGTTTCACAACAGTTATCGATGAGTGAGTCAAGCATGCTTTGTTCTTGCTAATAGTCTTGTTGATTTGTCCTTGATTGTGAACAGAAAAATTAAATACTGAATTGCAATGAGTACAATCATTGCTGTTATCATATCAATTAAAAATGTCACAAGTACTTTCTTCAATACAGTAAATTTGCTTCCTAAAGACCTCAGGTTCAAACATGGCGGCACCAAACTTGTTTCTTGCCCCGGGCACTATCTGACCTCGTTACGCCCCTGTATGCAGTGGAACACCGCTAGCACGGCCATAGGTGTAGCCAGGGGGCCAAAGGAGCCATGCCCTCCCCAAATTTTTATAAAATCGTCATTTTGTGCTTTGAGAGCCGTTTTTCCAAACAAAATAGTGTTATTCGTCTAAAATAAACCATTTTGGCCCCCCCAAATATTTTCCTCCCCCCAAAGTTCTGGTCTGGCCACGCCACTGAACACGACCACCCGTTGGCGGCATTCAGCTGGTCGTGTTAGCGGGGCTGGGGTAGTGGGGCTGGGGCGGTCGCGTCACACTTGCATTTCGAAAGGTTTCATGTATTATCACGATCACTTCATATCTACAATTCTTTCCTTGATTGAAAGTTATTTTAACTTAGTCTTACAAGCTGCCATAGCCTATCGGTACTGTACTATAAAATTACACAACGGATAAAGTCGATGCCGGCAGTACAAATTGCAGAAGAGTTTACAGTATGAGTTTGTTACGTCACATTGGCACTGCGCTTGCACCCACGCCTACATCCCTTTAATCAGGGTTGCCATCTTGGCGGATTTATCGACGGATTCCGGAAATCTGGCGAATGTTGAAAACCTTTGGCCACAGATATTTTGTTTTGGCGGTTTTTTCAAAGCATTTGGCTCCAAATTTTTGTTTTGGTGAAATATTCTGTCATATCATTTTTTGTAAAGTATTCTCTCAGAACGTGCTCCAGTGTTGACCAACGTCTGCTTGTGTTCCGGTGATTGTAAAGCGCCGTTGTAATCTGGCAACCCGGCCCTGTATCCACGATGCTTCAGGACAACGTGATGCAGCTGAGCAAATTGCTGCTGACAGGTTACCAGTTTTTCAGTGTAAGGATACCAATAGTATATGGTAGTGGTGTTACGGCAGGCCCCCAACCTGCTGGGGGACATTTGCCTACCTGAAGGGGTACATTTTTTGTACAGCCTCAACAAATTAATTTTGTGACATAAAAACGGAGTCTTCGTTTATAGTTCTAAAAATCTAAAAGTTCAGTAGATTTTTGTTATTTTGCTCGGCTTTTTGTCATGGGTAGTTTTAGGGGTACATGCTTATCTGTCAAACTGCTGAAGGGATACATGGTCCGGGAATGATTGGGAACCAGTGTGTTACACGGCGTTCCATTAGTTACACGGCGTTCCATTAGTTACACGGCGTTCCATTAGTTACACGGCGTTCCAATGATTGGGAACCAGTGCGTTACGCGGTGCTCGATTAGCAGTTTTGCAACCGCTGGACTGTGGCCGCGGCCTGATTACCGGGGTGGTCGCGTTAGTGAAGCAAAAGTGCATTAGCATCGGGAAAGACCTCGTTAAAGTGGTGGTGATAGCGAGATGGTCGTCGACGGGTTGCCACTGCATATTCAAAACATTCGAGCGGTGTTTTGTGAACATTTATTGATATGGTTTCAAGTCTCCAGCAAGAAATGGGGACTTGGAATCAGTGAGTTTCGTTCATATTGTGACGGCCATATTAATTAACGATTAGTTTTTTTTGCTCAACCTTTTGTTGTTCCAGTAATAGAAATACTTCAGTTCGTTAATTTATTTTTATCTCTATTAACAACAGTGTATATATAGGCCTATAGAAAGGGCCCCGTTCTAAGTTTCAACCAGTGGCCCCACACAACCTTAATCCGCCCCTGCATCTGACAAAAGCTATAGACCAAGTTTGGAGCATTATCTTGATTAATTGAGCATTCTGTAAAAGTGAAATGAAAAAGATTTTAATTATTCTCAAAACAACCACAACTCATAGCAGGTACGTAGCCACGGGGGGTGCATTCAGGGTCAATGCGCTCCCAAAAATTTTGTTTCCACCCAATGGCTAACAATTTCCATTTGTGACGTCGCAGTTTGTTGTAAACATACAAAATAAACAAAAACCTTGTTCCCTGCAATGTATTTTCCTCCCCAAACTTTAGAACCTGTCTACGGGCCTGACCCATACCATTGACTCACTGACCCACAGCCTGAAAGAAAATATATTTGCAATCACATTCATCACACCGTGAAGAATTGCGGTTACGCTTCACTAAACAAATCCCTTAACCAATGAATTTTCAGAAAAACAATTTTTAACAAAACAGATTCGTAGGTAAAGACATAACTTGAAAGTATTGCAAACTATCTACCTAAATCAAGCACTCTGCAGTTAAAACTTTGCATGTAGGGGAAATGTAATGAGTTCATCCATTTCGGATTATTTCTTTTTCTGGAAGACATCACATAGAATGTACTTTTTATCAGCTTTTCGTATGTCTGATCAGGAAGTACAAGCAAATGTGTGGCACGCCATGTACAGGCCGTTGAGATCATTTCATTTGAGGCCAAATATGCTGAAGACAACATTCGTTTGAGACCTGTTCACCTGCGACTTTGTTGATTTGAAACCACATTTAATTGAGAACAAGCAATGGTGTAGTGGAGCAGGAAAGCGATCCCACACATTTTTGTATTTTTTGTTTCTAATTAATGAAAATGAGTAAATACTAATTCAAAAAAGAGTTTGAAATAGTTTTCTCGGTGCGTTCCCGCAGTCCTTTTCTTAACATTGCACCCCTGACAATAGGCAATAAGTCTCCATCAAGGTGACGCGCTCGAATTAACCTTCATAATTTTGTTTGGTAAGAAATTGATCTCACATAACTGTACACATCCTCAGTCTAGAAATCTGCAACCAGTGCAAACGGACAAAACACTGAAGGACTTCTTTCCAAACCTGGTGTATGTTTCCAGGTGTAGAGGTAGGGACGTTACTTCACTCACCTGTAGGAACGCTTCACCAGTTGTTGCTCAGTTCCTGTATTTATCCTTCTTCCTCGTTGGTAATTCCTCTTGCGGGTTTCCCTGGTGCTGCCTGGCTTTCCACGACCACTATGTTCAGTCTATCCGGACCATTACTGAGGTCGCAAATGAACAATCTCAGTTGCCACGGAACCGTTGCACACAGGATTCCAAGTGACTGCAGACTAAAAGGGAGATTATGATTTTAGAGTAGAAATCATTACACTGAATAAAGTGCATGTGTGAATTCTGCAGATAATTAAGTATGTTACACGCTTAACCGTTAAAAATAAAACATTTGTGTGATTGTTTTCATCCTTGACCAGGGTTTTTTTCAGGGAAAATGTTAGGTACCCGGTATGGATCTGGAGGGACCCGATTTTCTCTGATTTTAGGGACCCGATGATTATTTTCTCTGATTCTAGGGACCCGATTTAAAATTCTAGGGACCAGAATCGGGTCCCTAAAACGCCTTAAAAAACCCTGCCCTTGACTATGTTTCTACAGAATTACGTTTGCACACCAGCATCCGTCACATCTTTGCAAGAAATAGTTTTTTGCATACAGGCTGTGGTTGCTGGGTCCCATGCAGTGTACATGCTCCCTTCAAATGCACTCCAGTCTTTCAATCAACAGCAGCAATCCGTCATCGCAACTTCACCTCTTCTCCAAGGTAAAAAACTCTGTAAAACCACAAATACACTCTTGAGCGAATTTAACTACCTCAGCAAGTGGTATATTGAGAATAAGCTCAGGCACTGACCACAACACTGTCAACGGAATATTAAGCATCGGATTCGGATCTCCTTACATGTTGGGAAGTATTATGTAAGTCAGTGGTTCCCAACCTGGGGGTAAACTATCCCTTGGGGCTAATATGCAATTCTTCGAGGGGTAACGCGCAACCAAAGCCACAATGTTGTTCTGTATTATTCTTTTCATGACGCAAAATATCGAGGATAATAAAACATAATCGCTACTATGATTTGGGTAACGGTTCGAACAGGTTTGGGAACCACTGATGTAAGTGTAACCAGTCTTGACAGAGACGACCGATTTGCATAACAGCAAATTTTAATGTATGTGAGTGTCACTCTATCACCATGAACATAGTTGCAGTTATCACCATGTACATGCATGCCTGGGCGTCAGAAGGACTTTTTCCAGGGGGGCCAACAGTAGTGAAATTTCATTTCAACAACTACGAAACTGAGAGAAAAATACATTTCTATTAAAAAATTAATAGGAAATTGTCTGATTTCTAATTCCAGGGAGTTTAACCCTCTTCCCCCCCTTTCGACGCCCATGCATACATGCAGGTATCGCTTTGTACATGAATGTCAATATCAGCATCTACACAAATGCAGGTAGTGCAGTGCTATGTACATCTTATTACTTTCGTGTGCAGAAAGTATCCCTCTATGTGTTTTGTATCAAAACTGTTCCTTTGACTGAAAATAACACAAAGACCAGTTCAAGAATCGTGACGGGTTTTAAGCCAGATGAGGTCTTTAAAGACAGGAATGGAATTATAAATCTTTTGTAAATTTTACATAAACTTGCAAAATGGGAAGTTTGAACGTTTACCTCGCAAGTTACCACTGAACCCGCTCATAGTGGCAGGTGTGGTTTGAAATGGTCCTTTGCGCCAATCGCGTAGTCACCGAATAACTTGTTTTTCCAATCATTTCAGTTGCTATCAGCACCATTGTTCTTCCTATGTATATTGAGGGGGATAACATAGCAAATGCTTAATCATTATGGAGTTTTTCTTTCAATTTAGAAACAATTTCTTTTCTAATAACTGAGGGATGAGAAGAGATGCATTGTATCGTTGGAATTGAGATATAACCAGAAGCACCAGTGTTGAGAGAAACTGGTTATGGCATCAACGCAAAAAGTTTCCTGCATGACATAATCATGCAATAAATTACTGATGATGCTACGCTGCCTTTGGGAATATTTTCGTGAAGAAAATGTTGCTGTTCGTATCTGAAAAACAGTTTCATAATCCAAGAAATAAATTTTTTGAAATTTTTCATTTTTTTGCAGGTGGACAAGTTCCAACTGTAGGTTTGTTTCTTCACCCTCAGCTACAAGTACCTGTCAGCGACCAGATGGTTTTTGCCACACAACCATTTGGACCAGTCACCCCCACACAACCATTTGGACCAGTCACCCCCATACAACAAATTGAACAAGTCAACCCCATACAACAGTTTGAACCATCCACCCCCACACACCAGTTTGAATCAGTCACCCCCACACACCAGTTTGAATCAGCCACCCCCACACAACAGATTGGATCAGTCACCCC
>Ga0210059_1003889_pt1 | contig 24032 bp, 13 predicted proteins | sample Ectturendosymbi2_FD_188042 | JGI IMG/M metagenome (GOLD analysis project Ga0210059, IMG submission 188042) | Ecteinascidia turbinata endosymbiont from Florida, USA - Sample 2 (SPAdes) (version 2) | ecosystem: Host-associated > Tunicates > Ascidians > Unclassified | place: Key West, Florida...
GAGTTCAGCGGTGCTTGTATCTGCATTCCATACTCCAGTTGACGAGGAGAGGCTTGCCCAAGTTTTCTTAACACAACTGTTATGCTCATAAATATGGGAGATTGAAGAATCGTTGAATTTAACTTTTTTAACTTTTTGAATTAAACTTTTGGAATTTAAAATCATTGAATTTAAGTTAATTTTTCATAGTAGTTTGAAACATTTTCACTTCCTAAGCACGTAAACTTAAAATTTATCAAGAACTGTCGTAATGTAAACGTTGTTTAATAGTACTGTGCACTGTGACTGGTTGTCTGTGCCTTGTCTATTTCATACATATCTGAAAAAATAGCAGAGTGCTAACATTAAAAATACATTTTTTCGATGTTTGAGGTTTGGGTCGTGAGATGTTCATAAAACTCAGATTTGGGTCGCGCTCAAAAAAGTTTAAGAACCACTGTCCTAAACCCATGCTCGTTTGGATCATTCCAGAAGAGAAAAGCAAATAGCAGAAGATGTGATCCACCAATTTAAATAGAATGCATCTCTCGAAAGGCTGGCCCTTTTAAATTGAGTACAGTTTTTATAGTACGTTTTACAATCTAAAACCTTAAAAAATTGTTTGTCATTAGGTATCTGGAAGAAACAAAGGATGCCCTGAACTAACTTATTTACAACACAGTAATGATATAAACTCTGATGACCAAATAAACATGTAATGCCGAAATTTGTGAGAGTTGGCCCTTTTGATTTTAGTCAATCATTTTGGCGTTTTTGCGCCATATTTTGTTAGCCTTTTGCTCGTAAAATTTTTACTGCCTATCTTTTGCTTGTAAATTTATCTTTCCTTCAAACTTAATCGCCATTAGACGTACGTCGGTGGCCTCAGACTAGTAGAAAACAAAAGCTGTTTTTCTTCAAATGACGGACGGTTCTGGATCTTCCACGTCTCGACTTACACTCGAAAGTCTGGCACTTCGCAAGGCATGTAAGACTGAATCGTGCGACGTTTTTCACAAGAACGATCATATTGCCGAATGTTTGTAGAAACGTTTTCAGAAATCATAGTTTATGAACAAATATTTCCAACAACGCAAGGAAAGCCAAAATATTCTGACAGCGTCACTGTCGCCACTATCCTTGTTTCAGAACTCGGAGCAAAGTGTTTAAAAAATTGCTCGCTCCTCACGTCTGCAGGTGTCGTAGCATGACACACACTTCACTCAACAGTTCGTAAATATCAATGTGTAACCGCAGGTCTCCAAACTGAATCGTAAAGACGGTTCTGGACGGAACTACACAAACTCGAGTTACTTCAAAGCGACCGGACACCTTTGCATACAATAAGCTTGCAGCGAGACGCAGTAGTTGCTGCGCCGATGTTGTTCAACGAAACAGCTGCTTACAAACTTTGATTTTGCAACCGCATGAAAGAATCAGACAAAAAATTTTGACATTCGCAACGTCCACACTTTCGTATCACCTCCAGCAGATCGCGGCGCAGTCGCAGCGGACGCCAGACGCGAAACACGCGCCGGCGATGTAGATCGGCTTCTGCTTGAAACGGCTCCACTTCCACCGACACCCTTGCTGACGTCATCGCCCAGTAGTACGTCATCGACGGCGAACGCGTCAACAGACAGATGGTCGGGCGAGGTAGGACGCTGCGGTGGAGGTCTTCTCACGACGGTTGCAAGACTGGTGTTGCCTTTACAACAAGGAAACAACGTTTCGGGATACTTCAAGGTCAGGGAGGTGCATAAAAGCTTATGTAATTTTTTTTGTATTTTGGTCCGTACAAAGTGTTGTGTCTTTGCGGTTTCACAAACACGCGTTCCAATTTGATAATCGATCTCACGTTTTTTGCCGCAGTAAGTTAACGGCAACATGAAAACACGCTGATCTCGTTTTCGTGATCGACTTCTCGTTTGCGCTTTAGCTTTGTGAAGATTGACGGTCAACGATGTTTCGTTGCGAGGTCATTTTATTCTACGCTTTTCGAACCTGCGTGTCGTTCTTACTGTAGGTTCCGCGTTCAGGCACTCGGTCTCAACAAGTGCATTTTATCTTTTATCCGAATATATACAAGGAAATCAATCAAAACCAAGAATGCGTTTGATCAGCTTGTCAGGAACTGCGAAGTGGTGACCGGTGGGGTGATAGCCAGTCAACGGCCTTGCTTCGGCTTAGACCATGCGAAGCATTTAGGTCGCTTACTTGAGGATCTTGAACCTATGCTCTTGTTACGAATGGCTGATTATTTAGTATTGGTTTGTGGAACTGTTGGCGTATAACGCACCAAGGGCACACACCGCCAATGTTGCATTGGTCCCGGACCTCTACAATGGGTTCGCTTCCTTTACACGAAAGCAGCAACTTTTCAAGGGAGGCAAGGATTGTAGGAAGTTGTGAAATTATTCCTCAAAGCAAAGAGCAGCGCAAATCGGTTGGAAAGTGTTTCAGAGATATTGTACTTTAGTAAGGTGATAGGCAGGAGGGATAAAAACGCACAGCAATTCAAGAAAAACTTGATCGAATTGTCCAAAGACAAAGGATTGAAAACACTACAGGCGTAACATACGAGAAAACAGAAACTCCTCCCTAGATATCCCTGCTTTATTCGATGACCTTGCGGTCCCTCGCCCCCATAACAATAAACTAATCTATCAACAAAGCGAGTTTTACTTCGGCTAGGGGTTTCTTTAATAAATCTTGAGCCTCTCCAAAGCAGCCAGTTTGTGCTTGCACTCCCCAAAGTTTTTTCGCAGCACTCCTGGATTATTTGCCAATACAAACCAAACCGTCCGTAGATAAAAGCAAACGGTCCAAAACCCTGGTGTAGCAGGCGGGGTGCGACCGCACCCCCAAAACTTTGGATTTGGTGAAAATCCGAGCAAAATACCTTAAAATCCGGCAAAGTCTGTGGAAATTTGGCAAAATAGTTGTATGCGCTTTGGCAAGTGTAAGCACAAACTGGTTTGATTTTACAAAATGGCACCCAAAATGAAAGTGCAGTCGTTTTTTTTTGGAGGTCAAGTTTTCATGTAGTTCTTTTCGGACAAGTTAGGGAAAATTTGGGAAAGTTTGTGTAAAATTTGGGCAAAGATGGTGCTCGAAGTGCTTTGTTTTGAAAAAATGTGCACAATGAAATGCAGTCGTTTTTTGTGGAGGTCATTGTCTTTGCAGTTTTTTCGGGCAAGTTTGGGGAAATTTGGGCGAAAATTCTTCGCATCCCCAAAAATTTTCCTGCCCCTACACCTATGGTCCAAAATACACAAATCACCAAATTAACGCGCAGAACAGGTTTATATAAATGTTAAACCTGCCTACTTTTTTCAGCAAACTTTCGTTACCTCTCAGCGGATTATTTTCTCCCCGAGTGTCGACCACAAAACCCTTGACGCGTGGAACTCCTTGGTCGGATACCATTCCCAGCCCAACGGAACCTATAGTCACAAACACAACCTTTATCTATAAACGTCATCCTGGTTATAAATGCGACAGATGCAAATGATGCAAGGCGACAAAAGCTGGCGAGCTCGGCTTCGACAAAGTATGGCGATGATCAGACACTGGTTTTGCTGAAACAAACAAGTGATCAAAATCCAAATATTATTCAACACTCTAGAGCAGGGGTTCCTTAACTGGGGTAACCCCTGGGGATTCGTGCGCCTATCCCAGGGGTTTCGTGACGCGTTTCTGAAAGTCAAAACTAAAGTACGATTGTTGAATTAGATACACGTTGCATAAAGCCTGAGAACGGGTCTTTCGCATAAAGCGGCTTGGTCATGTATTTCTTTCCGCGCAATTTGTCAGTGTATGTAACAATATTGACATCGCAAAAACTTTGAGGTCATAATGCATTTGACTGTAGTAGCGATTGGTGGTAGAGCCAATGGCTTCTTTCTAGTGTGTTGACTTCACGTGGGGGTCTTACGTACTTGCATTAAAAAGTTTAGCAGGTTTTTTTTGAGGAAAATGTTAGGTACCCGGTATAGACCTGTAGGGACCCGATCTCTCTGATTCTAGGGACCCGATTTACGCTGATTTTAAGGGCCCGATGATAATTTTCGCTGATTCTAGGGACCCGATTTTCAATTCTAGGGACCCGAATCGGGTCCCTAAAACACCTTAAAAAACCCTGAGTTTAGTAAATCAACTCTCAGAGTGTGCTGCTTTAGTTGAGGTCTCTCGGTGAGTGCTACTGTGATACGCAGGCAACGTCGCGCAGTATTGATCGGGATAAGATTGTGTCTCGAAAATTTGGGGGTTCGTGGAGACATTTGACAATTACAAGGGGGTTCATGGGGTAGTAAAGCCTGGGAACAACTGCTTTAGAGGTTTGATTTTGGGATTATTTGGGAGATCGAAAAACATTATGACGCAAACCCTCTGCCGAAGTACGAGTAAATGGAAAGCTCTGTTAGATAAGCATTCCGGACTCAAAAAACACAAAAATATTTCGACAAGCCAGGATGATATTTTTAAATGTTTGGCCGAGACTGCCTGAGCAAAACAGCTTTCAGGTACCTGACGAGGCGGAAGACCTCCACGCTTCCGTTCGCCGCAGCTGAAACGACGAGGCGCTCCCGGGCCTGGAATCTGTGTCACCGTCTTCGAAAGCCACGTGCTTCACACGAGTAGGTGCTGCGCTGTATGGCCTGAGCGCTCTGCTTGCAATATGACAAAACGGAGGTGCTTAAGAAACCCCTTTTAAGCAGCAACGCCGCAGTAGAAATGTTCTGCTGCCGACACAAAATTCAAACACTTGGGTCAATCTTGGGTATTTTCATGATTATGTAAATGTAACAGTCACGCATACATTACAAGCTAACCCGCTGTATAACTCAAGCTGCTTGAAAGCAACAAGACACAAGATCTCTGCAAGAATTCGAATAACTGATGTGCGATGCCCTGACCATAACATTTAAACAATTCACAATGAATATAAGCACATGTGAAACATTAAATATGTTTGACAAGTGCCATTTCATCATCTCCAAGTTTCAACTCGATCCGCACATTCTTGTAAAATGCTTTAAACAATCAACATTTGAAGAAAATTTGGATGTCTTCTTGACAACAAGAAGTTTGAAAAAATTAGTTTTACTAAAAAGGGTGAGCTCTTGCATATCCAGTCGGGAAAAACAGAATTAAGTAAAGAAATAGGCCGAGGTAAATAATGTACTGTACTTTCGCCAGAACCAGCATGCAGACGGCGGTAATGTTCAGATACAAGAACGTCGATCGAAGCAAGCGTAGGCAATTATAGATGTTGATAAAGATACTGGCCAGAAAAAGCGCCTTTAAGGTACTGGTGCACTAATAACAGCAGCACATTTTATACTTTTGGCAGCAATAGCGGTATTTGTCCTAACCACCAGATAGAATACAACGGTTGCCGTCAAGATTGTTAAGGTGCCAGTGTTTCCTCCGGTGAAATATATATACAAGGCCAAAAAAACAACACAAACATCCGTGTTGGTTCAAATGGAGAACAGTCAAAAGTTTAGTAACACGCTGACAACGCGCGGTTCGCTGCAGTTACATAGTTGACAATTGGTGTATATACTTAACGGCAACCATCACCAAAGCACTGATCAAATAAAAAGCACCCTTTCAGAGCCGATGATTTTCTTGAAATCCGAGCACTTTGCACTCTTCGGGTGGAAGCCTCGGTCGCCTTTCGCTGCCGTTCCGCATGGCCGGGCAAATCGCTCGAGCGTGCTTTAGGGGGTGGCGGTCTCGACTTAGCTGTTAAATCAAATCACGTTTTATTTTGTCATTATAAAACTCAACAATTCATGAAACACTCTGAAGCGCAAGTGTGGTGGCATAGAGACAAACCGGACAACCGTACGTTCCACTTAGGAACTGTCACCCTGGATATTAAGTTCTAAAATACACAAACGAAAAAAATCAATCGAAAACTATAAAACACAGCACAAAAATGCAGGGCAAGAATATAGTGGGGAAGCTCAGATAGGCAAGCAGCTCAACGACTTCATTGACAAATAGGTGCACTTATATTTACAAACGAATAATTTCAGTATAGCATTTTAGAGATTTGACATACTTGTTTTCAATACCGACTGAGACATATACCCAAATTTTTAGGGCCAGTATTATTGAAAAAATTCATCACGAACTTTGCTCACTTGCGTATTAAAAAATATTTGTTTTTATTGAATTACGATGGTGGTAGTCCTGGTTGTTTTTTTGTTTTCTTATAGTTGCTACTTGCTACTATATTCCCCAAGTAAAAAATCTGCATAAGCATTACTGTATAAATATGATGCACGTACTTGCCAACTTCTAAATTATAAATATCATATACTGTAAGTACATTAAAGACATTGTGCGACAGTGGATGAATATGGCAAACTGCCCGTTATTATCTTAATACTCGTTGTTTGAACAGAGGACCTGTTGTGGTATTGGATGCACTGCCCCACCTCGTTAAGCAAAAGTGTAAATTTGAGTGAAGTACGCGAAATTATAACATTCTAAGCAACAAACTCTGGTCAACTATAGAACAATGGAACATCAGAGTTACCAAAATATATAAATTCATCAGTTCAGGACATTTCAAATGAAGCCACTGACTCCATACAGTTTTGGTTTGACATTTTAATGTTTGTACATATAGGGGAAAAATCAGATATAACAATAGCAACAACAAAAACTAATCATTTTCAACCATCATGAGTTATAAAATAATTTCCTTGCATATTGCTCAACCAAGATAACTAAACACTTATTTAGAAAATCACTTGCACAATCATAATTAAAAGCAAGAAAAATTGAGAAGCACACAAAATAGAAAACATACATATAAACAACATGCACACAAAAAGCAACTTTAGCGCATGCCGCAATCAACGTTAACTTACACACAACTCGAACAATTGAACACTAACATGCTGTTTTAGCCTTTGTAAGTGACTCAGTAATTAGGAATTCTCGACCAGCAAGCTTCGTTTGAGAAAAAAAATTTGTTTCACATCATACCTAAGGTAGTAAAGTCGTTAATTATTATTGGAGCCTTATAAAGACTTAAAGCCCACACGCCACTATATCCAGGGTTGTCCATGGGACATATTTATCTGCCCCATTCCCATCCCATAGCAATTTATGCCTGTCCCATCCCATGGGACGTTTCCCATGGGATTCCCATAGGAATGACATTCCCATGGACAAGCCTGACTATATCAAGTCATCATTTGGTTCAAATACTGAGCGCAGAACTCTTGCATGAATTAGACCCTGACCCCAACACAAAATTATGATCAAAGCCGGTCAAGATTCACGCTAGACAACAGTTCAAAGCTTGCAAAAAAAGCGCGAAAAAGTTTATGAAACATCTCCGGTCTGAGGCAGATATTTTGACCTCGCGCCTGCGGACTCAGTTAAGTCCGTTTAGAGTTTAGACATTTCACTGAGTCCGCAGAATCCTAGTCCAAGAGGGCAACTAAACATTCAATCACCGACATAACAGACAGTCTGAGATAACGCCAGTCCTCTTAAATATAGTTTTTCACTGACTTTATGCTAATTAAAAATAATCGAATTCACGCAGACCATTGCTGAGGGGACAATAATCCATCCAAGTCCGTAGCCACGGCGGGCAATCGGGGACAATGCCCCCCAATTTTTTGTGCCACCCCTCAAATTTTATTGTGCCCAGAATAATTTGTTTTAAACATACAATAAAAACAAAAATCTTGCCCCCCTAAAAATGTATTTTACCTCCCAAACCTTAAAACCTGGCTGCGGGCGTGAATTCACTGCGGGAAAAGGTTGAAAACTACTAATCTAGGGCTAGGCACGCGTGATATGTATTGCAGAGCTTATGCCGCAATCAGCTGTGCCACCTACCCTTTGCCTTTAAACCTAAATTTTTCGTGAGCGCTGAGCAGTTTGGCTCAGCACGTCGTTTGTTGAGCTTCGCCACAATATCAAAAACTCCGGCGTGCTACCGCCAAGACAGCTGTTCTACGTCACTATTACAGACGCTGACAGACATCAAAACGATCCAGTTTTTAGTTAAAATCTACGAGCGACTGACGAAGAAAAAATGCGTACATTCGATTGTGATGCTTTGGACCGATTTTGCTTCCGATTTTTCGTTTGTTGTTTCGATTCGCTGGGCGCTGCGACTGGTCATTTTCTCCTCCATTTCACTCCTCAACGCAGAGTTTCCTTTCTCCTCTCCTGCGTCAGCGTTCACACTTTCCCCGCCCGGTGGGGCTGTTCCGGAAAGCGATACATCGACCGCTTCCTTCGGGCGCGACGCTGGTCGATCTTCGAACGAGAGCGAGAATTCCCTTCCACCGGTTTTCATATATCCTGCATTGGCGTTGGAGCTCTGGTCACTTCTCGACAGGCTGTCATTGCATATATATTTCGAATTCAGGTGTACTGCGAACGAAGCTTTACGTTTCGAATGTTTGAAGAAAACTCAAATCGATCTGGTGATGAGAATCAGATCGGACCTAAGGAAAACGAAAGTAAATTTATGTTGCGCCCAGTCGCCGAAAATTATCTCTGAGAAAGAAAGATACACGCCCAATTCCACAACATTCAGAATCAAGCCCGAGGGTCTTTATCTTTTAACCACGTGAGGTGCTCGAGATTATTTCACATACAACTAAGCTGATTTGGTCATTCTGCTTTGGACACACTACTGCAGTAGAAACACGACCCGGGGTCAGCAGAAGCATCTTTTGTCAAAGATCATTGCTGTTATCACGGATAACACCAACTCGAAAGGTTTCTTGGATAACAGTATCAACAAGCCCTTGCGAACGATAGAGAGCTGCTTTTTTCATTCATGTATTTTGTCGGCTAGCCCCCATATATATTTGGAAAAAAGAAAGGTGTTGGTTCTTCTACCGTTAGAAGATATTAAAGTTTTTTTTTCAAATGTTATAGGAACACTATTTTGCAAAAGCCAGACTTAAAAAACAAACACTTTTGCTAGTAACAAAACCAACACATTGACAACCAAAAGATTGTCGCTAAAGTATTTCTCGAAACAATAATCCAAACCAGTTGTTGCAGCTGATATTGATAACTGCACTAGAAAAATAAGTGGTGTCTTTTAACACATCGAAATGAGCAAGTTCAAGAGCCTTTATCGGTTAAAGGCGTGAGAAAATCAAGATTGTTTTACTCACAAATAAGTATGTTTTGGTCATTTTCTAGTGTACTTAGGACTCACTGGAGTAGAAATAAACAGAGTTTGAAAAGGGAATTACAAAAACAGCTCCAAAGGCGTTTTAACTGGCATAAGAAGAGGAAAAAGAATACTGAACTTTAGGACTAACTACAGAACAAGTACAATCAATTTACAAGAACTTATCAAGCAGGCACAAAACTGTAATCAAGCAAACAGCACAATGGACTGTCGGCAACTCTACAATGTCAAGTGTTGGTGCAGGGTAATTCAATGAAGCAAACCACCTACAAGGACCATGTGAACCTAACTGAGCAAATTATACAATGACAGTGTCGGCTTAAATTAAGAACGTCAATAATCAAAACAACACAGCATGGCTCGTAAAGACATACGCTTCGTCGTAGTTTCTCTGTTCTTCTTCAGGGTCAATCTCAGAATCTTCTCCATCTGCATCATCGCCTCGACTATTCAACTCAGAAGCCAAGTCACCGGGTGTTTCACCGTTGTTCTCGTAGTCTGAAGGCGGGACCACTGCGTTGGCCAGTTTGATATCACGGTGAAAGGTTACTCCACTACGAGCACTGACATTGTTCCGCATTGGCTGAGCGGGCTTGCGAATGTACTTGTTTGTGGCGTCATAATCGCTGTCAGTGAACTCATTGTTCAGCGAGGCGGGGTGCTGAGTTATGAACGCTCTGTCGCCCTCATGCTGCTCGCCTTGCGCGCTGCCATCGTCAGCGTCACGTGACGACAACGCGGGAAAAATACCAGATCGCACGACCGCTTCCGACAAGGTGAGTTCAATTTTTTCGCAAAACAATGAGGACAGAGGCTTCAGAAGTGAACTTGTTTTGTTCCCTTTCCACTCTGTGCCAGCAGCTGACTTCGAGCGAGGTGTGTCGTTCTTTAACGGCGGGCCTGACGATCTGAATGAAGCAATTTCTTTTCTGACTGTCAACGCCAATTTTCCAGTGCAATATTTTTCGACACGCTTTTGTCAGCAGTTAAGATACTGACTTTATTAAAACATGGAAAGAATTCACGCACCACATCTGAGTTTTGATTTTTGTGCAAGGTTTGTCACTGTTATTCATTTATTTATTTAACGACGACCAGCGCATAGGCGGATCCAGCGGGGGATAAGGGGGCCGTAGCCCCCCCTAAATTTTTTCGGATACGTTTTCTGATCACTGTTTTACGACACAGAAATCTCCAGTGGGGTGATTTTTTGGATAACCTTTAAATAAAACATTCCTTGCACAGGGATAACGAAGAAAATATTAAATGCAAAGCTTATTTTGCTCAAGTTGGGCAGTCCGAATGTGTTTATTTTACTATAAATGAAAGTTCTAATAAACACGTTTTTATATAAAAGATATGGCCCCAATGTTATATAAATGCGTAAGTGTTTACATGAAGTATTTACATTGCATATACGTTATATAAACCGCACGTACATAGGCGTAGGCAAGAGGGGATCCAAAGTTTTTAGAAGATCTAGTCATTTTGTGTTTTAAGAGGGAGTATCTCAAACAAAATACTGTTGCTCGCCTAAAATCAAACATTTTTACCCACCCAAAATTTTGGGCTGGCCTTACCACTCCGCACGTAAGTACGCCTATTTAAATTATTTTTTCATTTGGGTAAGATTGGGCTTCTTGTGGACAAATGATGAATAAGCAGCAGACTCAGAACCGTCGCTAGAAATTTTTCAATAGGGGAGCTTTGCGTTTGTGCGAGGGGGCTTGATATTGTAAAAATTGGCAAAACCTCCACTGATTCATAGTGTTTCACGTTTCAATTTGGGTGGCTTGGAGCTTTGTTTGGGGGGCTGAGACCTCCAAACGCCCCCCCGTGGCGTCGGGCTGAGCAGACTGTGGACAAAAGTTGAATAAGCTGCAGATGATACTACTTTTTCCTACAAGGTTTTATGTATGAATGCAGCTCATGTTATTACCGTAATTAAGCGAAGGCATTAAAATTACGCTACAACGAACTTACAATGCAGTTAATTACAGGCTAGAATAGAGCGTAAATTTCAAAACAGCAAACCTAACCGTAAAACACAGCCTACGTGTCAGGTAGGCTTAAAATGAAGCCCGCTAGATTAGCTGTAGACTATGCTAAAGATGACTACTGATTAGCACCAGACCTACCAGCAGGGGTGTAGTGGGTTGGGAAAGACGTTCCCACAGCTTTTTGCATTAGTAACGTTACTTGAAGATTTGATTTTTCATTTCAATTTCTACGTGTAGCGCCCGGAGCGGCATAAATGAATAAACGACAAGTTATCTGGTGTATAGCATCGTAGCATTAAAATGAAACAGGAAGATCCAGTGTGGAAATTCTTGTAGGCGAATCAATCTTCCTTTATGTTTGCAATACATTCCTGCCTGCCAGCAACAATTTTTTAACAAAGTCAGCTCAGCACGAAATCAGATATTTTTTATCGACCGGTATTGTGCTGTCTCAAACAATTTTTTTTCATCTTACTGTACAGTATTTCTAAAGATGCTTTACCGCGATATAGTCGCGTTTCGTACAAAAACTTGAATGAAAATTTGGTCACTGACTCACTGCAAACTTCACGTTTAGCGCTGTGACGTGGAAAAGTGATCTGATCATTTGCAATGCCCTTGTGATGTAACAAACACCTTCCAGGACAAAGTGCCAGCATAATCGTTGCTTTCGAGTTTTTTCGTATGTTTGTCTCTACGCGTATCGCGTACCCCCAGCGTTTATTTTGGGGGAAGAGAAAGTTGTGCTTGTCTTCGAAATAATATACCTTTTTTGACCTTCAACTTATTTTCTATGGTCAAATGACTTCGATAATCAACAGCATTTGTTTTAAATATGTGTGATTGATAGTTTTCCACTGATGGGCAGGTATTTTTGTAAACAAATTTCGTCATTTTGGCTAGACAATTGTGATGTGCATTGTGCAGGGGCATAACGAGGTTAGATGGCGCCTGGGGCAAGAAACAAGTTTGCCGCCCCCATGTTCGAACCTGAGGTCTTTCGGAAGCAAATGTAGTGCTTTGAAAAAAGTGCTTATGACATTGTTGGGACTTTTTGCCCCCCGCAGTGATTCGGTGCCCGGGGAATTGTGCCCTCTTGCCCCATCGCTACATCTCTGGTGTTTTGCAATGAAAATCGGAAAATTTTCCGAAAGCAAACAAATTTTCAATTCCGAACGTCATGAACATCTGCAATTTTCGAAAACAATAAGGCACGGATCTTGCACAGAATGCCAACAAAGGTTACTGGCGGCATTTCAGGTTTATTCGTGTAGTTTTGTGTCACTTCTGTGCCTCCCCCACGCGTTTTTTCGGCGTGGACCTGTGTTTGTTTTGCTAACAATAAAACTTTTCGGATATTCAACAAGTTGCTTTTTTAAGGTTAGATAAGTTTGAGAATAATTTCTGAATTATTTTGAAGGCCGCTTCTGCTCCGGTAACGTCCCAGTAAGCCTGGGTAATGGTGAGAATGGGATTTAGCCAAAATGTGTATAGTTATCAACCGTGTTTGTTAAGAAAAGTTACCTGAGCATTTGGGTCAGTACACATCCGGGTGAACTCGTCCTTGAGTCCCCCCCCTAAAAAAAATCCTGGATCCGCCCATGCAGCGGCAGGCCGGAGCTTGAATATTCGCTTCGTCGCGTCATGTCGAGCGAAAAGACACACGACGAACAGTTAACCACTAATGGCAAAAACTGAAATGCTGTTTCAAAACACCGTAAAATAACATTTTTGACTACACTCTTAACTTTCACGCCGAGAAAGGTCTTTCGATGCAAAGCGAACGCTGCATGTACCTGGCAATGTCTTTGGGCGACCGAGACTGGATGTTCACTGCGTGGTACTGTTCGCCCTCCGGTATCCGCTTGATCAAAGAACTTTCTTTTGTTCCAACTTCCGCATAAGATTGTTCTGCATCTAGGAACATTTCTGCAAACGGGCATACAGTACCTGGGGTCATGGGCGTCGTAAGGCGGGTGCAAGGGGGGCCAAGTCACTCCCTGGATTTTAAAATTTGATATTTTCTTATTAACTTTTTAGTACAGAATTGTTTTTCTCTTGGTTTCGATTTAATCAAATGAAATTTTATCACGGTTACCCTCTGGAAAAATCCACTAATGCTCCCCCCCCGGAAAAATGCTTCCGACGTGCCCGTGACTCGTTGATTGTGCTGCTGGTATGGTCAACCAGGGCGCAGAACAGAAACAAAACTAGGATAGAAAACGTCGATATCTGCTGGAAAAGAAACAAGGGAAATATCCCGTTGTCGTTATTTCAACGCGAGTGCGGTAAAACAACGTTGCTTAGTCTGCTATTTACATACGTGGCAAGTTCTGCGTAATATGAAGGAAAAAGTGTCCAAGATGTTTTACATTTTGCTAATATGCACAAAAGATGTCGGCAAAAGTTTAAGCATCACACACATTGCAATTATAGGGACAAATGAATTTTGCTAAAAACCAAAGCTGTCCTACTGACAATACGACAGATTTTGAAAACAACTTTTGTGAACAGAAACTTGGAAATTGATACATAAAATGCAACCAACAAGTGAGTTCATTTCATCGAGTTCAAAGCGGCAACCAGCCGTAAACTTGTTTTTTTGGGGGAGGAGCACTAAGCTCAAAGTTGAAACGTTCTGCTCCAGATTTACGTCGACAGCAAATTTTGGCGGTTTGGGAGGTGAGGCCAATATCTATCTTCACCGCTGGTTGATCCCTGGCTTAACTTAACTAGCTCAGTTCATCTTTTGCATGGACCCTAGCGTGCACGGCGTAAAGCATAGCAAAGGGTCATTTCAGGCAGCGGTGCACTGAGTTTTCTCTGAAGTTCGATCTCTTTGTTAAATCATACATCAGTGAAAGCAAAAGTACGATTACAAAGCATATTTAAGTGAAGTTAAAATATTTCAAATTGAAAAAGCAAGCAAAAATTAAAAGTAAATTTCTATAGCTTAACAGACTCTTTTTGCAGCGTTAGAATCAAAAAGTGTTACATAAAGCCTTTTACGTTGAAACAGGGCATAAAGTGAAAAAGCAAAGCCTCGGGCACTTAACAAACGATGGCCTATAAAACTGGCACAAGCAGCCTATATTGAACACAAAGCCGTACACAAAAAAACTGGATGAAAATGCGTGTCCCACGCATTTGGCAGAAGATGAAAAAAAATACAGCGATTGCTTTAGAGTTGTACTTCTCATAGTTGATGTATCGTTTCACCTGAAGAGCTTTCGGAGGAAGCAGTGGTAGTTTGCAACGTCACTCTGTCTCCCACAGCGCCTTGCGGCTTCCAGAAGCCAGTGCGATATTCGTACTCAAGCATGTCGATGTCAATATAGCAAAAGTGTTCCTCCGCGTCGCGCGCATGCGCGACTACCGAACCATTAGGTGCTGTAAAATTGGTGACCACAAGTTACTGGATGATATTGTTAGCTTTAACGTGGAAAAATCCGATTACCAATGAAGTGTGTGCTCTGCGCAGGCAGTAAAGAATGGCTGTCGGAAAATGCAGTTAAAGTCGTTCGGGCACGGTGAAAGTGATCTCGATCGGTTATCGAAGCAGAATTTTAAAAAACGCCACTAAAATTGCTATTATTTATTTCAGCTAAACTGGTCAACCGACAGGATATGGTGGTAAATTTCCTTCCATGCAACAAAAGTTTCTTGCCTAAAGTTCGATATCTTGCCTATGATGCAGCAATGCCCAAGTACGTATTCACTGCAAAATAAACAGGTGTTTATTGACAGACAACGTTGTGCATTTCTTCGTGGGCTCACGTTCTGATCGAAAATGGGCGAGCTGTGGCTATACATTAAAATCCATAGTTGTTTTAAGGTTTTGTGTATATTGTTAGTCTTGTTAACTTCATATTCAAGTGCTTGAACCGTGTTCCATTTTTAAGCTCGACGCTTAGTACCCAAACGTTTGTATTGGCAGCGCGTTGGCGGCTCGTAAGTGATGTTTGTTTCCGTTTTTCTCTGCGAAAGCTTTGCTCTACTGCTCAGTACAAGTTTATTCCGTTCTCGTTTTGCCTTACGCGACCAAGGACAGCAACCAATCAAAAGTGCGCACCAGCAGAACTTTTTCACCGAGCGAAAATTTTTTGTTTAGCCTTAATTGGACCTCACGATTTCAGGGCGTTCGGTTGCTTGCCTGACAGGAATGGCCAGCAGTTCCTCACGGCCACAGACAGCATTCAGGGGCATAAGTCCTTTAAACAACGTGTATGGGTAAGACTGGTCTTGGTCTGAACAGCGGCAATGGAGCAGAGTGCTAACAAGTCACAGAGGGCGATCAAGAATCAAACACATTCGAAACTTTAAAGCAGTGTTTCTCAACGTGGGCTTGTGGATTTTTGAAATGGGCCTGGAGTTTTCATTGGGCCTACAGTGGGTACCAAGGAAAATGTATGGCTGAAATTCTATACTTTATCTGCTAATGTAAATTTATGAAATCATGACCTTCAACTTCAAGAGAATACAAACCAATTATACAGTATAATTGGTTTTCGTTGCAAATGTGTGTTTTCTAAACATCAATTTTCATACTCTAAATTTTTATGAAAGGTTACGTGACGCTGAAAATGGGCCACAAGAGAAGAAAGGTTGAGAACCATTGCTTTAAAGGACATTTACCTGGTACGGAATCCATCTGAACAAGCGCTATTTGTGGTTCGGGCAGAGCGATCACCCTCGCCAGGTTCTGGGGGCCCAACAGGACTTGACTGCCCAGAGCGAGCGAGACTTGGCGAGTGGTGAAACTTTTGCTCGTTCGGGCTTCATCAGCAGCATTGATCTGTCGCCTGGAAAGCGGAAGAATTTTTAAATGATCCTACGAAAGAGATATTGCAATGAGTACGAAAAAAGCGAACCACGAAACATCGAATAGGTTCAAACAAGCATCATTAAAGGGATTTCTGCTTGCACCAACAAACACGCTATGAGATGTGAGCATGGGCGTCTGCAGGAATTTTTTCCAGGGGGGACAACGTCAACCTTTTGCTTATCCTTTTCAGATGACTGACAATACAATGCAAATCGACGTTTGCGAAACGCTGTACCCTTTCTACACCATAAAATTGCCCTATGTTACCGTGCTACGGCAACATTAACAAATTGCGCGTCGTTGGGGCAGCAATACTTCTTTTCACACAGTATGAAACTACGTGGCTTACCACTATCAGCAGTCACTGTCTCACCACATTACTTGCCAAAGATGTTCGCGTTCAACAGTTACATGCAGCAAAGCGCCTACTACCGTAACTTTAAGATTCGTCGCCATGTAATTGTTACGCCATAAAGACCAACATAGGAAAAATTTGCTCGCAAGTTTCACAACTTGCCTCTGCAAGCAAATGAGCAGACATGAATGAACTGCAAGGCATGACACTAGAACAGTGAACCTGGCTGGCTCGTGTGCAGTGTGAGTGCCATGCCGGCAAATAACTTATTGCAAGAATTAAATCAATTAATCGGAATTAAACTGCTGACTTCAGGTTTTCTAGAATCTTAGACCCAATTTCCAGGGGGGAAGATGCCCGTTTCCCCCCTGCGGACGCCCATGGAGCTGAACAACGAGCATGTTCGAAACACACTGAACGGTGCGAAGCAGGGTGTTGCGCAATGGCAGATAGTAGTAAGTCTTCTGTGTAATGTCGTCGCAGTAAACGAGTCAACATGTGATGTTTCGAAATGCCTGCAAACGAAAACGATGAAAGCACCAAGCACGCGGACCAGCCAACCTTCTTCCCGCTGTCAGCTGCTCGCTTGACGTTAAAATTCCCGACTTGGGTCGTTTCGGATAAGCGTCTGCGGCGTTCAGGATCAGCCTGGATTGCTTGGTGTTGGAACTCAAGCGGCCGACGTCCAGGTAGATAGGCTCTGATGGTTCGTCGCGCTAAAACAGTCACACACATATTGGCGAGTTACCGGAAGAAGAACGAAAAAGGATAATAAAAAACAAGACGCGAAAAGCAAATTCTGTTGTAACGTTTCTGACGGAAAGCGCAAAATACAGCGAAGCTTCAAGTTCCTGGAAAACCCTTCAGTTCAGCATTGAGAAAGCTGTTGGCAAGTACACCAGTTACGAGACACTTTACCATAACTCCGGCAACTATCTCATCGTCGTCCGCTGAGTGGGCAGCAAATTCGATTCTTCGCCTTACGCTGCGTGATATCTCGCCGTACAAAGCGTTGATGTTGCCCTGGGAAAAAAGAGTTCGTTACTTTTACACACAGCCTAGTTTACTGCCTGCGATGAAGTTCGGACAAAACGCGCACACGGCGAGGATTATAAAGGGCAGAAGTGAAAATGACCGTAGAAGACCACACTGGTACTACAAACTTGGATCGCAAGCAAATGCAACCCGCTTGCATCCGGAAGTCGTAATGCTTGGGCAAGATCGTCATTAACTCGCAGGTCAGAATGAAGTCTTCAAGCAAAACCCTATTCTGTCAATACGTCCCAATTGACTCACAGTCTGGAAAGCAGCGATAATATGCTAGTGCGCTGAACAGATGTTGTCGAGAGGTTGTGATTGTTGGTATTTTGATTTTTTTATCTTTTGTGCTGACAGGTCATTTGTTGCACTGTTGGTTGAAAAACCAGGATTCAGTTTGCTGCGATGGAGCCAATTCTACATCAACCCCCGCATGTTTCAAATAGAACATGAGCAGTCAACAAATCTTTCATCGAAGACATTTGGTGAATTCTTGAACCTCCCTGATTTGAATGCTACCGAAATATGAAATAACATAGTTACTTGATCGCTGTATTTTTAGTCATTGATGGAAGGTTGAAATATATACAACAGAACGGTGAATCAGAAAGCCCAAACTGCATTAATCTGCGTAGTTAATTCCGAATCAAGAAACTACTGTACTTACAAGGATTTATGATAGATCAGCACTTTTCGAACCAGCTGACAAACAGTGGCTATGCACACCTTGCCACAAAATTATCAATTGCAAATATTACGCTTACCCCATTCGCTGACAGTTCGTCGGACAAAGCAGCAAGCCTTGCTGCTAGGCGACTGTCGCCGGTAGCAATGTACAAAAGTTCACACACATTTGAGTCGCGATGAGCCACGTAGTGGTAGAAAACCGGCACCACACTTAAAAGCAGAACTAGTTCCGACGCGAGCAGTCTCTGATGAGGTTTCCATTCCCCGCGTAAGCTTGAGTGATTGCTGAAAAGCATGCGAAAAAATTGCTGAGAAACATCTTGATGCGCACTGACAGTTTAATGGCCAGCGTGCAAAAGAGTTTTTGGAGCTTTTTCTGTGAGTGCTAGCCTTGGGGCGAAGGTTTCAGGGTTCTCTGCGATGGTCTTGTTTTCAGGAATTTTTCCCATTTGAACACAGCGAGGAAAGTTTGATAATTCTGCTAACCACCCAGTAGAACGACCGCTCCAACGGACGTTTTGGAAACGGCATACTTATACGAGTGCCATAAATTTTCTAAATTCACCTTTAATTTCACTACTATTCGCAAAACAACACATGACGTCAGTGCAATGAAGAAGCGACGAAGCTAGGAACAGAAAAGACGATATTTTTCCATAAATGTACACAAGAACCAGTCTGAATATTACCTTATTCTTGGGGGTGCAGTGTGCGGTCGAGGCTTCCTGGATGTTAGTTCTCGTCGAGTGTTGACGTAATCTGCAGAGACAAAGCATTGGGCAAACACACATGCAACTTATTTACACTTGTCGACGCGTCTGAAAGACTTTCCGTTGCGACAAACCTATAGGTCACAATGCAAACTTTCAGAAACAAAAATTTTCGCGCACGATTTTGAAAGAACCACGAATCCACAGCAAACAGCTGCTACAGTGCAAATAATATCAAAACAAAAAAATTTTTGACAAAGGAAAAAGTTTTCCGTCAGTGCCACGTACAAGGTGCACGTATAATCAGCCGGCGAGGACAGGTGACTCAACGTTGTTGATCTGAGGTGAGTTTCCGGCAACTCAAAGCTGATACTCAATTCGCAACCAGTCATTTCAGCTGGCATGCCAGAAACTTCTGCTAGCAAATTCGTCGTTGAAACGCCGACGTAAGACCGAGCAGTGCATGACGTCACATCTAGTGCGCCTAAGCAAATGCACTTAAAACGTTCCAGCCTTGCCGCGGATATGTGAAAAACCTTAATACATTAACGAAGATGCATTCGCTTTAGGATGAAAGAGACGTTTAAAGACGCATGATTATTGCTAACGGCAGTAAGACAAGCATCCAATACCTAAACGCGTTGTCCTCTTTACATAGAATTTCTCTTCTGCTATCGTGGAAATAGCCAATGATCATTTCAGGCCCAGGTATAATTGGCATTATCGAATACACAAGCAAATGTGAGTTGTATTAAAACCACAGATGCATTAATTTATTAGAGAAAGTGCCAGCACGGAACGAGCATACGTTGCATGCAGTGACGACGCGAGCGTGAATACGCAACGTCATTGACGCAACAGCTGAAGGGAGCAAAGATGGCCTGGTTTTCGTGCATGGTGTTTTAAACAACTCGTCTTTTGAGAAATGTTTCCACGGTAGAGTATTAACAACAGGAGGCCCGTACCTAACAGAAACCTACGTTGGTACAGTGACAAGAAAGGGACGGTCAAGTTTAACAGCAAACAAACCGAGCCAGTTTTTCGGCTTCTTCCCACACGTGGCAGCCGCTTTTATGAGACGTGCAACGGCGTGATACAAGCACAGGTAGAGCCGGTCGTAGAGACCACCGCTGGTAAAGTTGCTGTCCGACCGCTTTTTCACTTCGCGGTCCAATTTGCAAGCGCTCATGAGGACGGAGATTGCGTCAGTGCGCAGTCTGAGGTCAAAGGTGAAAACCTGCATCGTGTCCACGCCGAACCTGCCACATGTAATTAAGTTTGTTGGTCAGGCCAGTTTCACGCAGCGCACGAATGCGTGGGCGGATTGTGTTGCAGTAAAAAAGAAACGAAGCGAGGCGACTGAAACAGACAACATAACAGCCCAGATACCCGCGACAAACACACACACACACAAATATACGGATCTTTTTCGAAATTTGATGATCAGCATCAAACGCCAGCACAGGTAAAACGGAGTACCATATCGGTTACGAAGCAACATATGTTATTGTCTGTGGGTCTGCAACATATTATTATCATATATTACATATTATACAACATAGTATATTCAAGCCCGTAGCCACGGGGGGCATTCAGGGGCAGTATCCCGCAAATTTTTTTTGTGCCTCCGAAAATTTTGTTGTGCCCAGAAAAATTTGTCAAAAACAAAAATCTAGCCCCCTAAAAATATTTTTTGCCCCCCACCCAAACCTTAAAACCTGGCTACGGGCTGATTATATTATACAACATATAGTGGCACCGCAACATTTTATTGCTTGTGGCGCTGTAAACCGTCGAGGACAGTAAACTGACTTACATGGGATTGAGATTCGCAACTGCTAGTGTTTGCTTTATAAGATCAAGAGGTAAGTTAAACTCAATCGAGGATATAAGCATCAGGAGCAACATGTTGCATCTCTCTTTGTCTTTGTACCTGTAACGCACAAGAAGGAAATAGTCTTGAATACTTCTTATAACTAACGGTTAATATACAGTTAAGATATCGCACTGAAGAACTAGAGGTCAGTGCAAGCCCGCCACAATAGCAGTAATATTTCCGATTTTTTTACCTAGTTCAGACATGGATGTACTGCAAAAAATTTATACATCATCTAGAAATTGGAAGTTTTGTTCATAAATACGCATATGACACAGGGGCGGATCAAGCCAGTAAGTTTAGCGGGGCGATTTCAGTAATATTTGGCAGTTAAGTCTTATTACGGGTTCACTGCTCTAAGACAGATGAAGTATACTTCACAACACAGCTGTGACAAAACAATGAACGACAGAATGTTCTTGTATCGCGAATGTTGTTTTCGGGATTGTAAAAAATCACGGTGAAAAAAGTGACTTTTTTAGGTTTTAGGGGGGGGGGCGATCGCCCCAGTCGGCCCGCCCTGGATCCGCCCCTGATATGACATAAAGTGGCCGTGCTGGCTACATCCTCCTGAAACTTATCAAATCTTGACAAACGTCATTCCGTTCCAAACATCACAAAGTAATGCTTTTAATGCTTTTTCAACCAGCAATTTAGCCGTTTTCTGCCCAGGCGTGCTTTTCTTTTGAAGACGCGAACAAATGTACAATCAGTTTGCCTTACGTAAAAGATAAGTGATAGCGTAAGACATGGCTTCTTTTCAGGTGTATTGATTGCCACATGACTGCACTTGCAGTAGATTCAATGCAAGGCTTCTACGTAAATGTGTCCGCAGCATCGCCTTCCCATGTTACCTCCTGATATTGCAAAAAGTGCTGTATAAATGACGCGACCGGTCTGTCCAACGGTATAATTGGTAAAGCTACTACCAGGAAATGCGCAAAATTAATCAAGCCCAAACCCTCAATCCAAAAACAAAAATCAAGCATGAAACAGGAACAAAACTTTTGCTATAGAAAGTGTCAAAATTTTACCTTTTGCCAAAATGCTAAACACTTGCCAAAAACGCTAGCTTGTTGTACTGTCCACAGTGTCCAGCGTGAGAAACTAGTGCTGACAAATTTCTAACGCATAATTAAATCAAAAATGCATTTTAATCTTTACGTACGTCACAATGAACAGTTAACATGTAAGAAGTTAAGGAGTCATTTAATCAATTACAGGGAAACTAATCAAAAGCGATGCGAACTATTGGCAATAAACATCTGTATACAGCATCAACTTAGCTTTATCATATGACAAACAATGCTTTGACCACGTCTGGGTACTTTAAAGACTGATCAAAGTTGACAGGTTGGCAGTGAAAGTGCCAACATTTGAAGTTGGCACTTCTTTCATTTGGTTGGAACTTACATATTTTGTATTTCACGGAAACAGGAACGGAAATACCTTCAACGATTTTTCGTTTTAATAAATTTGATCATTTGTTTGGTTTTGCACAAGCAGTGGAATTTCCGTGCTTGGGTTTTTGAATATGTTAAATTCAAACGCATACCTTCATTTTGTTTTGTACGAATAAAGTCCTCGAATTAACAATATTTTCGTATTATTCGTGATACAAAAATGTATTGCAATTATTTAAAACCACGGTAACGTCATAAGAAAATGGCGGTAACAGATCAAACATGAATGATTTTTAAAAATATTCTCATCAAGAAATGCATACTCTAATGCTGTTGAGTTGACGACATATAACCATATTTCATTATTGGAGAATTCACTATTTCCTTTAGAGGACAGCTGCCTAAATCTTTCAAGAATCAGGCTCAAAGTTAGTTTTTATTTTTTGATCCAGGTGCAAGTGATACGTACTGCCATTTTTGTTTATAGCTTTGGTTCTTGAGAAATGTGAGCGCGATATCTTAATTAACTTAAATTAAACTTGCAATCACTCGCCCAACTGCTGACATGTTTACATCAACAGAATCTGGCAACACTGAGACGATAAAAATGTTAAAATATTATCTAAACAGAATATTCAATAACCATAAAATTTGTGCTTGCAATCGCTTGAACTCAACATTGTCAAAGTTTTTTCTCAACTCAATATTGGCAAATGTCTGGCAAACAAATCGGTGCCGTGTCGATGTATTAGCCTCGCATTTTTCAGAAAGCTCGGTTAGTTCATGAATCAATAGGAAAAGACCGTACTTTGCCTTGTCTACAGATACAGGTTCGTCAAGCCAGTTAAAATTAACGCAATGGTAAATAGACAGAGGGCAAGTCAAACACTGAGGCTTAAATAAGTTTCGCTACTTTCACAAAGAGTCGGACTGCCAATCAGCAAAGACTGAGTGAAAGAATCGCTTGTGTATTCAAAGCAACTAGCAAGAGCGCTATCACCTTGTTTACAGAACAAACCGTAGTAGAAGCTCCTTTTGTGGAGTTACCCCGATAACTTAGTCCTATTTCTCTTCGAATTTTTTTCTCGTCTTATACAAAAGCTCAGATGCTTTATTCTATAAACAAACCACCGCTAAAGCAGTGTTGATGAAAAACGCGTGGTGGTGTGGGCAATACTTAACAAATGCATCAAAGGCGTGTAAAAGAACCTCATAATTTTTTCTCACCATCGACTTAAAAACTCAATGATATACAACGCCATGTTGAAACGAAAAAATGCAGTTGAAACAAATTACCAACAGAACGTGTTAAACGATGGAAAAAAACAAAGATCATTTTGTTTTTTCCTGCAGATAAATAGCATGATTGTTTTGCGGTGTGGCTTACCTGTATTCAACCAGCTTTACCAGACAGTCATCACGGATATGTTGACATTTGCTACCTTTAGTGGTACTAGAACGTATTTGGATATCTTGTTGGAAATTCCTAGCCAGAAAAAGAAGTCTTCTCTTGTCATTTTCTGAAATTTAACCCAGAAAATACGAACGTTGACGTGAACTAGCAAGAACGCAACGGCGGAGTGAAGCCAACGGTCACTAAGCGCAGATATCAACTATACCATGAAGAGCACTCTTACCGCTATTGTGAGGTTCGTTGTGAGAGAAGCTTGCTGCAAACTTGCTCGCACGACATCCGTGCACACTTTTGCTCTTCGAAATTCTCGCAATTTCAAGTGGCCTTTCGTTTAGCTTGCGCCTCTGCACGAAGCAAACGCTTAAAAATCACAAAGGTTTGTGCACAAAGTCTTGTTTGCACATTATGGCTCAGCGAAGTTTTACGGCGGGCAAAAAATCAATCAGTGAAAGCAGAAAACATCTCGTCTGGCCACGCGTAGCAGAATTGGACTTGGCGTTTCGGAGCGGACGATCGAAAATGGAAAACGCAGAAATTGTTTTGAGT
>Ga0210059_1003890_pt1 | contig 24027 bp, 18 predicted proteins | sample Ectturendosymbi2_FD_188042 | JGI IMG/M metagenome (GOLD analysis project Ga0210059, IMG submission 188042) | Ecteinascidia turbinata endosymbiont from Florida, USA - Sample 2 (SPAdes) (version 2) | ecosystem: Host-associated > Tunicates > Ascidians > Unclassified | place: Key West, Florida...
ACGTTTTTTGAGATTTTCGCCGAGTCGCTAGAGCGAACAGGAGCGGAGATATTCATCCGCAAAGCCACGTTCGAAACAGCTGCTTTTTGCGAACCGCTTGAATTAACCCAGCTCTCAAAGTGTTAAAGGTAAATTGAGCAACATTTTTATTTCAGATGTGTGCATCAAACTGGTAGCTCTTTGCATTAATCGGCATGAAAGAAGTAGCTCTCATCTTCAAGAAGGTTGGTGATCCCTGGTGCTAAACTAGCAGGGCATGTAGATAAACTTGACATGAAACTGCAGAGTTTGTGTGGAAATGGTTTTTCTTTGTTTGCTGTGTGCATTCTTGCCAAACCTTACCACTTTTGAGTGAATTGACCAAAAATTTGCAAAAACAAAGATGGTGTACATTTTTTTACCCTCAAGTTTGAATGGCATAATAGGAATAACAAGTTATTATTGTGTAATTCTGAAAATAATGATATTGCATGATGCAATAAAGCAATTAAGAATAAGTTTTTTCCATTTTCCTTTAAAAAAGAACAAAACCTTGTTTCTTTTTAAAAAACAAAAAAAAACATTTTTTTCAAAAAAAACAGAAAAAGCAGGTGGGCTGTTTTTTTTGAAAAAAACGGGTTTTTCTCAACCCTGATACTAGCTGAGTTGTCCTTCTCTTGGATGGCAGATCAAAAAATATGGGATAGTTCCCGATCTCAGTGTTCTAGATATACCTGCAACAGCCTGTGGTATTCCACCTACTGAAGATTAGTTTTGAGCCTGTATTGAGGCTATGGAACTAGACCAGTTTTTCACTCATTTTCTTTGCACTTAGTTAGACTTGGCCTGTGGTTTCATTTGTTCTTACCATTTGTTGTAAATACTTAAACAGCAGTGTCATGTTATTGATCAGTTTGAGCATACATTTTCTCCTATTATATCTCATAATTAAACAGGCTGGTTTTAAATACCTTCTTGTCAAATAAACCATGATGATTACAGATGAACATTTAACAGTTTGCTCTTGGTTCTGACCTTAAATATTTTTTGCTTTCTTGCAGGGTTACATACACAACGTAAAGTAACCTTGTTCTTAGTTGTTTGTATCCACTGAAATCTATAATGTGTACACTATTGTTGTGTAGTTTCAAACTTTAGTAAAATAAAAATGCTGGGAAATCAATCTATTCAATGTATTTTGGATGGGAGTAAGTCAGTGATCTGCAATGGGACTGTGTACAAAGCTGTAGAAGTGATTTCATTTCACAGCAAATGGTTCTGGATATATCTTGGAATATATGTGGCCCTTGTTCTATTAGCTGGCTTGATGAGTGGCCTGACTATGGGTCTACTGTCACTTGACGTAATGAGCTTAACTATTCTATCTAGTGATGGCAAGCCACATGAACAAAAGTATGCAAAGAAAATTCTTCCATTAGTAAAGCAACATCATTTACTTTTAGTTACATTACTACTCTCCAATGCTGCTGCTGTGGAAAGTATGCCACTGTTTCTTGACAAAATCTCCAATCCAGTTACTGCAGTCATTGTTTCAGTAACAGCGGTGCTCATATTTGGTGAAGTTGTTCCACAAGCTTTGTGCACACGTTACGGCTTAGCTATAGGGGCTGCAATGTCACCATTCGTAATGTTTTTGATAATAGTAACTTTTCCTGTATCATGGCCACTTGCAAAAATCCTTGACTGTGTTCTTGGTAAAGATCATGCAACATTTTTTAGAAGAGCTGAATTAAAAGCGTTAGTCGCAATACACAAAGAAGAAGACCGTGAAAATGAAGAACCCCTTACAAATGATGAGGTGATGGTAATACAAGGTGCTCTTTCTATGAAAGAAAAAACAGTTAGGCAGATTTGTACACCTCTTCCTGAAGTGTTTTATGTAGATATCAATGGTGTGATGGATGAAGATATGATGGACACTTTGGTTAACAGGGGGTGTTCTCGTGTGCCAGTATATGATGGTGATGCCAAGAAATTTATTGGGTTGATGCTTGTTAAAAATCTCATCAAAATCAATCCTTCTGACAAACAACCAATTCGAACAGTCTTTGAAAGACACAAAAGAACATTACTGAAAGTCCATGAGGATATGCAGCTATATGAAGTGCTTAACTTATTTCAAATGGGCAAGAGTCATATGTTTGTTGTTGTTAAAAGAGATGAAGTTGATGATGACAGGTCTGTGTCAATGCTAAGTGACAATGATGAAGTTATAGGTATAGTGACTTTGGAAGATGTTATTGAGGAACTTATTCAAGAAGAAATCACAGATGAAACTGATGTTTTACCAGAAATGAAAGCTAAACTTCAAACAGCAAAAGCTAGGATTATAAGACGATCAATTTCTGTTTCTCACAGTTCCTTTACTGAGCCTGGTGGTGGTGATGCTCATCCAAGATTAATTGCTGATGATGGAGTGGCCTTTGAGGATGATGATGGAGTGAAATTTGAGGATGATGATGATTCAGCGCCACTGCTGTCACCAAGACAGTAAGGCATTTAGGGCAAACGGCTGTTTTGCTTTAACATGAAATTAGATGTGCTACATTTCTATAAAGACTCAAATTATTTTCAACTTAACAAAAATTAGCGCTCTTGTTGGTAACATATACAGCTTCTGAGTTTGTTTAAATTAAATGATTTGTTTGAAGGATTTACAACAGCATCACCATTTGAAAATTTCAGTTTATGGTTTGTACATATCAAAAACGTCCAAGAGTAAATAAAACAAAACTTCATTTCTCATCTATATAGAGCTGCGGTAATAAAATTGTCAACCAACTAACATTCCTCTTATAGGTTTGTGCAAATTGTGCAGAACGTTCGTATCAGTGTTGATCTTTGCAGAGAATTTAATACAGTATCTGCAAATCATCTCCACACAAAAAAGCTAGAAATAAACATAAGATGACAGTCGTTTGTTCTTGGTTGTCGCTGCCAGCGTCTGTATCGCACTGCTTGTACTATTAACTAACGATAATGATCAACAGTGTTGCATATATTTGTTCTTAGCTATTGCTGCCAGTATGTATAGTATGGCCTGTGCTAATAACAAATGGTAAGGACCAACAGTGTTGCGTATAATGCAGTAGCGCTTAACTTTAGTTATTACTCGGTATTATTCTATTGTTTTGTTCCTTCATAATTTTAAGTGTTTGTTGACATTCTTGACACTGAAATTTGCAAAATCATGATAATTTAAATATCTTTTGTCGCTTTGCGAATGTACAGCAAAACAATTTAAAAGTGTGTTGCATAACTTTGTGACAATAGTATAGCTATAGTATTGTTGTAGTAATTGGCAGAATGATTGGTTTGTGTTTCATTGTCAGCTATTTAACGCATTATTTCGGTCATCTACACATGGCTTTGCAATCAGACGACCAAGCAATAGTTGTTGTTTTTTAACGCACTGAAAAAAACAGCGGCCTTCTTTTCCAGAAAAAATAGTAATCAGATCTTCTAAAATCCTGTCATGTTGGACGAGCAGATAACGTCAAATTTTATGCAGTTGTTGGCACTTGAATATTTCAGTCAGGTATTTTACATCAACAGATTGAATTCGCCCTTATCCAGTGTTCGAATTGGGACCAGGAAACAAAAGTCCAAGATGCCAGCATTGTAACCATGGTTATCCCAACGAATAGCCAAGACCAAAACCCATACAAGTTAGAAATTTTGAGCTGAGGTGAAGACCGGACGTATTGAGGGTTTAAGAAACAAGACTAGTTTTTATAGCCAAACGTAGTGACACACGAACTACGTCGAAACAATCATTTTTAAGAGTACATGCAACTGAAATAGCACATAATTTTTGTGACTGTGAGTTGCATACTTTGCCCATTGTTTGATTTGGCTGGTAAAAGACTTGGATATATTTGTAAACTCCAAGATAGAAGCTAATCTTAAATTCTGAAGCTTGAACTCATGTGAATCAATTTCAAAATTTGATAACAGTAAACTGCAATTTAAAGTTTTTCAGTACATACCAGACAGTTCAAATGAGTAGGGTATAACTTTGAATCGAACCATTGCAATCGTTTCAACTGACTGTTGTCATACATATTTTTCGTATCATTGTGTTTTAAATGCCATCTTTGTCATACCATAGTTACAGTTGTTCACCGGCAGTTAAATGCACAAGTACGAAAAGATGATTGAATTAGAAAAAGCTGTGTGTAGACTTACTACCTTGTGCTTAAGCGGCAGATTGAATTAAACCGTTTTTCTTAAATAAACTGGGATTGGCTCTCCTATAACACTGATCATACCATGTGAATCTTAGTGATTATAATTTCGTATTCGTGTGACATATGTTTTTCACATAACCTTTAGTGTGCTGTTAAGATTTACTTATCCGTCTTGTGTATTAACGTATTTATAGGAGGGTAGTAACGCATTACTATCAGCGTTTTTTACTAAGTTAATCTCAAAAAGCTACTAGTAAGGGTGTTATGCCTCAGTGCTAGAATCCTTCACTCAAACTTCACTTTCAGAGTGAAGATTTGTTTGTGTTTTATGTATCCCGCATAGGTTAGATTGGTTGTACTGCCGCTTATACTACTGTTGGTTTAATGTCAAGCAAACTGCGTTTGATTTGGAAATACGTAGCATTGGACGAAGGTAACTGTATTTTGCAATATTTTTGTATCTGGAAAGTTGTGTGTATGATGTGCCTTGAGTCAAAGTATTTTGCTTTCAAAAGCTTTCCATGGCCAACTCTGGGAGGTAGGAAACCATTGGAACTAAGCGTAACCATCGTTTTTCGTTTATGACGTTTGCTTGATTTTTGCTGCATGCAATATTGTATGTGATTATTTTCTGATCCTACAATCTATTTTTTCCCATTATTAATCACCACTATAATACAATATAACTCACAATGTTGTTGATACAGCAATTATGTGTGACCCGCCTGAACTGTAGCACAATGGCATGAAAAAATCATTCCAATCTATGTAAACTTTTGCATGATTCAGATCTGTACATTTTTCTACATATTTCAGGAATCTTTATCAAGTCAGGTCATACGAGCGCCTGTTTGCTGCTATGGGTCTGACTTGAAAAAATCTAGTACGCAACTGAAGAGAAACATTTCAGTTTTTTGTTGACAAAAGTCTATCCAGCTAGTTTTGGCCAAGAGTATATGATTTAAATTGATATATGCCTTTGTTGATTCGGTGCATATGATATGGCTATCACTGTGGAATCAAAGGAAGTGGAAAATATCCTTGCTTCCAAACATTTTTATGACTATTTTATGCCAATCAGCTCTTCATTTTCACTCCACAGGACTCTAAACTTCTAACAACATATTTTTACCTAGAGTTAACCCATCTTCAGGAAAATGTTCCCTTACATTTGTTGACCCAAAAAGTTTGGTTTTCAATAGTAGACGGTATTAAGTCTTCTGCCACCTTTACCTTCAAATGGCAACTTAGATATACCTCTTAAATGAGACAGATACATACTGTAATTAAGTATTTTTGTAACACTCTATGAGGAACAAAATGCTGAATTTTTACTGGTTTTAGTACTTCGAACAATATAAGTTGTTGTTCTTTATGTATCTGTACTTTTTTGTTTATTATTCTTTGCTGTGCACATCAAAAATTACACTAAATATTTGTTTGTTTTATTCATTTTGTACTTACTCAACATTTCTTTTATTTTTCAAATTGTTTTCAACATTTTTGACCACAACAAATATCCTCAATTAAACTAAATCTGCTGATTTGTGTACATAGGCATGCTCTCTCCATCTGTAATTTTTCTTCACCTTCTTTTTCTAATTGTGCTTACTTTATATCCCACTGTTGTTTTCAAACACCTGTCAAATGTCAATTAATAAACGGGTTGGTTGGTTAGATGACCGCCATGATCTTTCAACAGTCCTATGTGACACAGTGACAATCTTTGTTAGCATTGATAAATAACTCTCTTGCAATTGTGTTACATGTATTCTAATTTCCACTGACAATTGGTTACTTTTTGCATGATGGCTTTTTGTATTGTTTCTGTTTATTAACTGAGTCATCTGAAACAGTTGAGGAACGAAATGCTTAATTTTTTTACTGGTTTTAGTAATTTGAATAATGTAAGTTGTTGTTCCCCATGTATATTTACTTGTTTGTTTGTTATTGTTTCCTGTGAACATTCTGTGAATCATCTTCACGCATAAAATCACACTCCATTACTCCTTTTTGTTTTTTACTCTTTGTACTTCATGGATTATTTTTCGTGTGTTTAACATTTGTTTGACCACACCAAATCTCAATTAAACTAGATTCACTCCTTTGTGTACATAGGTATCTTCTCTTCATCTGTAATTTTTCATCACCACGTTCTATGTTTGTTTGTTTTTCTAACTGGGCTTGTTTTATTTCCAACTGTTGTTTTCTAACACTTGTTATTAAGTAATAAACGGGGTTGTTTGAGTAGATGACCACCATGGCCCTTAACCAATCGTATATGATTCAGTGAGTAAGGTTTTTCGTAATGTTTACCATGCCTAACAATTGATCTTGATTGCTAAGATTGCGCTTTAACAAAATTGCTAGCTTTGCTCACCTGATTAAGCAAACTGTTAACATTCTCCTACAGGCTCTTAATTACATAGCACCAAGGGCATACGCAAGGGGGGGGGGTTGGGGTTAAAAAAAACCCTTGAGCTTGATATTTTACAAAAACTTCATTACCTGCCCAAAGGAGATTAAGTGTTTTCGCATACCTTTTGCTTTAATTTGTCGACTTACTGCAAATACCACGGAATGAATATGCATGCAAATTTCATGGAACATTGTAAATGGGCCAAAAAGTAATAATTAGGTTTTGGTGGGAATCGGGTAATTGTCTGCATCCAGAAACCATCTCACCACTTTTTGCAGACCTTTCGTCCTTTACGCATGTTTAAGATTGTGTTCCGCGATAGTTCACTTTATCCGAAATCATTGCATTTATTTTGTCTTCTTAGGCTGATCAGCGCAAGCGCTGACCACATTACCAATTTCTGTATCATGATAGAACTGTTGCTCGAGCTAAAAAACAGCAGTTGTTAACATAGAAGCATTCAGGCATTTGATAATGTTTCAGTAGGGAAAAAGGGAAACGAAAAGTTTGCTGGACTTCTATAAATAACAAAAAATCGAAAGTTTTCTTGCGTGCTTTATGCACATTCCCAATTCTTGTGCAGTTTAGCAAGATTCGATATTTCAAACGGGGTTGTGCGTCAGCCAGTCCAACCGCACTTTTTCTATGCTCGTTTTCGACAAGACATTATAGCGCAGTCTCATTTTGTAGTTGTAAATCGCGCTGACGCATTGATGAATATGTTTTACTCCCCTGTTTTAACGCGTAGCCTAATATTTTTGCAGTTATGAACTGTTGTGTCGTAGCGTTGAGTGTATTTACTTCCGATACCCTAACTTTGAGCGCTAGTAGTTGATATGCAGTGCAGTGACACATAAAATAAGGGGAGTGGATGTAGAAAAATATACATATTATGTCAACAAACTTCGCCAAAAGGTTGGTTTGGAAACATGAATATGACGTCAAATTATGATGTCACAAACAGTGCACACCAAACACAAATGACCACCATATGCCACTGAATGAAACCCCCCCCCATGGAAATTTTCTGCGTACGCCACTGCATAGCACACACGCTGTTAACAATATTTGCCTCAAAATCCAAAAGTACCTACTTTTTTTAAATCGAAAGTACAAGACTTTCTTCATCTTTTGATGTTTCGGTTAGCAATCTCAGCTGACAAATTCTAGTTGAAACAGATCGAGCCACTGCACTGCAGTGGCTTTCGCGGTCCTTTTAAGCAGTGCTTTTTAATCTGTTTGGTTTCGTGCATTCCTGCAATCGATATTGCTGCATTCCCATCCACCCTATTGTGAATGTGTGGCCGATGTGACAATGCGTAATGGCCTAACTACAGTAGGCCATGGGCAAACCGGGCAAATGCCCTGGGCCTCGTGCTTGAATATCAGAACACTCCTTTACTGGTTAATCATGTGTTAGGCTCTTCACCACGCGTCAAAATTGTGGAGCTTTTTGATTACTGCGTTTACTATATAGGTTAAGCAAACTGACAACTTGTCATTTATCGATCGTGAGTGACTTAAAGAATTGAACCACACAGCACCACGCTTTGTGACCCAAGCATTAGACTGAAGTCAGTGCATCCACGGGCGTTCGCAGAAATTTTTCCCGGTGGGTCAACGTTGAAATTTTGCTTATCCTTTTCAGGTTGCTGGCGATGCGATGCAAACGGACGTTCACGAACCGCTTTACCCTTTCTACTCTTATTAGTCTATGCTGGTTGACACTCAATTCTCAATCTTTTGTCTGAAATGTTTTCTACTCTTCGGCTATCAGAAATGCTTTTATCTTTTCGTATACTGGCAATATCCATTTTTCGATGCTTTACCTTTTCGTATACTGGCAATATCCATTTTTCGAGCACTTTCTGCAGGTAAGTCATAACTTAAGAATAATCAACAACCAGAACAACACGAGCGGTGAAAAAACAGCGATGTTAGACACCTTTGCAAAACTGTTTCAAGCAGTGAGAAATAGAACTATATGTGGACAAGACTAACGCACAACTTGCTGAAGTTAAAACACCACACAGGCTTAAAAAACCTAAGCGGATGAATTACGAAAACTCGTCACACAAAATATAGATTTGCACTTAGTGCTCACTAAAAAGTCTGAACTAAACTTTAACGACAAAGACGTATTCGTACAAGTCTGCATTCTAACAAGCCACGTATTTTTTATTCTGTGTGAAAAGAAGCCGGCGTAAGAGTCGTTTAAACTATTCACTCGGGCGCGATTTACGACAGTCTCACACTAACAGTGGATTTTTCAAACTTGGGGAAGCAATGATGCAGATTTACTCATGCTTCTTTTCACACAGTATAAAAACGTGACTCACCGCTGTCAGCAGTATCACTGTCTCGCTGCATTACCTGCCCAGACATCTGTGTTCAATAATCACACGCAAGTCTCCCATTCAGTGATTTCAAACAACCCAGATTGCCAGTGCTGTAGAAGCCCAACTCTCCCCCCGAAAATGATTACAGGTGCCTGCCTAATGGCGATTTATAAAAAAAAGTTTTCCACGTCATGCTACATCTCCAGGCCGAATGGCCTTCAAAACAAAATATCCCAATTTCAGACACAATTTTGGCAGAACCAGGCCCGTAACCAGGTTTTAAGGTTTGGGAGGGAAACTGCATTTTTATGGGCGGAAGATTTTTGTGTTTTTCATATGTTCAAAACAAATTTTTCTGAGCACAACAAAATTCGGGGGGACAAAAAGATTTGGGGATAACTCCCCCAAATGCTCCCCGTGTCAGCGGGCCTGGGCAGAAACATCGCCAGAAAATCTTCCATTGGAAGACTTCACATTTGTGCAGGGGGACTAGACATTCTGAAAATTTATATTTAATTTTCAACATGAACAGCATTTGCAGGTTGTGTAAATTAATTATAAACATTTTGCCACAAATACCCATAATAGGCTCGTAGTTTCCTACTAAAATATTTGGAACGAACTTATCAAAAGGAATTGAGTCGTAAAATTGTCATCTAATTGCAAGCGATTATTTAGAGATGTAAAAAAATTTGCAGGAAATCAGAATCAATCCAGTCATTCAGTTATGAAACACTTACCGACGGAGCAAACATGAGGCCGGTCAAAGCATTTGCGCCGCGATGAATGTTTACTTTCAGTAACGCAAATTGATAAACTTTACCATGAGCTAAGTGAAATACGCTTATAACGCGTTCGTATTGGGCTTTTTACTGGGCGAAATACGAATGCATAAACCTTGCTGATGTCTGGTGTTGCAACCTCTCCGGTGGTGTTGCGTTGATTGTGTGATTCACCACGAATTAGATGTGCACGAAGAACAAAACTATATGTGCGTGGCGCGAGCAAGCAATAGTAAGAGAGATTGCCACGCATGATCTCTATTGTTGCTTGCTGCCGCGTTGCGAAGCTTTGCGCACATGCCGCTCGGGATTTCCGATCGCAACAAAATGCTGCTGTGACCAGGATGTGGAGGTCGTGCCGAGTTCAGCCTTCACACAAAGAACGTGTGATCGGTGTGGTTCGTTGTAAAAAGTAGGGGATGTTGTTGCAACCTCACCGGTGGTGTTGCGTTGATTGTATGATTCACCGCGAATGAGATGTGTGCGAAGGACAAAAATATATATGCGAGGCGCGAGCAAGCAATAGTAAGAGAGATTGCGACGCATGATCTCTATTGTTGCTTGCTGCCGCGTTGAGGCTTTGCGCACATGCCGCTCGGGATTTCCGATCGCAACACTGAACTTGGTAATCTCCTGGTGCATCGCACATATTTAGATTAATTACATTTTGTGTCTCAAATCGCCCATAAATGTTAACAAATATAGACTAAAGGCCTTTGCGGACGCAAGGGTTAACATCCGTAATCCACTAACTGTACTACTCTGTTTTGGGACGACTTAGCAATGATTGCCAAATCATCTCTTCTAATCACAATTAACTCCATCTGGTTGTCTAAACAGCAGGCTGAGCAAATGTGTAACTTTGGTCGTTTGACGGCCGACGCTCCCCGCGGACCTAAAAATGCCCTAGCTCAAGCCCCTTGTCCACGAAGAACTCAGACGTGCAAACAAGTTACCATAACGCTTTAGGTTTCTAGCGTTAATATCACTTAATGTTTCATGTTTTGTGGGATCTCGAGGCTTGTCCTTTTAGAGACGACAACACTATGGCTGCAGTCAATGTTACTGACCTTAGCTGCCAGCAACAGGACCACTGATACCACATAAGGGATAACAATGTTTATTAACCATTAAGGTACGCATTATGACTCTTTACATCCAACACAACCATGCACATGAAAAAATAACACCTATTAATATAGACCCCCCCCTCTACGGGATTTTTTCTAAGTATGAAATCATGAAAAATTTTGGCAGAACTTTGTTTCCTTTTTTAGTTTTTATGGAATTTTTCTACAAGTCCAAAGTTAAGTAAAATTTTGACAAAAGTTGTCTACTAGAAACATATTACGGAGCTTTGTACTTACGTTTTGACTTGAAAAGAGACCTGACACTAGTATCAGAATACATCCCTAACTAACTTCAAACTTGAATAGGACCACCACTACTACCCGTGGCCTCAAAAGTCCTAACCTTCGTGCCTGGAAGGTTAGGTAATTTAGACTTGGTTCGGCTACAAGTGTATTCTGGTTCACGAATTTGCCAGACCCCACAAGGTCGCCTTGCCGGTTGAAGCCAAAAGACTCAACTGCCTACCTGAGAAATTGGCCCCTGACTATATCCAAATTCCGGACCTGGTCGAAACGTTCGTTCTTGGTTTGTTTTATTATGGTTACTTTGTGACCCATCCTGTGACCAAATTTGTGACCAATTCTGTGACCATTACGTGATTACTGCACAGGTCCAAAGTTCGTTTGACGTCAGTATGGCTACATTACTGCCATACGTCATGTTTTCCTGTACTGTGGCACAAGCTAGTTAGGTCTGGTTGAATCTTGTTTACCTTCAGCTTTGCCCCCTTGACTTTGCCGCGTTGTTTCTTTTGATTCGAGCTTCTCCTTTTACTCTTGCATATGGTTTATGGGCACCATATTAACAACACTAGTCCTACGTTTTGTTCGTAAACTTGTGAGTCAAAGTCCATTTCCTAAGTGCGTTTTTACATTGTCAGCATCGTTACGTGGCACTACGATACGAGTCAACAATGATACACGTCAACAACTCATCCACATACTGTTCGTACGATATCAAATGTCTGTTTCACACAACGTGAGTGTTTTCTCTAGTTCTTTCTGAAACAACAGAAGAGTTCTTTCTTCCATGTGTCATTATTTTACTGTCACAACATGTTGGGGTTAATTTTAACCACAACAGTCGTAAGCACCAAAGGTATAGTAGAAAATAAAAGAAGACCACCTGGGCTAGACATATTACACCATTTACAACAATCACTGCACAAAAAAAGGGTATCAAGTGGAAGTCTTGACTTCTGGATGTATACAACTAGGCATGTAGGCAGGGCCGGATAAATGAACGCGAGGCCTATCAGGGCAAAGTCATGATTGACCTCGAGGCCCCCTAAACGCTTAGCGCAACTGCGAAGTTCGCACATGTCCGATCCAGTGCCTGCAGAGGTAGGTTGCGAAACTTGCTAGCGCAGGGGCAGGGAACCTGCGGCCCGCGTGAACATTTGATATGGCCCGCATCAGAAATTTTGTTTGCAAGTTAGAGCACAAAATCGCGTCAAAACGAAGCGCCATGATGAGCAGGTACTTACATAGTAAGTCAAGAGAAGTCTCTCTTGCTAATAGTTAGATAAAGGTAGATTTTTAGCTTAAAATCAATGAATTTTGCGGCCTGCCACCGATAATGCGCAATTCATGTGGCCCGTGGTAGTAAATAGGTTCCCCGCCCCTGTGCTAGTAGACTGTTGTACTGTACTCTTGGTCTTGATTGCGTAACAATAACACGGCAATAAATCCTCAAATGTTCACTATTCACTTCAAGTCACTGGAGTAGCCTAGGCGCTTTGCCGCATGTGACCAGCAGGGCTCCCACTGAGTTTTTTTCTACCCAGATCTGATTGTTTAGTCGACGTGGGTGTCTAGGTTTAATTATGAGTAATCGCGTTAAGCTCAATCTGCTGCCCAGTTATGGCTGGCCAAAGTTTTCCGTGAGAGGGCAAATTATTGGCTACCTATTCTGAAACTTTTTAAGTTTTGGCAAAAACTGGGTTTTTGAGCCATAATTTCGGCTACGGATATGTTAGTAAGTCAATCAAGGGCTCTAAAGACGCCGATTTTGGTCTAGTTTTAAAAAAACATTGAGTCAAAAAAATGGCTCAATATGTTGGCGCCCAGAGGTAAGCTCGGCCAAAAATGCGAAAACATGCTCTCGTTGTGACGTCATCCCCAGAATACCCCAAATCCAAAGCGAAAAAATTATTTTTTCGATATCATCCTGAAGACTTACTGAATCCGTGGAGGGTTTGAACAGCTCTCTAGCGGCTGGCGAGTTATAGGATTGCAAAGCTTTCCAAAAAAAGTGACGCACGCGGGACTTAAAGCATATTTGACTAATAGGAATATATCATTAGTCAAATATGCTAACAGGATTTTTTCAGGATTCGGATTTCGTAGTTGTGTTGCAAACAGGATCGGGATTTCTACCTCTTGGATCGGGACTAGAGTCGGACTCGAGAAAACTTGACTCCGAATACCTCTGCTGGCAAGCAGTTAGCAGCTTCTTGTTTGCATTATGTGAACTCTAGGTTAAACTCTGAAACCTAAGCCTTGACCTTGACCATAAGCCCTGATCCTAAACCCTAACCATAATCTACTGAACACCAACCGATTGTCTCTTTGCGTATCGTACTTGTCACATGACCCAGCGCCGGATTTAGATGGTGGGGGCCTGGAGCCCAGGCGTGGTGGGAGGCCCCATGTGCGGATACAAAATCTTTAGGTAGGGGATGATCGATGAAGTCACTAGTTTTTCCACATATCATTATTATTTATGACGTAATCTTGTGACGTCACATTTTTTAACACAACTGTAACAAAACTTTATGATTCAACATGGTATTTGACAATGATCTGCGATTTGCAAGACTGTTGCAAAACCAGTCGCTAGAAGCATCGCATCTTCTTTTTTAATACAGTAGAATTTGCCTAATTCGTCACCTCAAGAGGATTAGAAAAAAGTGACGAATAAGGCGAAGTGACGAATTATGCAAACAGGTGAAAACTCTATCATAGACGCTCAAATACTTTGGCATAGTAACTCGTATACATGGTGCTCTTATTTGCAATAAAATACAAGTTTATGACGTTATGGTTGAATATACCCATTAAGTCCTCTGCTCTATCTGGACTCCTCCATTTAATCAAGCACCTTTTAAATCTTTGATAAACTTTTCCGCGTTCTCTCAATGGGGAGTCGTGCTTCGAACCTCGTGTATAAATTCGATAAACAAATTGCGAGGTGCAACAATTCTCAGATAAAGATCCTTAATTTGTTTGAATTCCCATACGTACTAGCTGCTTAGACATCAAAAGCGAAACTGCAAATGACGAATTGGACGAACAAAACGCTTCTCAGGGATAGAAAGAGGTGACGAATTAAGCAAATTGACGAATTAGACGAACAGAAATGTACACAAAAGATAGGGATTCTGCCGGGACCGACGAAAAAGTGACGAATTAGACGAATTTTACTGTATTTGCTGGAAAAAAGTTTTGACAATTTTTTGGAAAAACGTTCTGGGCGATCCAACGTTTTCATCATCTCTAAACTCCAGTTCTCGCTCAGAAATAAATTTTACGACAGAAACCAAACGTTGCAGGCAGAGGCGATTTCCGATATTGTTCGCATTGATTGACCTGACTGGCCAGTTCTGTATCAATTCTTCATAGTGATTAATTACATCTGCGACTAAATGTAATCGTGGCATCTATATGTTCCGTTGATTGCTCGAGTCTCCTCAGGCGCTCAAGCGTGCTTCCAGTCGAAAGATTAATTTTTTAATAAGGAAATGTGCACATTTAGTCGTATCCGCGCACATCAGTCTACAAGTGAAACATTTCGCACAAGTTTGTGAAGGAGAAAAACAAAGCCAGCTTCTGTCAACTACTTCGCCATTGAGGTTCTGACGATGAATAAGACTTGGGGTACATTTCCGTGACAAGTTTCTGTCTTTTCTGTGCAGTGGAACATCGTGTTTTTAAAATGACTTTACATCAAAATGTCAAAAAAAACTTTCATATGTCAACCAATATTCCCCCATTTATTCCGGTGTACTAGCTGGCCAGAGGGCCCAGAGACCGATATCGTTGCCTCCAGTGATAACGTCAGCCATCTCATCTATCGTGTTTTTAATGATACATCCAGTGATGGAGTCTCAAGACCATAAGTGTACGGCATGGGGATGCAGGGGATTCGGTCGCATCCCCAAAGCTAAAAAATCGGCCATTATTCAGGCAAAATTTGGGCAAAATATACAGCTGCATTCACGTGTAAGTGAGGTAGTATTTATTTTCCCAACTAAGGCAAAATAATGGCCGAATCAACGGCAAAATAACCTGAGACTATTTTGCCATTCTTTTTTGCCCCTGATGGCAAATTAGACATTGCTCTTGAGTGAACTGGAATCATGTGGTAATTCCAACAGCTTTCACCAAATTTGGGCCAACTAAGAAAATTCATTCAAGTTTTGGGTAAAATTAAAAACATTTGAGTAAATTAGGAGCTTTTGGGTACAGACCAACAGCTTCTTACTTCAAATCTGGGTGAAAATAAAAACATTCAGATGAATAGGAAACATTTCGGTGAAGTCCATCTGTCAAATCAAATTTTGGCAATTTGCAACAGCTTCATTCTATTGTGGGCAACTTCAAACAGTCTTGTTCACAGCTGGGCTATATAGAATAGCTCTATTGAAATTTGGGTACGTTTAAAAATGTCTGGGTTAACTATAAGAACTTTATTCAAATTTGGATGAAATCAAAATCATTTCGATCGATTTTAACAATCTCAATGAAATTCGAGTAAATTGGGACAATTTCATTCAAATTTGGGTGAAGTTAGAGATGTTTCCATAAATTGGAAAAATTTGGGTAGGCCTAAATTCCAACAGACTCAACTCTGGCCAAACGGCAAAAGCTCCATTCAAATTTAGGCCAAGTGGATTATCTTCATTCACTTTTGGGTAGCTTCAAACAGCTTCATTTCAATTCGGGTAATATAAAAGTTCTTCATTTAAATTTACACAGAATTACAAACATTTGGGCAGATTCCAACAGCTTCATTCAAACTTGAGTACAATTGGAACCATCTGGGCAAATTTGAAGAGTTTATTTCAGATTTGCATACGAGATATATTATAAATATTTGGGCATATTACAACAGTCCAAATCAAATTTGAGCCAATTGAAACAACCGCATTCAAATTTGGGTAGACTAAGAAACATTTTAAAATTAGGAACATGTAGTAGTAACCCACCTTCCTATTAACCCTAATTTTTGTGAACCTCAAATTGTTGATGCTGTAAAGTGTACAACTAAAATGTAGCTGCAGAATGTTTTGTGGTAGTAATGTGGTGTAGCTGTGATGTGATTCTGTGAACTTTTCGTGTTTTAAACTTGCTTGATGTTGTGAGATTTGCAAGTGTGAATCTGTTACCGTAAAGTATTCATGAACAGAATTAATTACGTAACTGCAGCGGTAATATATTGTATGATACTAATGTAGGTGTGATTTCATACTGTTTAGGTTTTCATATTTTCCGTTTGTTTCATGCAATGAATTTCACATGTTGCATCATGCCAAATTTTAATTCTTCAATTTGAGGCTATGAAGTGAAGTTTTCATAGCAACTGTACTGTTTATTGCACTGCATGATTCACTAATGCTAATGCAGTCCAGTGAAGCACTGCTATTTTTATGAAATATTCTTGTTAAGGTTATAAATCATTTGTCATTGGATGTGTGCATTTTTATACATTCCTTAGTAGTTGATCATATAGGCTGCAGTGTTTGTATCAACCACATTGCTATTTTTTCTTAGCATGCTGTGTTCAGTGCACATTTAACTGTCTAAGCTGGAGTGGATTTTGGTTTTCATAATGTGATTTTAGAAGCTGTAAACGTTTAAGTAAGTTGTAATACTTTAAATACAACGCATTGCAGTGAAGATAGCCTAATGTGGAAGGCTAAGCAACATGCTATGTATTAAACTCCCTCCTTTCCCCTCCTTACTTGAGACTTGACCTATTTGCAGCAATGTAATACTTTATATCGTAACCTGATATATTTTACTCCTTTCCCAGATTGATTGCAATCGTGGTTAACACAAATGCACACATCTATGCTAGAGAAGCGCAGACTTAGCTATTAGGATGATCGTTTTGAAAGAATGAGTGTAGAACGATAAAACTTGAAAATGTACTAAGTACTTTTCAGAGCCAATTGCATCAAAAAGCGAGCTGAAGTTTTGCCATACCAAACTTTGCATTAGTCATTTGTTTAGTAACAATGGTTACATTTTAACACCATCCATGTTTTCACATTCATAATTTCATTCATGGACGCAAATTTGTTGCAAAATGTGGGGGGAACAACTCGGTATGAAACCAATAAAGTACGAAACCTGAAAATAAAAAAGTGGGGGGACATGGCATATTATATTCCCACTGTCTGAAAAAGTGGGGGGACGCGTCCCGCGTGTCCCTCACCTAATTGCACCCATGATTTCATTTCTTAATCCTACCCATTGTTGCACTTTAATAATAATAGTAGCTTACTGTAGGTTTGTGGTCCATACGAACGCGATCATAGACACAAAAAGAGCACAAAATGGTTAGCCATAGCCACACAGTAGCACATTACAGAATCGGTTTTGCCCATGGCCAGCATTGAGAGGAGCAAAATGCTTTATCATCATCTGCATTGTCATTCACAAGAGCACAAAAAATGATTAGGGGAGGCAGGGCCGGCCTTAGCAAGTGCAGGGCCCGATTGGAAGCATTTTTGCGGTGCCCCACTCAGGAGTGTAAAAAAATTTTTGAGGGGTGCATCGAGTCATAATGTTATAAATCGGTTATGTTAAAGAGCAAAGCCTTAAGCAGAACTCCCCAGTTGTTGAGTCCTGCTTCAGTGTGGGATTGATCCTTGAGGATGGATTGTGACGTCATTGATGTTAACTCCGCGCCAGACGAATCGGCCAAAGAGAGCTCTTACTTCCATGTGCATCGAAGTCACTTATATGTGTCACTTGCTTGGTCTTTCCCTTTCTCCTTGCTTTGGCTGACTTTTCTTACATGCATCAGTCGTGCTAGCGTGACTGCTACAGCCTAGTGAGGTGATACTAAGCTAGGAGGTTCTGGGGTCATGCCAGGCCCATAACCAGGAGGCCTTTTTGCTCCTCATGGAAAAATGTGTTGAGCTTAGGTCAAAACTATTGGACATAGTTTAAAAAATTTCGGCCCCTCTCAGAAAACTCTTCGCCACCCCTGGGGTCCCAAGATGGTTACGGGCCTGGGTCATGCCCCCCAGTTTCACACGTCTAGTAGAAACTTCAACGGACATCTCCGTAGCATCAATGAATCCTGGAGTTACCACATTCAATACTTCCTCTCTGGCCAGGTACCTACTACCTATGCTGTTTACGACAGGGGCAAGTGGCCATGTGTTAAATGGAATTAACAAAACTGCTTGTTATGTTCAGCCAGCATAGATATGACAGCTTAGCTAGAAAACATCAACAAAAGAAAAAGCGTGACAGTAACAGGACATCACACTAAAATTGCATTGCAACCTTGTATTATAATGCTACATAGTAATCAGTGGCGTAACTGGAGGTTTGAACCAGTGAGGCAAAGCTTAGCTGAAGGGTGCCCATCTGTCACCAGGGGCCCACTAGCCAAAACTCGGAAAAAAGTTAAGACAGTGGTTCTCAAACGGGAGCCACTTGGCTCACTGAGGGAGGAATTTTTAATCCCTGGGAGGAATTGGGGAGGAAAAGCTGTAGAAGTTTTTATTCCTATTAGTTTATTTCAACACATTAAAAAGCTGCACAGTGAGGTTGGTTGAGATTGGAATGTCTACAGTAGGCAAGCACAAGCTGCTCCATCATCATCGTTTGAAGCAGTTCGTTCAGTCCACTGCTTGGCCGAAACTAGATCTCAGGGCAGGTGTTGAGCAGCCAATCGATTGTCTCATCATCCAGAACTGTCAGGACGTGCAATCCATGGGGAGGTTGATGGATTGGACATGGGAAGACATCATGGTCAACGGTTTGATCTGCTGTGCCACACTCACAAGCCACAGAAGGGGCCATACCTATTTGTACAAACAACAGCACAAACGTCCAAAACCCGTGCGGAGGCGGTTGAGCCGGATCCACGCTGTCAGTTGCGCAGCCAGGAATTTTTGTTTCAGGGTGGCTCAAATAAGGCATTGTTCTCATATTACATCATCAGATAGGGGTGAGAGGGGCTTTGTTGCCAGATTCACCTTCAGCTGTTACACCATATGAAGGTCAAATGTACACAAATTCAGACAAAATTACACCACTATGGAGACGTATCTGTGAACCACCTGAAATTCAAATTGATTTGCAACCGTTCGAGCCTTGTGTTCACCAAAAATTGGGGGGGGCCAAAATGTTTGATTTTAGGCGAATAACACTACTTTGTCTGAAAAAACACCACTCAAAGTACAAAATGATTGTAATTTCTAAAAATTTGGGGTGGCATGGCCTCTTTCTCCCCCTCCTGGCTACGCCTATGCTTGTGTCACTGACATTTCCATTTACTTTAATTCTGGCTAGCACTACCGTTGCTCTGTGACAAAAGTTACGTAACAGTAAATGAGAATTTCTCATGATAACTTCTTCACTGCTGGGTAACGTTCGTCAAAAAGCAATGATAACGCCAGCTAGTCCTCTGCTTACTATGCTCGTTCATATTAGCCCGAGTTACTGGACAATTTATCGTTCGTTTGAAAATATTCTCGAAAAGGGAACTGTCCACTGGATTGGACTTCATATCCAATGTTCTTTATCAGGGGTGGGCAAACTTGTTAAATGGCAGAGTTTTTTGCAGAAAACCAAAAACACCAGCAACCCGCACAATCAGTTTGTAGGGTCAATGCAAATACAGTTTTACAGAAAATGTTTTACATAAAAAACTACATCAAATCGCGCAGACTCCCTGGAATCTAACTTCACGAATTCGTGTAAACACATTGATAAGTGACACAAACCTTAAATAGTAAGCGACAACTCGCTATCATTCTGAGATATTGCTATTCAGCTGAAGAGCCGCATAAAACGTGTCGGCGAACCGGATGCGGCTCACCAGCCGCAGCTTTCTCAGCATTGTTCCATACAAATCCATTCCTTCAGAAAAAATTTAGTCTGATGTTAGTTTTATTTTTGAAAATAACTTAATTGCTCAGGGCAGCTCGGGCTCTAACGGATGAGCCCGAGTAAGGCACAAGCGAACAAAGTCGATAGAACGCCTACCTACTACGAACGATATTGTTTTATTCAGGTCACCTGCAACATGGACACGAAAGGCCAGACATGGAACGAAAATATATGAACAGTGATAAGGCAGAATGAAAATAGCCCGAGTAAACAACTTCGTGAATTGGGACCATGGCTGTTGGCACAGATATACAAAGCAAGCAAGCTCGCGTTCTTCAATCAATATAAATCGTAATCGAAGACTCGGGCTATAAGAACGTGTAGCAAGTTGCAATGCTAAAATAAAATATAGCTATTTGGTGTTGCTAATGCAAAACAAAAACCAGTTGAAGTTCATCTGTCAAATATTTCATTTTGCGCATAAGATTCAGCAAAATTTTGCTATTTAGAATGATGTTAAAACGATTGAAATTACACCATATTAAAATAATTTTTCGATGGAGTGGCACATTTTTCCTACAAACATGCATGTAAAATTACACCATCTTTGTAAAAAATGGTTTAGTCTTACACCATCTGGCTGCACTGTTCGACAACACCAATGCGGTAAGCAAACCCGAGACGGGTGATCAGATTTTTCATGGTATTCTGCCAAATATTTACGAAATCCTGCCGGTTTCACTGCCGAATAGCAAATAATGTATTACAAATGATGTTGCCAAAATTCTGCTAAAGTTTAAACGATTTACTTCTAACAATGGACCCAATCCTAATTGGTGTTACTCAAACTTATTTAGGCAAAATTCGAAGTTCAAAAGTGGGGGGGCCAGGACCCCCAGAAAAAATAGTGCGGAGGTCTAGGCCCATGCGCCCCCCTCCCCCGGTTCCGCCACCTATGGTGAGCACTGCGGCACCAGACAGAAGCGCAGTAATATTCTGTTGAATGAACCAGGGTAAAGTGGCTGTTCGCAACGTTGTTACACCAGCATCCCAGCCAGAGCCAGCAAGTCGCCTCAAGAGTGCAATGCATGATGTCAACTTTTTGCGAAGTGACTCGAGGTGTCGGCGGTACGTGAGCGACCTGTCCAGCATTCCTCTGGTCTCTGTCATGCATTTGCTTCGCATCTCTTCCACTATCAGTCTCCATCAGCATGCATGATTGCTACGTCGTTGGTGTATGCATAGCCTACTTTCTGGAGACAGTGGTTGGCATGTCAGAGATGCAGATGTTGAAAAGAAGGGGTGCCAGGATGTATCCCTGTGGGACGTCGTCCTTGAGGCGTCGTAACGTTTGCTGCTGTGACACTTAAATTGCGATTACCAATCAGCTCCATGATCAAGGTAGCGTGAAATTTTTGCAATTATCATGATTTGTGGTTTTTATTGGGGAGGAATTGACAGAGTTTGGGTTTGTAGGGAGGAATGTGAAAAAAACTTTGAGAACCACTGAGTTAAGAAATGATAGTGAATCTCTGGATGTCTTGGATGTCTATACAAGCTAAAAAAGAAAACACCCAGAAAAAAGCAACAACCTAAACAATATTAATTATCAAAATGTCAACTAAAGGGGGCCCAGTTTTTACATTTAGCTTGCCAGGGGGGGTGGCTCGCTCCCTTGCCCTCTGTCAGTTACGCCACTGACAATAATGACAACACCGAATGAAACAGACAAGTCGCCTCCAAGCAAAACAATAACAGGAGAACACACAAACCAAATTGGCTCACTTGAGGCCATTGTAGCCTGCGATACAAATGTTGCTTTTGCTGAGAGAAACTTATGGTTCGTGCTTTAACATTAGCAAAGTCTTTCAGAATTTTGTCCAAGTTTAAGCCTCTGCTAACTTCGGATTCAGTGAACATAATCGTCAAATTATTTAAAGGCTTTTGTTGGATTGAAGATATCAAATAAGCTTTAATTAGTTTCAGCTTAGAAAAACTCCTTTCTCGGGATGCTATGGTCACTACGATGGTTATGTAAATCTTGAGAGCAATAAAGAAATTAGGGAAAGAGGTATAGGCCTATACCTGTTACTGTGTGCGAGAAATTCGAACAATTTCACGGGTTTTCGAATCTCGGTTGTGGAATTGGTTTTAAAATGCTTCCATTTCCTTACAAAGCATATGCGTCTGTGATTGGTAATTTTTAAGGAACCGTTATTTTTGCACACCTGTAGTAGCCATTCAATTGGCATAATTAAAACTAGGTGTATTTCAAAGGTTTTCGCCAGTCTCATGTTGCCTCATCAGACTTGTACGACAGTAAAAATGAGTAACGCTAAAGGATGACTAAGCAGAATACTAAACAATTTTAGTAATGTCGTTGTAACTATCCACAGTTCGTGTGTTTTTCTTTACTTGTTTTCAAGTGCCAACATTTCGCCTGTGAGATTTGTCTTACATTTACAGGACTGATGATGCGTTAGAAAACGCGAAACTAGTTTCCCAGTCAATAAACTGTGACTGATTTACTTGCCGCCATCTTTGTGGCCTTTAACGATGAAAAATAGTTATGCTTGCAAGTTTTAATCGTCGCAGAAGAATGAAAGCAGCAAGCAGGCAGATTCCTCAGAAGCTTGCCGCAAGGCTGAAGTTTGCTTACTGTAAGCAGAAGACAATTGCAATTGCGAACTAAACTTAACTTTCAGAAGACAAGTGGCATTAACTATTGAAACAGCAACAACTATATTACGGAAAAGTTTAGTTGTTGGGCCAAACTTCGCCGCATTTAGGTACATCCGAAGTTCCTACGTGAGTTCGACCATAGACGTAGCAAGGACGGTATTCACAAATCTAAGTTTGCTTGACCTCCCTATCAAAGACTTCTAATCCCGGTATTTCGATACGAAAGACACACATAATTTATTTATTGTTATTTATTATAAAGTTTGAATAGTTCAATAAACATAACTCACCGAGTAAAAGAGTTTTCCAGCTCTTCGACTCTCAGGCTGTAGTTGACATCAGCAATACATTCATGTAAACTTTAAACACTGACTAACTGCCATTACATTAAAGCATTTTAATGTTTTCAAAGACTACATAAATACTGTGTACTCAACTGTCTCTGAAACATGACTGTTAGTACAAAACGCATGTTAACCAACGCCCTTTTTCCTTTTTTCATTTTTTATCGTGAGAGGTTCGCGCCACTCTCATCACGTTATCATACTTCCGAAATTCGGTTGTGTGGGATTACCACAGAGTATCGTTTTGGGGCGAAAGGCTTAGTCACGGTGACTTTTCTAATTTTTAGTGGGTCACGTAGTCCCGAAGCGACAGGAGTCCCTTCTCCAACCATCTCCATGGTCCAGAGAACGGCGCTCCGTCTCTCCGTTAACGCTTTACGTAAACAAATCACCACTATTCGTCTGAGTTTAAGACGAAATTCTGGGCTATTTACGTATTGGCTTGGGTCGGTTTTTAAGAGATCAAGCCCGGTGATATTTCACCTGAGCGACCTCTGATTCTGGGCAGAGTACTACAGGACTGCACAAGACGTCGGTCTTTTGACAATAGCAGTCGGGCAGCGGCGGCCAGTTTGGATTAACCAAACTTGCACTGTACAAAGACAGTATCTCTCCCAGACAAGCTGTAGATTTACTAGTCAAGTTTCTAGCGCTATTTGGACTGGAGGCTCTTAAATGAGACTTATACTTCATTACCCAATTGGCTCTGACTTAGTGATTCTGGCCAAGTTTCTAGCGCTTTTTGGACTGGAGGCTCTTAAGAGAGACTTACACTTCATAACCCAATTGGCTCTGGCTCAGTTAGTTTTTACTTCAGAGGATGACAAGCTCAAGGCAGGGCAAACCAAAGAAGGAGTCCTCAGTTCAAAGAAAAGTGAACTCCCGAATGACCAAAAACTGGTCCTTTTATAGTAAAATTATCATGTGACTGTCATATGACTAGTCACAAGACTTTTCTAATTTTAGTAACATTATCTAATATTTCATGTAGTTGTCATGTGATTGATCACAAGACTTTTCTATTTTTAGTAACATCCAGGGGGCGTTTACCCATGATTTGCGG
>Ga0210059_1003891_pt1 | contig 24023 bp, 14 predicted proteins | sample Ectturendosymbi2_FD_188042 | JGI IMG/M metagenome (GOLD analysis project Ga0210059, IMG submission 188042) | Ecteinascidia turbinata endosymbiont from Florida, USA - Sample 2 (SPAdes) (version 2) | ecosystem: Host-associated > Tunicates > Ascidians > Unclassified | place: Key West, Florida...
GGGGGGGTAACCCCACCCACCACCCTTGCGTACGCCCTTGGCAGACAATATAAAGACAATGGTTTCGGATAAAGTAAACTGTCGCGGAACACGACCTTAAACATGCGCAGTGGACGAAAGGTCTGCAAAATGTGGTGGGATGGTTTCTGGATGGAGGCGATAACCCAGATTTCCACCAAAACCTAATTATTACTTTTTTAGCCCATTTACAACGTTCCTTGAAATTTGCATGCAAATTTATTCCGTGGTATTTGCATTAAGCCGACAAATTAACAAGCAAAAAGTATGCGAAAACACTTAATCTTCTTGTGAAGGTAATAAAGTTTTTGTAAAATATCAAGCTCAAGGGGGGGTTTTAACCCCAACCCCCCCACCTTGCGTACGCCCTTGGTCCCAATAGGTTTCGTCTGCGTTACAGTTCATTCAGCAAAAACATAAGCAATTACTCCGTCTTCGAGAGTTTCCCGTTGAACCTGAACAACCTGATGTTGCTGGAGTGTTTAACTTCTGATTGTGAACGGTGGAAGATTTCATCTCTAATCTCCAAGAACGCTGAATAGACGGCGATCCAAAAAGCGTATAATAACTAACTGCCTATCTCCCATTGTTGACCTTCGTGTCGAAGATGCAGAGACTTATTAAACAATTGTTCAAATTCTGAAAACTTTGTATGTTGAAAGCAAGAGAAATATCTATACCTGACATTTACTGGTCAGCCACGGATACGGAGTGCCGGAGTCGACTCCGGCAGGATTATACGTTTTTTGTTCGGACGCGGATCCGGACCCGGAGTCAAAAATCTGTGAAAACCGGACCCGGATCCGGAGTCACTTTGCAATTTCGAGAGTAGCAGGAGTCTATGTGGCCAATTCTTAAGTAAAAAACATGGGTAAATTTCGGTTGGATCGATGATGGTAGCTGGAGTCTGAAAGGGGTCGGATTCTGAAATTTGAATAATTGCCGTACCCGGATTAAAAATTTTTGGAACAGCAGCGGAGTCGGAGTCTGAAAAAGTGACTCTGGCCACCTCTGTATTGAACCAGGCTTTTGAATCAGTGCCGTAGCCAGCCCAAACTTTGGGAGGGCCAATTCTATTGACGTTAAGCTAGTGTTTTGTTTGGGATACAACTTCTAAAAAGGACAGAAGTACTTGTTTGCTGTATATTTGGATGACGTGTCCATTGAACCAAACAACATCAAAGCTGAGTGTTACATTGGTGAAGTCCTGTTCAACCACTTGATGTTTGCTGATGATATTTGTGTGTTTTGTCCAAGTGTACGTGGGTTGTGAAGTATGTGTGTCAGGGTTATGCAGCATAGCACGGAATTACTTTCAACGGCAGTAAAACTGTTTGTATGACGTTTAAGACTAAAACCCTATGGTTCTGTCTTCAATGCAGTTGCAAAAAGTGTCTGTAACCCTGTGATTCCGCCGGCTTCAATGCCTTGTACCACGTTCTCTTTTGTCTCTTTTAATCGATCTGCGTTCTGCAGCGTGCGTGTGTTCATACTATGGACGTCGTGTCTGGTCATAAATAAATAAATTAAATTAAATCAAAAGTGCAAAAAGCACGTTCATCCCGTTGCTGACAATGGATGGACAAAGTGTAAAATCTGTTAAGCACTACAAATATTGAGGGATTGCATAGTGTTTCCATTTCAGAGCAAAAATTTAAAACCAGATTTTCGGGTAGCTAAGATAAAAACACAGGAAAATCCGAGTTTGTTCAGGTTTTCAAGTAAATGTGATTTTGCCCAATAAAAACTCAGCATCATTTTGAAATTACTAATGTTAGTTAATGCGCAGTTTATTAGCGATTCATTAATTAAGTTAAGCACAGTTTTTTAAATGATGTTTATAATACTGAAACATGACAATAAAAGTATACTGTCATCATTCAGTCTGTTTCTGAGTTTTGCGACAAATAGCCCTGTGGCTGAAAAAGCTTTCTCTGGCTCCACTGATGTGGACTTGATTCTAAGTAAGACATGGTACAGTTTTTAAGGTTGTTTGGCCTGGCCTTTTTTTTGTAGACTCAAAAAAACTCATTTCGTTTTTCACAATTAGTGATCGGATCTCTTCCTGTTCCGGAATAATTTTATGGTCTTCACTCTCATCAATTACATGGATTCTGTGCTTTCATTTCAAATGGTTGATACTTTCGGTGCTTTAACCACTTCCTTTTGTATAACGGAGCACAAATTGTACTTTGGTGTTGGTTGAGACTTGTATGAAAAGTAGCTATGAACCTCTGGTTTTCTTTGATTACTAACGTCTTTAAACTGAATGTGTATGATTAAAGACTAGTTAAATTCGCTTCAAAAGAAACGCCACGTATAATGTAGAAAGTTATTAACAATTGAAAAGGAAAGAATTGCTTTTGCAAAGAATTACAGCTAGTGTATGAACTAAGACATAACAGCTGGTAAATGAGTTAACTAGTAACTACGGCATAGCCTAACAATTGACTAAATTTACTGAAAAGCAAACCGTTACTATGACGTAGGCATTGTATTTATCAAACGAAGAGATACGTGAATACAAGCTGCAATATCCACACGCTAAGACACTTTTATGTGCAAAATAACGTCATGATCTTCCTAAATAGGTCAACTGACCGAAATTATAAATCGACCAGTAACGAACGTCCGGTAGTCAGCGAGCAAAACCCGCACACTCGCGCCACATGATAATAGTTGGAAGTTCAAACGTGCCAATGTCGCCGTCTAACACGTCCCCTCTGCAACTTGAGTGTTGTCATAATTACCAATATTTGAATGCAACAGCAACTCCAGGTTTTTCAAAATATCCGGGTTTGTTGATTCAAAATACTCGGGTTTCGAGTAGCAGAAAATAGCCAAAAAAACGGGTATCGGGTTCGGGAATGCTCGGCTTGGAAACAGAGATTACACTAGATCAGTGGTTCCCAACCGGGGGTCCACAGAAGGCAGGCGCAGATTTACCATTAGGCTAAAAAGGCTTAAGCCTAGGACCCCCAATTTCGAGGGGCCCCAAAATTTTAGGAGTAAGGACAAATTCCAGCATTTCTGTAAGCAATTATATTTGTATTTTTATTTTGGTTCAACGCACGTTTTTTTACTATCCGCTAACAAAAGATCTCTACAGAAGAATGAGCGCAAAGGGTTGAAGTGACTGACGATCAGCATTCTCTTTTTATGGCCTTGAGCATTGGTTGTTGTTACGTATAACGTGTGGAACAAAACGCCTGAATCCAATTTTCAGGTTACATGAGGCCAGTGAGGTACTCAATAAGTATGTAATGGGAGAGTGGTCAGATAGCTTCACCGCTGCCTTTTTCGTTAGTTTCATTGTGACTGTTTTTGTTCCTGATATCGAGGGAATTCAGAAGAGAGTAATATGTTTATGAATTGAAACAGCTTGTTCAGTGAATATAGTGAGCAAGTGTAGTGCTAATTTGTATGACATCAGTCGACGCGAACTTTCCAGAAAGGCCCCCAATTTAAAACAGCCTGGGGCCCCGAAAATGAAAATTCGCCTCTGACAGAAGGATTTTTGGGGCTCCATGGCCTTTGAAATGAAAGCAAAATAGCGAAATGCCAAACTACGCGCCGTGGTGTAGTTTGGCATTTCGCTATTTTGCTGGCAGAAAACAAACTGAGCACAACTCTACAAGTAGAATCCAGGTCGTATAGGGCGACATAAGATCTCGCCTGTCAACGAACATGTTTATGAATAAAGGTATGCAAGTTGTGATTCAATCAAATTCAGTGGGAAGTCCGATACTGTTTGTTCTTGAGTAGCTTATCTATACAAGGATAAGTTTCTGGTAGAGCGCATCTTACTCATCCTGTAGCCCCAATCTGAGGGTTCTCTTTCTTGTCACATTTTGGGAGGCGTAGTCGTTTCCCACTTTGATGTTATTGCTATCATGCCAAGCTATATCTTTTACCCACCTGCTAACTTAATCAGAAAGAGAAAAAGGTTTAAATACGACGGCAGTACTCATCTACACGACCTGCCACAATTACACAAAAGCTAAGAAACTACATGTACCTTGCTGTAAGTAAGACTATAAGCAAGTGGAAGGTGTGTGAAAGCCTTGCAAGCACTGTTCATTTTGTGGTTATCGTGGAAAACACAGCAAATCAATGGTCACGTGTGTTTCACAAATAATGACAAAAAGCAAAACCTTCTCGCTGAAGCAAAACCTGACATGTACAAACTATCGTGTTCATGCAGCAACTTGTAACATTGTAAGATATGCCATCAACAATGTTGGCAAAGCAGAAAACATATTTTCTGGCTGCCAACCCAACGAAAGTAATCCTGCTTACACATTTTACTAACGCTCTGGTTTGCGTCATAGCGGAGAGATACAGTCAATGTGGGTTTGTTGCATAGCTCGATGAGTGACGTCAGACAGTCTTTTAGTTTCAGTAAAAACAATTATTCAGGAACGACGTATTTTCCAGTTTTGTAATGGCTGCAGCTTGTGTTTGGATTTACTGATTTTAATTTTATTCTTGATTTGTTTCCATTCTCTGTTCTTGTTTCAGCCTTTCAATATTTCACCCGTAAGCATTGCTTGCAGTTTTCAGAACTGAGTATGTGTGGTGGTACACTTACATAAAATCGATTTCATATAAAAAAAATTGCGGATAGATTCACTTGTGTCGCTTTTGTGGAGACTACTCTGCTATTCGAATATAGATACGAGCAAATTTGAATCACTGCAAAGTGAAAAAGCAGAGCCAGTGATGCAGCCAGCTCAAAATATTATGAGGTGCCAAATACTTTGACTTTAAGCGATCAACAGTATTTGGTTTGATACACAACCCTGGAATCACGAAATGACAAGATATGCTAGAAATTTTGGGGGACGTCATGGTACCTCACCCCTGTCTACGCATATGAGTAGAACGCAGGCGGTTGATTCCTCAAAAGCTTGGAGCAATTTAGCAAACGTAGAGCTTTTAATTGTCACGTGATAAGCTTCATGAAGCATTCATGATTTTTGACCTGCAAATCAAATGATTTATAACTTTTTCTAGTAGAGACCACTTGTATGTCGCAACCCCTGCTCAGGTCCATGAACACTAACACTGTTGGAATCATAGGCCAAACTGGCAAGAATTTTGTCTCATCACCACCAACGCTTACTGAAACATTTTAGGGAGCGCAGGCGAGTTTTTCTACAACTCAGCAATTATTGAGCAATTCACAAGCTTATCCTTCCTGAAAAAACAAACTTGTTGGATTTTGAAGATGTTCCCAAAAAAATGTGAAGTACTCATGGTAGAGACCCAAAAATGCAGGAAATAGAAATATTGGCGGTCAATTGAAGATCAAAATGATGCTCTGCTCGAGCTTGCGGTTCTACATGCAACAGAAAGTAAATTAACTTGAGACATAAACATATGTTATTCTCAAGGATACTTCTACACTTTTTAGCCACATAAGGTCCTCAAGGCCAAAATGTCCATCTGATTTAGCTCACAAACAAGTTAACATGTTGCGATATACTAGTGCTATTACATGCGCAACTGTTACACGTGATGTAACCTATCCATGCCTAAACTGGTCATATATATTTTCGTTACTCGACAAGTAGCCTATCCACGGGCCAAAATGGGCACATTTTTTTGCACTGCAGGTACCCAGGGCCAAATTGCGCAAATCCTTTTGTTACACGTCACGAAAGCAGGGCCAGATTGGGCATTTACCCCACGTAGCTCGAAAAATACAAAACGTATGCTGATTTCAATATAGCTGCTCGACAAAGCACATAAAAATGCAGCTACTGAAAGAATTAGCTATAAAAGCTAGTTATAAATAGAGTAATTATGAAATTAAGTTAAAAACTGCTTTCGGCAAATAAACCATACGTCCCTGAACAGGGTTTTATTAAGGGGGTCCACAGTTTTCAGCCAAATCGTCAAAGTTGCCCATGACCCTGAAAAGGTTGGGAACCACTGTACTAGATACTGAGCTCTCAGATGACAAAGACATTCTGGGACAACTGCGATATCAATATTGTGCAGCACACAAGTTACGAGCTTTTTTTTCTCCATGTTCAAACGCAGTAAAAAATGAACTTTTTCATTCCTGCTGCACGTCCATATATGCATCACAAATTATGGTGTAAGTTCAGGAAGCAACGCATGCTAAGTTGGCGTCTGGTTTGTAATTTTTGGTGCAAGGCCCTATACAACCTGCCGTGGCGAGCGAGTGTTAGTAGTCATCAGGTTCAACGCAAAATTCCCGCTTTTGACACTTCATTGTGAAAAAATGTGTACCTGTTTCTTGAAAGATGCAGAAAGTCTAACAACGGATGGTTGCGTTTTGATGCAGTCAGATTGTTTATATTTGTCTTTATTCTTTGAACGCTACAGCCGCATTTTACTTTGTGACTGAGTGCTCTTACAATACAGCTTTTGTTTGTTTGCTTGCTTGTTTGTTTGTTTGAGGGCATGTGCGTGACACAACACATTCGTACTTTTCCTGGCCTTGACCAGGGCTGAACTCAGTGTCTTACTCTGGATGTACAGTAGTGTTGTAAAAACTGTTACGGATTAGCGAACAATAGTGTTATGAAAGTGTCTGTAACCCTGGGTTCTACCTCCAACGCCGTTATAAAAATTTATGTTGTGTCTGTTTTTATCAATTTGCGTTGTGCAGTCAGTGTGCGCTTGTACTCTGTGGACTTCGTGTCTGTTTCAAAACATTAAAATATAAAAAAACAAAAAATGACAAGATATGCTAGAAATTTTGGGGGACATGGCCCCTTTGCCCCCCTGGCTACGCCTTTGTTTTGAATTAGCTGATAACCTTCACAGAGTTCATCGTCGTTCTAGCTAGTTGCATGGATCACCAATCATCGAATCAATCTGCCAAAGCTTCTGGTACTGACGCCTCAAAGGCAATCATTTGCTCAAATTGCTGAAGTTGTATCGTGCTGCCTTTGCGATTTACGCACTCACTGAAACAGTGGAAATATGTGAATGAGTTTTGTATTGATGGAGCTCCTGAAATGATAGGATAACGTTCAGGCTTTCAAAAAAATTCGGCAACTTGCTCCTGAAGCAAAACGTACGTTCTCTCTCATTTACAGATATGCGCTTGCTGCAGAACTTTACCAACTCCTCTGGAACATGTGTTGGATTCCACGATAAAAATGGTGAATTACAGTACAACACATCCAGAAGCCTTAACACTACTCTGTACTAAAGTCAAACAAGAACTCTGTAACATGGGCGTCCGCAGGGGGAGCAAAACGGGCATTTTCCCCCCTAGAAATTGGGACTAAGAAGCAAAAATTTCTGGAAAACGTGAAATCAGGAATTTAATTCTGATTATTTGGTTTAATCCTTGCAATGACAGTTTGTTTGCCGATATGACACCCACACTGCACAAGAGTCAGGTTCACTGTTTTGGTAACATGCAGTAACGAGCTTTCAGTTCACTAAATTCGCTTCTTTGCCTGCAGAGACAGGTTGCGAAACTCGGGAGCGAATTGTTCTACTATTGGTTTTTGTTGCGTAACAATGACATGGCAACAAATCTTCGAAGATGCACTTCAAGTTACGGTGATGTCTTGCCGCATGCAACTATTGAGCGCATACATCTTGGCAGGTAATGCAGCGAGACGAGACTGCTCATAGCGGTAAGGCACGTAGGTTCAAACCAATGGTGGGCGAATTGCCGGTCGCCGACGTATTTTGTGTGGCTCTTCTAGATGAATAGCAATATCTCAAATTGATGAGAGTTGTTGCCTCAAATTTAACGTTTGTTTCGTTTATCAATGTGTTTACACAAGTTTGTGAACTTAGTCACCAACAGTGTTCCCTGTAAGAAAATTTTACATTGAGCAAATATTTGTGTCAGTGCGCATGCAATTTCACAACCATGTATTGTAGACACGCAACCAGTGAAACGTTTCGACAGGGTTACGTGATATATATGCGATATCAAATCTGGAATGTTGCAAGTGCGCAAGAATGAGATTTCACTGCGCAAATGCTCTGGTAGTTCTGCGCACCTTAGAGGGAACACTGGTCAGCAGAGAGTCGGCGCGATTTGATAGTGTTGCAACCTCTCCGGTGGTGTTGCGTTCATTCTGTGATTCACCACGAACGGGATGTGCGCGAAGAATAACACCATTATATATGTAGCGCGAGCAAGCAATAGTAAGAGAGATTGCGACGTGGAAGCTCTGCCGAAGCTTTGCGCATATGCTGCTCGGGATTTCCGATCGCAACAAAATGGTGCTGTGACCAGGATGTGAAGGTCATGGCGAGTTCAGCCTTCACACAAAGAACTTGCGATTGGTGCGGTTAGTCGTGAAAAGGAGGGGATGTTGTTGCAACCTCTCCGGTGGTGTTGCGTTAGAGAAGAGAGATTGCGACGTGGAAGCTCTGCCGATGTTAACGTGTCAACGATTGAACACAATGACCAGCCTACGCGAAGAGAGATTTCGACGCATGATCTCTATTGTTGCTTGCAGCCGCGGTGCGAAGCTTTGCGCATATGCCGATCGCAACAATAGCAACGACAGTGAACCTAAATCGCAAGTTAGGCTACTTTTTCTTCTTTCCCTAAATTGGGCTAATTTTCTTCCCAGAAGAAAATTAAAATTTTTCAAAGATGCACATGTCAAAAACATTCTGTCAGTTTCCCAATGTTGGAATGAGAACCAAGGTGTTTCGCGAAAACGCAAATGCAGACCACAAAGTGGAAGAATACTAAAATAAATTGTAAGACTACTGGAGGAGTTCCAAGCCAGATTTGGCCATTTCCAAGAGTTTAAACCGCGTTTTGCATTCCTTATTAATCCATTCAATGTTAACGTATTGGTGGTGGCTGTCCAGCTCGCTAACCCTTTGTCACAAACTTGTCTGCTGTAGAAACAAAACTGACCGAAATGCCAGAAAATCTGGGTAAAAAAACACTTAATTTCTGGCGGCAGGTTCCAGAAAGTAAATACCCACAATTAAAAATACCAATCTGAAACTCATTTCTGTGTAAAGCACAACAAATTGCTGCGAATTATTTCTCACTGTAATCAAGTTCGTAAAATCAAACCATCGTGCAACTCTGAAAAACGAACACTTGGGAGAATTAATTCGCACAGCTTTAACAACATACTGCCCAGGTTTTCGGGGACTAGAAAATCAAACAAAAACTTCATACTGACAATTACTGTACATCATTTAATGTAAGACTTGCATTCTTTACCGCGTTTGTATTGACACAACAAAGTGGTTTTGCAGCTCGCTGGTGTTTTTTATTTTCTGCAAATTACTCTTTCATTGAACAAGTTTGCCCACCCCTAGTTTATATTACCGTATGTGTAAAGAAGCATGAGTGAAAAAGAAGCATTGCTACCATGGGCGTCGGATGGGGGGACAGGTGGGGCCTTGGCCCCTCTGGATTTTGAAATTATTAGCAAAAACAAGTTGTTTTTTCAATTTCGAGGGGTAAAAACGAAATTTCATCATTTTTGGCCCCCCGGAAAAATTTTTGGGAAAATCTCCTACTGGCACCCCCCCCTGGAAAAAATCCTTCCGACGCCCATGATTGCTGCCAACAAAGCGCATTTTCTGCAACACTGCAACCAATGCTCCCTCTAAATGTGCGCAAATGCGCAGTACCACCAGACCATTTGCGCAGTGAAATCTCATCTCGCGCGCTTGCAACATTCCAAAACATTGGAAAAACACGAAAACAAGAAGTTTTTAACTGCACATTTAATTCAAATAGCTAACTCAGTTTTTAAGACTGAGTTAGCTATTTGAATTAAATGTGCAGCTTGTTCGTATTTTCATAAGATTTTACACTTCTAAAAATTCACCAAGTTTGCAATTCATTTGGAACTCTGCTAACTCAGTCTTAAAATATCCATGCTCACTAACACAAACATTTGCTCAATGTAAAGTTTTATTACAAGGAAAACACTGTATGCAACTGTTGCCGTAACATTGGGCATTTTCTTTTTTGTATACGTCAATTTGCGTTGCATCGCCAACAACCAGAAAAAGATAAGCAAAATGTCGACTTTGCCCACCCCTGGAAACATTTCTGCGGACGCCCATGCTCTGGAATGACATGAATTCGATAGTCACAGCTCTACTATCTCACACGTCTGTAGGTATACATACTATCGAAAGGAAGCATTCTAAACCGCGTTTTTGAGATGAAGGATGAAAGAAAGTTTTTCTCAGAATTGAAAGCAAACGAGTTCTTGTCTGACTTTAGTGGTGAGATTTCGTTGAAAAGTATTGCTTATTTGGCGGAAATTGAAGAACTTTAAATCTGAAGCTACAAGGAAAAAGGAAAAGATAACAGGCACTAATTTTTCAAGTTAGTATCTTTGTTACAAAAACAGTTACTCACTGGTATCTTGCGTATGTGCTGTTGTTTTCAAAGTCTTCCATATCTATTCGCAGTTCGTAATTGCCACTGCTTGAGATGCGGTGAATTTTCTCAAGACCTATTTTGGCGAAAAAGGTGTTTCCGTTAACACGCATTTTAAATTCCAAAAGGCGATCGCAACAATGTCAACGCATTGTTGCTTGGAACCATCAGTCCAAAGGTACATTAATCCAAATATTTTTATGCACAGCATTTGCAATCAGATTTTCTATTTCTATTTGCTTGAGTTGAAGATGGTTCTACTTGCATAAGAGCTGAAGACGCTTACTCCGCAAGCGAAATACATAAAGCTTCGACAAGATCATAATGTCTGATTCTTGTCTGTGAGAGGAATCCTTTCGAGTTAACAAGTAGAGCTTTTTTCAGAGGTAAGTAGTGAAACATTAAAAACACTTACAAACTCAATTGCCATGGATGTCGTGATGTCATCTTTAGTCATGAACTAACAGAGCAGTTAAGGACCAGAAAATCAGAACATCAATTAAGCTATTGTTTTGAAAACAAGCGAAAACGCTACACGAGTTGGTAAGCAAGCAGAGAAAGAAAAAGAAAAGTAAAGCGAAAAGAGAGTGAAAGCAAACAAAATTAGATACGGATGGTATAACATGAATTTTCAAATACAAATTTCATAAACAAGTTGTTAAAATTCTAATGTGATAACGAAAATCTCTTCCGGATTGGTTCAATAGCACTGTACAATCTGATCAGATAGGTACTGGGTGCATTATATTCAAATGCGAAAACGGCAAAGGATTTTTATTTTTGATCCTGTGACCTTGACTTAACTTCCCAAGACCTCAAGTGATTTGAAGTGTTGAAATACAATTGATGTTCCTGTTTCGTATTTATATATTTTTTATTTGTCTGTTTATACTTTGTAGATTAGTCTTGAGTACCTTATTTAAACGACTCATTTGGCGTTGAAAGCGCTTTAGGATGGTATCTGCACAAGAATGTGCCTACTTTTAAGACAAAAATTTACCAATTTGCAGAACTTATGGTTTGGGATTTTGAATGAGCAGTAACTGGTGGACAATGATTTCAATTAATCAGGAGTGTTAAATACCACATAAAAATCAGATTACATCACAGGCGAATCCTGTTTGATGTTTTGTTTATGATGTAAAGGTTACTTTTATAAATTGCGAAGATTTCAAATGAAGGCGTAGGACTTGTCAGCGCTTCTGAAATAATCGAATATAAAAGGAGTCGGATGAATGTGCAAAGAAGGTAAACGGAGTGCAAATGTTTTTCCCTGCCGTTACCCGGAAATGCACACATTTTTGTGACTTATAAATTTACAGAACTTGTCAACCTTGGGTTGGCATCTTGGTAATTATAATCACGAATTATAAATTTACAGAGGACGACAACCTGTGAACACTGTTAACAGCAGGGCCGGCCTTAAGCCGATGCAACCGATGCAGCTGCATTGGGCCCCGCGCCATGCTGTTTGGGCAGGTTGTTTATTTTTGCCAGATACTCCTTGCAGTCGAGAATTGTAGAAAAGGCTTATAAATCTCATTGTTAGTAAACAATTATCTCGTTTGAACGAATGGTGAATTTCCTCTAATCATCGAATGTTATCAAACGTGCTCAATTCTTATGCTGGGACGTTATCTCTGCGTTTTGCCATGTCCCACTCTTTATGGATAGATCACTGCTCAGAAGGGCCCCGCGCCTAGGTTATTCATTGGGCCCGCATCTGCTAGCGCCGGCCCTGGCTAACAGTTTACAAAAGTTAAAAGTCAGAAGCCACTGTACCATGCAGCACCAAATGTGACGGGCGCAGAAAGATAATGAAAGAAGGGTATGACCTTTTCAATCCAATCTTTGCAAAAAACTACATTTCGAAGCAATAGTAGAAGAACTTCATCGTAAGACTTTACCCAGCCAAAATTCTCCGTCGAGTTTGCCGAAGCCGTTCACATAATCATTCCAGCCCCGAAAAAAGTCTTCAGAACCATCCATCCTTCTCTGAAAAACCTGTCATGTGATATTGTATAAACTGATGTTCTTTATTCCAGCCAAACCAACTAAACTCAAAGAAAAATATTCCATAGAACTCACAATCCATCCCCCACCATCTGTACTTAAATCGCAATACACTTGAATTCCTGACTGTCCTTCCGGAAAAGGATAGATTGTGTAAACCCCTCCTTTATCTGATCCATAGCGAGGAAGTACGTCATGACAACCTCTAGCATTCAGTGCGTCTGAAATTCAAGGATGTGCATTTACCTATCTGTCGGGGAACATTTAAGGTTAGCAGTAGAAGGAAAAATTACATTTATATATTATTTATTTCCAAATATTTGCACACATATCAGTGAATATTATTTCAAAATTAAATATATGCTTATTGATAAAGAAATGAAACTTGAGTCATGAAAACGAAGTCTACCTTTTATAGCTTTAAAAATCTAAAAGTTCCATTAAAAATCTGTGGATTTTTTTATTTTACTTAGCTTTTTTGTCATACTAAATTTTTGGAGGTATACATGCTCATCTATCGAAATGCTGAAAGGGTACATGGTCAGAGAAAGGTTGGGAACCCCTGTCTTAAAATGTAATGCACCTGCTGGCATGATACGCAATTTATCTGTGAATCGAACTTCATAAATTTTTAATGAAACAAGTCAAAGGCAAACAGGCAAGGCCACTTCACCGTGGTCTGGGGACAAACGATTTAACACTTACAGAAAAAGCAGAGTTTAATCACAAGAAGGAATTTAGTCATGGTTAGAAATGCCACATCGTGCATTTTAACTTTAGGTTTATCGCTTCAAAATTCCTGCAATACCATTTTCCCGATGGTCACCGAATTTGTTTTTCTTAAATCCTGATTACTGTCCAAAGCCTCTGTGCTAGTCAGCAACTTCCATGAAATTTTTGTAGTCATGTGAGCAATATTTCCCTGCTGTTTACATCATGCTTTAATGAAAAATCTGGATAAACCTAATCGTGAGTACGAACGATCGCAGAGATAAATGATGGTGAAAAATGCTCAGCTTATAGCCTAGTACATTTCATCAACCAAACCTAAGCCTAACACTTAATCATGACAAGACGCATATCTCATAATCTCTATTTTTCAGAATTATCTTACACAAATGGTCTTAGAAATCTGCGGACCAGAAACACTGTCCTATATTATTTACGGCTTTCGTGGAGCAGTGAAAGTTTGGCTGAACTATGTTACAACGTCTTTGTACGAAAGAAACACACTGGTCTAAATGTCGCAACAAACTCAAAGCGAAACCAAATGTGAAATGCTTGTGTTTCTTAGTGAAATTTCTCTACTGAAGGCACTAAAGATGAGATATGTAATTTGAAGTACAGAAAACCGGCAGGAAATTGCTTGCTTTAAAATTGCATATCAAAATGTTTACGAAAACATTATCTCAGGAGGGTGTGTTTCACATTTTTGGCTTTCAACTAAAATTTCCTAAAAACTGCTTAAACGATGCACTTATCACAAGTAATTGTTTGCGAAGAATCAGCGATGCCTTGGAAAATGATATTTTTTTCCGGAAAATTGCTCATGACTAAGTCAAACGTTGAATAAAATGATATGTTTTTGATATTTGCTGCTATACTGTTCACAATAAGAATTCACAGCAACTTCATGTATTGTTTACCATAAAATGATACAATTTTGTTTCATCACCGTAACATTGGAACCAATTCTGATCCATCTGCTTTCACTTCATCAGCACATAACTTGGACTTAAGCGTTTTGCAGGGAGAAAGCGATATTTTGCATTGATTAGGGATAAGAAGAACGAAAATTGCAGTAAAACGTCATACCAACGTGTTTTCAAAGTGGGTCTGCAAATGCAACGTGTAAGTAGGTGTTATTACAGCATTTTCTGTCATGAGTGGTGAGCTCAAAATATTAAATATTTGTTTAACCCCATACTTAATAACGCCATTACTTTTTGTTTTGTTTAATTCCACTTGAAGCTTTTGTATTTTTTCGGCCAATCCAGAAATTATGTCACAATTGCACTGTTCTGCAGATTCTCCTTTGCTTCCTTTTGAACCTTTTGTTCCTTTGAATCCTCGAGGACCTCGCTTCCCTGGTGGACCCTGGAACGTGACAGTAGCTGAACCTGGCAAGGTTGTTTCCGATCCAGGCCCACATTGAATCGAACAAGAATCCAATCTAATCTGAGTTTTTCCCCGGTTAAATAGTGCAAAGTACACCAGCAGGACACCAATAATTTTCACGTAAACCATTTTACATCAAGAGAAAGCTTCAATAGGCTGTGAAACAAGATCAAAATTTTATACGTGTTAGGGTGTTTTACAATGCTTTTTTTTCAAATAAACGTACACCATTGCAAGCATGGACTCCATCATGACGTAACGTAATGATCTTTGCAGGCAAACGGATTCTACAGCAAAGACCTGATTGCTAAATGTTCTCGAGCTACTTCTTTCCACGACACCCCATGGCGCATACACCATGCACTGAAACACATGCAAAAAATACATTTTCCTTCTAAAAATTTTGGATATTTTATAGATACCACCTTGCTATAAGTAATAAAATGTAGGCTATGTAGGCCATACCGTATCATATACATGATATCATATACAAAATGTAGGCTATACCGTATCATATACATCAGCGTGGCGTCGGAATGATTTTTCCAGAGTGAGGCCAACAGTGGATGTTTCCAGGCATAGGCGAAATATTTGTCCAGGGGGGGGCGATAGTGGCAAGATTTCATTTTACCCAGACGAAACTAAAAAAACGACTTTTTTTGCTGAAAGTGTAAGAGGGACATGTCAAATTTCAAATTCCAGGGGAGTGCCTTCGCCCGTCTGCACCCGCCTTCCGACGCCCATGATAATATATTTACAAATACGGCACGCAGGTGAACGCAAGTGAGTTGCTTATAATTCTGTCACTTGATTGGATGTTTCTGGTTGTTGCGCAACACGACTACAAGATAAACAGCAATGCTGTGAAATTGGCAATTTTGTAAAAACAAAACATAAACTAAAAGGAAAAATTCGAAGGGATTGATGACTTCATGTGCAACAGTTATAAGATTAAATCTCTGCTGCATAAACTACCACTAAATCGTGCAGCTGGCAAAGATTTCAAACGTATTCTGACTAGCAGCAGCAGAAAATACTTGTCGCTGGCACGGCATTAAAACAGCAAAACGTGTACCGCATGCGAGGCAGAAAACAAGTAGAATGTGCGGATGGTAGCATGCCAAACAACATTTGGCCTACTGCCTTGGTACTCGTTTTTTCTGCATTTCAACTCTAATCTCCCTCTAATCGTGCCTTTCCGCAGTCAACTGCTCTGCACGGCACCTCTGGCGAGCTTTTTCATTGACGTTTTGCATCGTATTCTTTCTGCTGTCGATGGCACAATGCACCCACACTGTTGAGCGTGTCGTTTGGTATATCACCATCCGCACATCTACATGTTTTCGCCGAATCGTTTGCCGCAAATTCTCCTCAACCGTGCGTGCCTGCTTTACTTCAATCAAAGTGGCATCTCACTCTTACCCAGTTGACCTGACGGAAAGACAGTTCACTCTCTGCCGTATAGCTCGAAATTTGGTTTTCGACCTCCCTTCGCTTAGCACGAGCCTACTCGCGGGCGAATAGTCCTAGTCCAGCTGTACGCTGAGCTTGTCTTCTTTCTTGGCCCGATTTATTTCCCAGGACACTCCACTGCATTGTGTTCAGCGTTTCAACATTCAAGTATGAGAATCTCCATCTTAGTACATTTTCGCTGCAACATAGTCTGAGCCCATGCGCTCATTTCAAATTATAGTTTTGAAAGTGGGAGCATGGTATTAAACACATCTTATAAAATATGTTTGCAAAATGTTGAAACTGATTATTTAGAAATATTTGCAAAATGTTGAAAACCTATACGCCTTTCCGGTAAAATACACGGCGAAACATAAAAGAATTGTAAACAACTGATTTCCAGAGAAAATATTATTGTTTTGGTAAAGATGCTACATTTATAGATGTCTGGCTATTTTTTTGCTGAGTTTGGCTATTTTCTGAAGGGAGTTTGGCTGTAGTTATTTTTCTCTCTAGCAACCCTGAGCACAACTTTTGATTTGAATATCTCAAAGTCAGCGAACGCATTTTTCAGGTTTCCCACAACTAGTGGATGGCTCCCACCTGAAACAACTCCGCGCTTTCTTACCCACACAGGGAAGTCACACTCCTCCCTCGTCAACTTCAGCCCGTTTCAATGTCACCACTGTCGACCTTTCAGCGACACATTCTCCACTTTTATGTGCTCTCCGCACATTCACCTATACACATTTCCTTGGCTTCGTTTTCATCCTTTTCTCATGAACATGTTGCCTCACTTTTTTGACTATTCCGCTTCGGACTGACCGTTCCTGAGAACAACGAATTTCGGCAGCACAACACTTTTGTCATATACGTAACTGCACAACACGATGATTCCCGCACCCTGCATCGCCCTTGCTCATAGGGAAGTAGCTCACCCCTGGTTATTGCTTTGCGACTTTGCATTATGCATAAATATTTCGCTACGCTTATCTTACTGTTGTGCAATTTTCTGTTTATCCTTGCTTTGTGTTTGATGGTATACGGTGTTTTGCGTGGCAGTTCACGTGAAACTATTCACGTCTCTTTGTCCCAAGGGGGAATTCTTGATGTAGCCATTCGGATTACGAATTAGGATTTCCTAACTCGTGATTTTTTTGTGCATTTCCAAGCACTAATAAGCTATGTCTGCAGCAGTGCTGCCACAGGCTTCTCTGCAAAAATCACAAGATTTATAAAAACTTCAATAGATCTCAAACAATCATTAGATTTAAATTTTTGCGTCGAAGTTTGCAGTTTTGCTTCAGATGATTAGTTTTTTCACTTTATACCTCAGAAGCCTTTACATCATTTGCAAGTTTGTAAAAGGAGTTCATTTTGAAGACTGGAAAATCTCATCTCATCAATCTTCAGGCTTTTTTCAAGAGCTGAAAACAACATCAATCACGGATTAGTTTAGACCAATCTACCAAAAATTTAATGATTATTCTACCGCAGTGTTCCTGCAAAGAAATGAAAATATCGTCATGGCCAACACGGCAGAAATAAGCAGCACGGAATTGAAAACAGTAAGAAACTCAAATTAGAAACACGTCGTTCGGTTGGTGCAAATATTTCAAACAACGATCCGCGTAATCAATTGCACACGGATTAAAAAGGGCTGTAAAATTTAAACAAGACAACCGATCTTCTTCAAACACACATCTTTGCAAAAAATCACTAGAGTACAGTGAAAAATCACTAGATCACTACCTTAGTCTAAAAATCACTAGACCTAGTGAAAAATCGCTAGGCGTGGCAGCTGTGGTCTGCCATAGTAATCGGACATGCCACAGAAAACTAAGCAGACGCGTTGTGGCATCACGAACTTGAGCTTGAACAGGGTGCCCGCAGAAACGCAGAGAAAAACAAGCTGAATTTTCAAGATATCTGCCGCAGTGTTCCTATATAGTCGTCATCTTCCTGCTTCGCGTTTTTTGAAGAGAAACATTGCAATAAGTTGCTTCGTCGTCTTGTAATTGGCCTGTTTTCATTCTTTGCACCCCCAATTGCCCTTATGTGATCAGCGTTCCCTTCATAATCGCAAATGCCCGCAGGGACCGTGCTGGCACCCACTTTGAGAACCACTGATCTAGTTTAGTGGATTACATGAACGTGTGCTGCAGCGAACGAAATGGAACTTTTTTGCCAGCAGCAGGTTTGTTTAAAACGCAGGACGTCAGTCCAGTATTGTAGGAACTGGGAGTGCAGGGGGTGCAAGTGCACCTCCTATAGTTCTGATTTGTCAAAATTTTGAGCAAAATCTCAAAAAATTTGGGCAAATCTAGGCAAAGAAGTTTCGACACTTTATAACAATACTGCTGAAATTAAATTGCTTTGTTATTGAGTTTATAAATAAAAGTTCATCATGTCGTAGAAAACGCATTAGATATACATAAAAAACAAACTGTTGTAGTTCGTGAGAGTTGATGAGTAACTGAATTATTTGAAAGCTTGGGCAAAAAAAGGCATTTCATTTACGTACTTTATTCAGTGTACACTGTGGGAATCGCTCATGCTGCAGGAAACCTACTTCATATTGGTGGAATCTATTATAGTGTTTTTTCCTGATGATTCCGGCTCTAAGCTCTTCTAGAGGTATTAAGGCCATACAGGCATTCTGTCGCTACCTAAAATCATATACGTAATTGATTCACCATGCCATGCAGGCAAGTACGGAAAAGCTGTGTTTTTAATTTTAAGGACGGTGTTTAGAATTGAATTTTGCCATAGAGCATGTGGCGTATATGTCCTCAGCTAGGTGTGAAGTTTCTTGCTGACAGCAACCGCTGGAATGTGAATGGAATGTTAAACCTTAGAACTGTCAAGCAGATGCTCAGTGTACTGAGCCAGCTGGCTTCTGAGAATGTTCTTGCACAGCCTAGTAAACTTTTTTGCAGTTGGGTTATTAAGAACCAAACTTCAAGTACCAATTTTTTATTTTCAAGTCTATTACAAGATGTTGGTAGAGCAAAATACAATGTACCATTAGCTACAGAAAATTTATATCAGTAGAAAGAAAGTTTGTCGCATAAAATTTTTTCGGGCAAATTTGGGGAGATTCGGGTAAAATATCCTTTGAACCCCCGAAAAATTGCCTACTTCTACACCTATCCGTCAGTCTCACGTAAAGTCAGCCTGAAAACAAAGGACCGGACTGCTGTTTGTCTCCTGAAAAGCAATTGCTTTCTGGTTTGGACGCACTTTGGCTAAGATGTTGTCGCGGCAGACATTTATGGCGGTGACGAACAGTGGAGTAAATGCTGTTTTCTTTCACGTTATTTTTGGTGAGGGCGAGCATGCTGGAAGGCTGTTTTGCACAACGTTATAGCGGAGATTAATCTGCCAGTCCGCATTTTGGTGTGTAAAGAACAGCATAGGTAGGATGACAAAGACCTTCACAGTGATCGATACTTTTCGCAACCCTTGCGATGCCTACTGCTTATCAGCGACATCTAGCAGTTTCGACTGCCCGATTTGAAATGGAGGTTAGTTGGCATCATAACATAGAATTAAACAAAGGAATATTTATAGCTCGTTATGCATATATAGCAGATAGCACACTTGGATATTGACATTTTTTACGCTTAGGTTCGAGAACAAAGATAATAAACAGAAATTACTACTTATTGGTATTGCTGCATAACCACAGGCCAATCGTTTGTATCTCGAAAACCTCTTTTGTATCATCCACTATAGATGTGTTTTCCCATGGCAACAGCAGCAACTTTCAAGCCAATGACGGAACAGCAAGTGTTAGAATATCACATTTCTTTCAACGGCAAGGAACGATATAACTAAACCTAGCAGAGACCTTTTTCGTCTGCGTGACAAGGTTCGGCCCCTTCAGCAATGAAGTGAAGCTTTGCCTTATTCACATTAGAAATGACACTTTCGAACCCCTCAAACCCTGTGACCTGGATTAGTAACAGCCTCTGCCCAACCGTCGTGACGCCACTAAAATTAAGCTGTCAAAGAGTTTGAAAATTATGATACTTCGGGTCTGCAGGAAAAGCTTGTATCTCACGTTAATAAATATAGTTTCAGCGGAAATATCCTGGCTGTTGGGTTTAATTGTCGACAGGTAATTTACTATATTGTCACTGGACGTTTTATCGGAGAATGCTAACTTAAACAATCCCGAATTAAATGATACAGGCCAACTGATTCCTTGGAACGTTTGGTGCGTTGAGCAATTTCTAATCTCCTATTTCTGTTTCTCATCCAAGCTTGCCCGGAACGATTGGTAACAGTCTAAAGTTAGCAGTGACTCCACCACCACAAGCCGCAACACTCACCAGCAAGAGCTTGTTTGGCTTGTTTGTCTCGGGCGTCTCTCCTTGTCAAACAGCCGCCATTAGTGTTGCGAAAATCACTTACTTGATAGAGGATGCTGATTAATTAGCAGGATAAGGAAAATGTCGGCTTTGCTGCTTGCCAATACGCAAACATGAATAACACCCGCCGGAGCTGTTAGCACTTTTGCCCTCATTGACTGAAAGCCGTAGGTTTTTAGGTCTTTACGTTGTTATGCACAGAGTTTATGGACTGATGTAATTTGCAAGGACGTACACGCGAAAGGATAGAAGAGCAATGCGTGGGATTAAAGGCGGTGGTAAAATTGATGAAATGCTTCCTGGCTGCAGAAAAATATTTTTTTTAACGCAGGGTAAATACAAACGACGCGATTTGAAGGTCTGTGTAGCCTTCTGGTGGCAACCTTTGCAAGAGGGCGTCTTTGGACGACTGGTGCGTGTTGACAGCTGCTGACGTTTGAGAATCGTCAACATGCCTCACAAGAGATGCCGTGTTCGGCCCTTATCACGTGGTGCCAGGCAGCTTGTCTGATAGACTTTCGAGCGATATCATGCAACATGCAATGGGAGACGAACGGAGGTCACGAAAAGAGCTAAGCCTCTGCTGAAGAGTTGTGAATTTTTCGTTGCATGACTGCTGGATCCGCCTGCAATGCTCTGCTGTTACCTTGCGGTTTTGCTGTGGCTGGGTGAGTGATAACAATATGAATTTACTGAACCTCAAAAACCGAACACCATGAGGTTGTGAAAACTTAATTTTTGGAGTGGAAATTTATTTCAGTTACTTCTTTAACTTCAATCTGCTAGCAGTTCCAATTTTCGAACGTGTAATATCACTTCATCGAGCGCAAGTGTCTTCTCGTTATGTTGGTCTTTCACAGCAGAAGACAACAAATAAACACACAAGTTTTTATGATCGCAATTATAGTTCGAATTCAATGGAATATTTCCAGAGCAAACCTTAGAAGCAGCAACAAATAATGTCGATAAAAATCTTTAATGCCACATGCTAAAGGTTGTGATTTCAGTGAACTAGATTTTCCCAGATGTACAGCGAACACTTTCGGTGGTGTAGACCAGTGCATGGAAGTCGGCGTTTTAGCTAGACTTTAGTATCTTGGGCTGGATGCGTCTCTGAGGTGAACATACAGTTTTGTATTTAGCTAATATTAACAGAAAAGTTCAGAATGTAACAGAGATGTGCAAAAATTGCCTACTGAAGAAATGCTTTCATGTTATTGTGAAAATTTCAAATTTTTAGTATTTGTGTAACAGGTACACTAAAGCTAGCAAAGTGCTACCTGGCATAAAGCAGCATAATGTCGAGGCATCTTTACTTTTTGCCCTGAAAATGTTCACGTAAGTGGAAGTGGGCAAGATGCGGTACGTGAGAGGCAATGTTTTCCATCGTTCCGATGGGTCAGGATCTCCCAAGTTTTTTTGCCAGAGGGCCACAAAAGCTAACAGCAATTCGAGGGCCAGACATCTCATGTAACGAGATTAGTTGGGTCTTCGCGATATGTTACATTCTACCATATCAATAAATTTTTCGTTCTTTCATTATTGACAAAATACCTTCGCGGGTCGGATTTGGCCCGCGGGCCGTAGTTTGAAGATCCCTGCTACAGGTCATTTGTCAATTTGTTGCCATACAATGCTGTAAGTTTAATGATGAAAGGTAGAAATTATGTCCTCTCTCAATACATTCAAGCAAGAGTTTTCACTGACAAGAAAATAAACGATTCCTTGAATTTTAATCTACGAATGCCTTTCGCTGCAATGATTTCGAAAATGCGTTTCGCTTCTGTGGGCTTTCGCTGTTTTTCGTGATCAGTATTTCGTTTTTTTATTCAGGGTGACTGCGCCATATGCGTATTGGACGAAAATTAGGGTTGCTTATGAAATTACAAACTGACATCTCGGTGAAGTTTTTGAAGTAAGATCCAGTCTTATTACGTTGGTTGAGTCACTAATATCTTATGTTGAAGTTTAGGTCAGTATTCGTATGGATTAGAACACTGAATAACGAGCATGAAGAAAGCAGAGTTCGTCCCTCTAAAATAGGGTCTCCAAACTACGGCCCGCGGACCAAACCCGGCCCGCGAAGCAATTTCATCTGACCAGCAAGGACATTTTATCAATAATGAAAAAATACCAAAATAATGAAAAATTTGTTGATTTACGTGGAATGTAGCATATCCCGAAGCATTGACATTACGAAAGACGGTCACGTGAATGTCAGGTGGCTAAGTATTACTTGGCTGCAGGTTGGTGTAATCACTGATATGTTACCGCAATCAGGGGTCTATGTTAATATTGGGTACATCCAGGCGCGGACACAGGGGGGGATGCAGGGGGGATGTATCCCCCCCACCAGACCTAAAGAGGTGTTGACATGACACTTGATTTCATTGAAAATCATCGCCAAAAATATTTTTGTGTTGTACACTAAAAATTAACTTGTGCTAACAATTAGTCAAAAATTTTTCTTCGGTTCATTAGATGAGCTGGCCTTGTTTGTGGAACCTGATATAAAACAGTCAATGATCGCATGGGCGTTCGCAGGGTGGGCAAATGCCCGTTTCCCCCCCTGGAAATTGGGATTAAGAACCAAATATTTCCCGAAAAACCTGAAGTCGGCATCATATATTCCGATTAATTGATTTAACTCTTGCAATGACAGTTTTTTTGCCGGTATGAAACTCACACTGCACAAGAGTCATGTTCACAGTTACAGTGTCATGCAGTGATGGGCTTGCAGTTCACTCATTCCTCTTCCTTTGCCTGCAGAGGCGGGTTGTGAAAGTCGCGAGAGGATTGTTCTGCTGTTGGTCTTTATTGCGTAACAATACCGTGGCAACAAACCTGCAAAGGTTCATTTTATATTACGGTAGCAGGCGTTTTGTTGCATGAGACAGTTGAACGCAGACATCTTGGCAAGTAATGCAGCGAAACATGCTGATAGCGGTAGCCACGTAGCCTACATTTGTACTTTGTGAGAAGCATGAGTGAGTCTATAGCAATGCTTCCGCAAGTTTGAAAAATCCATTATTGGTGCGAATGTGACCAACGTGTCGGAGGGTTAAACTACACTTACGCAGGCTTCTTTTCAGGCAGTGTAAAATTACGTGGCATGTTAGAATATGTCTATGCAGGCTTGTGGGAATACGTCTTAATTGTTAAGGCTTAGTTCTGACATCTGAGTGAATACTGAGTGCAAAGCTGTATTTGCTGTGGCGAGTTTTAATAATTCAATTTCATCTGGTCAATTTTGCAAAACCTGCGTGGTGTTCTAATTCTAGTGAGTTGTCAGTAGTCGTGTCAACATACAGGTCTACTTAATTGTCCGGTTTGTGTAGCAAGTTATCATTGATCGCTTTGGACGAGATCCCAGACTTTGCAGCTCTTGTTTCTAAGTGATGTTGACAAGTCTTGCTAGCTGATACGGCAATTAGGGGGAGAGCAACCGGCAATCCCCCCCCGAAATTTTCAAAAACATGTTCAGCTGTTAGTTCAGTTGAATTTTCAGCTGGGTGCGGCCCTGCTTGCTGAGTAAAATAACGTCATAATTTGTGTTTTCGTTGAAAACCATGGAAATCCAATGCTTCTTTCTTTGTAAATCATGGCAATATGCCAATGCCTACTTGAAAAGAAATGCCCTGTGTTGAAAATCTGCAGATAGCCTACTG
>Ga0210059_1003892_pt1 | contig 24021 bp, 17 predicted proteins | sample Ectturendosymbi2_FD_188042 | JGI IMG/M metagenome (GOLD analysis project Ga0210059, IMG submission 188042) | Ecteinascidia turbinata endosymbiont from Florida, USA - Sample 2 (SPAdes) (version 2) | ecosystem: Host-associated > Tunicates > Ascidians > Unclassified | place: Key West, Florida...
TGTTAGAGATCTTGTTGACGCCCTGGTTGCTTGGTCGATAGCGCAGGGCTATGCAATGCTACTTTCAGGGTCATCAAGTTCGTAACGCGCTCATGTGTGTTGGTTTACTTTCCAACTCGTTCGAAAACAGCCGCTGTTGAAACTCCGCGAACCCTTTGCCAACGTGTTTTTTTCTACATGCGGAATGATTGGTGGAAGCTGTATGGAAACAAATGCAACGATTTGACAACGTTGATTTAAAGAGCACCGCCTGCGAGTTTTGTCCTTACTGGGGAGGGTTGTCCGTCATCAGGCAGTTGACAGTGAACACTGTCCAGATTTTTTCAACATTTTTTGACTTTCGTTGTTGATATGACCGGTAAACGTTTGGTTGACTGTGTTTTAAGTGAGTGCATAGAAGCTTTTGTAAGAATGTTGTGTAAAAAAGAAGGTTGAATTTTCATTCCTACGCATTTCCGCGAATGAAACGCAGAAAATCTGTCCGGGCGAAACTAAATCTCCCATTTCGCAAAAACCGGTTCAAGGAAAAGCATCGCCCTCGTTTTCAGAAGATTTTGTCCACTTGTTATTTTTCATCACACGTCACGTTCCCGACCGCAAAACACTATCTTTTCGGAATTTCAAGAAACCTGCTCGGGAGCACTTTGGTAACCTTGGTAACGACGGAAAACAACTTTTGGACACGCGCTCGTGGTTCGGCAGAAGAAAATGGATATTGATACTTTTGTCAGACTATCTTATTCGGATTTTTGTTTTGCAGAGGTTGAAAATCCAGATGAGGGGTGCACGACTCAGTGAGCGCCAACCTCGTCCTGTGGCGCTTCGCTTGTCGCCTCCAACACACTGTCTGGGTAACTCAAGTCCTGATTGATCTTACAATGCTCTCAGCGCCTGACTCGATTCGAGAGTCCACTAGCGCGTCAATGGCGAAGAATGATTGTGTCACAACTGTCCTTTGTATTACGCGATCTTCGTTTTCAACTTTCCACTGCTTTGCCGGACTGCCCTTTCGCTGGTAAAGTGTATTTGTTCGCTCATAAATGTTCGATTTGCAAATGTAAAATAGAGAACGCTGTTTGAGGTCTGACTACGTGTGTATTATTGAGTTTGTGTCTGTGTTGTGCAAGGAATGTGCTGTGTGCTGGTTGCATCTGATGACGTCAAAGACCACGTCAGACTACGAACAAAATTATCGTCAACGCCATTCCAAAGTACAGTAGGTGTAAGCGCGCTTGGCTTAGAGAAGAGCGTCGTACGCTTCGCAGATCAGACTATGCTCGAAGTCTGGTAAACACTGCCTCTGTGTCGTAACCGAAATCCGCCTGTTTGTGAATATAAGTATGAGTCAATCATAACCAGCTTGATAGAGTGATAGGTAAGCGAGCGTGCTGTTTTCGCGCTATATTTGTGCAGGTGTTCTTGCTTTCCTCTTTGCAACGTGGCCGTTTGCTGTTCGTCAGCCTAACGCTTTTGTTCGGCATAAACCCTTTCCTTGCAATTGCTCTGAGTGCCACTCTACTCCCGCATTAAAAACACTTCAGCAATTCTCTGCGTGCGTGAAATACTGTTTTGAAAGATGCAGGCACTCGTGCTGGATTGGAGCGGACACATAATGTGCGTTCGTTTGCTGATCACCGAAAAGTCTGTCGCTTGCGCGTAGAAAAGATTAATGTATTCTGCAGCAGGAAAATGAGTTGAAACTCATTTGAAATAGAGTCGTTGATGGGTCAAAGCAATCCACGTTAGCCGCTTGTGCGAAATGAGCAAAAGGGTGGGGGTCTGGCTGAGCTGATAATGACATGAACGGCCAATTCGCTTTTTGCTGATCATAAAAGCAAGTTGCAACTGTCCGAAAATGAACAATCTCGGATTTGCGCTTAGCAGCTGCATTCAACTGCGAGAGTCAGAAGTTGACAAACGCCAATCGTTGCAAAGCAAGGTATACTGTAAAACGAACTAACTGCAAAAGCTGATTGAAGCGTCTTGACTCTTCCTGGTTCAGTGGTTTACAGCCAAGCCGTTGGCAAAGTTTCGACGACTAAGTTGAAAGTACTTTGCTGCCTTCGCTTTGTGGCAAATGGTTGGGCGTCATTTCCTAGCTTTGGGTAGAAAAAAGTAGTGATGTCATGCGGGATGGGCAAGCATTCAGAAACAAAAAGGATTTGCAAAGATGCTGCTTTGTGTTTGCAACTCTCGTTTTCTGTGATTGACCTTAATAGCGAGTGCATGACGTAGTATCAACACAACTAAAGTCAAAGCATCAACTTTCTTTGCGCATTGGCATTTCCTTTTTGACTGAGGCAAACCCATTAAATGCAGTAAAAAGGTAGTGTGCTGACACACAAACAAATGTAGTCAAAAGCATGAACATTTTTGAGCGTTCACACAGCACGTAGGCCTATTGTATGCACACACAAATTTTGTAAAAAATTGTTGAAAGCATATTCACTTAAGTAACACCAATTCAGTGAGGAGGCAATACGCAACTGGAGATGTTCATTGAATTTCATCAGGAGGAGCGTTATCGCATACGTACAAGTTTTGTCTTTTTAAGAATAGCAAAGTTATATTTCTGGACACCCTTAACAACCGAGCTGTTCGCTGGTATACCTTCACACAGTGGCGTAACTGACGGGGAACAGGGGTGCGAACCGCCTCCCTGGCAAGTCAAATCAAAAACCGGGCCACCACTTAGCTTATATTTCGTATTCTTTTGGTTTTCAGTAGCTTGTTGTTTTTCGCAATGTTTTCCTATGATGTCGGGTTTTAGTATAGACATCTACATCAGGATTCAAGATAATTTATCAACTTTTTTCTGAGTGTTGGTTAGGGGGCCACCAACCCTTCAGTGAAGTTTTCCCACCCTGGCTCAACTCTAGTTACGCCACTGCCTCTCCACATCAACCTAAATCCAAGTTGCTTCAGTAAAGGTAGCCAGCAGCAATGTTGTTGCATGGATTTTTGCAGCTCTAGGAAACATATGTTAAAAATTGACTTCAACAAAGATTAATATGATAGACAGTAGACTTCGTTAGCCATGATTTATTAGATTAGATAAAGCAACATAAATTTGCAAAACGTTTTTTTTTCACAAACCTCATTGGGAAACAATTCGTTGATGGATTTGGACGCAGCAAAGAAAAACATCTTGTCATGAAATTTTTTCGTGGGAATTGTATTTTCATAAAATGATTTTTTAGAAAATTACCATTTTTCATTTTCAAATAATTTGTCAATTAAAAAGATTTTTCCAAAAGGAAGCAATTTCTTGTGAAAAATATTTAACAATGTTTTTAAATGTAGCAAACTTTTCACACGGGGCAAGTGGGTTGCCATATAGGCCTACATACGGAAAGACTTTTTTGACGTGAAGGTGGAACCACTTGTCTTGAAAACTTCTCTCAATCCAAACTTCTGACTCTGGATTTTTATGCAAAAATTCATCTGCATTGTCTCAAATGTGGCGAAATTTTGCAAATTCCATAAAGTAGATTGAAGACTATGAGCAATAGAAAAGTCAGGAGCTTTTTCGCAACCACAATATTAGATTGGCGAAAATGTTAGTGCTTTTCCATTTTCCAAGTGTCACTAACTGCGAGCTGGTAACTCAATTCAACGAGCTTCTACAATGTCTATCTCGTTACCGGTACCCAGCTTAATAGGCAAGTTATGCAACATGTTGCTGATGGTTGTGCATCAACAAACACTTGTATACAGCAAAAATTGCAGTTTTGCACAGCACATTGGCAGTGGGCTACTTGTTGGTTTCTTTCCATTCTGGCCAGTAGCCCTCACTACAGCAAGAATTTGATAATGTTGGCAGTTAATCGCGTGGTTGATGATGCGAAGTTAAGCAAAAACAATGCGCTAAAAATATGCTGTCAATGTGTTAGCAACAGCAAGGAAAAGCACTCTGCAAAAGTTTTGCACTGTTCCAGTGGTGAATTGCCGGTAAGCATTGTTTGTGTTCATTATCTGAGTCATATGAAACAATAGATCAATCCACAAGCATGAGCTCTGTGTTGAAAACGACAACCAACACAAAAAAATGCAAAAAGAATGGCATACTGCCCCGTGCAGTGCCGAATGCGGATGTGCGGAAGGTATCTCGCCTTCAGATGCTTGGCCACTCCTAGAAGCTCAATCCACTCCTATTCGCGCATTTCCCAAGTATCGACGACGAGAATTATGCGAGGGGGTTGGCTCTCAACCGAGCGCGAAGCATCGGGAGAGCGTCGAAGGGTGCGTAGCTCCAACACGGCGCTTTTCTCGATTCACTTATCGTAGCAGATCAGCCTAACGTAGAACAGCGATCAAATACCAGGACGCAGTGAACCAACCCGCACATCCACTTACATTATGGCGGCAGGAGATTATATACTTCTACTGAATGAATAAACTCTCGTTTGTGGGGGAAACACCATCGCTTGAGACGTTACGCGAGCTCACGCATTGTCGGATTGTACAATAACGGCTTCCACTGCAGCTTCTGACTTTTCTCGCATTGCTTTCGCTGTTGACTTGCAGCAGGCTTTTCTGCTTCCTCTTTCAGCCACTGCAAAAGGCGCGGTGCAAAAAGGTTTTAAGTGCGATAAACTGATGTTCAAAGTGCGTTACATATAAGCTGTCTTCAATCGTGATGTCAAAAGCAACACGTTTCGAAAGGTGTCAGTAGCAATCAAAGTGCAAGGTGCAAAAAAACAATAGATTTTGACAGACATTTTAAACAGTAAAAAAGTAAAAGAATTTCTTGACAGGGAAACCCAAATTATCACGGTACAGCAAAACTAGGTGTTAAATGTAATAAAACAAAATGAATCAAGAAGTTCTTATAGGCCCTGCTTAGCTCCACAACGATGCTTTGATGGCAACAAGTTGATACCGTTGCGGACTTGCACAATTGCTGCAATAATCAGGCGTGATTTTTGGCTTTAAGTCCGATACTTCTCAGTGTCCATTGTCCTAGCAAACTCTTTTCCTTATACCTGACTACTTAGTTGCAAAATAAGGTTTTGACTAAACTTGTTCCTACTTAACGGAGTGCTGTTAATGTTTGAAGAGCAATCCCATAAGTTTATCATGCCAGCTCAAACGAAACCTGAGCTGTTTTACAGAGATGAAGCAAAAAATGAAGGTGAATTCCCAGGTGAACTTTGTATGTTATAAACATGATCCAACAATAAACCTAAATTCATGAGCATGCATGCCAATTTCAATCCACAAAAAAGGGTCAAAAGTATTTTCTACGATGCAAAATCGCCTAGCTTTGGAGCAAATTTTAGCGAATACAGCGGAAATGTGGCAAAAGTTAGTCAGTATTTTATTGCAACAACACAGAACTGTACACGTCAAAGCTATAGGCCAAACACATACAGGATTAGCGTGCTTCCGCTGTTTTTTGTTAGCTATACATACGCCTACACTTGTATAAAACCAAACGATTCTTTGCCGACATTTATGTGTTGTTGCGACATGTTTAATGTAGACGAAAAAGGTATTTCACTGGACATTTGTAACAGCGCAGTTAGTTGCGCTGATATAAATATAATCACATTTACAAGCACTAGCGTACGGAGCGGTGGCACTGTGCCATGGTCCCCCCCTCAGACCCTAAAAATAAAAAATGTACAAACAATATTCGGCAGTGGCGTAACTACGGGGGGGCAAGGGCCTCAATTTAAAATAAACTGACTTTGTTTTCTGGCCACTGATATACGCACTACGCAAATTTTTTATGACTACTGTATACGTTTCCTCTGCTTGATTTTCATTTTACGATTTCATTCTTTCACTGACAAAATTGCTTCACACGTGGTTGAGTAACTTAGCACAGGAACAATGAACATCAGAAAAAAGCTTCGGCTGGCGTGAGATTTGAGCCCACGAACATCAATAAGTGTCTTCGATAAGCGATACATGTCTTAAACTTATAACATCCAAGCACGCATATAGGTTTATTTCATGAGCCTCAGACAACAAAAGTACAGTTTTCTGTCTGACCGGCTAATAAGTCTCGTAAAAGCATTATACTAAAACTTGCTTCCAGAATGCACAAAAATTCGTATTTTTAGGTGTAATTTTGCAAAATTTTCCCGGGAGCATGCCCCCGGAACCCCCTAGAATGGTCGTGCCTTCAGCACTTCCCCTAAAGTTGATTTGTGACGTCACACGATTGTGACAAAACTTTGCCCCCCCTCGGAAATTTTCTGCTTACGCCACTGCTTACAAGTATCGATGTGACCGGTGTTGCGTGGTTATTGAAAAACCTCTAATTTAATGCAAAATATTCTCACAATGAATGCAGAAAACGTGCGTAGCAAAAAATGGAGGTGGCAGATAAACTTGATCCCCATCCCCTTCATCTTTCTCATCATGAATGCATTTGAAAAGCTGTCGGTAGCCCCGGGCCGTTTGAATCTTATCTACCGGTCTGCATCTTATCGAAAATACAGTTCACGAGCGGTCTGTATGCATTGCAGAGCATGATAACTGGGCATGCTTATCATCTACAGTACATTCGTTCAGAGCAATTTCAGTACATAGAGTACTTCTAATTGCAGTTCTTTTCGGCAACGAACTTTTTTGCTAAATATTTTTGTAACTTTATTTTCGTATAAATTTGTCACGAGGGAAACAGTATATTTTTATATATAAACAGACTTCTATCCGCTGGAACACAGTGTATCTGACAGAGTTGAAGCAACAACCCAGCAATGAACAACGAAAGCGCTGTTTTTAAGAATTCTAAGACTAGCAGACGTAGCAAAAACTTTGCCTTAAACTGAACTTGTTTCAATCCTGTGACACACTAACACTTGAAAAATTTTGTTAATCAGTGATGGAGTCGGTTATTCTCAGTCTTTATGACATCCTCGAAGTTTGAACCAAGTCTCAGTCTCAAAAGTTCAAGTCCCGATTACATTACTGTTTTTTTAGTAGAACCGGTGTAGTATTGATCTAAGCCTTGGCAAGTCACCCACCCGGCTGCTAATTTCAAATGACAAGAGCTTTGATGTGGAACACGCGTCTATTTTTTGACGGAAAATGTAAAAAACGTACTGATTGAAGAAATCTGCTTTACAGCTTTGCTTGAGATTAAAAGCTGTCCACATACCAAAGATTACTCTGCAACTTTTCCTACTGTGCGAAACACACCAACTGTTGTGGTACGATAACGAAGATTGAGACAGCATGCAGTGTTTTTTGAAACTGGTTACATTTTGAGAAAGGTATACTGAGTTTTCCTTTTTATACGAAGGACAGATTTGCAATGTAAAGCCAAACTCTTATTTTTTGAAATCGTGCACTGCAATTTTACGAGGGCATTATTCATGGATATTGTTCCTTCCTAGAACTGTCTTACACGCAGGGAGGAATATAAAGTTTGAGATTTTCAAGAGAGACAAAACGCATTAACATAACCCTGGCGAAACCATAACTATCAAACTTATTTCGATGGGACACGAAGCTGATTTTCAACTGAAAGTGGCCTCAATATCCAGTCGTAGAAACCGCATGATCTGCAACTATTGCAGGCGACGAAATAAAGTTTACAAAAGCAGTCAATAACAAACTATCGCGGCAAATAATTTTTCCACAAAGTGATCACCTTCAGAATTCGAAAATCCTGTACAAGTTCTAGAAGAAGCAAAAGAGAAAGAAATCAATTAAAGCCTCGATACGAGAGATTTCATTCGTCGAACAGTTTAGCAGTGCAGTATAACGTTGGTTGGCTTTTATGTTTGGAAGTCATTTATCCGTATATAGCAACAACTTTCAGCCATAAGCGTAGCCCTGGGGGCAACCCTCCAAATTTCTAGCATTTCTTGTCGTTTTGTGGATATCTTGTCGTTTTGTCGAGAGGCTGTGTACCAAATACAGTTACTCGCTTACAGTCCAAACGTTTGGCCCTTCCAGCTGCAGCTGCTATGAAATACCTTCGTCGTTGCACAAATATCACACAACATCATGCACGACCGCATCGCCCCAGATATTCTGTATCACTGCACAAAGCAAACGGTACAAACGCATAAGCAGGGAAAATGCGAAGTATAATTTGCTCTGGGCGAATATCGAATTTAACGAACGAGAATTCCGAACTGAACACGAACGGTGAGAACAGCGTGTAAGAAGAACAGGTACGTGAGGTAAAAAGTTCGCTGGAACCGAAAGAGAGGCGCGTGCAAATGTCCTGAGGAAAGAAAGGTTGCGACACGCGAGTGAACTCAGATGCATCGGCAAGCATTCAAACTCGAGCTGAATATCAAAGCATTTGCTAAATCACTACGTCTTTTCTCATGCTAGCCACAAAATAACGACTTAGTTGTAATGCAATCCACGCCATAATGTACGACTTCCGTTGCCTACGGGCAGCAACGCGAGGCAATGAGCCACACGGCTGTACCAAGTGCTTGTACAGGACGATGCTTGCGAGCTAAATTTCGTTGCAAAGGATGAAACAGCAGTATCAGAAGTTAAAACAGGCGAGTCCATTCTTCTTTCCACAATTTATTCCGTAAAATTGAATAGGGTTTCAAGCAAATAAAACCTTGAAGCGAGCAGAAAAAATTTACCGAATCAATCAACAACTTCTGTTTGAAGCAATAGATGAGTGGGCGGTTGTGCCACCTAAGACCAAAATGCAAGTACCACAGGATTGACTTAAATAACTTACAAGCCACGAAAAAGATGGAGTGTTTCGATAAACTCATCTGAGCCCCGCAAAACCGATATAGCGCGAACGCACCAAACATACAAATCCTGGAATGACGCAATGACGACGAACATTCAAAACCAAATCGTTTTTTCGTTTTCAACATCGATCCGTGTACATGTCAACAAACCAGCTATTGCGAAATACCGGTTTAATACTAAAAATTTCGGTTCCACAGTGTTTGTCAAACGCTATACATCTGATCACCGATTTTTCTCAAATTCGTTTGCGAAAGTTCTGACGATAGCATTTCAAATTCTTTTCAAGTTGATTTTGCGTCAACAAATAGCTTATGGTGTAAGGCAGAAGTTCCCAAACTGGGGTACATTTGCCTATCTTAAAGGGTACATTTATTTTACAGCCACACCTAGTCATGTTTGAGACACAAAAATGGAGTCTACCTTTGTATTTCCAAAATTATAAAAGTTCTATCAAAAAATCAATAAGTTGTCGTTATTTTACACATCCTTTTTGTCATAAGAAATTTTAGGGGTACATGCTTGTCTGTCGAAATGCAAAGGGGTGTATTGCAAATAAAGTTTGGGAACCCCTGATGTAAGGTGCGGCTCTTACAACAATGTGGCCAAGACGATTATGGCCAACGTTGTCGACGAGAAACACAAGGAAAAGCGAGTTTGCTCTAAAATGACGATGTTCAGGGATGGCGACAAACGCGTTAGTTTCGCAGAACTGTTGCACTTAGGACCATCAGCAAAAAGCTGATAATATTGAATATTGAGGTTACCACGTCAAGCTGGGCAAGTCTTCCGAAATAGTTCTCGACGCTTAGAGGTTTAAATGTTTATAAACACTGGCTGGCAGCGCGACAGAACATTACAAGTATTGCGTACATCCGTGCTGGGCATGAAATCACGGCACAACATTGTTTGCTGCTGCTGCCCAGCCTGTAAGCTCCGAACACAGTCAGATACGGTGAAGGTTTTCTCAGTTTATAAAAGCGTTTCAACGGCGGTAACGTGAAGAACGAAATGACGACGTTTTCAAGCGCGAGCGAAAGAAATAAAGCGCATGTGAAGAGACTTTCGACAGTGAATCAGTTCTTGTCGTTGTACCTCGTACACTTTGCAAGGACGCATTGTCGTCAAAGAATCTGAAAAAACTTGCGGTCTCCGGTGACAGGAACGTCAATTGATTCTCAATACAACTTTCTCTGTAAACCGCTTTTTCAAGATCCAGTGGAAGAGAATAAATCTTTTCCCAGAAATTCTCAAACTGCATTCTCCGATCAAGGAGCCCCAAAATATAACTCAAAGCTGTACCTCATAGCTCCTATTGTACGTCTAAGCCCCACAGCACTTTTTCTCCTAGTAAAACTGGGTGGTTTCGATTTTCATGAAACAGGTTCGTTATAAATCATCGCGAGTGTCCACGAGGGCCACCGAAAACTATAGCTTGTGACACTAAGAAGTATCTCATTTTATGTACGGTGCATGACATGAAATTGTGTCCACCAGTTCCTGAGACAATCACCTCATCTTTTCCAAGAATCAACCCCCCGAAAAGCTCGTTAAAATCTTGCAAAAATGGCTGCACAACAGACAATTTTTTTCAGAACAAAAATATCCCTATTCTGAATACCGGCAAGAAAAGTACAATATGCTGCTTAACGATTATGAAAACAACGAGGTATCGAACTATACGATGACATCAACCAATTCGTTATTTAAAAAAATATAAACACCAAAACGCAAAACAGGGCAGGCAGTGATTTATGTTCGTGGTTTAATTTTCTAAACCGTTTCCCCTTCAGCCTCTCGTATGTCGATCTCTTTCTGATTCACGAATCACTGGCCTTTGGACATTGTTTGCTAGCTAGCCGCATTTGAGCAGGCCACACGTCAAACAGAAGATTTCGAAGACCTCTGTAAATTCGAAAGCAACGTTGGCTCCTCACGCTGCTGGCTAATGTGGGTTGCTTGTTGCTCAATCAGGGGTACGTCACAAGGCCCGTCGCCCAAAAGGTTTTCTCCGTTCGCCTGCAACAACATCGATTTTCGGTTGCTTCCACCGGATGACGAGGATGCAAAGGAAGAAGTGGATGACGTGGTCAACGTTCGGGAGCACGAGCGCGCACCAAGTGGCCGGGAGTAGGCAATCACGATGGCAGGCAAGAAAATGCAAGTCAGGTAGCCTTGCAGGAAGCTGTAGTCTCGCAAGTTGTAGCAGGCAGTTAAGCCTACTCTCAGGCCGACGATTCGGCCGAGATGGTAAACGTGGAGAGGCAGCCACGACGCAAAATGAGCGGCGCAAAGAGCGAACACCCAACATCCAGCCGGTTGGCACCGTCGAAAAGGCGACTTGGCTGTTCCGGGCGGCTTTCGAGCTCGTGAGCTCGTCTCTGGCGGCGAGCTTGTGACCAGCATCGCCCTCTTGCTCGGTAGAAACTTATTCAAGATGAACAAAATGAAACAAATGAGCGCGGGAAAAGCAAACACAGTTACGAAGCTGATATAGATCCAAGCGAAATACGCTGGGTTGTTAGGCTCCTTGCATTCGGGCAGGGAAGACTCGGGTGGGATTTCAGACTCTTCTTTAGCAGCATACGCGGGACTCCACACGTCTGACCCAAAGATGTTAATTTCTCCATAAGTGGACGTGTCCTTTTGCATGCTGTCCAATCTTCCTGCAGGTGCGAACAACCTGCATTGGCCATGTTCAACGGCTGCATCACTATCGGTGAAAATAAGCAATGGCAAAGCATACCCAAGAGCAGCCAGCCAGCCGCAAGTCACTGTCGCTATTTCGATGATGGTGCGAGCAAGACCGTCCTTTCTCGGACGTTTCTTCAAATCGACGTAATCTGCGCAAACTGCCACGACGAAGTAAGCTTGGGTAAAAATTGTCAACGATTTTGCTGAGTTGGCAACCTGAAAACACAAATCAAATTGCAAGCATTATTTATTGCCTACAGGTCAACGCAAACTTAGTGTCACAATTTGGCGTTCTAGGATTATATATTGTCTACATTTTTCCCTGCATGGGTACAGACTAACACTTCGTATTTTTACTTTAGCTCATTTTTGGCTATTTGTTTTAATGCTCTGCGCCCATGCGCAAAGTTATGTTGCAGATAGCTGTGCAACATAAATTTAAATCGCTCTCTCTGTAGCATGTCTAGCTCCAAATGTCAATGACACATGCAGTCGATTGGTGAAGATTTTTGAAATGAATTACTTTGACAAACATTGCCATAGTCAGGGTTTTTTAAGGTTTCACCTTGTTGACTGCTAAGACATTTTAAGCGACCGCAACTATTATATCTAAATAACAAGATTGTAGTAAAGTGTATAGTGTAATTTGGTGTTGGTAATACAGCGAGTTTCTACTGTATCTACGAGACCGTTGGAAAATTTTGAGGGAACATTTCAATCTCTCAAAACGCCTTAAATAAAATATTGGCTATCGTTGAATTGCGCCACAGGCCCACACAAACATAATAGATGCACACGCGAACAAACAATTCCTTCCTAAGCCGAATTATGCATATTAAGAATACAATGAGCTTCGCAGATGAAAAGAAAATAGCAAATAAGCCACACGAAACAATACACGGGTTGTTCGCGTATGAGCAGAAGTTCCTGTCAGGCTCAAGCTTAGGTTTAGATTCAAGTCCTGAGAATTAGCTTTCGACGACTACAAATAATCTGTGGATCATCAGTATGCAACGATCCAAGGCGGGCTAAGCACAGACAACACTTCACGTTCGATCTCAAACGTTCCTCGATTTCACATTGCACGCCCAGTTAGTCTGCCGTAGAATAAGGGGTTTCGACGGATTGAAGTTCTGTAAAATCTCGCTTTGCCTCTTGGATTTCTTCAAACGTTTTTGTCACGGCCAAAAAATGCTTAGGTGTGTAGTCACAAACTATTTTGCATGGGAAACGTTTTTACGTACATTTGGATGAATAATTTCTGAGCTTCCAATATTCGATTATTTTGCAAAAGTTCGAGCATATCGGCAGCCATTACCAGACAACAAATCACTTTGGCGTTTTTTCTTTATAATGACATCAGGACCTTTTTGGAGTCCTTGTAGGTTTATAAATGCAGCATTTCTTTCAGAGCGATAGTATACTTATGCAATGCCACCGCGCACAATGTTATATCGTAACTATAACAATAGCCTACCTCATGCGAGTAAAATAGACGTAACAAGTGCTGGTAATCATAAGCGCAACCGGGGAGAATGGGGTCCGTGGTTCCACCGATTTTGAAAGCAAAAATGTAAAAAAATGACAGCAATAATCAGTTTGTAACGCAGACGTGTTTCGTAATCAGGAAAAATTTTGTGCGGAAAACAACGTATGATTTTCTTTTTTACGCTGCACCTTTTCAATAGTAAATTACGAAAATTTGTTATATTTCGGCGGATTGAACCAAGTATCGCTGGTCCCAAATGTTCGGCCCACCAATAAAATACCCCGGGATGCACCACTGCTGGGAACGTAATCATGAATCAGATATTCCATGGTAAGCGCATTAGCAACTCCAAATCAGTATACTCGGTCTTTCTGTGCAAACAATGGAAGAAAAATACCTTGTGTCGAAAATCACTGTCTAAAGTTGTTTTCTCACCTTGCACAAAACTGGTCCAGGATTCCAGTTGTCAAGTAACCGTTCCAGAGCAGAAAAGACCATGGTTAGGACAAGGAGGAGGCACGAAGTGCAAAGGTTCTGCATGAGCAACCGTTGCGAATAGCGCAACACAGAACATCTCTGTGAGACAACAATTGCGATCAAGTTCATAAAGACCGCAGCGACTATAACGACTGCGTACACAGCGGCAATTACGAAACCCCGTGGAGTGCCAGCTAATTTCTGATTCTCCCGGTCTAAAAAGTCTTCGAATTCTCCGGTGTCGTCGTAATCAAGGAAAAAACCTGTTCCATTTTCATCCGATTCCAAGGTGTATTCATCCAGCGGTAAATCGTACGCCTCATCAAATAAGCCATTTTGAGCCTCGGCGTGGGGTGAAATCAGCATCAGCCAGCAGGTAAAGGCCAACACTTTGGGACGTCCCTTGCACAGCAAGGAAACAGCCATTTCTACGTGTACATGAAAAACAGACCTATATCTGTAATGCAGAAACTAATCAAAATCGCGCATAAAATATCTTCAACGCTTGCCACACAGCTGTAGTCAACACAAATTTTACAGCAATGATTTGTCCGTCGACACTGACACGTTGAGATTTTTATAAAGCAAGAAAATTAAACACCTCTTCTGATTTTTTTCAACTTGCCGATTGCGAAAAATCGATTTGCAGGAACATAAATATTTTCTGTCATAGAGCTGGCATAGAATCAAAAGAATTGATAGTACTGCAGATTGCACCGGAAACTATACACGTTTTTGCTGCTCTGCTCCAAAAATATACCTGCCTCGAGGTAATTGATGTCCTGTCTTTCGCGTGCGCTACGCTACAAATGTTTAAACATTCGCTCAAAACTAGAAAAACTTCAATCCCAACAATGCACCACCTGTTTTGCGCATACGTGACTTGGTCAAATAGCAAACAAACTTAATCTACAATATCGAAAAGATTCTTGGTTTGTATCAAACATTCCGATCTTTTTAACACTTAATATATACATTGTTTTACAGGCAGCACAAGTAGGAACAAATTGAACATGATCCTCCTCTTTTCTGAGGTTCCTGGAAAAGAAGTTTTTTCATAAGACACAATTCTGCAATTTTCTATGCTTGCTCTTTCGTAAAAATTATGACTATTTTTTTCCAAAATCAAGACACCACCAGGGGGACACAGCCGAATCTGATCGGAAAATCATTGCAAAGCTGAGAAAGCAGTGCGTGGCAGGATGATTCCGGGTAGGCTCATCAGCTAAACCTGGAAGTCTTAATTCTCATTTTTCCAAAACTCTTGTCAGACAACCACAAACGTCTCAAGCGCATGAGTGCGAAATCACCGTCAGCCAACAGTTCGTCTCTCGAAGCTTCTTTTGCGCACGGAGTCGATCAATGCCCAACAGCTCCACACGTGAGCAACGCAACCCTGCCTGTTCTTTGCCTGTTTTACAATCGACGCCCTCTGCACCCGAGCCGAGGATACGAAGCCTCGGTTTCACCGCAAAGTTTACCTGGAGAAAGGAACGTCGGGGGCCATCTTCAATTTCATGCTATCAGCGAACATCAATTAGTTGACAGTTTCCACTTCACACGTCACACATAAGCGGTCATGCACCGATGAATACCAATGCCAACCTCTGGAGTACAAACAAGCTTACAAGCCACTCGGTCGGAATATTTGTCATTCCTCACTCCAATGGTAGTGATCCATTCAAACTATCGGCTGAGATTAAGCGTTAAATTTAAAAAAATGCCTTGAAATCATCTGAGCTTACTCTGGGCCAACAAGTCTAAAACAAACACCACGATCAGCAGCAGAAACGATTAGAATCAGGCAGTATGTACTATTCCGTCAGTTTAAAATAGATAAAAAAACGCTTTGGCTAGTGTTTCGCTCTGATCTACACTCTGCCAACGACACTGGACTGCTGCTAGGTCATGAAACGCTCCACTGCCATATGCAACGAGGTCTTCGCACGACGGGTCGTGAAGGCTGACAAAAAAGGAAGTTTGTGCCAAAGATGCCGACTAGATATACCTTTATCGTGTCCCTGAAACGGCAATGCCACTCAACAAATGTTTGCAAGGATTCGTTTATTTTCGCCACAGCCAAAGTAGATTTGAATATTAGATGATGCTTTCTGAAAGAGCTGCGCAAGACCAGACAAAAAAATCAATAAGAAAAACTCTATTAGCATCTAAGCTGACCTGACATTCCTAGCACTCAAAACGCAAAGGAAGCTTGTCGAGCGTCTCTTATCTTTGTATGTACCTTCGTAAAAATCACCATGGCATACATCGCGCAGGACGAACAACTGCAATGGCGCGCTTCTGTAAGTGACACCTTCACAGATTAAAGTTTTGCTATTATTTCAGAACGTGCTCGTTCAACTGCCAGTCGCATACAAAGGTTTGCTTGTACATTTGAAGAGCCCTTGTCGTGGTTCGCTTAACCACAAGGAGTACCTGCAAACACAGGTTTTAAGCCGGCGTTTCCGAGTGGAGGGCCCTGATCGACAACGGGCTGCATTTCACTCTTTCGCCATCGAAGCCAAGCTTTCTGTTAGCTTGAGTTAAGTGAAGAAGCTGGGATGGTTTCGATTCGCAAACGAAGTTGATAAACTCTTAAAAATGTTCTGACGGATAGCTGCCATGCGAGTTTATCCCGCAGCCACGGGCAGCGGCAAAACGTTCTGGCAAATCACATATTTGTTTACCGTGTTTCATTAAAACGCAGCCATGCATGCGCGCCACACTGATTTTTACAAAAAAAGAAACGATAGTTCACGTGAAACCGACCACTGCTCGTTGATAACTCGCTTTCAGCGATTTGCTTATCGTTTTACTTTTGCTTATTTCGCTACAAACGGTTATGGGTTTCGAGCCGTTTTCTTTACGCTTCGACTTCACCGCCGCAACAGCATGTAAGAATCGAAGTTTTGAAGTCGTCGTTTTACACAAATATTTGTGAACAACAACGGACGCATTTTTTACAGCAAATCGCTTTTTACTGCGTTTTCATCGCAAACAGAGGCACGTCATAGTGTGACATCGAAGGTGTTTTTTAAGAGGCTACAAAGTTTGCGACCTGTCCCATAAAACATGCAGCAAGTACGTTTCATGGTGGTTTCTCAGTATGTTGGTAATAGAAAGTTAAGCGATTAAAGGCGAAGTAAATTGCAAGATTGCCTTAATTAAGTTTACTGCTGTGTGTTAAATTGCGTTTACCGTATTCTTTACAACACTCTTAAATCATCGTTAACGCCCATTAGAGCTGTACATAGAGGAAGCAACGTGTTGATCATGGATTTTTAAGCTTTTTCTAAACTTTCGTTCCAGCGGCGCCCTTGTTAAATAATTTGCATTTGTTGTCCCTTCCTGAAGAACGTAAATTAAACTTTGTTTTCAAAGTTTCTACTTACATCACTTGCACATACAAACGCCAACGAACGTTCCAAACACGCTGCATCAGGCGCATCAAAGTATTTCAAAGTATACCGTGGTTTTGCAGCAAACAGGGTTAAAAAACCGCTGCAGCAGATCATATTCGCTGCTTCCTGCAACTTATACATTCATCCTTTGCTAACCCACCCACAGCTTCTACTGCGAACGGCAATAAAAGAACAGTGCTCTTTGACAAGTGGAGCATGATCGCCCGGTGTGTCGTGAAATGAGTTGCAGAAGTGTCGGGCAAAACTTGCAATAATACTTAACGCGATGTGCGAAGCGTGTCAGCTTCACTGAAGATAATTTTGCATCTGGTTCAATTTTCCTATTGAAACTACCTACTAACGTGTGCAAGTAGACGGTTACTATAATCGATCAATCAGTGAAAAATCAGCTTGAGTTGACGTGAGTATGGGTGATTGTCATGCAACCAAAGCTCCATTGAAATATTCTCTACTTTCTCATGTGAATAACGTTAATCTCAACTAAAGCCAATTTTTCCTCTGTAAATTAAAAAATGAAGTGCGCCCAAATAAAAGTGACAGCATTTCCAAAAATGCCTTGGAGCTTCACACTTGACACATTTTCCCGAAGGGCGCCCGACCTTTTCTCACATTTTTTGAATGGCGCTTAAAATGGGTAATGCAAAAAAATACAAAAATTCTACTCTAACTACCTACCCACCGTCATTTACATAACGAACTAGTAATGGTGCATTATTGCATCACATTAGAGGCCAAGCACATTTTCTCAAGACTCTTTCTGCAAACTCTTTGATATTTTTCCTCATAAAGTAGTCAAACATATTTGAAAAAAGATGTAGGCGTACGTTCGCCACGTGACCCGAACTGCCGGTGTGGAAAAACGCAGTTAGTGATCGTTGCCGTTACTTCAATGGGAAGCCTTTTGTATTTTAGGCACTGCAAACCATCTCTCACACTAAGTATTCCCAGCTATGAATTTGAATTGCTGGGCATGCATTGTATTTGTACCTAAATTGCTTGAGCAAAGTCGAGGGATTCGGCATGATTCTGACGGCAGACTTGCGAGTCGAAATCATAGAAACAATACAGGTCTTAACAGCCATTATGCTGTTTGCAAGAATCCAAGCAGATGAGCCGCTTGTCCTCTACAGCAATTGCTCCTAACTTCTATATACCACCAGCAATTCCACGTTGCAACTGCCTGCGCTAAACCATAAGAGCACGAGATCGCCAAAAAGAGCATGAGTGGAGTCAATCAGCAATTAGACCAAGGTCTCGAAGTATCCTCATCTTGCTAACCTCATCGTGTATATACAGCAGATTGCAGCATTGCTCACGCATGCGTAACTTTGTTTTGCGGCACTGACTTCAGACCAGCGAGTCATCTGGGATTAGTAGCTTCGCAATGATGTTGCAGCAACCTGCGTGCTGTAGAGCGTGTGTGTGGTCGAACAGCTGTGCACAACTCAACCAAACCGCAAACCATGAGAATTTGCAAAATATTAAATTACGGTGAAAAATACATAAAGCATCACGAAAAAGGACGTCTGACTTTTTCTCCGCGAAAACCTCGTTGGTCATCAGTTGGGCAACAACAGTGAATCGAGATTACCGATATACATTACATGTGCCACCACCTACTGGAGATGAATTGTTATCAAGATGCCTCCGCGCATGAATACCTGGTGTTAAATTGCGGTAACTACAATCAAACGTTAACCGCTTGAGGTTTTCTGCTTCGTAGTTCTTTCCCAGAGATTGATATAATCACTGCACAGGTCTGCAGACCGCAGTCTCAGCTAAGCGGGTATACGCAGCATGTTTTCCCAAAATATAGAATACAGCAGAAGTCCTTCTTTCGCATAACAACGTTTGGGGTGGAAAATTATAATTAAACTTTTAGATTAGAGAGTGAGTCAAGCACGAGAATACAGTACCTCATAACCTCACGAAAACTTAGTTGTTTAATCACATGTTTTGGGCAAAAAAGGATTTTCACAATTTTTGCCACTACATGTCCCTAAACTGAGGCCGTTTTGGGACTTGACAATGTTAATGACCAGGTACGCGTCAAAACTAGACTCGTCTTTCCTTATTTGAAATTCACTGTTAAAGCTTGCTGCATTGTGCATATTACAAAAAAATACAAAAAAATAAAAAGAAAGTTTTACCAGATGTTGTTGATAGGTTGATTGATCATAATAAACAAAAAATATGTAATGAAACTTTTAACCATGACAATTAGTTAAAAAATACGCATAACTTAAGTACAGACAGTACTACAATATCATTATCGACATTGGTTAATGGTTAGTGTTTTACTCAAAACTTAAACAACAACAACAAAGGTTAGAATGGTTGCGATCGGAAAGCCTGAGCGGCAAATGCGCAAAGTTTCACACTGTGGCAGCAAGCAACAATAGAGATCTTGCGCCGCAATCACTCTATCAACGCTTGTTCGTGCCACTTATCTATGGGTGTTATTCTTCAGGCACATCCCGTTCGTGGTGAATCGCACATTTAACGCAACGCCAACGGAGATGTTGCAACAGAACCAAACTTGAACACAAACCCTAACCGTCAAAACCTTTATAAACAGAGGTTCCTTGATTAAGAAAGCACAATTACACAAAGGTCATGTCTGCAAGAATTATAAAGTGCAAATCTATTGCTGAGCTGCACCTTTCACAAATAGACATCATTAATACTATGTTCAAGATCTGAGTGAATTTGAAGCGTTGCCATGGAAGCACAACTGGGAAGAAAACACGCATGCATTTTAATCAGTGCAAAACTTAATCGACAATTTAAGAAAGGGAGGTCTCCACGGAATTTCAAAAAACGGGGACCGAGGCAAGTGCCTCATTTGCCTCACCCTAAACCCACCATTGCCCGTAAGAAGGACCTTCCTGGTTGGGTAAGTAAAATCATTCTTCCAGACAGAGTAAATATATTCTCCACCAAGGTGACACAGCCGAATCAATCAGCAATTTTTTTAAATAGGAAATCGACTTCACGTAACTCTACACGTTATGACTCCATTGCCAACGTTTACCACTTTTAAAGGCACTCTCACAGTGCGTCTGTCAACCTCATGACCTCGCCTTTCTGCTTACACATTCCACCGCCGCTTTGTGCTGAGTACCTTAGCGTTGATCGCATAGCTTTGTTTTGGTAGCTGTGGTTTCTGTTGCCCTGTGATTGGCGTCAGATTGTTTTTCAGTTGAGTAAAAACAATAGTTTGAAAACGACGTATTTTCCAGTTACTACTTGCCGCAGCTTCTGTTTTGATTTAGTCGTTTTAGTCTTAGTTTTGTTGCTTTCTCTGCCCCTGCTTTAGACTTTCAGCATTTCACTCTTTCACCGTAAGCATTACTTAGTATTTCACGTGTGACCATTACAAGCAGATTTCAGGAGTGAGGATGGGTAAAGTTAAGTGAAATCGATTTTACATCTTAAAAAATTGCTGATTGACTCGACCAGGTAACCTTGATTGATACTATAATTACTCGAACACAGATACGTGCAAGACCAAACATCACAAACAGGGGCGTAACGAAGGGGTGGCAAGGGGGGTGCAATTCTCCGGGCGTCGAGTCGCTATGGGGACGCCAAATCATTGCGGGTGCCGAATGGTTGCTGGGGGCGCCAAAAAGTCCCAGCAGTGTCACAAGTACTTTCTTCAATACAGCACATTTGCTTCCGAAAGACCTCAGTTTCGAACACGGGGCGCCAAACTTGCTTCTTGCCCCGGGCGCCATCTGACCTGGTTACGCCCATGATCGCAAAATCATGAAAGCAGAGCTCGGTCGGCTGCTTCCTCGAAAGCTTGCAGCAAAGCTAGAGCTTTTAATTGTCTTCTTGGCGGAGGTTTGTGACAGGATGATATAAACTGTTCGCCTTAAAGTTACTGCAGCAGAATTCCTAGCTTTATCCGGAAGAATAAATCAACGTGATGCGTCTTGTGTTTTATCTGTCGGGATCAGTGAAGTCGTGATGAACAGATCGCTGGTGTTTCAAACGCGTGCAACGTTTATCGACCCATGACGGATTGCAACTTAACCGACGACGTAAAGAAACTGCTGCTGGAGTAAATAGAGCAGGCGCAAGGCTGATATTCGTCGTGCGAGGTGTCAAAAGTGCAAGAGGAAGCGAGTCAAAGTGCCAGCCAACGAATGACGAATGGCAAAAACTCCGACACGTGGTGAGGTGTTCTTTCGCTGCCACGCTTGCAACAGCAAGTGCTGAGAGGGTGTGCTCTTTCCAAACCTGGTTGTGCTGCATCAAATCACAGAATCATTTCCGAAATTTTGACGAGCCACAATTAGGATGCCGTAACATCAATCAAAATTATAAATAAAGCGTAGAAGCATGTTGCCTAACTTCACATCGCTCGGACGGCAGACACACAGTACGGGGACCGTGCGGAACATGTCGTTCAATATCCACTGCTTGAATATTTCGCACCAGCAGTTTGATGACACATTACTTATTACGCACATTTCGTGAAAATTTTTCGAAGATCGGTAGCAAGCTTGCAGACTGATTCGATTGCGGGAAATTTTAAACAAGTTTCATGTTAGTGCTGGCAACACCACGAGTGAATAGAAACAACTTGTGACATCAACGGGCGGAGCGGAGGGTGGCACCCAGTCCCGTCACCACTGGGGGCTTTGGTGGGCTTAGCCCCCCAAACAAAGCTCCAAGCCCCCCCAATTGAAACGTGAAACACTATGAGTTAGTGGAATTTTTATCAAATTTTAATGTCAAGCCCCCCCTGCACGAATGTAAAGACCGCACAAACGTAAAGCCCCCTATTGACGACTTTCTGGCGACGGTTCTGGTGGCACCAAAGCGATTGCAGACCTACTTTACCTTTCAAGATTTTACGGTGTAAGCGTTTTCACCTTAAGAACCAAGATAGTTTTCTTAGTGGTGAGAGTTTAATTTTCGCAAAAGTACTAATGTCTATAAAATTGTACTGTACACACCCGCACGTCTTTCCGACGATTTTTCACTCCACGATTTTCTGATATAAAAAGGTATTACAGTAGTCGACACTGGACAATGTACAAGAAAAATCTGCATGGTGTCCCGCTACGTTAGTCTCTAGGCTTCTAGGCACACAATTACGTTAAGACATGAAAATCTCACAAAACTTTACTCGCCTACGTGTTTTGCAATGCATTTTACTACTATTTTTCATTGCTAAGCCAATACACAATTCTTACACTTGACTAAAATCCGCGTAAAACTATTATCGCATTTTACCTATTTGGATGTTTTGTTGCGTGCGGTAGCTACGGAAAGAATTGTACGTAACTTCTACGCATAGAGGCGTTACGTTTACCACAGTCTCGCAACAGTTTAAGGCGTGTCGTGAGTTACTGATCAGTTACGGGTTTTGAACACTCAAGAATGAAGCCTTCTCTAAAAACAAGTTAAACATTGCTTCTTTAAAATAAAGTTGAAGTAGAGCCACAACTGGCCGAAACGTAGGCGGAAGCAACTTTGAATTCTTTCTGAACGTTTTAAAAAACTAGCAAATAACCTATACCTACAAAATACACCTGCGTCGTTTGTTGTGAAATGGTTTTCAAGCTGTTTTAAGTGTGATTGAAAAATGGCCTTTGTGTCTGTGTTTGCCCAAGTTTGGTTCGTAGAGCATATAGCAAACACTTTCTTGCAAACAAATCAGAGTCAAAATAAACGATGGATTTCGCTTTTTATTTGCACACCTGCACTGTTCACATATATTTCTAACGTTTTCCATTACATTGTTCCAGAAATTAGGGTTCTTATTAAAATGAAATTGTACAATGCTGCCTCAAAATTCGATCCAAAGTATTTGACTTGAAGCTAGCCCAGAATTCGTTGCGTTGTTATGAAAAATGACTGAAAGGTTCACCACTACAATTTCTACCTTTGCATTGTTTTGCAACTGAAAGTCTGTCACTCGAAATTCTGTATTTCGCGAATCAAAGATGAAGAACACCTTGCTGCTTTTTTCGCATTTTTTCTGCGCGACTGATACAGCATACTGGTACCAGCCGAACAACAACCTGCGTCGCGGGAGCATCTGAGGTCAAGCAAGCGGATAAACTCGACAAGCGGCACCTATAGACGGGATGCCCTGTTTCCGCTGTACAAGCTGCGTTTGATAATATGCGCAAGGACAAGGGTTCGTAGCTAATTAGAGCTGGCTCTTTGCAATGAAACGCTTGTCAGCATAACAACTTGCAACTGGCTTTACTATTGGTCAGTGGTTGCCCATGACGTGGGAAATGTCGTTGAATAAAGCGACAATAAACTTCTCAATTTTGGATCAGGACAAGGTCGTATCACGTCTGTTTTGCTTCAGGATTGCTTATTTCAAGCACTTTAAGCGTGGATGTCCGTTTTTTTCGCTGGGCATTTTTTGGTTTAATTGACAAAACACGTAATGATGCAAGATATCTTTGACGGCATTTCCTATTCCTAGTAAGGAAATCGTATGTCGGACTGCCAATCTCAGACGGAGATGCTGTAAGCTGCTTCACGTTCAGTCAGCATCACTTGCAGGGCAATTTCGTGAAAAACAAGAAATGGACAATATCCGACCAGTAGGCTCAGAACTAACATTCGACCTGCGCATAGGTTTTCACTGTTTCGTGCGTTAAGATATAATTATTTGACAAATCTCAATGTCTAGCATCAGACAGAACCAGTGGCGTACGCAGAAAATTTTCATTGGGGGTTTCATTCAGTGGCATAGCAAACAGTATGTGAAAACAATTAACATCCTTAGCGCGGGTAATAACGTTTTTGTAAACTTTCAAGCTCAAAGGGGTGGTTTTAACCCCAACCCCCTTGCGTACGCCCCTGGACAGAACATCCGAAATCCACCTGCATGGTACGAATGGTGCTTTGGTAAAAATGACAAATGGCGAGAAAAGACTTTGTAAGGGTGTTGATGAACAGATGACGTGCAGCGTGGGTTGTGGGGGAAATAACTCTTCAATTCACACGAAAAACGCAACTATACCCAATGAATATATCAATGTTCTGGGGAACTTATGTTGTAGTTTTCTACAATATATTTTGCCTTGACACTTATGTATATCCCCACGCCAGGGGCAGGGACCGTGCGGTACGCGGGCCAAAAGTGGCCCGCATGAACATTTAATGTGGCCCGTATCAGAATTTTCGTTGCCCACGTTACAACGTAATATCACCTCAAACCGAAGCTGCATGGTAAGCAGACACTCAAACAGTACGTTAGAGGTCTGC
>Ga0210059_1003893_pt1 | contig 24016 bp, 19 predicted proteins | sample Ectturendosymbi2_FD_188042 | JGI IMG/M metagenome (GOLD analysis project Ga0210059, IMG submission 188042) | Ecteinascidia turbinata endosymbiont from Florida, USA - Sample 2 (SPAdes) (version 2) | ecosystem: Host-associated > Tunicates > Ascidians > Unclassified | place: Key West, Florida...
TCGAGAGCGCGTGTTTCTCGCATCCATGCTTTGTCCTTTAGGCAAACGCGTTGCGGGAACTCAGTTGTCAGAGCAGAAAAAAACACGTCCTGTCAGCTCGACGTCCAAACACGAAGTGAGAAGGTATTTCTGTTACATGTTTTCATTTTGTTAGGTAATCACCACCCTAATCCTTGCATCGTACATGGCTATGAGTCCTGTGGCAGAAATATACGCACATGTGACGCCTGCGAGACTGAAACAATTACACATCTACCGTATCCAAAGGGCCTGGTAAATTCGGAACACATCACTCGCGTCAAATTTTTCTTAAAAACCTATTTCCAAACCAACTTACTTTGATGAAATGAGGAAGTGTTCTATGTCTGAATCCAAACGGAATTCGTTTTCCTTCCACGTTCTGTTGCCCGACAACGGCAATAACCTGCGAAAAGCAGTATTTGATGCAAAAACATCCGCTGCAGACAAGAGAAAGCGAAAACGTGCTTGCCACTTACTTGGGAAATATTAATCTTTGAACCTTTTGATCCAGCGACCACCATAGCTTTGAAATTATTGAAATCAGACAAACTTTTTTGCGCGGAAGAGCCAGTTTTGTCTCTGGCATCGTTCAGAATTCTGATGGAAAAAGAAAAGTTTGAGCAGAGCAATAATAAGACCCGTTCGGAATTCACCAGGTTTCAGAACACACCTGTTGACTTGGTTTTCAAAAGTTTGTCGCAGGGTGTTGCCAGGGGTTGGTTGCAAGTCGCCTTTGTGAGCTTTCTCGATCACCTGACCGGAATAACCACAACAATCACTGCAACTTCTACCAACAATGCATTTCATACCACACCCATCAGCTGCTGCAAATAATATTGAGGCGCATTAGCTGTGCAATGTCAGCGCAGCTCAGGCCTCCACTTGCCCAGTATTTAAAAATGGCTTCGTTTCATACAATTGCGCTCTTAAAAAATAAATTACTAAATCAACGTTAGCATGTTTCTTTACCTCTATGACCTCCTGCTTGGCTTTTCGGATCTGATTTTGGATGTCTTGGTAAGTTTGAGCATCAGCAATGGTGTCTCCGATTCCAATGGAATGACCTTCAACCATCAGCCAGTTGTTCACGACAGTCTGCATTGAATGTACGCCAAGGTCAGTACGATAGGAAAATTTCAGATCATCTCACAGTCCTACCAAACGCCACACGGACAGACAAAAATGCTTCAGCAATCTATAGAACCATCCCAGTAAAAAGAGCTGCTATCTGACGGAATGCAACTCGCCCAAGGTACAACCAAGACCATTCTCCATGAAAATGGTAAATGCTCAAGTTACTAACTACTACCGCTGTAGGCTCTTACTGGTCAATATACTGTAGCTTCACACAGCACGGTTCACACTGCACCTGAATATTGCTGTAGAACTCGCGACAAATGTCGGGTGACTTTTCCAAGGCAACCATGTGACAAAGAGAGCCAGATGACGTTCCGAGTGACTTCTTGCAGATGATGCCAGAAAGCAGAACACCGTTTTCTACAAGAACCTATCAACAGCAGTATGAAGGTTAAGAAGGCGAAGTGTCGCTAAAACACACGCAACATTTCTCATGTAACGCTTACCCTTGTGTCGCCCGGCGAAATGTGCTTGTACGGACCCGAGTCCTCCCCATCGGGATGAGTGCTGTGGGTACGGATGCAATTGATTCCGGGTGGTATGATCAATGTGAACAATTGCTTCCCAGTCCACAATGGCCTTGGTTTGAGAATGGCGGGTTGTGGGATAGTTCCGTCCCAGTTGTCGATGTACATGAGCAAGTTCATGAAGTTTTGCTGTTGATTCAAGACATGGGCAAGTGAAAAAGCATGTCTGCGGCAGAACCATGGAAAAGCAAACTAGTTACGTTCGACGTTAAGCCCAGTATTGACAACCATTTGAAACTCGCTTGCTTGCTAAATTTACAGCGAAGCTGCAGCGAGCATGGAGCGGTGTTTTTCAACCACACCACGATTAATGTAACACTGGTTACCCAAAGTGCCTTCTGGAATTGGATGCTTTGATCTTAGATGCAGCTATTTGCGTGTTGAGAATGTGTTTTTTAACTTCGAAATACTTGCGAACCTGACTGAAATATTTCAAAATGCTGCCGAGTGCAGAGCAATTGACTCTTTAGGCCACCCTGTAGCCATACATAAATTTGCCGGACGAAAGCAAATCAACACAGCTGAAGATGAATGCTAGATTAATCAGGGAAAAAATATTGTGGCACTGCTCACTTTGTCGATAAAAGTGTCTCGCTTGGTCATTTTTCGCACGGCCGTCAGTGTGTCCTGCACAATCCCCATGACAGGCCGGTTGCTTTGCGGGGTGATAATCATTCTGGGAACCATCGCCAATTCCAGGATCTCGGCTCGTGTCTCCATCGTTTGCGGAACGTGAAGATTCATTTCATCGCCGTCGAAATCAGCGTTGTACGGAGTTGTGACCGACAAATTCAACCTGTGCGCATGCGCACAAAACTAATAACCAGGGTAGCATCACCTTGGTGCGGTCGCACAATTGAGAAACGAACATAAAACAGCTACCTTTGGGCATTAAATTTCAGCTTTACACTGTGCTTGATCGGTACTTCAAGCGAAAGTTCCGGTCTTATGGCTACAATAACCGATTTCCAGAACGCACCTGAATGTAGACCAAGGCAAAACACGGACTTTATGGCCCATCATCGACATTTTGTGAAGAGTGGGCTGACGGTTAAACACGATGACATCGCCTTCCTTCAGATGTCTTTCCACCTGTTGAAAGCGGTAGTTTCGTTTCAAGGCAATCACCTTAAGGTGTCTACTTTAAGAAACCTGACAGTTTTCCACATCGCAATTTCACTCACCTTGTATCCAACTTGTAAGTGAAGGTCAGAAAGCTTGGGATGATAGCGCAAATCGATTCGATCGCCACTGTCACGAATTATGTATTTCGCTCCAGGATACTGGTTGTTTCCTCTTCTCACCAATTCTTGCATTCGATCGATGTTGAAAGGAGTCACTATCTCCGGGTACGTGAGGTTGCAGGCAATGGAACGAGGAACACCCACCTACGAAATCAGGAAAAAACGTTTAGCCACGCGTCGGGCACACATTTGGAATCAAAGCCGAATTACGTAGTGTTAATTGCTGGGTTAACACTGAAACAGGCTGCTCACAAAATTTTTGACAACTACCTCATCGATTTTGAGATTCGGATCGGGAGTAATGACGGTACGGGCGGAGAAGTCAACTCGCTTTCCCATCAAATTTCCACGAATTCGACCTTCTTTCGCTGTTAAGCGCTGTTTGATTGATTTGAGTGGGCGCCCAGATTTTTGCAACGCCTGAACAATAAAATAAATGCTTGTGAAAACATCAGCATCATTACATTTTGATAACAGACGAAACAAGTAAAATTAAACGAAGCCTTACTTTGGGAATACCAGGCATGTCATTGTCGACCAACGTCGCAATGTGGTATTGCAGAAGCTTAACATCTTCCATAATGATATGAGCAGCAGTACCGTTCTGTTCGTTTTTCCTCAGCTGCTGATTCGACTTAATAATGTCAGCAAGCTTGTGTGTCAAATCATCCTGAATGCAAAAAAGTGTCAAGGAGGCACATAAACTTCGTAACATCATTTGTCAACACTCCACATAAAAATTGCAATACCTGGCTTCTGGCGCTTCCACCACCCATGACCACAGAAGGTCTTACACACAACGGTGGAACAGGAAGAACTGTGCACACCATCCACTCTGGTCGAGAGAAGCGGGGGTCCATACCCAGGATTTCTGATTCTTCGTCTGAAATTCTCTGCAATCAAATATATTGTGTGCATTCAACACATACCACCAGACATCAAAATTAACAGTCTCGTAAAAGCCTCAGCGTTAGAACATTACTTTTTGGCCGTAATTCTGGCTGTGATTACATCGGTTCGATACCAACCACACGACTCACGCTGCGACCACATTTAACCGACAAAAAAGCATTTTGATTAACAATGTCTTACCTTGAAGATTTCCAAAACTCTTTCGGCAGAAACGGATATCTTCTTTTCTTGCGAATCCTCATTCACATGTTTCCATTCAGCAAAAAGTTCCATACCTTGACGTCGAATTTTGGGCTGGTATCTTCCACAGCCACCATGCCCAGGTCTAAGGGACAAAATGTATATAAGCGACCAAAAAACAAATGCAAAAACGAAAAGAAACCAACGCAAAACCAACTTTCTGGGTTCTTCATCGTCACGTTGTTGAACATCAAAAGTGTTGTCCATTTCCTCTCCACCTTCACATATATTCTTTCCTTTGCATAATTCATAAACATGAGCCAGCCTCTTGCGAGGCTGTCCTTTTGATTTAACCATTACTTGTCGTATTTTCGGATTATTCTGAAAAACGCAAATATTTTTCATGTGCCTGAGAATTGAATGCGAAGCTTTGAAACAAACCCCCTGGTTCAACCACTGTTTCATACAATAAGTACTATTAATCAATAGAAATTGCTGTGTTTTTACATATACTGTTTGCTCAGATCAAATGCAAGGAAGTATAAGCAACAGGAACTGATGTTCCGCTATTTTCCTTATGGTTTCTCAGCCATAGGAGCACTTTTCACACCGTTACAAGCGTTCATGAAAATACAAAAGGTACGCTTGTGGATATAAACGACAAAGTTCAGTGATATAAACAACTTTTAATTTGTGCAAAGAAGGATAACGAATTCTTTATTTCAGTTTCGTTTATGCTCGCTTTTGGACGCCCTAATCTCAAGGCGTATTTTATGCACGATTGCTTCCTACACCATGAGAACAAAGTGAAAATTTTGGTTGAAACCTTGCGCAATGACTGCGACACCAATGCATCCTTCAGTCTCATTTATCTTCGATTTTGCATTCCTTTCAGAGTGTCACGAGTGATCTGCCGAGTCCAACTCACGCAGCGTGGGCCATGCGACTGCTTTCCCAGTGAATGCTGCACTGGTGGCGAGTCAATGGCAGTACCGCGCACCTACTCATTAACGCTGAGCGCGAAGCTGGACAGGCGAATCCCTTCTTATACATAAAGGCAAATCTTTGTTTGTGGAACAAGAACAAACTGACCTTTTCAACTAGGAGCCTTGAACAGTAGAAGCACACACATCGAAGAATTTTCACTGTTTTTACTAGAAAACCCACATGAAAAACAGGCTTAGCGAGTTCAACGTGGCCAAAATGTCCTGGACAATCAGTCATATTTCCAGCACAAGTTTGACATCTGAAATAATGAACTTCTTTCAAAGAATATCTAGTATTCACATTCAACTGAAACATCAAATTTGAACACAAAAACATGACCATGATGTACAAATCATAAGCATTTGTTTTGTTAAGTGCAACACAACCTATAACCTAACTTTTAGTTTCATAAAAGCACCATTAATGCATAGCACACAAAAACATACAAGGATGCACTGAAAAGTGAACCAAACACACTCTTTCTGCATAAATTAGCTGCTGATGTAATACCAACTCATTACCTGAATCACTATTAAGTTTCTCAGATAAAAAATCACATGAGAAAGTGTCACAAACCTTGACATTCTGTCAACGACCCCTTGCCTGGGATCCATTAACCCCAACAACTTCGGCCTTCCACCTTCTGTAACTTCTGGATATTGAACCCCACCTTCAGTAACTGACATACGCTTCTGAAACACACAAACAAGAAACAACTATGTACCATCTGATTTAGCAAAAAACTGGACCCAAAATGTTACAAAATGAAATAATGTCTTGTCCTGAAAGAGATACCCCATAAGCAATATTCAATGTCTCAGTTTGAGCAAATTTTGCCATGACTGGGGTCCACAAGTGCAATGCAACAATTAAAAGGTCTGCTAAAGTTGCAATTTTATACAGAGGTGTCTGGCCAAGAATACATTTACAAAGAAGCTTATTTTACTGCTATTCTGCACCATTGATTCTGTGATGACCCAATCGCTGTCTATATCAAAAGTAAACTATCCGCGCAAATTCATAAAAACTACTTCAATCTTTCACAGCCTATTTCATGTGCATGTGGTGCAACCCTTCACAGCAGGAATTTTAGTTGTTATTACAGCAAACAGAAAACACACATCAAATACTTCATCCCACCACACAAGCAAGGAAACTTTTTGCTGTACTGCATTAGAAAAAAAGCCTTTGAAACCTACATTCCGATCTTGTTATTTGATTTGTGCAACACAGAATGTTGCTGGTTGGCACATCATGGCCCTGTACTTATTATGTCTAAACTCTAAAGCATTACTTATTTTAACCTCACTTACAGCAGCAACAGAAGCTACACTGATATAATCATAATGTAGTTTGACAAACAGTTTATGTTTTTGTTTCATTATAACTAGATCTTTCTAGTAATAGAACTCCATGAAAGCTAATTGCCAGCTGTTCAGCAGCAAGCTTAGTTTTGTGCTTTTGCTCAAATCAGAAAAGCATTCGGCAACAAAGATTTAGTTCAGTTACTTCCTTGATAACAATCAGAGACGCCAGAGAGCAGGGACATTACCCCTGACCTTTCAAAAGGGGGGCAACGAGGTCAGAGGTGCCCTTTTCATAACAGTATCATAGATAGTTTCATGGTTTATCATGAGTGCATTGAAAAAAATTTATTGCAGCCATTCGCACATCCAGAAAATTAATAATAGTTTCTATAATTTTCGTTATCATTTTTGAGGTCAACATTGTTGCAGAACCGAAACAAACATATTATAAGTTTCCATTGCCCTCAACTTTTTTACTGCCCCTACCCCTGCATCCCTGATGACAATTAAGTTTTGAATGACAATCAATATTTACAGAGTTAACTTCAAGCTGAAAGAATTTATCAAAACATTAACAATCCTTATGGTAAACTGCCAAAACCGATTTCGAAATAAATTTCTACTGCAATTTTTGTCAAACTGCATGTTAAACACAGGGTTTTTTTAAGGTGTTTTAGGGACCCGATTCGGATCCCTAGAATCAGCAAAAATTGTCACTGGATCCCTAAAATCAGAGAAAATCAGGTCCCTACTGGGTACCTAACATTTTCCTCAAAAGAAACTGTAAACATGAAGCAAATCTAGGTCTTTTTTTTACTGCTGAGTGCTGAGTAAACCGAGTGCAAAGTTAATGAGTGCATATTTTCTTTTTCAAGAAGATTTTTACCAACTGACTTTCAAAAACCACTTTTAAAAAACTCATGTTTGAAGCTGCTTTTTTCAGTCATAGACCAAATTTTTTTATAAAAGAGTGAAAAACTTAAGTCAATTTGGTCGTGATGTCCAGTAGGCTGGTGAAGACTGTTTTGGAAAGTTTTAATGCTATTATACAACTAATGATCAAAATGTCTCAGCGAAAAAAAACAGGTTTGAAATAAGTTTTTCCAACAAATGTATTCCAAAAAATGTATTAGCTTTGTGATATTACATTGGGTTTACAAATGATTTCATTTATGAAAATGTTGGGTCTAGAAAAGTTTTGCTTGTGGTTCCTGCTATGATGGTAGGAACTGCTTTAGCAACAGCAGTAGTACAATATTAGCTTGTATGTGTTACAATACCTGGTTAAAGGCTGCTGAATGGTTACAGTATGACTTGCCATGCTTGATCAAAACTAACCATCAGATGTGCTCATGCACACACACCTGACTATATATAATGCTTGTATGTGTAGAAATGCTCAATCTCACTAAAGTGCACTATGAGCAAAAAATGGCCCACAAAAACCCTTCCACAGTTGTCCTACAAATACAAATTGTTGCAAGATTTGCACATATCTATGTTCTATGTAGGATTATGTCTGTGGCTTATGTGAGATACATACATATGTAGGATTTTCTCAATTACCATGGAGGATGACATTGGTTTAAGTTATGTAGTATTTAATGTTTTCAGTGAAATTGAATATAAACCACATGTATGGATAAATGTGGTTGCTATGCCACATTGAAAAAGTATGCTTGTTCATGATCATCTTGCCTTAAATGTCCAATGCTTTTGCAAGTTGTTGTTTTCTCCTAGCACACAATGTTTCTGCATAAAGATGAGAGTGCAGTAGTTACAGGTTCGTTGTTTTTATGCTTGTTTCTTCTACTATTGCCTGCGTATGTCACCTAAAGCCCCACCTGCTGTGTTAAGATTTGAGCACATTTTTGTATAAAGCCTTACTAACCCTTGTGATAATTGCATTTTGATAAAACCCTTGTGAAAACAACATATAATTAAATAACATAGCTTAATTGACAGTATGATAGAGACTTTCAAGAAGTTTGTAATACACTTAAACCTTGATCAGGCATACTGCTTCACTGGAACAATACACTATTTCAATAGCGATAATTTAATCCAACTTTAAAAAAAGTCTTCTGGAGAATATGCTATACCAGTATGAGTATCACAGCATGTGTGGTCATGGGCATGCAATAACCAATACAATCAATGAACATCCTTATTTTAAACACTACCACTATAAAAACAGTCACAGTGTCAAGACAAAAGCAATGCATGTACATAACAGTATAACGAAAGAATCCAACGCACTATTTCATCAGGGCTGAGGATGCCGAACTGAACCCGTCGCACTTGACGAAGGTCGATGCTTGATTCCGTAAGCTGCGCCATCGTTGTGTGTGTTGTGGCCCAGAGTACCTCTTGTCACACAGCCAACCACGCGGTGAGGCGCGCTAAGCGCGGAGCAATCTGCTCGGCTTCAGCTTTATATACTTGAAGGTTGTGACGTCACACCTACCACGAAATTAACTGGACTGATCTCGGTTGAGTGCAAACTGGGCAATTCAAACGTCAACCTCACCACGTCAGCAGCTCATGGACCTAGTTAAACAAAGCTAGACCAAAGTGGATACTGCACGAAGAATGATTATGTATTTTGTTCAAACAATTGACACATATCCTGCTCCAAAGTCATGCAGGCTTTTCCCCTCGAGAGACACAACTTTGGCTGCGTCGCGAAGCGATTGACTGGAGAACACGGGTTCGAAGCATTTTATAACTTGTTTGGGAGGCGGAGCGTTCTGCTTGACACAAACGGCCACTACCAAATTAGGGAGATGACGCTGGACAATGCACGATGTTGATTGGTTGAAAGGTTCGCTTGACAGACGTAAGGGAGGAGAGAGAGAGACGAAAAAAGTGTAGAGTGTGTCCTGAGAGAGCTTGCGTAACATTTGCGATGCATGCTGCGCGAGGACGTTTGCGGGAAAGATGGCGGGACCCGTTCTGTATGCGCAACAGTAACACCGAATGTAATCAAGTCGCACTTTAAGTCGTTATCTTTAAACGCTTTGCAGTTAAGCAAACTGAGTTGTTGCAACACTAAAAAGAAGTGAATGTTTTGTATTTAGTTTCATGCTATGTGATGAAACCCTTTAAACACTAAAAAGTGTGAGGTTAGGTGGTGAAAAATGAGATGAAACTAACAGCGGTTTTCGACTTGACCAGAACGAAGATGGAAAGGACGTTTGAGAAGCGCCGCCATCTTGTTTGGCTTGGTTGACGGGGCTCCATTCCAAGTGGTAAGGCTAAATAAAGTTTTGAACTTCTTTTGCGTAGAGTTCAGAAAAAGGTTTCAGTTGTTCGATCAACTTCAAGTAGGTCTATTATAATGTAATAAATACAGCAGTAACATTATGGTGCTTTTGATTTGGTGAATTGGTGAACTGGGCTGTTATTCGTTGTAGCCTCAGCTGGACGACGAAACGATTTTTGTCAGAAACAGAGGATGTGTATTGTTTGACTGACTGCTGGTTAGTCGCTTGGAAAATTAAATGCCTTCAACATACTTCTATAGCCAGGGTTGTTTGTTTCTGATCTCAGTGAGTGAAGCAAGCTTAATAGGCAGTTACTGGTAAGTTGATTTTAACAATCATTGTTAATAACAATTTGGTGAAAAATCGCAAAAGGTTTCCTGTAGTTGAATGAGTTCATTCAAATCAACTCAATAATGTCAATGACTACTGTACTGTAGAAGCATTGGTTGATATTGCAAATCCATGTTGTTTATGATGAGGTCGATATGGCTACAATAGTTTTGAAAGTTACAAAGTATTGAATTGTGAATTCGGTTTTCAAGACCTTAAAAAAGTAATGAATTTGGCCAAAATGTACAAAAAGCATTGAAAAAGTGTGGAAGTTCTGAAAGCAAAATAAATCACAAGGTTTCTGAGCAGAATTGTCTCTTATTATTACACTAATTAATTTAAATTTGTTAGCAGTAAAGTTGTTACTTTGATTCAAAATTTTATGGGACATGCCAGAGCAACTGACATTTATGATTGTGCTCATGAAAGTGTAGAAGACACATTAGGATACACTTTGCTGCTTGTGACAGTTTTACAGAAGGCAAAGCAGCAGATGTGTTTGGAGTGGTATACAATGTGTAAAGTTGTGTTTAATGAAGGTGAGTGATGGTACTGAATTTTTTTAATTTCATACTGAAAAGGTATTGAGCTTGAAGAATGGAAAATCCTTAAATGTATGGGAACCCTGGAGCAAGTAGAACAATGCTTCTCAACCTGTGAGCCATAGCGCAGTTTGCAAGTGGGCACAGACAGGTAGAAAGAAAATATGTTATAATACAATTATCTAGACATCTCTAGCATGAAAACACATTGTGTTCAGCAGCAAAAAATATCTTTACCTGAAACTTGTTTTTTTTACCCAAATCTTGTTGTTGGTCATTACTTTAGAACCAGAAACGTTAGAAAGCCAATCAAGGGCTCTAAAGACTGATAGCCTAGCCTAATTTCCACTAAAAACTGGATTTAAAAATTGGCTCTTGCGGTTGGGGCCCAGGGCCTGATGATCTCAGCTAAAAATGCTTAAACCTACCCCACTGATGATGTCACCATAAAAAAATCAAAAACTTTCCATTAATTTAAAAATTCAAACTAAAAGACTAGCTGTATCTTTTTAGGGTTTGAACCAGGGTTGATTGATTTAAATCAAGCAATAAAAATCAAAAAAATAAAGCCAAAAATCCTATATAGTTTTGAAGCTTTGTGTGATTTCTGTGACACATTTATTTAGCATTCCAATATATTTTCACTTATATTAGTATAGAAAGCAAGTTCTTATGATACCACAACTTAAAGACAATACAAGTTTTATCATAGCTTCTGTGAGGTCAGATTCTATGTCAACTAATAGTGGAAAAGACATGTGGACTAAAATCATTAACCCTTACAGACTCAGAAGTCAGAACTGTTTGAATGCCACAAATTTGAACATGTATACTAGCATAAACCTAGTTTTTTTCAGTTATAAACCAATTTTTTTTTAACTAAATATATCGTCAATTCAGCCACAATGTCTGAAAATATAGACTAGTGCAGTGGTTCTCAACCTGGAGTTAGCGAACCCCCAGGGGCACTTGGATGGCAGTTGAGTTTTCATGTATTGTTATTTTTTAATATCCTATACTAGAGGGAAATGCGTGCCGATTGAAAAACTCCGCATAGATTTTGTCAGCTTACTGGTGGTCCGGTTTGATTGTTTTATGACTCGGGGGTACTTAATGTGAAAAAGGTTGAGAACCTTTAGACTAGTGAATGCTGGTTGCATCAAGTTTTAATACTACTGTGGGACAAATGACTTAAATGTCTAGTGGAAAAAAAAACAGACATAAAGCAAAACTTTCATCTAAAGTCCATGTAGGTTCTTGACTGTTGATATAATAGTTTTAGAACATATTTTTGATTCATAGCAAGTAACAGATACATTGTAGGTTTTACCATTTTATTCATGTAGGTTATACATTTGCAGCAGCTGAACTAGTGAAAGCTGCATTACAATAATTAATTTCAACAATTGACTTCACATGAAAAAAGCTGGCAAGCTTGTATTTGCCTACAAGCTTCTTAACACTTTGGCGTCCAGCCGCTTTTAGGGATTTAAAAAAGAATACTCCGAAACACACGTGGCTTTGCGTGGGAATTTCTCAATTCGGTAAGCGCAACGGACTTGGTCGAAGCGTCAAAAGACATGGCAAGTCTTCTAACCTGTACTCAAAAAATTTTTTTGGTTGGGGAGTGAGGATTTTTTGTGAGTGACGTCATAAGTGGAGGACTTTTAGGCCACCTTGGCCCACTTCATCTGGCCCTGGGCGCCAACCGTTAGGTGGTAGTATTTCGCTGAAGTTTTTATTGGAAATTAGGCTACAATCTGAGTCTTTTGATACTTTGGATGACCTGCTGAGGTTTCAGGTTCAAAAGTTGTGATCTAAAGTAGTAAAAATATTTGACTAATTATATAATTAATTATTTTGTTTATTGTAGATCATAACTTTTGAACCAGAAACGTTAGTAAGTTGATCAAAGGCTCAAAAAACTCAGGCTCAAGCCTAGTTTCCAATGAAAACTTCAGCGAAACACTTTGGCTTAGCAGTTGGACCCTAGGCCAGGCAACATGAGCCAAAATGACCCCAAAACTACTTCACTTATGACGTCACTCACAAAAAATCTGCACCCCCCAACCAAAAATATTTTTTTCGAGTGCAGACTAGAAGACTGGCCGATTCGTTTGAGCCCTTGAACAGCTCTTGGCGCAATCGGCGGAGGAGCTAGGGCGTTGGTAATGCAACCGAAAACTGCTGCTTTTTAGGCCGAAATCAAAGTACAAATATATCGTACGCCAGCTCTCAATTAACATGCCATGAAATGTGCATGAATTTGATAAACTGATGATTTGAGCATTGTCATTTTAATGATTATTTGGTTGTGTATACTGGTATTGCTCTTATGAATGAACTGATTTTCCTAGAGAGGTATTGCATAAGCACAAAGAAAGTTTTAATGTAAGTTCTGCTGTTTCTAGTCACTGTAATTGAAGAAACAAAGCACAAAAAAGTTATATTGAACACACTATTTAAAATTACAAATTGCAAGTATTAGGCTGCTTTTTTTCGCTAAAATATTTCAGTCATTTATGCTGAGACATTTTGGTCACTGAAATGTTTTGGTCATTTTTCTCACAGTTGTGCTAAAACTTACCATAACAGTGTTTTGTAGCCTATATTTTCAAACATTTTGACGGAAATGACTAATTTTTTTCCTTCATTTCAAAAACATTTCGGTCTATGACCAAAAAAACAGGTGTTGGGTGGTCACCCTTGCACATAAAATCAAAAAAATCTAATTTAAATTTATAATGTCCATTTTTCATTTGAAATAAAAATCATTTTTATCAACCCTAGTTGATACCGCTCTCTAACTTAATTGCCTGACAAGTTATGGAGTTGCAAAGTGACGCAAAATCAATGGCTCGCACTGGATTTTGAAGTATGAATATATCGTACAAAGGTGTTAAAATAATTGGGTCCATGACTGAAAAATTATCAAAAAACCTAGCTACTTCAGAATAATGTGTGTTTGTTTATGAGGCAAGTAAGTATTCTCCACTATGGTTGTAAGCAAGGAATCGATCAGCAAATTTTTAATAGGAAATCGATTTCACGTAAAATTATGCATCCTCAGTCCTGAAAATTGCAAGCAAAGCTTACAGGTGAAAAGTTGACAGGCTAAAGTAACAGCAAAGGAAAACAAATAAACTCAAGACTAAACAAATATATCATACCACAAGCTCAGAATCAGAACAGTTTAGCAGACTGACTGACATCAAGAACAATTGTTACGTCACAAAGAAACTGCCTTATAAATTAAGGAAAACAATCGTTCAAAGTGACTTATGAAATACATTTTCAGAAATAAATATTATTACTGAAACATCTAAGTAGTTGACGCCAATGGCTAAAATCTACTTGAACTTATAAATCTAACTGGTGGTCAAATGACGAAAGAAATTTAACAAACCATGCGTAGGCAGCAAAAAAGTGTGGTTTAATTCAAGACAAATAACAAAACATAACTGCAGTGGCTAGGGCACATAATAACTGTTGCAAAACATCATATTTTTTCAAAAAACGATATTGTACAAGAACTGGAAATAACATTCCAAGGTTATGTATATTAAAATATATAGTACATCATTCCCAAACTTATCAGAATATTGGCAATCCAATGTACAGACAAAAGTTTCAGGTGAGAAATACCCCATGGCATATTTAAGGCATCATATCGCTACCTATGCTTGTCATTAGGAGGAGCATTTGAAATGTTACCTGCAGTTTCCCAGAAGTACAGAGATATAATAACATATCAAACACACAAAAAAAGAATTCAAATGTATTTGTATATTATTTATTTGTTATTACCATATTTTACAGATTATAAAGCACACTTCGATTTTTGACTGCTAGCTGTTTTTTTCATACATAGGGTGCAAAATGACAGATTACATACAAAGGAGCTTAATCTGTAACACATACCTAATCCACTAGACACTAATAGAATAAACCAATAGCTGTGCGTCAATGTGGTTAGGAGCCTTGTGAAGTGATGCATATAGCTCTATGTGCAGTAGTCTTGCAGAGTAAAATGATCTGTGCTTTAACCTTTAAGGTATGTTCTAGCTACTCACGGAACCACATGCATTGCTCATTGCAGTTGTTGGCTAATTACATGACAGGATTGTTTGTTTACAAAAAAAAGTGTAACTAGGAATTGAATAGATAGCACTGTTTACCTCATAAAATTGGTCCTAGGTAAGAAAGCACAACCAGATTCATACATTAGGCACACTGCATAATAAGGTGCACTTTGAATTTTTTAGAAAATTGAAAGATTTTAAGTGCGCCTTCGGTCTGAAAAATACGGTAATATTATGTTCTAATCATCTGTGGGCAAGGTGAGAGTTAGGGATGGGCATAGGGCATTTCAGAATAGTTTATTATTCCAGAATAGCTAAATGGAATCTTGATTACCGAATCCTATTCTGCTTTTTTCCTACAATGTGTTCCACCTGAAAAAAGGTCATCTACTCAAAAACCAAGGAAGCCCACACTTTACTTAATCTGGCACTGGCAATCAACATCAATAATTTATTACACACAAACAACACGTTTTCACAACGTTGAACCACAACTTTGATGCAGTGGCAAAAGGAGCTTGCTGAAGCCAGGAAAGTCTCCGGGATTATACTCCATCTTCCCGGAGTTCATACTTCATGCCGGGTCGGCTCTCAAATCTTGGTTTTGCAACTTCCTCAGTTCCTGCATGCACCAACTCAAAATTTCCGAAGATCTGGAAAAGAGCACTAATAGTTGCGATCCCTAAACCAGAAAAGCCATTGGGGGACCCAAAGAGTTACCGTCCCATATCCCTGCTATGCGTCTCCTTCAAAATCCTTGAGAGACTCATCTACGCTGGTGTCGACCCAATTATCGACCCTTTGCTCCCTCGGGAGCAGATGGGCTTTCATCACTGGAGGTCGACCGTAGACCAGGTCACCCTGCTGACACAGAACATCGAGAATAGCTTTTTGGCTAAAAAGAAGGGCAGAGCTGTGTTTGTCAGCCTCACAGCAGCCTATGACACTGTATGGCACCGCAGCCTCACCTGCAAACTGCTGCAATTTCTGCCTGACAGACACATGGTTCACATGATCATGGAGATGGTTAGCAATCGCAGCTTCACCCTCACCGCTGGAAACAGCAAAAGAAGCAGGTTACGATGCCTCAAGAATGGCGTGCCATAGGGATCTGTCCTGGCACCCCTTCTCTTCAACATCTATATCTCTGACCTGCCAACCACCGTCTACAAATAGTATGCATATGCTGACGATCTAGCAATCATGCATGCTGATGGAAACTGGCAGGCAGTGGAAGGGTTACTAACCAAGGACATGGCAACTGCAAGTGAATACTTCCAGACTTGGAAGCTAAAGCTCAGCACTACAAAGATGGTGTCGGCAGCCTTCCACCTCAACAACAAGGAAGCTAAACGTGACCTTAACACTTTGAGAGCCGGGGTACGATATATTCATACTTCGATTTCGGCCTAAAACCAGCAGTTGTCAGTTGCCTTACCAATGCCCTAGCTCCTCCACCGATTGCGCTAGAGAGCTGTTCAATGGCTCAAACAAATTGGACAGTCTTCTAGTCTGCATTTAAAAAAAATATTTTGGTTGGGGGTTGCGTTTTTTTTTGTGAGTGACATCATAAGTGAAGTAGTTTTTGGCTCATGTTGCCTGGCCTAGAGCCCAACCACTAGGTCATAACTATTTCGCAGAAGTTTTCATTGGAAACTAGGCTCGAGTCTAATATTTCAGTTATATTACAGTTTTGTGGGACTAAACCCAACGATGATACCCCATGGTGATGGAACTGGTTGAGAGTTTTAGGTTTAGGGTTTTAGACTTACACCCTAATCCAAGCATGTAACTTTGTATATTGTGCTTGTCACATGACGTGACTACTTCAACCAATTATGTTCCACAAAAGGCAAAATAGTCTCAGCAGCATTAGGAGGCAAAATATGTTTTGCCTCAGGAGACAAAACAGACAAGTCTGCCAATTGTTTAGCGGAACACGGGCAGGCAGGTTTAAAAATAATAAATCTCCTTGGTCCACGGACTGTTAATGGGCTGGATGTTGTGGGCTTTGAGCAGTCGAGGCCTGAACAATCTTGGACCGTGCCATCTCTAAAATGCTAACTTGGCCTTACTATGATCTCTTTTCCATGGTAGATAGGAGGTTATTGATTTCAAAAAAATATTATGAAGTATTATATTTAGTATTAAGCAAAAGTGTAAGAATTTTCAACTGAATTCCACAATTTTGTAGTGAGCCACCTGATACATGGAAAAAAGCGATTTTTCCATTTATAACGTGTGAATGGTAAAATGCTGGTAACTTACCTCACACTGCTTGCTGAATTGCAGTAGCCATTGCTTGTTGTGCAACATGTGCATTCTGTTTGAATTTTGCACCTAGGTTGTTTCAGTTTTTATGCAACAAGTTTACCAGTTGTTTTGTAATGAAAACTTTCTAAATCTATGTTGCAAATAGCTCCAAGCCAGGGGTTCATAACCTTTTTTCTCCATTTCCCACCACAGCATCGGTCTTTGACAAAATTGATTTGAATGAATCTCACCGCAAGACCAACAGTGTTGTCACTTTTACCCAAACATGACTTACAATACCTCATATATTGCTTGTTTTTGTTATTAAAACAGTCTGTAAATGGTTGTGATTTGTGAAGTAAGTCAACATTTGGATGTGATGTGTTAAATTTTGAAGCAGTAGTTCTACTGTCCGACCTGTCATTCCCCACTTGGCAACTCCAGTGGGGAATTCCCCACAGGTTAAGAACCACTGCTCTAAGCGTTTTGCTTCTTACTGTTTGAAAGTCAGCATAATGAAACTAATGTTCTGCAGTCTCTTTGAAGTTTAATGACAGCTGCACTAATGTGAACAGCAATCCGTTTTAGTGGGGTGCTTGTTGATGTTCAAATAGATTTTAAGTTTACGTGCATATAAAGCAAAGAGAGAAAACCACTTTTTAGAACAAAATAAGCCTTTGCAAAATTTTTCTCAGCGTTAGATTGTATTGTGACCCTACTTTCTGTTAATGAAAGGTTTATTTTTCATCTAAAACCAAGTGGCATGCTGTCATTGGTTTAGGTGTCAGTCATAAACATTGTCATTGTTGTTCTTATGTGGATGACCACATGAGAACAACACATTCTGTGTTGATTCTTCGATCGCGTTCTTTCCTATATCTGTGTCCAAAACCAAAAAATACCAATATACTATACGGTAGTTAACAAATACAAAGAAGTACTTTGTCTGTGCTCTGAAATTCTGAACTATTGTTTGTATTGTATTGAGTAACGTCTTCACTCCCACACGCAAGGCGCTTGAATTTAAGCATGGATCGCAGTAACATGGAATACGCAAATCCATGAAGGAAGACGAGGATACATGCATGGCGGTAGTAGAAAGTATACGCTGGATGGCGCAAATACATTCACTTTGATGAAACAAGCTTTTGAGACATACGCATGAATGACGTCATCATGCTTATTATAATGTAGTACTGCGATGACTTCCAAGTACATCGATTTATAAAATGCATGAGGGAGTGGGAGGCTGCGAAGAACCAAGGGTCATCTAGGCTGTAAATCTCCCAAGGGCAAAACTGCTTATTTTGTAAAGGGAACAGTGCATAATAGTTAGTAAAATGGGGTGGATATTATGTATTTAACCTGTGTGCTATCTATGAGTTAACGCAACATCTCTGCAATGGCTAGAACTTGGTCTCGTTAGCTGAATTTGTCATTCGTTGACTGTCTCAGCATCGTGGTAGCAGGTTTTTTTAAGGAAAATCTTAGGCACCCGGTATGGACTTGTAGGGACCCGATTTCTCTGATTCTAGGGACCCGATTTACATGTCTTTCGGGTCCCAAAAAAAACTTAAAATACCTTGGTGGTAGTATTAGCATTTTTTGCGTTTGAAGGTCTGAATGAGTTGCACAGTCGGTGGCATGAAAGGCTATCATTGCTTGATATTTAGGATGGATTTAAATCTTCATATTATGGAGGATGGAGTTGTTTTCCTTTAACCAAACTTGAAAATTCGATACAAGGTAAACTAGTTTAGCCCAATTAACCCAGGTTTAGTAGCCACAAACCTGGTGCTCCCACAAAGGTGACCGCAATCATATCAATCAGCAATATTTTGTAAAGAAAGTCGATTTAACCACCTAAACTCTACGCATCTGCAGTATTGAAATCTTATGCAAATAGAATCAAGAAGTGTAAGTAATTGTTTTCACCAGCCATTTCAGTAAATTCTTCAAGCGTGTCTGTTTAGGCCGTTGAATTCGTTTTTCCTGCAAAAAGAGTAGAGAATTAGATTATGGTAAAATCAACAGACACGTTGGTGAAAAGACTTACATCAAATGACGTCATGATCTTCCCAGCAACAGATTTACCCGGAAGGTAGAAATGTTGGCATGTCTTTGAAGCAGGTCTCATGCTGGCGTAAGTGCGACAGCGAGTCGGTAGCTGAAGTTACCGGTATGTAGTTTCTACAGAATACAAAACGGGTTTTAGCGGTATATCGGGCTTGTGTGTTTTGGGAAAACCGTACGCTGTTGAGTGCAAGCAGCGGTTGGATAAATCTAGCCGTAGACGTCTTTGTTAATTGCAATGTCACCCTTGCCGCAGGCAATTTTGAAATTTAAGAAGGTTAGCGACATTGATTTTCAATATTGCAACATTGGCCTTTAGTAGTGTCACACAAAATAATTTGCATCTTGACGTTGTAGTCAGCGTGGTGATAATGCTTCTGCAAATAAATGTTGCAAGTCTCATGCACACGGCATGCCACAAGATTAAGTCAACAGAACAATTAAAAACAGATAAGTAAGCAAAGGACTTGGCAAGTTAAAGTAAGCAAAGGATTTGCCAAGTTAATGGAATGAAGCTTTGTCAACGCGCTATGACAGGTTCTAGCAGCATTGGACAAGTTCATAAAATAATTGTCATGCCGTGTTACTTTTACTCCTGAAATGTCAAAAGAGTTAAGTTGTTCCTGCTGTGTAGCTTCTTATTTGAAAAGCAGGTGCTACTCTGCCATGTGCTCATTCAAACCAAGCATGTGCAATGGGCAATTTAATGTGTTATTTTTGACCCGCTCAATTTGCGTTTGTCTTTTTCCAGATAAAAGAACACACTGACAACATCTCAGCTCGATGGTGTTAGAAATGAAGTCTGGAGTGGACTGCCATTATAGTTAAACTGGGGCAAAGATGTTCGAAGGGACGACTTTCAGAAGCAGGTCGATGAATACGAGAACTCTTCTGTTTCCGCTAACTGCAACCTTTCCCGGTATTGGCTGCAGCACCAAGTTGCACGGCCAGGATTGTGCGGGTTGACTTTGGAGTATTTGTCGGTTCAGGATCCGCACGAAGTTTTTACAAATTGTGGTCTTTGTTGCAATCCACAGAACAGCAAGAGTTTGCCGAAAAGATTCTGTTTTTGCATCTGAACCTCTTAAAGCACACCACGATCGTGCAACATATTAAACAAGTTCTGTGCCTCATCTTAATCACCAACAAATTACTGATTTTGCTCTGTAACTATGGTGCTTACCATACATTGTTGAGAGACTTACTAATTGAAACAACGTGTTGCAATTGGATTCTGATAAATTGATATTTTATGACATCAACACGTAAGGTTGGTTTTGGCGGTCATTTTAGTTTTTGAAGCAAGTATAGATTATATTATTGCAGTATTTTATGGAGCACTTGTTGATTTCATAAGTTTGTCACAAATCCATGGTTTTGTTCCATTTCATTTAACAGGTAGGCCTAAATAGTTTTCACCTAACATGATTTTGCCTACTTGCCGATCATTATTTTTAACCATTCGTTTCGTGTTTTCTTGTGCTGAGTAGGTAAAGTGATCCGAGTAACGCTAATGACTTATCACAGACTTGTGGCAACAGGAACTTTCTTTCCATTACACTTCGATTTTTTCACATCGTAGTTAAAGATCCACTTTTTGTGCGGTGTTGCAGTCATTTTTAAATCAACTTATACGCTTGAGTTGTCTTCAAACACTGCTTTTCTGTTTCATAGGGTATCGATAAAACATTTCGTACTTCGCATGGTGTTCGTGAAATTTGTCTGTTTAGCTTTTAATGTTTCCGGCATCGAAACCAATGACCACTTACGGTCATCTGAATGTTGTCATTCGTGATATTAAAAGCACGCCATACGTTTAATCGAATATCTGCGGGTGCCTTGCATCACATAGAGTTTGTGGCCTCTATATTGTAGAGTTATTTACTTCAGCATCTAAGATAACAACCCTTAATTGATACTGTTTCTGCGTTCATTGTGCGGTAGTGAAACATGTGCAACACCCATCTGTATCTGCAGGGCTGGCCCTAGCAGGTGCGGGGCCCCTCTGAGCAGTAGTGTTATTACGTCATCGTGCTCAGTCAACCGTACAATGACCATTTTGATGAAGATATTTTGCGAAATAAGTATGTGAATATCAAAAAAGACGGCAAATTATTAGAGTTGATCTGTATGTAGGCTACATGATAACAGTTTCTTTTATGGGGAGTGGGCATGGCTCATGTGTCCCCCAGCTACGGTCATGTTTATGAGTAAGAGCATGTTGCTGTGGTGGAAACTAGACAGTGTACCGCTACCACTCGTAATTAAGCCGAAAGTTTTAAAGGAAGCTCTGCAATGGAGCGGCAAGTTCAAATGCAAAGTTACGTCAATCAAACTGGCAACCGAATTGAACTTACAGTGCAATTACTTCGCTCTTGTTGAACGACAGTTTCATTCGAAGAACAACTGACATGAAGAAAACTGTTAACATGAACTGATTGCTTGTCTCGCTTTCGGTAACCACAGTCGCCGACGCGTTCTTGCATAAAGGTAACGTCTGGTCGCATGGTCAACTATCCGCTTTATGACGCAATACACAAAAAGCAGACATCACAAGAGAGCAACCAATGCATCCGCCCAAAGTTCCCCAAAAACCCAAGTTATAGAACGGGTTCGCAACCTTTCTCTGAACATGATCCCCTTTAGCGTTTCGATAGATGAGCATGTATCCCTATAATTTCCTATGACAAAAAGGCTGAGTAAAATACCAAAAATCTTACTCAATTTTTAATAGAACTTTTATAATTTTGGAACTACCAAGGTAGATTCCTTTTTTTTGGCTCAAAGTTAATTTGTTGCAAATGTACAATAAATATTCACCTTCAGAAAGGCAAATTTATCCCAGGATGGAACCTCTGCTATAGAACTTACTATGCATGGACTTGGAATGCAAACTTTTTTTTAATTAGAAATGTAATGTACAAAGACTTTTCAAATACCACGTCACAGTTGTAGAAACATTTATTAAACGCAATATGTAATGTGCGTGGTTGATTGATATAATAGAAGCATATAGCCGCCCAATATATTGATAAACAGGAACGAGTGTGCTGGATGACATTCGCAATTTTTGCCTTGTCTATAGTTAAGCTGCAGAGCAGCTTTTTATGAATCTGCATGGGTCTTGGAAGTGGTGTTTTTTCTACCGATTTACGCTCGCAAATAGGCAAACCACAATAAAAGGTTGGTGGGGCGGCAAATGATAGGCCTATTGCACGACCGACAAATAACGCAGAACAATTTTGTGGACAAAGGAAAGGAGGCAAATTTAAGTGTGAATACTTCACAAAATTTTTCCCTGTTTGCATGAGATTTTTGGCCTCCACAGGACCAACCTCTCATCTTTTGTCATTTGTTTCAATGTGGTAGGTACATTTAATTTTATTTTAACAAAATGATAAAATATCTAGTCTGCGTCAAAATCCTCCATGAAACAAAACTGCAAGCCTTTGCCAAAATGCAGATGACCCGCAACCAACCAAAAACTTTCCAAAACAGAAGAATCTTTCGAGAAATGAACAACGTTAGACAATCGTCTTGACCTGTTCACTGCGAGTTTAATCACTGCACAACTTGTTTGCAGTAGCTGTAGGTCTACTTCAGTCTCAACTGGCGCTACTAACAACCACATTCTATCCATGAAGAGTGGGACGTGGTGGAGCGCAGATATAACGCTCAGCATGAGAACTGAGCACGTTTGATAACGTTCAGATTTATAAGTCTTTCTACAATTCTCGTGCGCAAGGAGCATCTGGCAAATATAAACAACCGTGGCGCGGGTCCCAATTCAGCCGCATCGGTTGCATTGGCTTAAGGCCGGCTCCGTATATCTGTCAGCTGCAAGCAAAACCGTATTTCAACGAATTTCCGAAGTTGTACCGTATATTGCGTACTGATGTAAAAAAACGGCTGTGCAAGTGCAGCGACACTCAGTTGTATAGGTCCAATGCCATTGTGATGCTTCACTTCCAGACAATTCGGGATTATCTGGTGCCTGAGCAAAGTTCACTAAACAGAAAAGAAACAGACGTAGCATCAGATTTCTTGAAGGTTTAGTTTAACTTTGTTATCTACAGGAAATATCCTATTGTCGGCTTGTGAAACGGGGATACAAGAGGTACATCGGGCTCGGAAGGATGAAAGTACACATTATGTTTTTCTGTATAATCAAGACCAAACCTGATGAGAAGGGGTACAAACAAGCAGTGGCGTAACTAGGGGGAAGCGTCTGCCTCCGGGATCAGCATTCTGGGCACCAAACTGAGGTCGGAATGTTACGTAGCCTATAATAACTACGAAATGTTAAAAACTAGTGGCTGCAATCCAGTTGCGAAATCTCATCAAGATCACTAAGGTTCACATAGCGAACTGTTACGAAATTAGTGACGTTTTGTCTCCAGCAATCAAAATCAGAGATTCTGTCTCCAGCAATCAGCACCCGCAAATGGTTTGACTGACGGCTGCGTCGCGATGCTTTCAGATAATCAGGGTTGCGAACTTTCCGACTTCGCTCTGATTCTCAAGTTGCGTCATAACCGGTGGGAATCCAGCGTTCGCAGAAAACTACTGCTTATGCTATTAGAGCAGAGATGAAACGTACAATATGTTGTTACCAGGGTGTGGAGTCGGAGTAGTGGAGTAGGAGTCGGAAGGATTTTCAACCTGAGGAGTCGGAGTCGCAGAAAATTTTAACGACTCCGACTCCGGGCAGACCTTTTGCTCACCAGTTGTGACTGCTTGTGCCACAATCGTGCGTAAACGTCACACTTGGCAATTTAAGCAGTTTGACGCTTCAACAAGAGATGACCATGGCTATTCAGACAGGCGGCAGCGCACTAATTTGCATACCTTCACTCAGGGGCCATTCCAGATCAGCAGCGTCCCTTGGGCTCATCACGCACCCTGCACTTTGTGAATGCAACCGTTCGGGGCTTGTATCACTGAAATTTCCATTTGCTCATTCTGGCTGGCACTATGGTTATTCCGTGACGTTGGCTACGCAACAATGAATGAGAGTTCTCATGGGAGCTCGTCCAGTGTTACGTAACGCACGTCACAGAACAATGATAACGCCAGTTAATCCTCCACGTCTTAGGCTCATTCATATTAGTCCGAGTTACCAGACAGTTTATCGTTCGTTTGATATTCTCGAATG
>Ga0210059_1003894_pt1 | contig 24011 bp, 15 predicted proteins | sample Ectturendosymbi2_FD_188042 | JGI IMG/M metagenome (GOLD analysis project Ga0210059, IMG submission 188042) | Ecteinascidia turbinata endosymbiont from Florida, USA - Sample 2 (SPAdes) (version 2) | ecosystem: Host-associated > Tunicates > Ascidians > Unclassified | place: Key West, Florida...
ACTCGAGTTAAACAGAAATGCTTTCTGTTATACGCTTTATGAAGTGTAAACAAAACTGCACGCTTCCATTTGCTCGAGAAGGCAAAGTGGAAAGTCGTCAATCAAATTCGCTAGGGCTCAATTCCGGCTAATGACAATACAAAGCGATTCACAAAATCGTGTTAACGAGTTTTGCGAAAGTTTAGCTCTGGAAACTTCTTCGTAAAGGAAACTAACGAAAATTGAATGCGATTTGGTTGTACATAAAAATTGCTTACTGACTCAACTCTGGCAAAAGTCAGTTGCAGTGTATGCAGTATTGAGCTCACTGGTTGCCATGAGATAGTTCCTTGTGTATCTGTATCTCTGTCTTCGTGTGTATGCTCGAGCATGGACCTCTTGCTATACAAATTGGTGAGTTTTAATGTTATTGAATATATCATTGAATATAATAAAAGAATTATCTGTAGTCTGTGTCTCTTTCGCATTATAAGAGGTCTAGAGGTCAGAAATCATAGGGAGACCAAGCGAACATAGCTTTCGTGAATGTCGTCCTTGTTACGTCTATGATCGAACTCACGTGCGTTGTACGGACGTAGCTAAATGCGGTTCTCTAGATTCAACATGGATCAAGAATACGTTACATAGATTACAAAATATTGATCAGTCTTCTAAAGGAATTCAATGCAAGTTAGCTTGAAAAAACAAAAAGCAAACATACACACAACGAAAATGGCCAGAAAATGCATTGCAATGCAAACAAAAACATTGCGCAACTCATTGTAAAACAGAGACAAAGAAAACGGGAGATATAGCAGCAACGCTTGTGTTTGTCTGCACAGGTCACTGGAAAGATGACCACGTCCACAGTGACTTCGAAGCGGTTCAACTAAAAACAGATTATATACTCATGTGCAATTCGAGATGCAATTAAGTCGAATTTTTAGCAAATAACAATTGCACAAAATCAAAAAGTCTTAATTGCGGTTACATTTACACAAAATTTTGTAATTAATTACATTCAGCTCACTCATAAAAACACTAGATAGCTATGAAAAACCACTATAACACAAGAGGAAATGCAAAAACACTAAATGTAGTGGAAAACACTAGGAGTGGCACCACTGGCGTAAACCTTAGCCAAGCCAAGAGCACTTGACAGAGTAGAAACACGGTGAAAGCCTGGAGATTTTATGGTTTGTGACGTCACAATATTTATTTACCCAAAACATTATTTGTTTGTATATTGCATATAGGCTATGCGGCACTCAAATGAGGTGGCTGAGATTGAGCTTCATCAGCAAAGTAGAGCAAGTTAGTCTGTGTTCGTAATGGAAGAGTTTCTGTATTGTAGACAGCAGAACATTTCAGGTGGACTTGGATGCGTCCTCTTCAACATCAAGTGAGCTTCATTTGAGTAGAAGCGCTGCGCTGGCGGGTAAGACATAAGTTGTTGTCTGAGTTCGATCATATCAGCCAGAATTTCTCGCGTTCTGTTTTGCTGATCTCAGTGTTAAGATGTCCGAAAAGATGTATTGGTCATCCTTATTCAATAGTGTTTGCATCTGTTCATGTAATGAAAGGTTTTAAAGCAAAGCTCGGTTTTGATGTAGCTTTCATCTTTTTTATATCACAACTCATTTTAATTTATGCCACCTCTGATTATGTAACGGTAGTTTTAATTCTGAAAAGTCGGGTTTAGGCTTTTTAGATTTTTATGCAGTGTTTCAGGCAGAGGTTTCCAAACGGGGCGTCACGACACCCTAGTGCAGCGGTTCTCAATTGGGGGTGCTCGCACCCCTAGGTGGTGCGCGAAGGGACTCCTTGGGGTGCGAACCTCTCTGTGCAAACTTCTCTGATAATACAAAAAACAATACATCAAATGATGCAAGGGGTGCAAAAATGATTTTTCCTTCCGCGCGGGGTGCGAGCTTCATAATGAATTGAGAACCGCTGCCCTAGTGCGTCATTTGCAGGTATCCCTGAGGTTCCGCGGAACCCGGGTTGAAAAACACTGGCGTACGTATTTTAGCTCTTGAGCCACAAACGTCATAACACTCTCTCTTTTGTCGTTAAGTCTTAGAAATTGTAAAGAAATTATTGCGACATGGAAATTTCCACGTAGCCTACCACGAAGCACCATCACAGCAGTTACTGAAGCATTTTGAGGAAGACAGGTGATCCTTGTTGCCATGGAAACGAAATCTACAAGCAGGTTAATGTGGAAGATTACTTTATCTGTGGTGTGCATTATCATGTGTCGAGCCTCTGGTATCTGTTCTTTCTAACAACAAATGCTCAGCTTTCGAATTGATTTCAGCGCACCTTGTGTTACAATTGTTGTTTTTATTTCTGTCCTGCGCAATAGTTTTCGCATTAGAGTTGTACAGTCGGTGCGCCACGGACCTTCTGTTTGTTTATTAAATGGGCCACTTGCTTGAAAAGGTTGAGAACCTCTGCTCTAAAATGGAAACCTGAACGTTTTGTAGAAAAAGTCATCGATTAATTAATTATCAAAGTACGTCAGCACCTTAGCATTTTTGTGCCGGACGCGTTTCATTGTTACCATCTTGATTGCCCTGATTTTTTTTCCGGGTAGGGCACTGTAAAGGACTAGTTGTGGCCCACGGGCCGTACTTGTTTCAGGTCTGGAAGCTAGATGCTTGCCACAGATGTTTTAATTCCATTAGTTTCATGAATTTGGAATTGTAAAAGCGATAAAGCAGCTCCGCTTTTTTAAGGTAAAGCGTTTATGTTCTGCAAATTTTGCGAAATATTTCTAGAAGATGAATTCATGCTGCTCTGTCATGTGTCAGGCGGCATAGATTTTGTTGCTGGCTATATCCGAATATTTTACCCGGAATGGTCGTTGGTAAAGCAATGACGTAGCCAGCCCATAATTTGGGGCCGGACAAAAATTGGGGGACAAAATGTTTGACTTTAGGCGAGCAACAGCATTTTTGTTTGGGACGCCGCTTCTCAAAGCACAAAATGACTAGATACGCTAAAAGTTTGAGAGGGGCCATGGACCAAGCAGGAAGTACTGAACCTGGTAAATTTATTGGTCAGTTAAAACCAACAGCTTTTGTCTTGACCTAAAGTCTGCGTGGAAATACATTTTTTTGTTGTTTCAGGTGTGGTTTGAACTCCAGACAAAACATGAATACTACGCAACGGTTTTACAAACCAACTTACTAATAAGAAACGACTGCATGTGATAACAAAAAATTTGGGGGTCCATTTACATTTTTTCTAGTAAAGAGCAAAAAACGAAAATTCGTTCACCACAACCTCCGCATTTCGTTCACCCATGATTGTGAGTATCGAAAACAACGTGAAAAAAGTTTTGTTCGAAATTTGGGGTTGAACCCCTACATATAAGCACTAGGCCACTGTGAGGTATTTGGAACTATTTATTCAACGGTTGTTTCAACCTTTTAGTCTGCTTTTTTCATTTATGTCTGGCATGTGTTCTTTTTCCTTTTTTCTCAGATCCATATTTATCGCCGAAGCGAATGTTCTTGTGCCGCTCAAGTTTGCATGGGACCTTTTGACAAAGTAAGTTTTTCGTAACGGCTTACCGTTTTGTCAAGTTTTTAGTTCCTACACCTGACTTGAGTCTCACTCAGTGGGCATGATTCAATTGGCAAGCACGCTGATCATAACATATTCTCAAAGCTGCGTCAATCATTCCGGTTTGTATTACTAATAAGTAAGGGGCCGGCGATATTTCAGTAGAAGAACATCTGTCTCTCAATTGGTAGGTTGGGTGTTTGACCCACGGCCATTGAGTGAATCGCCGTATACCACTCCTTGGGCAAGAGCGTTCACCTCAACCTCCCTGACAAGAGGCATCATCCAAGCTTCAGCCTGCCGCCAATTGTCAATAAATAGGTCTGTCGCATTGCATGTGACTCCACAAAAAATAAGCAAACAGTCTGTAGAAACCAGTCAACAGACTGGTTTGTCTGCTGAGTTGTTGAGTTATAACCTACACCTTACGGTGCAATCGTTCGTTGGCGAAACTTCAATTTGTTTGTCAGAATAAAAGACTTGATGACATACGTCGAATCGAGCGCGGCCAACACCGAAGTAAGTTGTTTTTGCGTCTTGCATCCTTCGGTTGATAAATTGCTTGTTTAATTCAACAGCACCTTAATAAAAATCTAAACAAATGGTAAATACACGGAAAGAAGCATGTGAGTGATGCAGATACAGTTCCACGAAGGGTTGTCGTTACTACGGGGAAAAACGTTGCGATAGGAATTACGAATTCGTAATTCAGATTCACGTTAAATGGTTGTGGTTGCAGTCTGTGTGTTACAGTAATTAATCTGACTAACTCTGATACTATTATTGAAATTTGTGATTTGTTTCCTTGCTTGTTTCACCTGTGGAGTTACTTTAATACAGATGTATGCAAGTTTGAATAATCATCGCAAAAAGATGAAAGCAGAGCCCAGTCGGCTGAGTTCTCTTCTAAAGCCTATAGAAAACCTAGAGCTTTTAATACTAATATTATTTCATTATGAGGATTTTCCATGATTTCTTAAAGAAAACTATTTTTCTTTGTTCTAGTTTAAGGAAAAGCTTTATTTTCTAATATATTTTGGTGTCATGCGCCTTGCCTTTGCACAATGAATACTTCATCCTTTTCCACAGCAGAATCCAAAATATACCTTCAGTCTTTCTCGCCACTGGATGCAGGGGCGCATCCAGCCAGTAAGGTTAGGTGGGGGGCATTTCAGTAATATTTGATAGTGAAGTTTCATAACGACTTCGCTACTGTGAAAGAGATGAAGTATATTTCACAACACTCCTGTGACAAAACAGTGGACGACAAAATGGCAGTGCTGTTTGACAAAATCATGGCGAGTAAAGTTACTTACATGGGTTTTGGGGAGGCGATCACCCCCCTGGATCCCCCTGTTTGGGTATGCTGCTTTTTTCCTGATTTACGTTTACACATCAAAGGCAGCATGGCAGTTTCTTTTGTATTCAAATTTTAGTTGCGACGTCACTCCAAAAAAAGTTCAAACCAAAAACCTCCCAATTTAAAAAAATGGAAACTGAAAGACTTTCCGCATCTTTAGAGGGTTTGAACAGCTCCCTAGCTCTCGGCTGGCGAGTTGTAACCATACATGTACCTGCCACAGTTGTGGCTTGCGCGGGCCTTGAAGGGTTAACAAAGGAAAACATTTGCATGAAGTTTGTAAAAGGTGCTTTTAAAGCTGGTGTAATCGCTGTTGGAGGAAGTACCAGATAGATAGGCTTCCTACAATATTATTTCTTCAGATGATTCGCACCAGCCCGGTCGGCATGGTGGGGTTTGATGGGCTAAGCTCCCAAACAATGCTCCACGCCCCCAAATTGAAACATGAAACACAACAAATAGGTGGAGTTTTGTCAAGTTTTACAATGTCAAGCCCCCTGCAAAACGTAAAGGCCCCCTGCTGAAGACTTTCTGGCGATGATTCTGGTACGCACACTAGTATTTCAGTTCAATAAAGTATAAACTGCTGTTTAAGTTGTTACACAACCATATTGTGCTGATTGTTTCAGGATAAACACGCAAGTGCTACGTTGAAAGATGAATTTCGTCAGGTTGATCCTGAAAGCATTCCCAAGCCGCCAACCCTTAAACGAACGAAGGCGTCGGACTCATTGGTGTCATTAGCATTCGGACATGATTACTCGAAGCCCCTCAGGGAGTTCCAGGCTCTTTCCAACAGCAAGCAAGCTTCTCGCGACGTGAACGTAGAGGGAGCGGGACGCAACCGTTTTGTTAACAGTCGAATATGCAGGTGCACAACTCGAGTCTCCACAGAGACGCAAACTACCGGAGCGGAGATAACTCCTGTAAAACAGAAGTCTCGCGCCGGACGCAAATTAGGATGTTGCAAAATTACCTTGACATCCACACCAGAAAATGACTCGTACCAACAGGCTATGGACAGCTATGGAAATCTTTCGAGGTCAGAGGTCACGTCAACCACCACTGATATCTCCAGCCAGAAGAGGAGGCCTCTTGACCTTACTTGGTCAGATATCGAGCCGGTCGTGATTCCGAGCACTTTCAAACTCTCACGCTCTGAGGTCGCTGCAGAAAACATACCTCCCTCGCGACTAGCCACAAAGCGACCTCGCTCTAAGTCTAAACCGACCGCCAACAAAAAGCAGACCAAGAAACCTAGTTACCGTAAATGCGCTTTCGAATGGACAGATACGTCCATAACTTGTAGCATACACTCGATCGACAAGCGCGACCTGCTGTCCAGGTCAGCTACAAACACAACAAACATTCGAGGAACCATCAGACAGGGGAAGGTGAAGCTCACCGAGTGGAGATCTCAGTGTCTCAGAAACCACTGTCTGAAAGTGATTCGTGCTCTGCGAGGCAAAAATCCGGAAGGCGCTGCAATGCTCGCCGCAGCAATCGGATTGCCGCGTCGCTGTGAGCACGTGACTGGGGCTGATGACGTGAACACACGTGATAGGCGCGGTGCTGCTTCGGATGGATGCTGCAAAGCATCTTGGCACGCTGTGGGATCAAAAATGCCTACGGCACGTTCGGCTTCTGCACATGTTGGAGGTCAGTCGACAAATAAAAAAGACCCGAAAGGTTGCAAAAGTGTTTGTGGAAAAGTTGGGTCAGTTGGTCAGTGCCAGCAGAAGCCAGCTTCATCGGAAGACGACCATACATTTTTAGGCAACGAAATTGCAGGAGCATGCGGAAAAAGCGAGGACGTTAATTATCTTAAGCATACCACAAGAAATCTAAAGCCAAGTCGACTTGCATACAGGCCAGGCAAGACTTTGACTCAAGGCATGCGAAGTCGCACTTTCTACTCCTTTCGGGAGAAGCACTTTCGGTCGTTAATAAGTGGCAACCAACCTCCAGCTGATTCTCATTCAGAGAGCTCTTTGGCACAACTTCTCGGGCGTAGTAGTGATGGCAACAACAATAAAAGAAACTTCTCTTATTTGAACCAAAGCAGGCCCACTTTTTCGATTGATGAAGATGCCGGCACAAACCGAGTCTCGGAAAGTCGGTCATTGTTATCACTTCCAGTGGTGGCTTCGTGGTCAGCTGATGTTGAACAACCAGTAACGTCATTTTCGCTTCCACAGAAACCGCGCGTCTCGATGCAGGAGCGCTCAGAAAACATGTTCAAGGCCGCGATGGAGGAAGGAAAAGCGACGGAAGCAAGTGGATGGTTGTTCGCTGGGCCGTACAGAGATGTAAGCAGCGAAATGCCGGGCGCCAATCCCACAGACCCAAATATGTGGTTCATGAACAATTTCCAAGGTCAGGATGAAGTAGTGAGTGCAAGATGTGGTGAACCTTCCGCTGCTAGGGGTGGAAGCGAAAATTCAAAATCTGCCAGTCAATCCAGTCATGTTACTCTAAATGACGTCTGCAGCGCTCCATCACATGCGGAATGGGGGAGCGACCGAGGACCTACGCGAAATTTAAATAACTTTTCTTCAACTCACTAAATGCAGAACGGACCCCTTCAACTGTCTCTTGCCAGGAGGCCCGCGCTGTCGCGTCAACAATATTCGCACCTGGCTTGTTTGGCAACTGGCTACAGAGAGAAAGGATTCATCCTACGTGTTATTATGTTGTTGATTTAAAAAATGCTCATCAAGGACGCTGCTTGTTCGTCGCGTGAATTAAGCGTGTCGGTTGATGACCATTTTTAGCCGATCCACCAAGCTGACTGCTTGTTTGAAAGTTTGGTATGCAATCAAATGGCAGCGTGCCGCGAATATTTGGCAAATGAAAGAGGTGAAACAACTTTTAAAAAATCTTATTCTTTCATCAAGTTTTATGTTTTTTTATCCCTTTAGAATTCGTCACGTTTTTTCCGAATTGTAGTAAAATCGAAGGACAAAATTCAATTTTGAGATGTACTGCGGTGCAAATATAAGCATATTTTCCATCCGATCTACCTGTAAAATTACTGTACGTGAAAGGAAGGGATGACATTTGAGCCTTTGTCCAACACTATTGAAAGGTTTGTTCGCTTTGGGTGGCTGTCTCCACCAAACCCACATTTAGAGCTTCTTCGAAGGAAGCTGCCAACCTTTATCGGACATGGGTTGTCCGTGTAGCTTTCATGTTTGAGAAACGTATTCGGTCAAAAAAAGCTTCGAGAACATTTGCTCACATCGTAATTTAAATGATGTAGTTCGACTACAACTTTTTAAAAATCGTGTCAGCCTGTTTGACATTTCATAAAACGATTTTATACGTTTAAACAATACTATAGATTTGCACCGCCTCTATAACGCCTTATGTATTTTATTGTTGCCATCCATGACTTTTAACTTTTATTTTAGATAACTTGCGAGAAACTTGCTCTATGCTATACTTTTAATCAGCATGTTCGACATCGATACCCGGAGAAGACAGTGGATTCGTGGAGCTGAGTTTCTTGGCGCAAACAGGAAATAATTTTATTCGAGTTGAGGTTAAAATGCCGGAAAACCAAAAGAAATCTGTTCACCGGGTCTTTCCCACCAGCACCTCTCGATATTAAGTTGTTTTTCAAGTAAGCAGCCGAGTGGCCCACGGCGCAAGCAAGTGGAGATGGCCGCCGCAGACCACCCGTGACACTCCCGAAAGGTGCACAGAAACGGATTTTAAACGAAGCTGAATTAAAGGTTTAAAGCTAGGAAGCTGACTTGTATTGAAAGTTGGAGCCATGATGAAATCAAATGCGGATAGATTTAAACAGAAGTGAATAGTCCGCTGGATGATCAACACAGTTGCGCAGCTAGTGCTGAATCGATACAGTTGATGCCATCCCAAACATTTGAGAATCACGCTCTGTCCGGTAAACTTGAAATGTTTTGGTGGAAACTTCGCAAAATTTGAAAAGTTGATGGTAGTATCGTCTGTCGAGGCAATACGGTGGCACTAGTTAAAGCCTTGCAAAGCAGCAGGGTTCTCCAACCTTTACAGGCGTAGGATCACTAAAAGAAAGTGTTGAGAGCTAGAAAGCCTCACTTCAAGTCAGGATGCTAATATCTGGAAAAAGTGAAAGGAAAACAGTTGAAAACAATTTTTATTGAAACCGCGTATATGTAAACTAAGATACAATTGAGAAAAATAGAGTTACGTACATGAAGGGATATAAGCAGGTATTCCGCTTACTCGTAATGTCGCGAGCCGCATAGTATTCTAAACTCAATTTGGCGCCATGGACCGCAAAAGACCTTCTGGAGCCCCAGATTGGGGACATTTGTGAAGCAGACGCACGCGTGTCTATCACTGGAAACTTCTGTCAACGTTAGCCGCTATCATAACACCTCGCGCCGTGGCTGCTGTGTGAACATACTATTCCCATCAGCTCATATATTTAAAGAAATCAAGAAAAATATTTAGCTAAAACGCCTTTACTACCTCGTATACCTGCATTCAGCGTGACACATATGCCCCGCCGATTCTCGCAGTTAAAAACTATTCTGCAGCTAGAACCTATTTTCTCAACGTGGCAATTTTTCGCGTATTTGCACGCAGTCATGTTGAACAGTGGTCATAGTATGTGGATAAACAGGTACCCTTGCAGCGTAAATAGCGAGGCTGATGCCTTCTAAACAAAATGCACATAAACCTTTTTTCCTCACTGGTATAAAACAGCCGCAGCTACGTTACAGTTTTAGCATACATCTTGTCCAGGAGACCTCGTTTCGCACAGCTACATTCTTTCAATCATAATTGCAAGGTTGTTGAAATCCCCAATATAATGTCATTTTTCTTTGACTAGCTTAGCCATTGGACTTGCGCCCTCAACGAAAAGAAATGAAGTCAAATCCTTTCATATTAAAAGAAGAAAACGACGACAAATCCGTTTAGTTCTTTTATGGTCCCGCACATGACTTCTCAACTTTGAATCAGAAGCACAGGTATTTAGCCACACTCAGGGCAGATTGTTACCGATGCTTTTGACCGAATTGCGTTACGTTATGTTTCGCATATCTGCGGATGCGGTTGGAAATGGATGTATCGAAATAAATTAAGAAAAATCAAGATAATGAAGAACTAACATTTGGCAGAATAAAAATTTACATGGTGATGCAAGTTGATGACACTTTTTGGTACAGTAGTTCGAACTTCTTGCCGCAACAAACGATCAAAAGTTCAGAAAAATTATTCACGTTTGATTCCATTCATTTTTATCTTTAAGATAAATTGTTGGTTTTTGAAGAAAAGTGTTGGATAAAATTTTGTGCTGTCTGACAACTTTTGGGTTTAGTACGGGCATGTATGTAAACCGCTCAGGCATTTCGGCAAGTAGCGGAAATATCTGGAAGTTCAACGTTAATCATAAAGGTGAAGTAAGCATACGAAAGGCTTGATTTTGACTAACCTCAACATACTGTAGGAAATTTGTGAACACAAACTTGTTATCACACTGTTCACAGTGTAAACATAATTTTGCATTCCTCATTGATATCTTTTCAATTTTTGAGCAGCTGCCAAAAGAGGGCAGCCATCAGTTTCCGTGAATCGCCGTAAATTAGTGGAATTTTAACAAGCGTATTCATTCAACAGAGACCACCAAGAAAGCGTTTTCAAAACTTGGAAGATTTTTAAAACTGAATTCAGTTTGTTCAACTTTTCTTAATCTTTTAACCCGATCATATCGTCTCATTGACATACTCTTTATCCAAAATCGCCCCTATCTTAGAAATAACTAGACGTAATGTGTTTGCATCGAGTACGACTTTATTACTGCGTCATTAAACAAACATGCTATTCCTTCTATAAACATTTCACAGCATCTGCATTTTCACCAACAACTTTTTTGTCATACTGCTGCATGTACCACCAAAAAGATATAGCGCACTGTGTGGCGCCCAGCAGTCTATGATGCAGCTCACAACCAAAATTTGTATTAGTTAAGTCTGTATAACTCACTCATCACTGCAAATAACCTTTGGAAAGAATTCGCTTTTTGATTTATTGCCAACTGGCGTTAGTTTCAAATTTAACTGATCGTTGACGTTTTTACATGAAATGAAAAAACATTTTTTTTTCGAATTTTAGCTGATTGTGGAAAGAACCTTACTGTAGGGATCAGGTAAGCAGTTTCACGCTTAGCATTGTTGAAATGCGCATGAAACGAAATTTTCATAGGTCATTTATAAAATCAACAACAAAAAATTACGAGAAACAACGTCTTAAACGTTTAAAATATTTTTCAAAAGGGGGTATTAAACCAGGGACCGAGTTTAAGGGGGGCGGGGGACACACAAAGACACAATATCTTTTATCCCCCAATATTTGTCATAGAAAATAATGTAGTTGCACAAATTTCTCTGCCAAGATATTGCCAAGGAGTTTGTGAGGTCCAATGGTGCAAGATGCCGTGTATTTGGAAAAATTTATTATCCCGATGTACATGACAAACAACGGTATGATTGAGGCGTACCCTTGGGTCATTGTAGGAAGCAGCCAATTAATGGAATCTCAGAGATACATGTGGAATTGCACTGTGTAACTGCCAACTATTTCAATCTCAGAGATACGCGTTCATAATTTTTGCTTTTAACGCACGGTTTGTTTTTCAAAGAATAATTGAAGTGTTATTCTTGTTTTATCTACTTCGACAAAGAACTCTTCAAGTGCTCATACTAAAGTTTTTTGTGTAAGCTACTTAGTAAAGAAGCAAATACCTAGTAATCATTGTCAAGTACTGGCCCAGTGCTCTATTGGCAACTGCCATAACACCACCGCCGTCTCTAGGGGGCATTTGGGCTATGGTCCCCAAAATAAAACATTTCCCATTATAATTTGCCAATTTTACAGAAAGGTCGTACTACGGTTGAGAGAACATGGTGACGTCATCGAAACGCAAACAATAATATTATATTTGTGTGATATGCATAATAACATGCATATCACATAAAGTTTGTCCCCCCAAACTTTTCTAGCAAACTCGGTTCCTGGTATAAACGAAAAGATTACAGAAGTAATTTTACTTTTGACGATGGTTCAAAATTGATCCGGTGTTTTTCAAAATGGGAAACAAAAAGTGCACGAATGCTGCATATTTTTGATTTTCAAGTTTTAATGAAATTATTGTGTGATGCAAATAATTTAGCAAAAATGGTCTTGGTAAATTAAGTAACTTCTCGAATTGGTTTGCTTCTAATGTAGATAAAATTTGATGTCCAACTCATATTTGACACAGAACGCAGCACGAACACCGTTTTCTATGATAAACCACACGATACAAAATGTATGACAACTTCAGTCGATTATGAGCAATTAGAAGTGCCTAAAGAATCGATTAGCAAAATAATTGATCCACCGGCCCTCACTTGAAAGTTATCTGTAACTCCAGCAAGTTCAAATTTGTGGTTCATATATTGTGTATTTGTTGTGTAGGCGAGATGTAGATGTTTCAGCCCAAATATTTTTTGTTTGTTTGAAGAAACAGCTTGAAAAGTCGTAGTCATTTCAAAATTGTTCAAGACAGATTGTCTGTGTTGAAGTTTTATAAGGTGAGTAACTGCCAACAAACTACTTGAATGCCAGGAAGATTTTTTGTTCGTCGAACCGCTTTGCAAAAGCAATGCTCTCTTTGTGATGCAGTGCGCACGAAACAGAAGTGTTTTTTGGTGAGAAATTTCACTTATAGAAACAAACACTTTATGTTAACAGCGAACGTTCACGAAGAATCTCGCCAATACTTCCACGTAAGTACTTGTTTTGCCCCTTGTCTATTACGAATCGTAAAGCAGTGTTTATCAAACTTTATTGTCCCATCGCCCCCTTTTCACTCTCGGCACATCGTTGTCGTACCCCATGCCTGATAAAGAAGACATAAGGTAGCTTTTTCAAAGAATGTTGTTTAAAGAATCGATAAATACCATGGTCTCCGGTTCAGTGTGATGGATCTGCTTGGCGGCCACAAAGTTTCCAAATATTGGGAGACATTTTAGTGAGGTACAAGCGTAGATAACCTCGCTTATGAATCAACAAGCGGTTTCTTTGCTTTGAGAGCATTAAGGTCACAGCCGAACTTAACTCAATGATCGATTAATGGTAGTGGTTGAGCGTTTTCGCCCCCTTTGTTTTGTTCTCCCTTTACACCTAGAAATCGCCACCTTGGGGGCGATTCCGCCCACTTTGAGAACCCCTGTCGTAAAACAACCCTAGTTCTCATTCCGCCTGTTTTTATTTCTTTTTCGGGGTGGACGTTTTTACGGTTTTATCAATTTCATCTCCGCATGTTTCCTCTCTAACTAATTTTTTATATTTATGGTGATTGCTGCTTTACGAGTCAGTTGCCCTGACGAATATACGTTGATAAATTGGATGGAACTGCATTCGCCGTTTTCAAGAGTTACTTTGCCAATCAAAGTTTTTATTGCATTGCTCATTATGTACTTACGGTGTTGCTCAAGAAACATTTTTGAAATAATCTGCTTCAAACTCGCTGTGAGGAAAGGGTCGCCACTTTTTTGTATTCACCAGCTTAAAAGTTCTGTTTTGTTTAATTATTGTTATTCCTCGATACCAGCACTATAGGCAGTGAAACGATCAGAAGGTTTTGTTTCCAATGCTCAAGATTTTGTCTGTTGTATACAGGGACGGATCCAGGGGGGGGCAAACGCCCCTACAAAAGTAGCTTTTTTTACCATAATTTTGTACAACTCTAAAACCGCGTTCACGACATAAGGCCATGTTGACGCCCATTGTTTTGCCATAGCAGTGTTGTGAAGTCTACTTCATGTCTCCTGTAGTATAGTAAACACGTAATGAGACGACTCAAATATCACTGAAATCGCCCCTCCTAAACGTACTGGTTGGATCCATCCTTGATTGTACAGCCTATCTTAAAAAGGCAAAACTGTCAATATTTTCTACAAACCATAAGATCCCAACCATCAAATCTCAACTGTATCAAAAGATTTTGAGCTGACAGGTTAAATCACTGTAGGGATGCCCTCACATTAAAGCAACGGCTAAATTATAGCTTTTTCTGTTTTCAAAACCTGTTACATACTGTTGCGAAACACGCGTACTTACATCTACAGTTGTAGAAAGATCCAGCATCGCCTCTTCCAGGGGCGGATCCAGCCAGTAAGATTAGGGGGCGGGGAGATTACAGTAATATTTGGCAGTCAAGTCTCATTAATGGTTCACTACTGTATGAGAGATGAAGTATACTTCACAACACATGTTGTGACAAAACAGTGGACGACAAAATGGTCTTATATCGCGAATGCTGTTTTCCGAATTGTACAAAAGTATGGTGAATAAACTTACTTTCGTAGGTTTTAGGGGGGAGCGATTGCTCCAATCGCCCCTCTCTGGATTCGCCTCTGGCCTCTTCCTTACAAATACAGAAATTACAATAACATAGTCAAAAGTAACAAGAGCATGAAGACAGCAGTATTTCCAGATGGCATAAGTTGAGAAGTGCTTGGAAGAACTCAATGCATTCCTTTCACCATCTCGTGTCAAGTAAACTTTCTTCACTGAAACTGCTTCACATATTCTCAACTTTTGGAAAACTTCGATTGCAAAATATTTACCGTATTTCTTTACTGTTTTTCTGTCAAACAATTATTTACTGAGGTGTTTTTATGCTTTCTGTCTGATTTTTTAACAAAATTTTTGTACTTTTGTTTTATTGTGGAGAATCTTGACTTGTGTTCTTCATCCAACCCATATGTTGCAATTTCAGGATAACTTGTTGCAATCACATTAGACTTCGAAAGAGGAGTCATTTTTCCTGAACGGTATTGGGAATTTGAAATAAGATTTTTTCTATGACGACGTTTTCTGTGTTTATTGATGGTCGAAGACTCGTATCTGATAAAAAGGCCCTCTTGGGAAGGCGCACCGATTTCCGGGTTTTGTACCAACCAGTTGATACAACGAAGCTGCCTCTTATTAACAGTTCTGGATTTCTGTGGCAGGTACACTTCAGAGCAAGCTGGTCTCGACGATTGGCCAAAAGTTTCCCTTCTTTTGGGCAAGTGAAACTGTGTGCACAAAGCCAAAAACAGCTGATAATTTTTTGCTTGCTGTCTTCTTGAGGACATTCGAGTTTTAGATTCGCCTCTACTAGCTGCAGTACATAGCTGTTTACCTGAGTGACTGTGTTGTTTAGTGTTTGCTTTCACGACACGATTGGGTGGTGGGAGTGGATTTTTAACTTTCTTGTTGGGAACCTTAAAATGCGTCTTCTTCTTGGGTGTTTGGGCCACGATGGAGCTGTTGCCAGCGACCACTTTCACCCTCTTGCTCGTTTTCTTACCACTGCTCGCATTCGCTGGTTTGCTTCCAGCACGTGGCGCTAAAATTCTGCTTTTTCCTGGCTTGCGTCCAATTCCGGGTAGTACTCTCTGGGGCGGACGTAAACATTTTAACTGAAAAAAATTTAATGTTTAATCAACGATAATGAAGCAAGTGTTTTGATTTATACGTAAATTTTAAGGGTTGAAACTACAGTAATGATTCCCAACGTTGGTGATTATAATGGTGCACTGGAGGAATTTGGATCTTCAGAAATTTGGGAGCGATTTTAACGCTGCGAAGCGGGCGAGTTTATAGCTACAAAATCTAGAAAGAGTCAGTTTTTATGTTGGATGCCGTACGTCAATGTTATTCATCAGGCACATCGTCGATTACCACTTTTTTAGTCATGTGAAAGCCCACAGGGTGGACACAATATCACTTTACCAAAGGAAGTCAGATGCAATTTAGGTGGTGAAGCTTGCGAAAACAGGTCACTGCTTTTACAAAACAGAATCAGAAATTTTCACGCAGCATTTTCATTATTTCTTTTCGCAACGCTTGCCTTTTTCCTGGATGGTCAAGCAGCAAACCGAGAAACTGAGACACGACCTCAGAAACTACGACTACTGTCCCGGTCAAGCCGAGACGTATGGCCACACTGCCAAGTCATATGTCTCTGCTCATCAAAAATCATGACTGTTGTCGTTGCTTCTACTGAAATTTGTTTTTGCGCTTTGTAAATATGTGTGACGTAACCGCAGACGGATGGAAGCATAGCAGCGTGATTGAATTAAAATCTAATGCGCGTTTTGAATCCAGTGTTCACTGCATGTACCAAGTCAGATGGGTTATTTTCAAAGGCTCATTTTAGGGGTCGTGTTATGTAGCGAGTACTTCAGGTTACCCATTATGTTGTGACCTATCACAAAACTACTCTTATAAACTTGATTTGGCTCAGCATAATATCCACTCGGCCAATCTGTTTTTTTTTCTGTGGGGGACACGTGCTGAGAAAGTTTCAAAGATATGATCGATCTGTCTTGCAGGGCGAGCCATAAGTCCATACCAATTCATATGTTGTTATGTTATAGATAGTTATGCATGCATTATATTTTTTCTTCTTTTTCAGAGAAAATATACAATATAAAAAAAAATACGTAAGTAATAAGGCAGATAAAAATCGATTTACTCCTGAAGAGAAAATGGTAACACCTGCATGGTACATGAACGCTACAATGCTGGTGGCATTAGTCCTAACATTAGTTCTTTGATTTTTTCGCCCTGAAAACTGAATCGTCAAATATCCTGCAATTATTATTATGCCACATACACCAGTATATTCGAGCCATGTTTCTGAACGACTGCTGCTGAGTTTGATAATGGTCTATAAATTTATCTGAATACCCCTCTCTCGAATCAGCGCTTTTATTCTCAAAATATCTAATCTTTTCGAATTCTTACAGCTTTGGTTTTCATTGAATTTTGATGCTAACCTTCTAAGAAATACGTAAACAGTTCCAGAATCGGTAGGATAGGGTATATCTTAAACTGCATGCAGTTATATACAGTTATACTTATTCCACAATGAAAAAAATTTTTGAAATGAATAAGAATCGATTTACAAGGAAATTTTGGTTTTAGTAATTAAAAAAGTGGGTTAAAATTTTTGAGGTTTTCGATAACCTCAAGCAAGGATTGATCCAACAATGTTAAGCAATTCATGTGCAAATTTAGAAAACTTCATGATTTAAAATCAAGATTTTCATTTACAGAAATCAGCTAAAATTTGTGTTAATCAGTTTTAAACTGAATCTGCGCAATAGCCGTTTTTCAAATGACTGCTACAAAACGTTCGTCAAGAAATAAATGGCATTTTCTTTTTTGTAATTAAGAAATTTCTCGTAAGTATTATGAGACGTTTTGATTCAAGCATGTCCCTTCTGAGCATACTTCATTATCGTTCAAACCAAAGGAGTCAGTACCAAAATCAAGTACAGTCTTACCAGCCAGCGCACTTTGGAATTAGTTGTCTTCAATAAAATCCTGAAAAAAAAGAATTTGCCTGAATAATATTTTAGGTAAAGCAGATTTCACTAAATTTCCTATTGCCTTTTATGCTCTCCTTGAATGGAGCCCGATAATTATGGTCGGTATACACATGACTGCAGTAATTACTTGTGTCAAATGTTGGTAGAAACTGCAACGTTACAAATTGTCATTTGGATAAAAGTTGATGCTTCAAATAGGGGGTAGTATTTAAACTGATTTAAAAAGGTTGTTGGCTAGTTTCACCGACTGAAAATGCATAAAATTAATGGGAACACGGTTACGGTTGTAAGCAGCAAAGGTAAAGGATATACTTGGGAAACAACAAGTGAGCTATAAGTGAGTTTATGACCAGTGCCATACCACTGCACTCCAAAAAACCTGGAAAATTCTCTACATTTTCCTGGAGTGTACGCTGTAAACTAAAACAAGTGCGATTATACGAAGTAGAAGTCCCTGCTTCCATTTTTGTTGTAGAAATGAATGTGTCATGATTGCATTGCCTCTTCTAAGTTTACTTAGCCGTTTTTACACATGAGAAAGATGTTGTCTTAAAATTTTACAGCACTTCGAAACAGCAAAAAATTTTGTATGAGTATGCAGGCAAACACAAATTATGAAAACGTGTGTGAGGGATCATTTCTTCTGAAGTAAGCGGGACTTGGTGTAATAATTATTTTTGTGATTCTTTCAAATTGAAAAATACGAACATTTAGTTGTATACGTTAGTTACAGCCTAGGCCAGATAAAGCTGTAATGTCAGCAAATTACGGTAGATGCATTTATTCATAACAGTTCTGTGGCTTTTAGCCAAATTTTCTTCTACCTTTTTCAGTGAGGTTCTTACAATTGTGTTTTTTCGCTGTTACCTTAATTTCAATCCATCACCAACAAAAATATCAGACTTCTTAATGTACACTGCTTCTCCCCATGGGTCGCCTAAAACACGTCGAGGGCACCCGGTTGGACAAGCTAGAGTTTTTTATGTCCACGGTCAGTGGCGTACGCAGAAAAAGTCCGAGGGGGGGCAAAGTTTCGTCACAATCGTGTTACGTCACAAATCAACTTAGGGAAATGCCGAACTCACGACCATTCTTGTGGGGTCCGAGAGCATGCCCTCGGGAAAATTTTGCAAAATTATACCTAAAAATACACATTTTTGTGCATTCTTGAAGCAAATTTTAGTATAATGCTTTTACGAGACTTATTAGCCGGTGAGACAGAAAACTCAACTTTTGTTGTCTGAGGCTCATGAAATAAACCTATATGCGTGCTTGGATGTTATAAGTTTTAGACATGTATCGCTTACCGAAGACGCTTATTGAAGTTTGTGAGCTCAAATTTCACGCCAGCCGAAGCTGTTTTCTGGTGTTCATTGTTACCTGTGTTAAGTTACTTAACAACCACGTGTGAAGCAATTTTGTCAGTGAAAGAATAAAATCGTAAAATGAAAATCAAGCAGAGGAAACGTATAGTAGTCATAAAAAATTTGCGTAGTGCGTATATCAGTGACCAGAAAACAATGTCAGTTTATTTTAAATTGAAGCCCTTGCCCCCCCTTAGTTGCACCACTGCCGAATACTTTTTATACATTTTTTTATTTTCAGGGTCTGAGGGGGGGGGCATGGCACAGTGGCCCCCTCCGTACGCTAGTGTCCACGGTCCCCAAATTTTTATGTTTCCAAGTTATAATTGAATAAGTTAGGCGGATAACCTCAAGTTCAAGTTATTTTTCCCTATGGTCTGCTGTACAAATGACACCTGTCAATGCCGACTGTGAAAAACGTACAACCTCGCAGAATGCTTCGTGGGACCTTATGAATGTTCCAAAAAATGTTCCAAATATATTTTTGCATTTGTTTTTTTTTTCAGAAGAGCAGATGATTTCGCCTGAAGCGATCGTTTTCCAAATCCCAAACAAAACTGGAGTTTGCATTGGATGTTGAGCTGGAATATACTTTATTATAGGCAAATATGTGAAGTTGGAGCCAGCATGAAATTTGCATACAGATTGGGCGTGTCTGAGTATTGGTTGTACGCAGGGCCCCGACATGGGGAATTGCCGCCCCGGGGCGAGTCGAAAAGTGCCGCCCCCGGACATTTTCTAACCGGGACGGGACACCGGGACAGACGTTTAAACAGGGACATATGTTAGGTCCAACCTTAACCAAAATCTAAAACCTAAACCGAAATCTAACTTCAGGTTCATTCGTGAAAGAACATTTGCTACTCCTTCTTTTCACCAAAAGTGACCCCCCCTGAAAAGTGCCGCCCCGCGGCATGGCCCCTCTTCTTGTCGGGGTCCTGGTTGTACGTACGTACCATTTTTAGGAAATTTCGAAATCTCCTGATGCTTAGGAACACAGAGTGTGCAGCGAATCGTTTTTAATTCAGCATATTGGCTTGTCTTTTTCTCACATTGCTCTTATTAAATACAGCGCATAATCCATGGAAAACTTCTGCCTCAAAATTTAATACCAGAGGGTTATAGTTTTAGGTTAGAGCGTGGTTCTGTTACAAACTAATTCAAAATTTAGAACACCTGGGCCCGTAGCCAAAAATCAAATGCTATATGCTTCATATACAGTGGTGGCACTCAGCGGCGTAACTAGAGGCTTGAGCGAGGGAGGGAAACTTTGCTGAAGGGGCTCACTGACCACCGTAGGAGCCCACTGGCCAACACTCAGTAAAAGTTGAGAAATGATGGTGAATCCGGGAGTGGATGTCTATACTAAAACCTGACATCACCGGAAAACACTCCGAAAATCGCAAAAATACAACCTACTAAAAACCGAAAGAATATTAAATACCGAAATATAAGCTAAGTGGGAGCCTGGTTTTTAGGTTTAGCTTGCCAAGGGGCGGTTGGCACCCCTGTCCCCGACATTTACCCCACTTGTGGACTTATCTTCTTTGCTGCTTTTAAGTTGTGCATGAGGGTTTGGGTTCACGTTCGAACACAGACGTTTTTCGCTTACCGGAGAAACGTGAGCACGAGCTTGATTCCGCAAATCCATACGGCTGTTTCCAATAAAAGAAACAGAGCCGAAAAGACCAGGTCATTTTGAAGACGTTTCACAATCAACACATAATTTGCACTGTTTCCCTCTTCATCTGGCAGAAACATCTCATTCCAAGTATCCATCAAGCATTCTGTCCACTTGTGACTGTTGCAAAGTGAGGTATTAGTTTGATGTGAAAACTCCTCCATAGTGTCATCATAAATCTTTTTGAATCTAGTTATTCTAATCACAGGGGTATAGAACAGAGATCGAAGCCATCCTAAAGTCATTGCTTACCACGTATAATGAGTAAACTATGGTGTTCAGCTTGGCTTAAGTACCTGTCTTGGAAAGATAAAAATACGCTGCTCAGTTTAATTGCTGCTCACAATCACCCATTGTTATGCAATAGATAAACTGGCTTATCTCGGTAAAGCTGCTTGAGACGAGCCGATTCATTCAAGTTGTTTGAAGGTTGCGTATTTTTAAATAAAAGTATCTGCGCAACAGACATACTATCGGCAGGAGTTAGTGGTTACACGTTTGGTTCCACTCTGTGTTCCACTGTAACGAGACTACCGAGTGCCCTCTTTTGAGATATCTCAACTACCGGGAAAGCAGTTTTTAGATGATTATGCCAACTTCAGTGAATAGCCTCTATGCACTAGGCCTGAAAATACTAGGAGCAAACAGCTTGTTCAAATATCAACACTAATCACTTCCTGGCTCATATAATAAACATCAGTGTTTTTTAAGTTTTATATCGCAAGCAATTAAACATTTAAGGCTTCCGATGTATATGACGTTTTCGCGTTTGCTAACAAAATGCCACATACATCGATAGCGTATAAGAATTAACTGATATCATGCATCAATTAGGACGAGTGTAATTACGACTGGAAATGTGATAGGCTCACAGGTTCAGGAACGAAAAAAACGAAAAATCGCTTAAGAGTGGTTTTCAACCTTTTTCATGGATCGACCCATTTTGCGAAACAATTTAATGTAACGACCCCTTCCGAAAATTCCCAGTCAGGCATATGTAATGCAGGTGTGTTTGCACAATAGAAAATCACAATGAGTACAAAATAACGTACGGTATCACTATGTAACAAAGACTCATTTGTTAAATTCATGCACACAGCAGCATCAGTGAAAGAGACCTGCGCCGTATACAAATCACTCCACATCACAACTCATTGACAACTAGAACAGTGTTTTTTTTTTACAGATTTTTAAAAGGGTGTCGTGGTGGAGCTTTAGGATATCAACACCATTTTCCCTTCTATCTCTGAAACTTATAGCTCATTTTCACAAAAACGCCAGTTTCCGTCCAGATATGCTCAATTAAGTTTTTTTCAAGGAAAATGTTAGGTACCAGGAATGGACCTGTAAAGACCAGAAAAATGTCCGATTAAATTTCGTAGATATTTCCCTTGATTATTTTCTCTGATTCTAGGGACCCGATTTCAAGTCTAGGGAACAGAATCGGGTCCCTAACACCCCTTAAAAAACTGAATAATTATTTGAATACGACATTCACTTTTGGCAAACAAACTAAAGACAATTTCATAAATAGAAAGGTTCAATGTAGGCCTACACACTCATATTCATTTACTCATTTTCGTGCCCGGTTTTTCTTTGGTAAGAGTCGCAGGGGCAGCAGCCCTAGGGGCACCGGAATACCTCACGATCAACAGCAATTTCAGATAGTTCTGCTGGCTCCACACCAAGACGGGACCAAGCAAGATCGGAGATGTAGTCACTCCACCTGGTCCTTGGACAAAGTTTGGACCGCTTTCCCGTGGATGTAGACTGTAACCTGAAGGACTTAATTCGTCATTCTTTCCTGAGGCATTTTGGATACATGGCCGAACTAACATAGCTGAGATCTCTCGATTCGGAGAAGTGGCTTGACATCCTGGGCTTCACGAATTTCAGATCTGTGCTCTTTGTCACAAAGTGTTACCCCGAGAACTCTTCGCAAATATCCCATCTCTGCCGTTTATTCCTTTGACAGCATTTTTTCAGTCGTCACCCAAGATTAATGACCATAGGCGAGAATCGGAACAAAGACCGATTTAGAAACTGCAAGCTTTGCGTTTTTTGAAAGCTCCCGTTTCGTCACCACGGAGCAGTAAAGCTCACGCAGAACTGCGTTTGCTTTACATATCCGTGTATCAATCCCTTTGTTCCGACTTTCGTCACTCGTGAATACCACCCCAAGGTACTTGAACGTCTCCACCTGCTGTAGTGTATTTCCGCTCACTTGCAAAAAACACTGCCTTGGGCGGAGGCCCGTAACCAGGGAGGGGGCGAAGCCCCCCCTAGAAAAATTTTCGCCTCCCCTGGAAAAATATGTTGGACATCGTTTGAAACTATTGGATATAGTTTAAAAAATCTGCGCCTCTCTCAGAAAACTCTTCGCCCCCCCTGGTGTCCCTGCTTGGGCGTCTCAAGAGACACAATACCTTAATCTTTTTAGTGCTGATTTTCGTTCCTTCTTGGTCCCACGCATGGGCGCAATTTTGTTGTAAAATATGGGGGGACAGCTTGGTGTGAAACCAATATAGCCATCGGGTCGATGCCGAAGTGACGTTTTGTATGTACAGATTCCCAGTCTTATTCCCTGAGGTGTTTTGAGAGAAACACTAATCACGCTTTGTTTTGTCCTTGCAGATAATTTACATACAGTTATTAATATACTTAAATGTGTTGCTGGACACGATACTGTAGTTCTCTGCTTCCATTAATATCGTATTTAGATGTAAACAAGCACAGCAATATAGTAGAATACATCATTTGCGTTTTATCAGAGCTGTCAGTTGGAGTGCATAAAATGCTGAATCGCATTGGTCACGCGTGCATATCACTCTTACAGTAGAACACTTCAGTTTTCATGCATTTTATAAGAAGTGTGGGTTACAGAGCGATTTGATGTCTTGTTGAAGTCGCTTAACGTTATAAAATATTTTTCTTGGACGTTTCCGCTTTTTGAAAAAGCTACAAATATTTTTAATGCTACGGGGCATCATGCATGCAGCCTCATCCCCACGGAAATCTCCATTGATATCTTCTTACCAGCGGCAAAAACATTTGACCTAAAATTAGCGTAGCCTGCAGTGCTTCACAAAATGATTTCAATCTATTTTTACCGTTGGTGGGTGGAGGGTGTACCGTCCTTTCAATCTCCCCTTGTTGGCCCCTGCCTACATACCCACATAGAGTTGTAAAAAGACCCCATTTTGAAGCCTGAACCCGGCCTGACCCGAAATCACAAGCCCGAACCCGGCTCGAGTCCGACATTTATTTTTGAAGCCCTGATTTACGCCTGAAAGTCAAATTTACCGAGGGAGTTACGATATGCGCAACTGCGGAGTAACAAAAAACGTTGTCTCGTATGCAGGTGTAGTTGCAAGTGTTGTGGTTAAAAATAACCCCAACATGTTAACACATGAAAGATAATAATGTTTGGAAAGAAAAATACTCCCCTGACACAAAATGACAAAGAGTGGCAATAACCATTTCATGTTAAAATTGAGTTTTGTAGTGTTTTGTATTTGTTGTGAACTTTTATGTTGATATTGCATATTATGGGGTAGAAGATATAATAATAAGAACCTTAGGTAAAGACTAAAAAAGTTATAAAGTAATTACGGAGCACCACGGTATAGTAGGAATATTATGCACACCAAGGCTGTAACTTCAAGACATGG
>Ga0210059_1003895_pt1 | contig 24011 bp, 19 predicted proteins | sample Ectturendosymbi2_FD_188042 | JGI IMG/M metagenome (GOLD analysis project Ga0210059, IMG submission 188042) | Ecteinascidia turbinata endosymbiont from Florida, USA - Sample 2 (SPAdes) (version 2) | ecosystem: Host-associated > Tunicates > Ascidians > Unclassified | place: Key West, Florida...
CATGTGTTACAGGTGAAATGTTATTATATTTGTGTTATTTTTTAGAAGTCCTTTCTGTGTGAAAGGTTGCCATGTGAGCTGGCCTAGAAGTTGGCCAACATGGACTGGAATGATGGTGAACTTGTGAAGGTGTAAAATTTCTCCGTCCGGAATCCATTCCAGACGATGTGCCGTGATGTGGGTCGTTGGTTGAAATTGGATATTGCAGTGTGTAGGGGGCTTGTGTAGTCCTTGTAGGTGAACTCCTAGCTCAAGTTCGTGGTGCCATTCGACAGGAGAATGTATTTTTAGAGATCCTTCTTGGATGTCAAGGTAAGATGCGTGTTGTTCAGAAAGTATGCAGTCCGTCATGATGTTAGATGTTTAAGTTAGATGTATTCTTATTTTACATATTATTCAGCGAAACAAGAAAATTTGTATTAATAAATAAGATTTTCGAAAAGGCATATTATGAACAAAAGTTATTCTAATTGGTGAATCGCAATGGATTGGTGTGTTGAGTATATTTCGCAGTTTGAGTATAAGGAGAAGTAGTTAGCATTCCGATGGTCTTGCCCTTGGTGAGTTGGTGTCCTTTTAGGAGATGTATATATAATATCGGACCGGTTGAAGTCCATTCCAATCGTCCAGCTGTAATGTTTGTCGCTGGAACGAATTGTATGAGGGTCCTTTCGGTTGGTTTGCGTAATCCATCGAGAGATATGCCAATTTTTCCTTTAAATCCCTTTTCAGTGGTGATAGGGGAGTTTATGGCAACTTGACCTTGCGCGATGTGTAAGTAGGAGGCGCAGTTAGTTGCAAGTGTGAAAGAGGTCATTGCAGTGTGCGTTTTATGTTTTGTTGCTGATAGGTGTGTTATAAAATATAGTGTTGGGTTCTGTGTTTAGGAAGACAATACAGAAATGGTGTGAGAAAAAGGTGTACGACAAATAGGGCATTTGTTTTCACATTTTGTGATGCAGGCAATGCATGTTATGAAGTGGCGACAAGGCATCGTGACAATTTGGCGAGGCTGATCTCTGCAGATGACGCAATCTAGTTGTTTCTGCAACTCGTGGATAAGTTGATCTTCAGGAGGACTGGGAGGTGTATGGATTTTTACGGAGTAGATTTGTAGTAATTTTGTAAAAATGTCTTGGTAAATATCAAGATTTTGTAAGAGTTGAAAGGTCGATCCTGCATTCATGAGTCTTGTTAATTCTATATGTAAGAGTTCGGGGTTGAAGACACGAATTTGGTTTTTTATATATCGGTAATACGTATTTGGGTGTATCGTAGATTGCGTGGTTTTTCCGAGAACCTGCTTTACAAAGAATTTGGTTTTTCTGATGATTAGTCGGTTGCAGTGGGGAAAGTTTTGTGCGTGTGTATGCCATAATGCTGATTCGTTTTGGCAATAGGGTTGTGTTCCAAGGCAGGTAGGACATTTGTAGTATGGTCCTAATGGTGTGTTTATTTTGATGAAACCTGGATTCAGAGGTCCGATTTCCAGGGGAGATTGTGGGTGTGCAGAGTCTAAATCATGAAGGATAGGTTGTGATTGTAGACTGTGGGGTTCTGTATCGGTTTTGTTAGTTATATCATTTGAAAGTAGATGTTTGCAGTCGGGCGAGGCTAATAAGTGAATGACAAAACTGGAAACATGTGGGGGGAATCTGGTGATGATGACTCCGCAGGAGAAGCACTGAATGTTTAGATTTGTGGTGTGTAAGGAGAAAAATCCTTCATTTGCAAAGTCTTTTATATCATAGGACGTGCGGTCCCAATTGTCGTCAAATGTTCGTAATCAATGTGTCTCGTCTGTGACGTCGAACGTAGTGATATCGTTAATGTGATACGTATGCGGGTGGTTCAAACGCATATAGAGAGCTGTATTGGCAAGTTGTTTTGCTGTGTTGAAGTGGTGTGTTGAAACGGACTGATGTTGAAGTTCGAGTGTTTTGTCAGTGTTTTGACGTGGTGGAGTGGTCATGATTAATGTGATAATATACGGGGTATCTGTGGAGGAAAGGTTATGAGGTGAAGATGCGACTCTTCTTCAGGAGAGCAACTGAAACAACATGTAAGATCAAGCTAGTTATCAATAAGATGCATTCTAATAGAGTGAAAGAAAGTGTGACGCTTAATAAATATTCTTGCTTTTGTGCCGTTTGATGTTCTAGTTGTGTTAATACTGAAGAAGAAATGTTATGTATTCTTGTGAATAGTTCTTCGACTTGTGGTTGGAGGATTGTCTGTGCTGGAGAAAGGAGGGTAGTTATAACTATAAAGGTGGTGTAAAGGAGATAAATGATGTTCATATTTTTTATTTGGTTGGGTTCTGAAAAGGAAACGTGGTCGTTAGGAAGTTTAGGCGTTATTAAAAAATGCGAGAAAGATTAGGCATTGTTACAGAGATTTTTTAATAGTAAAACATATCGGGGTCGCGCTTTTGAATTATTGGTCGAGCTCTTGTGGAACGGAGTATTGGTGTGACTTTGTTAGTGCTGTCGTTAGTCTGTGATGGTTGTATGAGAGGGTAAGTTTGCTTTTCTGGTTGATTTGAAGTATCTAGGGTAGATGGCATGGTTGTCGGTTCTGGGTCTGAAAACGGTAACATTTGCATGGGTTGGAGGCGTGTTTTCAATTGGTTGTAGCGTAGTGTGGGGGAGCCTTCCTTTAACTGGTTTGGGAGGACCTTGGGTGCGTTGTGCGCTGGTGAGGAGTCAGTTGTTTCATCAATGTGGATCTGTTGATCAAAAATGTGATTTCCATAAGTCACAATTAGCAATCCGCGCATCCTGTGTTGAATATGAGGCCTCGTAACAGCAGGATTGGGAATATTGGAATCTGTTATGTTGGGTGTGCATAGGTTGACGTTTTATGTCAGTCGATATGTCGAAATGGAAGGGAGAAGTTGATGAGAGAAAAAGGAGAAAAGATTATTAGTGGTGACATATTTGGCTGCTTGTGTCATGTCATATGGATGGGGTGGAGAAAAGATTGCAATCAGAGAGAGAATGTGTACCTGTGAGTCGCTGGTCACTTCGTTATTAGGTGGTCGCAAGTCGCTGCTTACTTCAGTATTAGATGGTCGTGAGTCACTGGTCACTTTATTGTTGGGTGGTCGTGAGTCGCTGGTCACGTCTTCGTTGGTTGGTCGTAAGTCGCTGGTTACTTCTTCATTGATTGGTCGTAAGTCGCTGGTTACTGCTTCATTGTTTGTTAAAAGAATAGGATGGAGGTGCAAATAAGATACCCGTTTGAGGTTGCCATCTATGTCGAGGAGCATTGATCGTGGTTGTCGTTCCAGAATCGGGAATGGGCCCCGAAAGAGTGGTGAAAGTTTGTGTTTGCGTTGTAAAATTCGGACGTGGGCATGTGTTGCGGAGTTCCAATCTGGGGAAAGAAATTCTTTGCGGCGAGAGGGTTTGCGTTTGTTAATATTGAAGCGGTCGGTGGTTGTGTCAACCCAATTAGGTAATCCTGGTGTGAGGAGAGAAAATCCGTATGCTCGGTATGCTGGAGTGGATTGTAAATCGTGGTCGTAGTGTGTATTGACGGCTAGGACGACGTGTGCAAGGTAAAAAGGCCAAAGGGTCGGTTGTTGGTAGGATTTTAAAATGGATTTCATTGTACGGTGTACACGTTCGACTTTGCCATTGCAGGCCGGATTGGCAACTAAAGTGAAGCGATGTTCAATGCCTAATTTTTGCATATGGTCTGCCCATTCCTGTGATCTGAATACTGCGCCATTGTCCGTCAAAATTAGCCGGGCCAATCCGTGGGTTGAAATCCAGTGATTTTGGAGTGCCAGCCAAGTGTAAAGGAAATTAGGGCGTGGTAAGGGCACTGCCGTGAATAATGACGTTTTTCTGTCGATGATTGTTAAACAATCGTGCATTTGTGGGAACAAGACGTTGGGGCCACAATAAAAATGATCGAGATGTAATGTTTCAAAGGCTCCATCGTATGTTTGGAATGTTTCGGGCGGGTTGAGAAAGGGGTTCCTTTTAGGTTTGCATCGTAAGCAGGTTGGACATTGTCGTAAAAGTGCGCGAATGATTTTTCGCATTTTCGGGAAGTGAAAGAGTTTGCGTAGACTGTAGTATGTCTGTTTCCAGGAAAGATGGTGGAATGTGTGGTGGGCTCTTGCAAGTGTCTCAAGGAAGTGTAGCTGTGGTAGCCAGATGAATTTTCGTCCTTTGGGATTTGTCCAGTAATGGAAATAAGTGGCTTGGGGACCAGACTCTGTGGGCGTGTTTTTGAGAAAATGTTTGTTTTGAGCGTCGATTAAGGTGTGTTTGAATTGATTGGTAAAGACGGGTTTTAACTTGTATGTGAATTGTTGCAGAATTTCAGAAAATTTTTCATCTGACATTAGTAAAACATTGGCCTGTCGAATAGCCGGATCATGTTTAAAGAGAATTCTGCTCAGGTAATCAGCTGTGTCGTTATGAATGCCTGAAATGTGTTCGACAGTCATTTCAAACTGTGATAAAAATTGTAAACGGCGTCTTCTGAATTTATTAAGTGTGTGTTTGGCATTTAACAGTGTCAAAAGTGGTTTGTGGTCGGTGTATACCACAAAGGAATTAGAGTCAAGTAAGAAATGAAAATGTAAAACAGCCTGTTCAATGCCAAGAAGTTCCGTGTCCACTGCGGCATAAGTGCGTTGTGCGGATGTGAGGGGCTTGCTGAAAAATCCCAAGGGCAATACTTGATTTTGTGAGTCTGTCTGGAAAAGCATTGCACCGAGGGCTTTTTCTGATGCGTCAGAAACTAGGAAGAGGGGAAGGTTTGGGTCGTAAATGTGGTTGGCCACAGCATCCATGATGAGATTGCGAATTCGTGCGAGGTCTTGAATTAGAGGTGCTGTCCATTGAATCTCGATTTTTTTGCTGTGTTTTTTTGGCACTGTGGACCCTATTTTGTTGAGTGCATCTTGGAAGTGGGCAATTTTCGGGAGATACGAACGCACATAGTTACTTATGCCGAGAAAGCGACGTAGGTCACGGATGGTTTTTGGGACCGGTAGGTGTCGAAAAGTTTCGACGTATTTGTACGATCGTTGCATGGTTTTATTGCTTAAGTAATGTCCAAGAAAGGTAGTGGAGTCCGTTCCTAGTTGGCATTTAGCGCGATTAACCGTCAAATGAAAACGACTGAATTCGTACAAAAGGAAATATACTGCCCTCTTGTGTTCCTCGACGGAGTCGGATATGAGTAAAACATCGTCAATGTAGCATAGAAATGGTTGTGGTATATTGTCGAGTCCTCTTTGCGTTCTGTCCTGGTTGTAGTGATAGGTTGCTAGTGCAACTACAAAGCTTAAATTTATTTGGAAATATCCGGGGGTACATCTGAAAAAGTTCGTTTGTAAAATTTTGTTCTTGTGAAAGAAGATTTTGTTTAGGTTTCGAATAAACTTTGTAGGTCGTTGGCCAAAGTTTATAAGAATCTAGGTGTTGATATCGTACTTCGTTCCCATCGGAGATTTCAGCCAGCTATAAACTTCGACCGGCGTTGTGAAGCCCAGTAACGGAATTGTTTGTTCGTCTACGGAAAGATGGTGAAAACCTGAGCTTATATCGAATTTACTATAAATGTGTCCATTTGCGGCAAAGTGTTTAAGATCATCCACACGAGGAAGATTGGAGTCAAATCTTTCGGTGTCTTTGTTGAGAGCTCTGTAGTCGATGACGCCTAGAGGAAATGAGGAGGTTATTCCTGATGTGGAATAATTTATTTGTTAAAGACAAAGTTTTGAAAATTAAAAAATAAGAAAAAAATGAAAAGAGTGATTTAAAAAAAAAAATTTAATTAATTTTTTATTTGTGGTGAAAGTGAGGAAGACAGGTCCGACATGCAGGGGAAGGACACAAGATTGACTTAGAATTGATTTGAAATTGATTCGAGATCGATTCGAAATGGACTAGAAATTGATTTAAAACTGACTTGAAAGTGACTCGAAATTGGTTCGAAATTGATTTAAAATTGACTTAAAATTGACTCGAAATTGACTTGAAATTGATTTGAAATCAACTTGTATTTAATTGCAGATTGACTTGAATTAGATGTTGCAGATTGTGTCAGTAATGTAGATAATATGTGTTGTTTAGGTTTTGAGGAATGACTTGATTTCAAATTGGGAATTTAGTTGTTGCGAGTCTGACTCGGAAATGACTCGAGTCGAGTTGAAAAAACATGTGTGGAAGTTGAATTAGGATTTTGTTGTAAGAGTATAATTGTTGTTGTTTATTTAGAGGGAAAGTCGTTCCACATGGTTATGTGTCATCTGGTTAAAGGTTGGTTTGAGTAATGGCTCTGGAAGAAAATATTTCTATTTTTTATATTTGTGCGTTTGTAGGCTTGAGACTGACTCGAGATAGACTCGAATCAAGTCGTGGAGGTATGTTTGTTAGGTGATGTAGAAATGGATTAGAATAGCCTTGATTGTGTGTTTGACGTGAGAAGAAGGCTTTAATAAAGGTCATGAATTTTAAAAGTGACGTGCTTGTGTCGAAATGGATTTTTAATGGAAAAAAATGTTTTTATTTCTATGTGTGGGATATGCTCAAAAGGTGGTGGGCCATGTTTGAAATTCGAATTTGCTTATTTAGAGAGTGAATGGTGTTTGGATCAAGGGAAATGTCTTGTATGAAAAGATATAAGATTTTATCTGTTGTTTGTTATGCTTATTTTTTGTGAAAGCAATGATTTTTGAAAAATTAAAAAATTTACGGAGTCAGGTATTGAAAGACAACGGAAAGGCCAGGATTTTAACCAAAACATTCGTAGATGGGCTATGTGTATTTGTTCGAAAATGGTCTTGGAGTCGTGATATGGGTTGTGTAAGCCTTTAAGAATGAGATGCAGACTTTTTCATTGATTGGTAGGATGTTTTGATTATTGGTGTAACATTTTGGAATCATTAGTTGGAGTTAGTCCTGGCTCGATTCAATTTTTGACTCGAGTCAGTCGTTTTTTGATTTTGTTTTTGTTGGACTTAAGTCTGGATGGAGGAAGCCTGCAAGAATCAGGGGGGTTATCTTTCAGTGAAGCTGATAATCGCATCCAATTGTGTAGTGAAAACAGGGTAATTGTGGAGATTTGTCGTATGATGAATATAGAAAATTTACGGTATCCAGGGTCATGCAAAAGACAAAAAAAAATGTTGCACGTAGAAAGTTGTTTTGTTGCAGACATGACAATCTTACATCTGTATGGTTTGTTTGGGCCACTCCGTGGCACCATGAACGATGCACTGATATATTTGCAAGGAGTGGCCACAATGAGGTTGTCGGCTATTGCTTTTTGTAGAAAAAGGAGTAATTCAGTAGTTCGCCTTTTGTCCATTTGGTAAGTCGGACTGATATGAGGCTTGGCGCCTGCTTTCAATTTTATCGAAAAATCGTGTGGTAGCCGGCTTGGTTCGCTTAAGTTTTCGTGTTCTTTAGCGAGTCGCGGGAATAGTTGCCACAACGATTGGAACCATAGTATGTCGATCAGTTGTTTGGGGGGATTATGAGGCTGTGCCTCTGGCATAGGAATTCTTGAATAGAGCTGTGATGCTTGTTCATACGTGATGTTTTGTTCAGGGTCTCGAGTATGGGGCGATGGAGTTTGATGTGTTGTGGGAGGTGATAGGGATTGTAAGTTTGCTGTAAGAGGTGTTGGCTCCGTCTCGATTAAATTGTGTGAGAGGGCATTAAGTGGTGAATGTGGTAAGGTTTGTGCACAGGGTGTGTCACTTTTTGGTATTGGTTGGTGAGCAGGGTGTGTCACAATTTGTGATCGAGGTTTGTTACATTTGGACATCAGGACTGGCAAAAAATGTCTGCGAATGTCATTGACTCCAATGATGTTATAATTAAGTATTTTAGAAGGCATGATGTGAACCGATATTTCGGCAGTTACTTGGGGTGTCGTGACGGTAATGTTTGTTTCACCCAGTGAATAAGTCATTGGGTTTTGTTTGTTAAAGCCTGTGATTCGGATTATCGAATTTTTGTCAATGTCTTTGGTTTCAGCGGGAGTTAAATGATCAAAGTCAAGTAGGCTGCAGTTAGCTCCAGAGTCAAGTAGGAATGTTCGTGAATTAGTCGTGTCTGTGATGAAAATAAAGCCTAGTTCTTTGTTGAGGTATTGTGGATTGTTATTGATTACGTGGGTGATGATTGAAGGTACGGATCCTGTTCTAAAAAATGATCCGTAGCGGAGTTAGAGTCGTAAGTTTGCGTTTCCAAGTCCTGTGGAGTGACCTCAAAGTGTTGGGCTGTCGCTAGTTCGGCCATAGCTTTCGCGTATGGGAATGGGGGTCGTTTTGTTTCCTGGGACCATCGTTGTGAAGCAGAGAGTTTCGGCTGAAAATTGCGTTCAGCATGGTCTGCTGCATTGGCGGGTTGGGGTTGACGTTTTTGCGTGTTCAGCTGTGGTTGAGGTCTATTGGGATATTTCGCGTGATTAGGGTCTCTTGGACGAGGTGCAGGATTGTTGCGTGACTGATGTTGAAAAAATTTGTTATTGTTTTGTTGGCGAGGATTTTGATTTGGAAATCGGTTATTATTGAAATGTCGAGGTTGCTGTTGGTTATTGTGGTTAGGTTGTCGGTTTCTAGGATTGTTTTGTCGGAAATTGTTATTGAAGTATCGATTGTAGGGACGGCCGTTGAATGATCGGCCTCGGTCTTGTGAATAGCGTTGATTTGAAGGACTGAAAGTTCGATTGTCGTCAAGGTTGTTTGTCGGAAATTTCCTGCAGTTTTTGGAAATGTGGCCAGGGGTGTTGCAGCGATAGCATGTTCGCGTTTCAGAGTTGTGTTGTGAGATTTGTCGAGAATAGTTAGGTCGGTTTTGTAATTGGTGAACCTGTTTAATATGTTGATGAATGTCTTGGATCTGTTTGGCGAGTGGATGTTGACCTTTCTGTGAGTGAATTTTTTCAGAATTAGTATTTTGTTTTTGTGTGTGTGATTTTGAATCAGGTTGAGCTTGGGTGTGCAGTATTATGGGTTGTGAGGTTTCCTTGCGTATTTCAGGGTGAGGTTTGGGGACCGCTATGTTTTTCCATATGAAACGTAGTCGTTCTGGTAGGTCCGGTATCGGTGTGTCAGCAACCAGATGATAATGAGGTTGCAATTTGAATTTTAAAGCATCTTTGAGTGTGTCTTTAAAGATTTCATTGTTATTGATTTCTGATAAACTCATGTGGACTTGGCTAATGGCCGTTTGTAAATCAATAGCTGGGTTGGTCGTCCAATCAAATTTTTGTTGTTTAATTGCTTTTCGAAGTTTCGAGTTCTGTTCCTGCGGCGTTAAGCGGTAGGATTGTAAAAGCCAATTAAAAAACCCTTGTAATGGATTGTGCGCAGGGTCTTGAATGGATTGTAACAGTTGGGCCATGGCAGCTTGTTTAGCGGCAGGATGTTGCGTTAATTGGCGCGTGAGTGCTTTGAGTTTGAGTTTTTCGTCAATGTTGGGGAATTCTTCTAAAGTGGCTTGTGTTAGACGTGCCCATGGTATCTCGTCACCAGGGTCTAAAATGCTGAGCAAGTCTTTCGGAATCGAGCGCGTGTTGTTTACTTCTGGGTAGAAGACAGGTTTTGGAAGTGTCTGTCTTGTGTTAAGAGATGTAGTGGCGATAGGCTGCGTAATTGGCTGTAAAAAATTGGGGCTGGCTGAGTCCGCAGCTAGTTGTGAGGGTTCGAAGCCTTCACTGTGTGGTCGGTTATTATGGAGTAAATGATGCTGTAATTTGTTGAGATATTGGAGTTTTGTATCAACATATTGGTAAAGAATGGAATCTCTATGTTGATCAATCTTATTGAGAGTTGTGAATAGGCGCTGGATGTGTTGGCTTAAGATTGACCGATTTTTTGTTGGAGTGTTGGAGGTTGTAACATCGAAGAGATGGGCTGCGGACCAGATGTCCGATGAGTCGTGGGGCAATTGGCTTAATTGGGAAAGTGACTTGTGTTGATATAAAGAATGAATATGCTGTATTATTGCTGAGTTATTAGAAAATTTTAATAAAAGAGATTGTTTTGCGGCAGCGTCCTCGGATGTGAGTGTTGCGTATTCGGAGACGATGTCGTCTTGCAACTTGTTTAAATGGTATTCCCATGTTTCGGGTGGGTCCTTGGTGTTGAGTTTATAAAGTTGTAGTTTATCCATTAGGAGATTCTTTGGCGTCATGGCATGTCGAGAAAATGGTGTTGCCATGTCGGATTGATTTGAAGGTTGGGTCGTGTCGTGATAGTTGGAGAAGGGATTTGTAGATGATGACGAAGCAGTGGACAGAGGGCTTACCAAATTTCGGGGAGGTGTGATTGGTTTACGAGTGTTATTTTGCATTTGATAAGCTTTGTTGAATATGGTGTTAATTGTGTAGAGAGATGGTAAAAGGGAGAAGAGTTGGGTTAATAAGTCAGATTGTCTTTGCGTCTTTTGTAATTGTATGAGTTCAGTGTGGTCGTCATAAGCTTGTGAGAGAAGAACACCTCGAATCCGCTTTGCTTCGGTTTCGAGTGCATTACGATTTAGGTCGAGAGATTGTGAGGGGTCGAAACTAGGTATTGCCAGTTCCTTTATTGTGTTCTCGAGATTATCAGCCGTGAAAGGGTCGTCAGAAATTGCTAAAATGTTATGTGCCTGGTGTATTTCCGGGTAAAGGGGGGCCGTAGGAGTAATGATACTTTCTGAGTATGGTGGCAGGCTATCAGTGTTTTGAGTGATTGTCTGTACAATTTTTAATGGTGATAAAGAGGGGTCGGTGCGTTGTTGTTTGATGTAGTCATTGGTTAGTTTTTGACGTTGTTTTTCGATACGTTTTAAATGTTTTAATTGTGAAACCAAGTCGTGAGCGCCTACAGCAGCTTTGTGTTGACTGTGCTGTATATGGTCGGCTAGTTCTTTGATATGTTTTGTCGTGTTTTGTTCCTGTTTGACCACTTGTTGAATATCTTCTACTTTTGGTGGTGGTTTTGGTTCTTGTTTGAAGAGTTTGTTAAACAAGGTTTTATCTGCACTTTGTTTTTTCATTTTTGAGATGATTTAAAGTCAATCAGTGTTTGTTGAAAAGTGGTTTGGATGTTCTGAAAGAAAAAATGTATAGAGCTGAATGTATGCGTTGCGCGTTGTTTTTGTGGAAGAATCAAAGGCAGATGGTAATTATGTGAAAAAGTGTTACTTAATATGGTGAGAATCAGCGAAGTTGTGGTTTGTTTTGAAAATAGTTCCACGTGGCAAAGTGGATACGCGTGAAGGTTTGGGGACAAGTCGAATCACGCGGTGATCAAAACGGGATTGGACATTGTAAGATTGGGTAAGCAATGATGAAGGCGTGTTTTGATGAAAGGGTGAAGGTGTTGGGTAACGTGCTAGAAAACATTTTAAGTGGTTCTTGTTGAGAAAGACTATTAGGCATGTTGCTGAGAAGAATTGGTTGCTTATTGGGCGAAGATATTAATGTGGGTTTTGTAGAATGTGCTGCTGTCTTAGTGAGGTGACGATCGTGAGTCGTGTCAGACAATGAATGGGAAGTGTAATTCGAGGCAGAATTTAAAATTGATAAAGGGGTTCGATGAGTGGTGAGATCGCCAAAATGGTTAGTTTGATTTGTAAAGTTTGTCAAAAGTGGTTTAGTTGTGGCTGGGACTGAAGTAGTTCTTGTTTCTAAAGATGACAACGTTTGTGTATTGGTGATGGGGTGAAGAAAAACCGTAGATGCAAGGCTAATTGGTGTGGGGAATATTACGGACAGTATTGCGGTACTGCTGAAAGACTTGTAGGTGTGGTAATGTCGGTAAATCGTGTTGGAGTATAGGTATGGGCTATTGCGCAGATGTTCAATGTATTGAGTCGCAAACCTTAATGCATATATACGTTTCGCTTGTTGAGCTAAAGTGGTGAGTGGGTCATCCAAGATAGTGTATAGAGTTGCAATTGTTTGACTTAAAGAGTTAGTTGTTCTGCGGTAGTATGTTATAAGATTGGCATTCTGTTCAAACGTGTAAAAGGTTCTTGTTCGGTGTTGACGGTTAGCAAGATGAAAAAGGTATATGTCCTGTGACCGAATGTAAGTACAGATAATTGTTTTGAGACGTCGAAACGTAGTTAGTAATTGGTACCATTTTTGATTGAAGATGGAAATTTGTTCACGTAACTGTGTTTGTAAGAATTCATAATGTAATTGATATGTGATTAGTGGTCCAGAAAGAATAGGGGCATTTGGGAGGTAATAAGAGTAAAGAGGAGTTTGAGATCGGATGGTGATGAATGAATTCTTGTCTTGGTAGGCTGTTTGTTGTTCGCGGAGAGATGTGAAGTGATTTAAGTAGTCAATGCATGGAGCAATGAAAGTTTGATTTTTGTTGACGGATGTACGGTGAAATGCAATTAGCATGTAATACTCCACTTCACCACAGCGTGGTGAACAATATTTACGATGTTTTAGTTTGCAATTGATGTGATGTCTGGGTAATGGCCATGAGGTAAGGGTCGGCTTTAATTCGTCAACACGCTGGCGTAGGTATTGAGTCTTAGGTTTTTTTACATAAACTCCATTGTTATAATAATGACGACGTCTCCTCTCATATGAATAAGTTGTACGCATTGTTTGTAGATAAGAGGGTGTAAAAAATGTTTGTGATATCCTAGAAGGCTTGGAGACTGTTGATGTATCCACCAGTTTTTGGGTATTTCATGTCTTAATGTCATTGCTTGAATGCGCAGGATATAGCCCGTATCATTGGGAAATCCCCATTCAAAATCCAGGGCCTCTGGATATTTGGTGTCTGTTAAGTATTTTGAACGAAGACGTAAACGTGCGAGGACGTTGCGTAGGATTCCTTTTGGAAAAAATATTCGATATTCTGTAGCATTGTAATGTTGAAATTTTGTGAGGGTGTCTGGCGGGCAGTGATGAGAGACTTCTTCATATTCAAAAGAACCATCGAATCTGGGCGTAGGACCGTACATATTCGTAATGACTGAAGGAAAGTCTTCGATGTTGATAAAACAAGGGCCACTGTGTTTGTTTGTCCAAGGTATATGATTATAAAAAAGTTTGAAGCGAACGAGCGCATATTTTTCGTAAAAATACGAAATTATCTGAGAGATGAACATTAAAGCGTCAAAGGAATTATGTAACGACATGTTGTATGGTGGTAGTGCCTCGTAAATATGGGGAATTAAGTAAAAAGATTGTTTAATGAGTTTTAAGTTTATCATTTCGAAATCAAGGAAACTCATGATAGGATTTCGTTGCAAAGTTGTCCATTGATCGGGCTTCCATTTCACTCTGTAGTAATTGTAACAGTTGCAATCTGGTGTGACATTCAGAGGTTTCGTAAATGTGCGAATTTGTTTTTCTCCAGAATAAGTCGTCCAATTGTGAAGGAGGTGTTTGTGGAATTGTTCCAAGTCAAAAGGCAGTGCTAGAGTGGGTTTCGTATCTTGTCGGCGTGTGGCTTGTTGTGAGATTGGGAGGGCCGTGATTATCGCTTCTGTTTGCTGTAAGGCTGTAGTTAAGGTTGAGAGATTGGTGGCATATTGTCGTATCGGGAAAGAAGGCCTGGTCAAGGCGTAGAGTTGTGCCAAAAGAAAGAGTGTTGCATAGAGAGTAGACATGCAAAAGCATGCTGTTTTTCAAATATATTAGAGGACAAAATTTGAAAATATTCGCTTGTAGGTGTTCTGAAAAAATAAGAAGAAAATAGGCTGGTGGATTTGTAGAGAACAGGAGCGAGAAAAAGAAAGATAGCCGTTAGGGGTCGCGTCAGGGTAAGGACTCGTGTTTTGGCCATTGTGAAGAACAAAATTCGTAACTTAGGTCGCGAGAAATGATCGGAAAGCACTTATTGAAAAATGATAAGTGAAAAATGTTTGAAAAAATTTATAAGATGCCGAAAAAGAATTGGCTGAATTTGTAGCTTTTGAGAAATGAGGTATGCAAGTTTTATTTGTTGATGAGCCTCTGGAATGAATTGCAGAGCTTTGTGTTTGATAAAATTTTGTTAAAATTGATGGAGTATGAGAGGCTAATGTATAGCCGTGTGTGAGAAAGTTCGTATTTGCTGTGTAAAAAAATTTTGAAGGTGTGCCGAAAAAATTTAAGATTTTCTGATTGAAAAAGGCGTTCTTGTTCTGAGTGTGTGGTTGCAGCGTTGAGTGGGGGCTAAGTTTGGCATGTAAAGTTCTTAGCTCGTGTGAACGTAACACATTTGTTGAAGGGGTTATAGTATTTTCAGGTTTTGAGGTGAGGTTGTTCAATGGCGTTTGCGATGAGATTGAGACTCGCGCCGTGCGTTGAGGTTCAATTGTAGTGTTAATATGAACGGTCTGCCATTCATATTTTGGGGAAATTGTGTCATTAAAATCGCCTGATGTAAAATGTATGTTTCTTTTGGACGACGTAGACTGAAGTCGTCCATTTGTGTAAGTATGACTGTAAAGAATGCCAGGGCGAAGCGAAGAATCGTTTCGCATCATGCGCAGTACTGTATAACTTTAGAAGATAAAGCATATAGAAACGTTGTTGAATGCTGCGTAACGTTATCGCAAAATAATTGACTAAATGATGGATTTAATTCAGATGTTGTTTCGATCTGTCACGGGCTTGGATTGCATATGCCCATGACGAAGCGAACGACTTCATGTCATGGGCATATATTCGTCGTTCGGCAGAATAGTATAAAGATCGTCGGCGAAAGTAATGAAAGCGGTAAAGTCCTTGATGTAGTTGCTGAATTTTTGGCTGCATGTTTTGCCACAATGATTTGAAAATAGAAAATTCGTGATTAAAAGTTCGTTGAGATGAAGTGTCGTGTGCCCTGAAAGTTGTCTGATTTTCATAGTATGAGAAAAAGGTTGACTGGAAATGAGGATTTTCAGTCATAGCCTGTGCGTGGTAGGTGTTACGTAAAGAGGTTAATGAAAAAAAGTTGCTCGCACGCTGTTGGCACAAAACGATGTTTGCGACTTGTGAGATGTGTGGTAAAAGAGTCGTGGCTTTTATTAAAGCTCTTTCAAATGAGCCTATATGTGGTGCGCAGATGGTGCTCAAGTTGATTGGGCGGTTCTCGGTCTGTTTTGGGAGGGGCCATTTTTGTAAGGTATAATTGGTCTCGGTGACATTTTGGATTAAGTAATTAACGTCAGGCAATTTGACATATAGGCCATTGGCATAATAATGGTATTGGCCACGTGCGTAGGAATTCACAACTTGCGAGGTACGTAGTGATTCGGGTGCAAAAAAGTTGTCATGGTAACCTAGGACACTGGATGATTGGCGATGTATCCACCAAAGTTTTGGATTGTTGGTGAGTCGCGGTCCCACTTCTATTTGTAAGAGAAAAGCTTTGTTTGATGGATTGGTCCACTGGAAGTCTAAAACATCCGGGTGGCCAGTTGCTTGTTTGTAAATATCATAATTTCTGATTATAGGGACGCGATTTATGACTTGTCCCTGTGGAAACTCCACAAGAAAGGCGAAAGGTGCTGTTTGTCGGAATCTGACTAGTCGTTCTTCACTGCACTGTTCAGGGTTTGGTATGTGTGATGTTCCAAATGTATGTAAGGGAAGCTTGATGTTGGGTAAGCGTTCAAGAGCAACAAAGCATGGTTCGCGTTGCATTTGTGGTGAGAAGTTGTCGCTTATATTTAGTTTGAACCTTACGAATTGGTAAAGTTCATAAAAGTATGATATGACTTTGGAAATGAATAAGATTGTATCGCTTGAGTCATAAAGATACATGTTATGGGGCAAAGACGAATCGTCAACGTTTCTGATGACGTAAAGAGCTTTATCAATGATTTCAAAATATATCATTTCGAAAGAAAATTGCTTAGCTGTCGGTGAGTGTTCGAGACGGTTCCAGAATTCCGGTGTCCATTGAAAGTGACGGTAATGGAAGGAATCACACTCTGGTCGGACGTATAGTGGAGAAATTGGTGAGCGAGCTTGAATTTGACTTGCATATTGTGTCCAGTCGCGTTGTATTTGTGAGACAAAATTCTCCGTGTCACATTGAAGCGTGATTAGTGGCGAAAAATTTTGTGTGACATTGTGACGTTGGCTTAGGGGGACATTAATCAGAATGTCGTGGTTTGGGTCAATCTTGTTGATAATTGCAAGGGGTTTAGTCGAGATAAACTCAGCTTGGGCTTTAATGTAGAGCAAAAACTCGTACAAGATGAATGTACAGAGAGTGAAATGCATGACTGTGTGATTGACAGGAAAAATGTGCAAAGTGATCGCTGCTTCGGTTCAAAGAGGTTATTCAAAAATGAAGTTGTTGTGTCTGAGTTTTGTTATGTAGAAGCGCTAATGAAACTCGTGCAGATGTTACTGCATGAGAAAGCGTTTGTGAGGCTGTGCAAAAAAGATTGTAGATGCCATAAAAAAACGTCGAAGTTAAGGCGAGGGTTCCAGTGAAAAGAGCTGCAATTTTTCCGGGGTTCCAAAAAGTTTCTTGGTCTGTTATGATGGACGGGATGGTGTAACGTGGTCCAAAATTTTTGTTGTTTAGAATTCGGAATCTGTTCGTGGAGGTTAAGAGGTTGCCTAGTAAAGAATGTTCATAAATTTCGTCGGGAGAAAAAAGATTAGACGTATTGATGAGGTGAATTACTTGTTGCATTCTCCAAAGCTGGAGAGCTTTTTGAAGAATATTTTGTTTTATGAAGTGCAAGCGCCATAGTTGTTTTGCGTATGCCCGTGTGTACTGGCGACTTGAAAATAAACGGTTTTGGTAAAGTAGCAATGTATTTTTCAAAAAGTCCAGGGTTGCTTGAGAAAAATTTTGTTGAATTAAGGTTTGTTGCAGGAGTGTGACGTTGAAGTAGGCAAATCTTGCATCAAGTTGTGCTTGATGTAATAAGCGGGTGTAATGACGGGTAGCAGGAATGAATTTTTCATAATCTTGTAGTAAAGATGGCAGAGAAATATTTTGATTTTGAAAGGCTATGTTCGTATGTAATTGGTCGCGAGTGTTAGAAGGCAAAGAACCTGAAAAAAAGTGTATCAGATCGTTTGTGCTGACCTTGATAAATGTTTGTAGGTTGGCATACGATATATTAGGGTGTTGGGCGTCTGGTAGTCGTTTGCAGTAATCATGTGAATTGGTAGGGGGTCGGATTTTTAATAAATCGATTTCAAGGCTGCCATACGGTTGATGTGATTTTTGTATTCGTCTAACGTCGCACCAGTTTCTATAAGGGACTGGCTGAGTCAGATAATTGGGAGGATTTGTGAATGAAACTTGGAACGGAAAGACGTTCAAGAAGTTGGGTTGTGACTCGTTATGTGGAGAACCATTTGTTGTTGGTGTCAGATATAGAATGGGGGTGTTTTGGGCTTGCAGAGTAGGGGTTAGAAACAAAGATTTATGTTCTAAAAGGTGCGAATATCCCCAGTGTATGAGACGTACTTGTGGTTGGAAGGCTTGTAAGGGTTTACCGACTATGAGATCTAGAGTAAACCAAAATATAGGGTCATCGGGTGACGTAGTGGCTACACGCCGATAATAAACACGGTTGTTGTTTGGATTTATGGGAACGAAAGGTATTAATTTGCCGCTGGGGAATGAAACTTTGAAATGTGTAGGGCTTTCCGGGAGAATGCGAGTCCATAGTTGTGGGTCGCAAGGTTGTATTTCATTTGCATGAAGAGGACTAGTAGATTGCGTGTAATTTAAAGATTGTAATCGAGGTAATTCGCTTAAGGGTACATAGCAAGGTTTCGTAATTTGTCGAAGATCAGGATCTTCTGAGGCTACCCATAATTGATATGTGATATCTGCATAACGTTCAAAAAAGGAAGCAATTATATGATACATGTTGAGAAATACATCAGCGTCTTTGGGGTATGAAATGGTTATTGGTTGGTGACGATTCGGGCCTAGCCGGTGTATAGTTTTGGGTTGGCCTGGTCGAGCGAAATCATAAAAAAAAGTTAATCGACATTGTTGAGATTGCGGAATTTGACGAACTTTGTTAGGGTAGTGAAGATTTCTATTGCTAAGTATCATAACATAGCAATTATCGTCTATGTTTTGGTAGAGGCGTGGCACTAAAAATTTAGGGTTAGACCACGGTTTTTCGAAAAAGTGTTTTTGTTTGAGATTATTAAAGAATTCAGCTTGGTTGCAAACTAAATTAGGCATGTTAGTTAAACGAGTTTGAAAGGTGTGTTGTTCTCGCGTAGGGACATCTACTAAAAGGCTATCATTTTTAATAATTGATGAAATAATTTGTTGCAGATTTTCGGTGCAAGCGATGACTTTTGTTTCAGAGAATGACACGTAATTTTCTATTAAAACACACATGAAGAAGGCATAACTCTTGCTTCCTTCTGAAAACATATTTATTAGAGCTATCGTTGGGAAAACTGAATTTTGTGTGATTTTGTTTTGTGTGTTATATTAAAAATTCTGTAAAGGAAAGAAATGTTTTGGTTTACTGAAAAAAAGCTTTTGTAAAAGTCAGGTAACAAAAATCGAAAGAATTACTTAAAGGATTCCTAGTGAAGGGACACAAATGCAACGCAGAAGCCTGTACATTCATATATTCTGGCGACAAAAGGTCAAGCACATTAGTACAAATTGCTGAAGAGACGCCAAAAAAAAAAACACTTTTTGAACATACTTTCGATACTTATTTTGTCATTATTGATTTTAATGACATGTCTTGTTGTTCTACTTGTTTCAATCGTCATTGCCAATGTAGCTCCAGTAATGACAGGGATACGATATTCTTATAAACTCCATCAGTGCTGATTGGGTGATACCCATATAGCGAAGAGTTGATTGCATTTTTTCCTTGTTGATGCCATGGTCATATAGAAAATGGTGGATTTGCTCTTGCAGGACAGGAGATGCAAAAATGATGTGAATATCATTGATCGGCTGAGGTTTATCTTGTAGAGAACGACGCCAAGGGTACATCAGGCCATAGTCAGAGCGGTCCTTTTCATCTTTAGGGACAGAAGGTCTGGGGGAGTTTGAAACTTGACGGCTCGTACGACTGTGAATGATCTCTGCGGTGTCAGATCAGGTTCAGGCGAACCCGGTGTACCATGAAACATTGGCTTTGGCCTGTCAGGCAAAGGAGCAAAATCGGTTTGATAGTATCTCGGGAATCTTCGTGGAGGGCCATCATGCGTTGGCGAATAAGCTTCCATCGTTCTTGGGTCTCGTGAATGTCGGCTGAATTCGGGGGTGATCTGTAAATTGGCTTGCATGTCCTCGCATAGAGAGGAAGGTCTTATTCTTGCCATTTTAGAAAAGTTATATTAAGAACGTTTATTATAACTAGCAAGATTGTTCTGTAGAAACAAAAATTACATGCCCTTATCGACCGACAAACAAGGGGATTCCTCATATGCAAGGGGGAAGCGAGACACAAATGACATAGATTTACACATGACACCAAGTCTTTGATCTGTCTGCAAAATTGTTATTCAGACAAGGCAAGCAAAAAAATTCAGTCTTGTGGCAGTGTTTATGGCTTGTTATACGGTTGCTTGAAATTCTTGCAGTAGAAATCGATTCACTCTTTTTCGTCTTCTTGGCTTCTTAAGGGAGCGTTGTTCCAACTTGCAAAAGTAAATCTTGAATTAGATGAATTTTATATGGCAGATTTAACAATAGTTGGTGCTTAGTAAGTGGCGCAGAATGTGCCACAACATAAGACTTATGATGTAAAGTAGCAGTATTATTCAGGGTTAATAAATACGTGTAGCGTATCGTATTTCGAGGGTTAAGCTTGAGGCGTTGGCAGTGCACAGTGACCGCGTAAGCCAAGATAGGTATCCAGTCGGTGGTGAATTGTCCAACCGGAAAGACAAGATCGACAGATTTTGCAATGCCAATTGCGATTTGTGGCGCATAGAGAAATTTCTGCTGTCTGCCTTGAATTTCTCGCTGCCTCAGGCGCTTTACCGTATGCATTTTCAGATTGAAATGTAAGGTTCAGATCTTAAATGAAAATATCTGTAAAGCAGCGCAGTAAAATCAGGTACAATTATTCGCTTTTTGGTTGTATCTGTCTGAATTAAAAATATGGGGGCACGTAATTTTAGCGGTTTTCTATAAAATTGCATGTGATGTCTTGAAGCGTTTTTTAGGGAGTGGAAAGGCATTTGTTGCAAGGTTATTGCTTCGTGGAATCGTTTTGGTTGTGACGCTAGTTTTTGAAAGGGACAAGAAATTTTTGCATGGCTTTTTGATAAACAATTGATACATCGTGACGGTACAAAAGCGGCATCATGATTTGTGAGAAGGTTATTTTTACGCAAGCCAATGAGATCATTCCAAGTGGTGTTCGAAATTGCAGGAGGATCTGATGATGTTGCATAATTCGTTTCCTGAAAAAATATTACCTGTTGAAAGTTGCATCCATTCTTGCTGAATGAGTTGGGGATTACATGGTCTTGGGAAGTGTAAGCGATGACAAAACCAGCAAGAGTCAAAACCTCGTTTTGTTATGAAACGTTGTACTTTATGCGCTGATTTTTGATAAATGTATTTATGAAGCCAAATGAGGGAAAGTTGATGCATGAAGGGTCTTCGTCTTAATTGTTTGATTAAAATTCGCCAATCAGGAGTTAGGCTTTTAGACAACAGTTTGACCAATCGATCGCGTACCAGCCGGTGTGATAAGATCACTTGGATGTCAACTTTTTTTGTGAAATGCGGTATGAAGGCTTTTAGAATCAAGCGAGCGGGGTTGACTGTCCAATCAAAAGAAACCCTTTTGAGAGTTTGCAAAATTTTTCTAGTAGTAGAAAGAGGGCATCTTTCAGGTTTACTCTTTAAAATGTACTGTGGGAATCGAGCGCAGCCTCTCATTTGTATATAAGACGAGGTCATAGTAAGAAGCTTTTCTTAAAATGTTGCCTATAAATCCTGAAAAAGAATGTTTTAATGGAACGAATGTTGTTATGAAACTGTATCGGTTACCTTATTGCAACTATTGCGAGGAGTTCTGGGTGATTGAGATGTTAGCTCTGACGGTACTTTTGAGTTCGGCCGTGCGTTTGCAGGTTGTATAAATTCAGCCTCCAAGAAGCGACAAAGGTATTGAGGCATGAAGTTCTTATAGTTTAACAAAAAACGCCAAAGGTTGCAACGCAAACAGATGAGGGAATTTGTGCGGCAAATGACAGCCTGTGGCTCATCCGCAAAAATTTTTATGTTTACGGCACAGTACGGTATTTGTCGGAGAGCGGCAAGGAGAGTACTAGTCCATTGACAGAGAATTTGCTGTTTGGTATAATTTTGAGCGAAGATTTCAAGACAAGGTATGTTGTCCAAGGACCATTCGCTGATAATATAGGTTGGTGCATTAATCACCAGGGTTTCACGTTCATTTAAACGAATGACAGAAAGGTTGTCAGCCAATTCATGAGCTATTTCAAAGGAGTCAGACGTTAGAAGGCGTTTTATGGTGTTAATCGAAAAATTGAGGCATGTCTGAGGTGAGGATGATGGTTGTTTGAACTTTTGGACCCCATCAAGGATTTCCAATTTAGGTTTCTTGGGTGGTGGTTCAGCAGTGTCGGTGGAGCAATCCATTTGCAGCATTTTTTATGACAGGGTCAAATGAAATAAATTGCTGAATGAAAAAAACAAACGGAGGTTATTTTATAGTGAAAAATGACAAATAAAATTTACCTTCTTGAAGTGGGGATGGCTATGGAAATGCCTGATCAGGATATTGTTTGCACAAAATCATGTGATATCCATGTAACGTGTGTTTCGTAGATTGTGGAAGTAAGGGGGCAAAATCCAATAGCAGCTTTGCTAGACGTTTATGCGTAATATGAGCACATGGAACCATGGGGTTCGGAGAGGGTGAGGTTAGTACTACTTCCAGAAAAATGGGTGAGGCATCAGGGAATTTGGAAAAGAAATTGGTTATTCTTAGGAGTTCAAGATCTAGGAAAGAGTTGTTATCAACAATGAAAGGAAAAAAAGGAATTTGGTGAGTTTCTAAAGTTTTGGCTTGAGTTAGTGTGCATTTAACGAAGTAAGAAGCAACTGGTTCAGATCCAAATTTTATTAGGAAAGTGTCTGGTTCCAATTCCCATATTATGCGAGAATCGAGTGTTGTGTCCGCTTCATGAAATTGTATTGTGATTTGTTTTAACTGATCAGTGACACTTGTAGGAAACTGTTCTTGATTTGGGCTATCATTGGTTATTTTATCAAATATTTCGTCTAACAGCGTCAAAGAGGATGAAACAGGTGAAGAAATGAGTTCCATAATTGAAATGAGACCATAAACTTAATTCCGTCTGAATGACTTAAGCAGGAACCATTTATTGTAAAATGAAAATTGCCCTGAATAATCATAGAAATAACGCGAATGAAAAAGAAACAAAGATAATTGAATTCGTTGTTAAATAAAACGTTTAAACATAATATAAAACATAACCTGGGTTCTGTGTTGTCTTCCGGGCGAGGCGAGTTCCCCAACGAGGTCAGTCGGAGAGAGTAGGAGCTGAAAACAAAGGAATTTTTCCTGCAGTTTTTGCGTGAAATGACGTATATGTGAGTTGAAAACTTAAAATCGAGATTCGTTATGAAGTTGATTTGAAGGTCATGTTAAGACTATTAACATGTCGTCCCGAAATTTCGAAACAGACGAAATGGTGGCCAGGGCGGTTGTTAAAGATAGAAAATAATGGTTGTACTGCATTTTTCGAAAACGCTCCGCAGTGGCAGTTGCTAAGCCAGCTAAACCTTTATTGAGAATCGCGGTGTACTAGTGGGATTGTCGCATTTCATATTAAACCGCAGCAGGGTAGTCTTATCGCGACATACTGAGCCGTGAGCTTTCCCCTACCGGATATGCGGCATGGAGGTAAGCGTTGTGGCTCTGTCTGGAATTCTAGAAGATTAATTGTTGTGACGAAGGTCTGTGAGTCTTGTTTTTCATAAACAGCAGTTCGTCACAATATGGATTGAAGGAGAGTTAGTTACATAATGCGTATAATTTTTTTATGGAATGTTTTTTAATTGTTAGAATGATACTTGAGATTAACTTACATATTTGCCAAAAAAATCATATTTGTAGAATCTTATTGAAGTATCTTGTGCGCAACAGATAAACGCGTATAATGTTATATGTCAAATGTATGTAATGTTAAGAATATTTGGGCAGAACTTCGCCCGCACTAAGCAGTTTGAAAATTGGTTTTTAAGTAAGAAACGTTTGAGCAGGGTTGTACTTGCCCTTAAAAAATTGTAGTAGATTATTTCTGTAACAAAATGTTTTGAGTTATTAAAAAATTCCAACAAGAGCGAGGTACGTAATTGCATTTTAGGCGAGCAGTGGGTATTTGCGTGAAGAGATTGAAGATTCATATATTGAAAATGAATGAAGTATTTGATTTGTTGCCAATGTTATCTTCAACTGAAATATCGTTTCGCGAGTGACGCCATTGCATGACAGGGGAAAGAGAAACAACTCGTTATTGAATCGCTCAGAGAGTGAAAGAAAAGTAGCCTTGTTTTGGCAAGTTGGAAGGCAGAACTGAAATAGTTAAAAATTAGCTTAATTGAGGATGTGGTAATTGCCGCGAAGTAATTATTATTTTGAATGTGGGCTTTGTTCAGTAGAGGAAGTAAAACAATTGACGTTAGGTGGGTATATAAAACTCTAAGAAATAGGTAGAAGTAAGTATATTAAATAATTGCTATTATATAAAAATGCAATGTAAGAAAATGTTTATGCATAAAATTCTTGCTGTGCGACTATAACCGAAGAGGTTCCGTAATTGTAATCAAAGCATTGGCTCACCCTATCAGAGAGTCGCAATTTGATAGCAAAAATATCTAAGCACGCGGAACAGGCCATAAGCATAAAACTGCAACAAGGTTCTCTTATCACGGTGTGATGTGACTTGAGCTCTCCCCGGCAGGATGTGTGACATTAAAGCCAGTGTTGCCACCATGGTGCTGCCTGAAATTATATGTAATACGAAGATTTAGATATCCAATTGCTGTAACAGGGATCAACGATCTT